>WLWD01000514.1_pt1 | contig 125242 bp, 90 predicted proteins | sample 6712731 | NCBI WGS metagenome assembly WLWD01 (sample SAMN12718690, study PRJNA576275) | sponge metagenome | isolation source: marine sponge | host: Mycale hentscheli | place: New Zealand: South Island, Marlborough, Capsize Point | collected 2014-11-01 | reverse complement strand
ATTTTTATTCAAAAAGAGAGCGAAACTGTGAAACAGACGAGGTTTATATAGCAGACAAAAAGGAATGAAGTGGCATGTCTAATGAATGGAACATTAAGTGTTTAAGTGTGTACTGTTTCAAGTTAATGAGTTGTGCTGTTGTGTAGCACAGCATGACAACGTTCATTAATGACTGCTATGACATTCATTGCTGTTCAGACCTGAACATACTGGGGGCCACAGGAGAATGAGGATCACTGTTGCTGTTGTTGTTGACAAACAGTGGAATCAGCATGGAAACAGCTCTTCTGTAAATCTTTCCTTTTGACTGTACTGCTGCTGTTCTGACAATTCCATCTTCTCCAGGAAACAATTCTGTGATCTTCCCGAGTGGCCATCTTGAGTATCTAATTAATTCTTCATCTTTGATGTAGACTATCTGACCAATTTTTAGATTCTCTTCTTCCCTGTTCCATTTGTTCCTCTTCTGAATTGTTTGAATGTAACAACCTTTCCAGGCGCTTTCCAAATCTCTTGTCAATCTTTTTACCAGTTGCCACCTTCTCAATGAGGATATTTGAGCTTCAGATGCTTCTCCTGTGGCTGGTGCCTTCAGTGGTCTGAATACCAGAAAATGTCCAGGTGTCAGGACCAATTCATCATCTGTCTCGACTGTTTCTGCTGGCACCAAAGGCCTGCTGTTAAGCAATGCTTCAATTTCACACATGATGGTTGTTAATTCATCAATTCTCAGTGGGTGGGGCTGGAGCATCTTCTGTAACAGTCTCTTAGCACTCTTGACTCCGGCTTCCCACAACCCTCCAAAGTTGGGAGCCTTTGGAGGATTGAAGTGCCATCTGATGTTGGTGAATTTACTTTGACACTTCTTCCAAGCTGTCAATGTTGCTGCAGTGATTTCCTTTGCTGCTGCTGTGAAGTTTCCACCATTGTCACTGAACATCTCAGCAGGTGCTCCTCTTCTGTTGAAGAACCTGCTGAACATTGCCAAGAATTCTTCAGCACTCAAACTTCTGCACACCTCCAAGTGTATGGCTTTAGTTGCCATGCAGACAAAAATGCAAAAATATGCTTTAAAGCAAACTGGCTTTCTTGTAGAGCCTTCTCTGAGTGTTATGGGACCAGCCATGTCAACACCAGTGCTGTAGAAAGGTGGTTTCAGCATAGTTCTGCAGTTTGGAAGCATTCCCATTCTCTGTTGCTGAGTGTTGGCATTGACTCTTCGACAGGTTGTACATAGTCTCTGAATTCTTTTGAGCTCTTTTTTTGCTCCAAATATTAGATGGTTCTGTCCAATGATGCCAATGACTGTTGATGCTCCAATGTGGTTCAATTCCTCATGTTTAGTCTGTAGCATCAATTTGGTCAACTGACATTTTGCAGACAGAGGCATCATCACTCTTGAGTCCACTCTTCCTCTAGATTCTATCACATTGAATCCAGCATGACATTTCATGGTGGAGCACAGCCCCCACAACTTCGAAGAATGTTGAATTTGTTTGTTGTGAGATAGAGCATCAATTTCAACTGGAAATGATTCCTTTTGCTGCTGCAATATCAGACACATCTTTGCAGCTTGAATGTCACTGAAACAGAGAGTATATGAATCAAAGGTTGTAGTTTCATCAGTGGATGTGGATTTTCTGGCATTCCTGACAAATTTCAACATCCATGCCAGTATTTTTGTCAATTTTCTGTAGTCAGAGTACAATGTCCACAATTTGAACTCTTGCCCAATCATAGTCAAAGTCACTACTTTGTCTTTTTTCATGCCAGGCAAATGTTCCACTTCCAATTGTATTGTTCTAGGCCAATTCTGTTCTGGTCGTGACAGCCATAGTGGTCCGTTCCACCACAGTTTGGATGACAGCAACGACGAAGCAGAAATGCCTCTGCTGGGCAGGTCAGCCGGATTGTTAGCTGAATCCACATGTGCCCATGGAACATCAGTGATGCAATCATTAATGAGAGCAACTCTGTTGGCCACAAAAACTTTCAATTTCTGCAATGGTTTCTTTAGCCAGGCCAGAACAATCATGCTGTCACTCCAGCATCTGCAGTTTGAGAGTGGAATCTGAAGTGTTTGTGCCACATGAGCTGTTGCCAATGCAAGTAGCTTAGCAGCCTCTAGCTCCATTTCTGGCAGCGTTCTTTGTTTTAGAGGACACACTCTGGCTCTGCAGAAAACAAGATTACAAGTGCCATCACTGCTCCTGAGATAAAGTACAGCTGCATAGGCATCATTGCTGCTGTCACAGAAGCCACAGAGAAGGGTGTCACTTGTCACAGCTTGAGCATATCTTGAAATTGGAATTTCACTGATGGATGCTATTTCACTCAACCAAGAATTCCATTGCTGCATTAACTCATCAGGAATTGTTTCATCCCATTTGATGTTTTGAGACCATAATTTCTGCAGTATAATTTTGCCAGTGATCCACCATGGAGCAGTCAGTCCAAGTACATCATATACACCAGCAACAATCTGTGCAACATTTCTCTTTGTGCTGGCTTCATGAGAAATTGCAGGAGTTGTTACAAATAGGTTGTCATTCACCGTATCCCAATGGATGCCTAGTGCCTTCAATGCATTGCAACCATGATTAGTATCAATTTCTTTCAGGTCTGCTGGAATTTCAGCTATCACATCTGATGATGAAGACCTCCATTTTCTGAGCACCATTCCTGCTTCACTCAACAGCTGACAGAGTGATTGTTGAATCTTCACAGCATCAGTTTCACTATCTGCTCCTGAGACATAATCATCCACATAAAAATTGTGATGCACTTCAGCACTTGCTTCAGGAAACCTGTCTGCATTGACCGTGGCGTGATGTCTCAGCACTGATGTTGCAACAAATGGTGAAGGCTTGATGCCAAATGTAAGCCTCTTCATTCTCATAGACACAAGTCTGCCTTGACTATCTCTGACAATGAACCTGTGATTGTCCATGTCACGCTTGTCCAATCTTACTTCTCTATACATTTTACTTATATCAGCAGTCAGTCCAATCATTTTTGTCCGAAACTTGAGGAGAATGTCTGATGTCAGTGGATATAGATTGGGTCCAGTCAGGTATATTTCATTGATGCTGTATCCAGAGGTTGATTTGGCAGAACCATCAAAACAGGTCTGACTTTCGTGGTGGTGGAGCTGAGTTTTATAATTCCTTGCACAGGCAAGTAGAATGAGTCTTTATGAATTTCATCCATTGGCACAACTTCACAGTGATCCATTTCGTGATAGGTGTCTAATTCACGGTTGAATTCAGGCAACATACCACATTTCTTCTCGTTCTGGAGAAAACGAGCCTTGGCCATTGCTAAGGAGTCTCCAATAGGTGGAGGACTGTCATATTTTGGCAACACACAAGAGTATCTTCCATCAGGATGCTGCTGCACAGTCTCATTGAACTGCTGCACAGCACTTTCTTCCTCTGCTGTCAGTGTTGAAGCCTGAGGCACAGTTTCCAGAGAGTACATCCTTTGGAAAATTGCACTGTCTTGACTCTCTGTGACTTCAATCTTCAGTGCTGTCGCTTCATCAGAAGTTCCAGGGCCACAGAGAGACCATCCAAAAACTGTGTTCATTGCCAGCACTTTGTGTTCTGTGCAAACTTTTGTCTCATTCTTGTGTATGTAGTACAAATCATGTGTTCCAATAATGATGTCAATGTGACCTCCCAACTTTGAGTCAGCCAGAATGTCACTGCTGAACTCTTTGCACTTGATGATGTCTTTGGCATTATCTGGTGGAGTGGATGCTGGCAAAGTTGAGGAGATGCACACACTCAGTCTTATGTCCACATCAGATGGAAAAACAGGTGAAACATGTACAAATCCATAGTGCTTCAATTTTTTGCTGGACACTGCACCTGATATGTTGGCATCCATGGGCTTCCTTTGAATTTTCAAGTCTTGAGCAATTGTTTCAGTGATGATGGTGTGAGTTGATCCTCCATCAAGTGCAGCTCTTGCAGGAATGCAGTTGCCATTATGTTTGAGTACAACCAGTGCAGTGTAGATGAAACCCTTCTTGACATTATCATCCTCATCAACTGTCTATCACTGCAGTAAAACTAGTGCCTTTGACATTTCGAGCACTCTTTTCATCTTGGTGCAGTAGATAATTGTGTTTTTCTTCACAATGCCTGCACTTGTATGTGGAGGTGCAATCTGCAGCAGTGTGGGAATGATGCAAACAGTTGTTGCACAATTTGTGCTGTCTGACCCAATTGAGTCTCTGAGAAACTGCTGCTTCTTTGAATTTCCTACAATGATAAGTAGGATGTGATCCATTTTTGCAAATTGGACAAATTCTCTTTTCTTTGGTGGACTTTCTGGGTGTTGAGATGGTTGATGCACTGTGGTCAGTGGACAGCTTCTTCTTCCATGGCTGCTCACTGTATGACTGTAATGTTTTTCTTTTTTCCAAATTATGCATGAGAGGAACAGCAAAATCTTTCAAGTCACTGAGAGTTGACAATCTGTCATCACATTTTAACTGCCTCAGCCATTCTTTCTTCAGTTCTGTGTCCATATCTCTCACAGCCAGGGCAACAGCCAGAGTCTCAATGTGTTTTCCACCAATCTCATCCATTTCCATCAGCACTTTGTCAGTTCTCATTATCATTTCTTTCACTCCATCATAGGAATAATCATGTTTTTGTTTTTTGGTTAATTGTTCCACAAGCATTGGGTAAATGATGATTCTTCTGCCATAAGTGGCCCGCAGTTCTTCCATAGCAGCAGTGTATCCAGCAGTTTGACAAGAGAGAACAGTTTGTCTTGCATCTTCACATTTCATGGATTCAGCCAAGATGGACACTTTATCAGCATCAGTGTAGTATTCATCATGAGTTTCCATTATTTTGGTGAATCTTTTATGGAAACTGTGAAATTCCATGGGAGAGCCATTGAATGTAGGCAGTGCAGTTTTGTAAGGTGGTGGTGGTTTTGCTGTCACTATTTTTGCAGCTGGTGCTACTGGCTGTTCACTGGTGGCTGAAGTTTCAAACAATTTCTCATTGACTTTTTCAGATAATGCCTTTGTTGAGGTCAGTTGTTGTCTGAAGAACAAAACGTCTTTGAATCCTTTGAGGTCCACTGCCAGTTGTGCAAGTGATTCAGCAATTTCTGAGCCTCTGTCGAAGTAATTTGAACTGGATGTGTTGCTGGTCGTCAGCCATAATTCAGCTTTGCCTTGAACTATATCACATTGTGCAGACATGTTGGCTCTCATCAATGTTTCATTCAGCTTGTCAAGATCAACATCATACTGCTGCTGAATTGCTACATAAGAATCAATTTCAGTTTGAATTTCATCATGAGATTTTCCCTCTTCTTCCAAGGTTCCCACATATGACTCATGAATTTTCATCAAATCTTCCACAGCTGTACTGGCATTTTCAATTCTGTTGCCCAGTTCACTGATGATGACTGTAGTGAAATCATCTTTCATCATTTTAATAGCATGATTGACAGCCTTGGTAGCTTTTGTCTTGGCATGTGCTCTTTTTGTTTTCTGATCGACACTAGTAGCCATTTTCAACTGTTCTTGTAGATAAATAGCTTACAAAGAGTTTTTCTTACAGAAGAATAACTTCCAGTGTTGACTGCCACAGAGTTTAAACTGATTAGGTTGCTGTTTCTTTTTCTCTTAGAATCGAAGGACCATGTTTATGTTTGACATTATTTTTATTCAAAAAGAGAGCGAAACTGTGAAACAGACGAGGTTTATATAGCAGACAAAAAGGAATGAAGTGGCATGTCTAATGAATGGAACATTAAGTGTTTAAGTGTGTACTGTTTCAAGTTAATGAGTTGTGCTGTTGTGTAACACAGCATGACAACGTTCATTAATGACTGCTATGACATTCATTGCTGTTCAGACCTGAACAAGTACATAATTTCATATTTGTTAGCTAAATTTGCACAATAACTCTGGCCTTTCTTTTTTGTAGCTAAGAGCTTGTTGTCAACAGTGACTGGTAAATTCAAACAGTCAGAATGGCTCAAATGTGGTACTACAAAAGTTACTACTGCTAAAAAAAATGAGGTAAAAAAGTAATTTTGTATTTGAGTGCTAAAATTGATTGTCTTTTGTTTTTGTAGCTGAGAGCTTGTTGTCAAGAATTCGAGGTAATTCAGATAGTCAAAGTAACTTAAATTTGATACTACAGAAGTTATCAATACTCAGGAAATTGAGGTAAGTAGTAATTCCATATTTGTTGTCTAAAATTACAAATAATAACACTGGTTTATTTTTTTATTGTAGCTGAGAGCTTGTTCAAGAGTTACTGGTAATTGAGATTATCAGAATGGCAGATGTGTGGTACTACAAAAGTTACCATTAATCAGGTAAGAGATTGATTTTGTATTTGTTTGCTGAAATAAAAGGTCATAACTGCAATTATAGCGTTTGCATGAACTAAGCTAAAACATAGTAACAATACTTAATTTCATGTTACCTAACTATCAGGCTTGCTCGCCATTTGTGCTCAAGCACACCACTAGTTTATATGTATGTGTGGACATACGTATGTCATTTTGTACGTTGACCCTCGCGTATTTTTGTGTTAGCTCTGTGTTCAACCCCGTCCCAAACTTCACTAAACAGAATCCTCCAGTTTAGCGATCATTACCCTAGAAATTGAATTGTTTACCGCTTTGAATTCTTTTGCGGGTGCAGTTAAAACTCAAAAACTTATGGGAGCTCCATTTCTATTCAAGTTAGTGGCGGTGGTAAGTTAATATGCTATTTGTCACAGTTATAAGCCCTACACAACAGTATTTACTTGAAAATTCATTGTCCACTAGACGAACCACGAAGGTAAGTCTTGCGTAGGCATGTTCAGTTGTGTGAAAAGTATTGTGCATTACAACTACTACTAAGAATACCACAAAGAAAATTCCAGTCATAATCAAATGACTAAACGTAACTGTCCTCTTTTATATTTGTAAGTTTATGTCCCCAAGATAACTCGAGATATCTCTTAGTGTCATCTCAAGCTGATTTCTCTCAAGCATTGTTAGTCAATGCCTATCAAGATAGATTATTCAATAATTAGATCGAGACACTTTAAAGACTATTATGAATTTCTCTATAAAACTTGTTATGAATAAAAAATATATTTAATTAATTTGGATTTGATAAGTATTATAATTTTAAAGCATTATGAATTAAAAGATACACCAAAATGTTTGCAATGTAAACTATAAAAAATGTAGAATTGAAGCATGACTTACAAGTTTTACAAGACTAATTCAACCTCAATTGTTATATGTCAACATACAATTCAATATGTGACGATAATAAGTTTAAAAAAATTATCATTAAGTTCGTCAATTCTAACATTAGAGATCACATTAATCATTGTGCAAAAATAAACTATTTTACTTGTAAGTAATAAAAACACTATAATTGATATTTAATAATTCAAAATCACTTACTCTACTGTGTGTTGAAGAGTGTATCATCTCTACAGTATTATAAAGTTTGTGTTAATGTGATAATTATAGAATTTAAGTACTATCCTAGCCTAATAATTGCATATGGTATTGCATCATTGATTCTTAATTTGTTTTGTATAATCTGTTTGTCAATAATATTAAAAAAATTCCTTGTGATACCAAACATTAATTTTAAAGCAAACTATGAAATACCTGAATATGTTTTGTAAATTGTTGAGGAAACTGAAAATATGCCATTGTATGATGTATTCCATAGCCCGTTTAATTCACAATAGAATGTAGAGAATTGATTGAGACTAAAATCATGTATATTGATAATAATAGTACCATTTACATAAATAGTGTAACAGATCAATTTCTAATCTTTTGTCTCCAAAATAAGTGGACTTCTTCCTAAAACAGACACCTATTAAAAACTGTTTTTAGCAAAATTAAATCACTTACCAAATGTATAGCGGACGGAATATGAATTATTGCATATGGAGACATTAATTGTATATACTGCATTGTTTCTTAATATTAAGTGTGTGGAGTTTTCACTTGTTACTTCAGTATAGTTACCCAGCAAGGAATGTACAGAAATAGTATATATTATTTCTGTCTCTGTATGTGTCCTCCGTGTTAAAGAGAAGTTATAAGAATTACTCTGTGCTGATCCTGGTGGTGTCAACTTAATATGGAAGGGCAAGAAATTTTCTATATTATATATATATATACCATATCTAAGAATTAATTCACGATTATTAGTAATTTATACACATTTATCATTATTCAATGATCAAGTTCATCATAAGTAGTTAATTAAGCTAATTATCTTGATTTAATCTTATGTTAATCTGGTGACATTTGCTAGTGATATCACACTTACTATTTTCTCTATGATAGTAAATTAAATTGTCACCATTGCAAGAAATGGAACTTCCATTGTAAAAAGCCCCCATTAGAATAACTCTGCTGATAAGAATAGTGGAATTCACAAAAAGTATATTCCCTGAAATTCTTGAGGATCCTGGGCCAGAGATTTCAACTGGTGATGTAAAAAAAAGTTCCAAAACTGAATGTTTCAGTGTTTACTCTTGTATTTCTGATAATCCAATTTGTAGAGAGTTCTATACTGGAACATAAGAACTCAGCTGTGTCATTCTCACATACAGCACTAGAACCACGAAGATGCACTAAATTCCCATAAGGTTAAGTTAATATGGATTTTTAGATAAGTAAAATTTCTTAAAACATATCCTTACCTTACTTTGTAACATACCTTCTGACAAAGAGAACAAGTGACTACATAATAGAAATAAGATTAGCATATTATGCAAACTTGTTCAAAAACAATGTAGCTTAAATTGAAGTTAAAGTATAATGAAATTACTCATTGTAATTAACTTCCTCTTGCATTCATATACAAACTGGTATTTACGGAACCTGGATTTCTTATTAAACTATATATACAAAATAATGTGTTCACAGAAAAAAGCTTCTTTTTTTTATCTATTTGGGAACAATTCAATCAGTTTTTTTTTATTTTGTCTATTTGGGAACAATTCAATCAGTTGTGCCTACTTCAAAGAGTAAACATTGAAATTGTTTATGAAATTAATGAAGGATATCGAAAGCAGTGACATAGTTTAATCTACATAAATCATAACAGCTAAGTATGTTAGGATAGTTTACATTAGTTACTCAAAATAGATTAATTTACCATTCACACCTAGTTGTCATTGAATAAGTGAGGTCTGCTAGTCTTGTGGTAGATGTAATGATTAGCTGGTTTTGGGTGATCATGACCTCTTTGTGCTAACTCCTCTTTTGTGGGTTGACTGAGGCTTGGGAAATGGGCGCAATTTCACCACCGGTTTTCCTGATAAAATTAGTCAAATAATCTTAAGTTTTATGAAATTACATGTTGCAGTTAATAGTTCAATATTGTAGTTCAAAAGTAACAGTTTGAATTCCTGGGGTAAAACATATTTCTAAAGATTTGTTGAATGTAGCTAATAGTTGAATAAATTTAGCTCAGAAAAAATTATTACCCAATTATTCTTTTTGATAGATATTTTGTCTCATTTTTATTAATAACTTGATATTGCTACATAGCAGAAGGAAAAAAATACTTAAATAAAGAGGGAAACATAAGTACATAAATGCAGCATAAATCAAAGTGACATATACGTAAGTGATTAGTTATAGGTGATTTGGACCTGTGTGTTGAATATATTGTTTAAAATTGCCTGTAGCTGTGATAGTTTATGAGAAAAAATGACTTGTATAAATATTATGATGAGAGCATAGTATATAAAACGAATATTAGCATTGAAACCATGGGTGTTTTTTTCTGGATGTGCCCCTCTAGCTATATCTTGTATATAGGTACATAAAAAAAACAGAAAAATTTCAAATACATAATCATGATGATTAATAAATTGAAGATGTGGATATCAATTAAAGAGGAGGATGACAATTAAATATTTAATGAAGATGAGGAAGATAAATGATGATGATAGCAATGAAGTAATAAAAGTGCATGTTGTTAAATCCTGCATATTTTGGAGACCAGCTAGAGATGATCGAAATTCACAGCGGGGAAAAAATTATTCAGTTCTTATTAAATTTCCCACTGTATTGCTAATACATTTTTATAAGGCAATGCTTCAGTTCCACAGAAAAAAAAAAGCTACAATACAGAGTAGCAATGCTGAATAGGGTACACAGCATAACACTCATACATTCATGTACACAAATTGTACTGTTGTAGATACTCCAAATATGGTGCCCCAGCAAAATAACTTGCTTACCGTATATGCCAGGGGGGGGGTAGGACATCCTGTCTAAATCATGTGACTTAAGCACGAATGAAATGTAATAATAGAGGTGTAGCCAAACTTTGTCCAGATATGACCGAGAGCAACACTTTATCTTCTGTGTTGGAAACATCAATAGCACACAGGCCGTCTTTTGATTTATACTCGGCTACAAACGAGAGTGACTTTTTTTTTGTAATCAGTCTTGGGCAGTCTTTTTGCTATCCAATCCCCGTAGAGCTAAGACCAACAAGTTTTTTTTTCTTTCTGTTTATACACTGAATTATCGTCTATATCAATATGCAGCCAGATCAATTCAAAATATGTGTGAAACTGGATGGCCTGAAGTTAGTTCCACAAGGTGTTTTTGTAGTATGGAAATGGGAATGGTCTGATTCAGACTCCGAGTCTTCAGACAATGATTCTTTGAATCAGTTTAGTGATGAAGAGAAGAATCCTTATTTACTATCTGAATCAGATGAAGAAGCCTTATTTAAGTCAGATGCTGAAGGAAATAGTCTTACTCATACTATTACTTTTAAGTGTATGGGATCAAACTATCACCCAGAATCTCAAAGTGCTCTTTCGAAAGTTTCTGAACTATTGAGGAATGGTCAAGTTGTACCTCTTCAGCTATCTAAAGAGCCTGATAATGAGTATGATTCTCAAGCCATCGCCTTTCAATGTCAGTTGGAAAGCCACTGGAGACGCATTGGTTATGTAGTTAAAGGGGCTTTGCCAGCTGTACATGATGCATTAAACAAGAAAAAAAAACTTTGATTGGGTTAAATATTTAGTGAACTGGAGTAAAAGTGGTCCTGGATTTAACGCCGGCATTAAGATTTCGTTAAATGGAAAATGGCCAGTAGAGGTATGGCACTGCAGAAGTACTCAGATAAATCATTGTACCAACCATCAATTTCACAACGTAAAATATTTATATCAGCAAATACAATGAATCATGTAATAATTGTGTGTGTTCTATCTGGATCAATGAACATAGAACGCAAGAATTGTGTTTTGTTAGTTAAATTGCACTTGGCTAATACATATGATCACTAGGTGGTTCTCCAGGTGGTGGTGGTAGTTCTATTGGTAAGTTATGAAATTTTACTCTAGTTGAGACAGAACCTCTTACTGGCATAGTTGCTCGTCGAGGTGCAAATGCTGCTGACTGTTATCGTCGTGGTATGTGCCGCCCTTTACGCTTCTGCTTAGCTCTACAATAACAAAATATTTATTTAAGAACAATGTCTTAGTTTTTGTATTTTTCAAATTCCTACCATGCAATATGAACTTGCTATCTTCCTTTGAATACTCCAAAATAACTTCAAGATCTTTCGTTAAAATTACACTTTTGGATCTAGATGATAATCCAAGATCTTTTACAAATAATAATCTGTCGTGCATCTCTTTAAATTTCCGTTCAAGTTGACCATCATTCAAATCTACGTCTCCCGACCACACTCCTTTAGTTGACTCAAATAACCCCTTGACAACATCAACACCATCCGCTTTGATCCACCAAATACTTTCTGGATTGGCTTGCTTTATCCCATCAAGAGCGCTCACCTGAAAGATTAAAGTCACTGAATACATGATGCTATTGAATCAATATAGTACACACCTGCACTTCAGTACCAGTAGAAATATCACAATTAGCAATGTCACGTCTAAGAGTACGCTCAGATAGACCCGGTATATTACATAATGCCTAAATAATAATATTATTGTTTTAATAGAATCAACAAATTTTTAAATCTACCTTGATAGGATGCATTTGATTCAATGAAGAATCATCAGCAATAGCAGAAGATTGCATAATTGGTGCATAATTAAGCATTGGTCCACAGTGTAGTTTACACCACTTTGTTCCAAATAATACATACATACTCTGAAGCCACAAGCGGTAATCTGTTGGGCATGAAACCTAAAAAGATCATCGAAAGCTTACTAATTATAGTAATTAAACAGTAATAGTAATACTTAACTAAAGCATAATTGCATAGCTTAGCTTAGTAATTATCTCAAAAATTTCAATATTTTAACCTCCATGTATTATCTAAGTAAAATATACCTTATTGATGGAAGATGCTGTGTAGAAATTCACCACATATTCAAGTAGTCCCATTGGCATACGAGAAATAGGAAGCAAAGAGTCAGTACCTTGAGGACGCATAGTACCTATTGCTTTAGCCAACAGATATATAACATTTGATCGACCATTGCTATGTAGACGTTTCATTCCAAGAATGACCAGTTCAAGGAAATCAGGTGGTGGGACTGGAATTAAACTTTGTCCAACCAACAATGAAAACAATTCAGAAATAATTTGCATCTGTTTTGCTAGATCTAATTTCGTTAGAATCTTTTCAAAATCATCAGCATATGCTGGCTGATTAACTTGGGTGTATCCAGCAGAATTGACTTGGTAGATGCCATATCTACTGTCAACTCATCTCCAGAATTTGTAGGAGTGCAAAACACGCTGTCATCCATTGCAGTATACTATTTTTGGATTGAACCCAAATATGCAGAAAGAAATACAAAATGTTAGGAGAAATTCATAAATAAAGTTAATAGCTAGATGTCTCATTTAGCTATTTCTACACAGTAGCTATTAATACTAGTTTGAGGTACACAATTAATTTGCTAAGTTTTACAAGGAAAACGGTGGGGGGCGCTGGGTGTCACCACATTAAATAAATATATAGACCTATAAGATCTACTATACTTACCGATATTCTATCCTCTGCGAGATTTCCTGAAGCTCATAATTCCTACGGAATAATGTACTATTTTTGAAACGTCAACTCAGCACTTTAGTGGATCACGCGAGGATGTCCTACCCCCCTGCGTATACGCGGTCTCAATATGCGCACGTGACCGTTACCAAAGCATGGGTGTTCCCCCGGGTGTTCCCCAGGCTGACTTGTGCCGCGCGCATACTTACATCATTACACATACACACACATAAACAGACATCTGCTGCTCATTTTGCCAGGTCAAACCCTGAGCGTGGTGGGTGAAGATTTTGTCTGGATTGTGTTTCAGCTTGTACGCGACTATCGGGGAAGTCTGCTGATATATAATATATTGGGGTAAGTTGCAGACTAGGCTTAATAAGTCCAGTAAAAATGTTAAAGAAAATGGTCAATTAGGTTTTAATTTAATATTGGTAGAGTTAGCTCACTGGAGTAGGAACGGGGAAGGCTAGGGGACTGGAGCCACTCAACCTCAATACAGAACTGACCAGATATAAGTCTCTGAAATAGTGTAAGAATTAAGGAGAGATGAATTTTTGGATAGGAACTGCATTTCTAAATCATTGCAATGCATTCTCCATATTAATGCGTTCTCCTTAATGCATTCTCCATATTAATGTGTTCTCCTTGTTAATGCATTCTCCATATTAATGCGTAGTAGTTACATTCTGCAGCTCGCCTCTCCCAGTTATTATGTTCCAACCCCTCTGAGCAAGCTATTTGACCTTTTACCCAAATCAACTCATTATTTGTTAAACAAAATACAGCAACGATTATAAGATATTTCATTGCTACTGAACCTTTTATCTAAATAACACAAATGGGTGAGTCATTTAATCTTGAGTGTGCATGCGTGCTTTCAAAATATTGAAGGTTTGCCAAGACATCTATAAGAATCTTTTTAAAAAAATGTGCTAAACATCTACTGTAAAAGGAGGGGGGGGAGGGTAGGTGGTTGATGATAGTGCTTATAATAATGGTGGGTGTGGTATTGGCCAAGAGTTGCAATTGGAGCCTATAATGTAGCTACTACAGAGTAAATTGGTTGTGTGTACAGTGTTCAGGTGTATTACCAAAGTGAAGCGTACAAAACAGTTGAGTAGAATGTATAGCATACCTTGAAGCTGTGGGAATGACTAGATAGACACAACAACTAGAAAGCATATTCCATGCACCACCAAATATCTTGTGCTCTGTTTCATGTGGCTTTGAAGAGTGGTTGTTGTAATAAAAAATTGCAATAAAAAATTGCAATTAGTAGTTTCAAGTTGGTTGGCTGGCAACCTAGTAGCTTGTCCTATCGTCCCGGCCTGCCAGTTGCGGTCAGGCTATCAAGCCACAACACAAATGACCAAGGCAATCTTTGTTGCCCATTTGGAGCCTATGTAGATACAAATATGTGACCGGATTTGTGAAAACCCGGCTAAACGCGGCATCTAAAGTTTTCTAATTTATTCTACCAGTAGGCTGCACGGGGCCTTGGGATGCCTTCCTCCTAATTTGGAAGCTGTAGCACAAGCCGTCTTCGCCCTACGCACTACCACTCTTCAGTATTTTTTCTAAACTTATTATTGCTGATTTCGAAAAAACGCCCGGTAAAGGCGTTGCTAAGGTCAGGGGGCGTGCCTTGTGTCCGTATACTATTACTGCGTGTCTCCGGGACACTATGAATAAATCAGTTACAGGCGGATTGAAAGAAGTCTAAAAGGCTTAATGCAGGGCTCTTTAAGAAACTATGATGACGAGAATTGCGTGAGTACGTGAATTATGTAGAATAGCAAGTGAATTAGTTAGCTACAGTTTTTTCCCGGCTGTTAGTGAAAAGCCCGCCATTAATTTCTTAGCAACTCTCCGTACACGAGTCCAACCGGCTAGTGTTTCTAGCCTCCTAGTGTGAGTTCGAGAGCACGCCAGAGCTTACAACTGCGTCATAAGCTAGAGCTAACTGGTGTCTATCCATTTCTGCCATAAAAATTTTTTCGAAAAAAATCGACCCATAAGGCTTTACCCGGGGATACTGAAAAAAATTGTTTGCCGCGTTTAGGCGGATTTTCCCAAATCCGGTCACATATGGTACACAGGGTTTAAAAAATCCCCTGGGAAATACCCTATCCTGAGGTATGTAGGCCTCTATTGACCACAAATTTGCCATTGAACGGAAATCCTAACCACTCTATAACCTACCGTGTAGCACTTTGAAATTTTTTTTTTAATGTGAATTTTTTAATAATGTGACTTGGTGAATAATTAAAGAGTAAGAAACAACCTGCACACAATTCTCCGATTGCTCACCATGACCAGATTGTTATTGCCTTTATTGCCATAGCTAGGGTCTTCCCCTGGGTATTTGAGATTGTGATAAGAATAGACTGAGTCAGTTAGACTAACCAGGTCACAAAAAAATTATTGGGGGCAATGGTACGGGTGAAGGGAAGAAGGGGGAAGAATATATAGCTAATGGTGGCACTTATAAATGATAGTGGGCACTCTTTTAGCAGAAATGGCATGTGGAAGATGGAGAATCAAGCAATCAACCACTACAACTTGGGGTTCTTGACTTCTAAAAGTAACATTTTTAGTTAACTCAATTGTAGGTGCAAATAGAAAGTTGCTTAATTGTAGTCAACAATATGTATTGGCTTTTGCCCTAGCCCCCCACCATAGGCTCCAACTTTTCTAAAAATGCTTTAAGGACACAAACCACACCCATCTATAATTTAATTACCACGCCCCTAATAAACATAACCACGCCCCAACCACACCCACATTAATGGAGTAAATGAGTAAATTATGCAGTACAGTTGCTTTTTTGCACTTAGTGAGTTAAAGAAATTATTGTTGACTGTTGCATACGCATTACCTGTTATTATGTTTACATGAAATGTGTATCTCTATAACTATGACATATACGTACCCTTGGAAGAAGTCCCAATTCCTGGAAACTGTTGAATCCAGCTTGGATCAAAATGACATAGTCGTTTGGGTTTCTTATGCAGTATAGGCCCAGGCAAAGAATCAGACATAATTTATTGAAACAAGTCTAGAGGTCTGAGGAATGAGACTCAGAAAGCAAGAAATTGGCTGTTCAGACCTGACCTGTAAGCAGTTGAGAGAGCTAGCAGAAGCTGCATGTGGTTATAGCAGCTGCATATTTTAAAATTATTTTGTACATGTATAATGCTGGATATTATTTAGCTTATCTTGCATTCTTTAAAAACTATGCAAGCTTGCAGTTGATTTGTAGTTACAGTGTATACATGGTGACATTATAATCAATATGGCAAATATGCAATGCATGCTCTGCTGGCCAGTGCTGGGCATGTGCAAGGTCAGCTGCTCTATTTATTGCTACCTTATATGAGGTCAGTGCTGTTTTAAGGACAAACAATAGAGCAGTAGCAAGCCTTTGAAGGACGAAGGACAAAGTCCAAAAATTAGGACTGTCCTTCGGATTTAAGGACAGTTGGAGCCTATGCCCCACTCCCAATCCCACCCCAGTCTAAAAGGTATTTCTCTACGTTTGCTGCAATTGTAATTGAAAGCCTGATATCCACTTATCAAGTTTGAATAAAATGGAACTTTTCAGTCTTTCTAGGACCTCTTTGAGCCCTGGTACTTTCTTCATGGCATAAAGTTATCTCGTAATAAATTTTCTTTTTAATATGCCCATTCCAACCAATACCGCTTCCCTTTTCTTTTTCATTCTCCTCTCTCCATAAAAAAAAACTTACTGTTGAGGCAAGTTCATTTAGTAATATAACGAGTTTAGCATAGTCCATGAAATAAGTATGGTGACTGTCTTTTTAAAGTTTCTTTCCCTTTTGTAGGTGGTGTTCCTGATAATCTCTTTTGTTGTACTGGATTTTCTCTGAACTACTCAGAAATCTGCAGCTGCTTTTTTAAAGGTATGTACACATCCCCAGGGTACTTCTATTCATAGCCAGTTCTACTAGAGTACTCTATAGTTAAATACAGATATTCATAACTTACCTGGAAGAGTATGAATATTGAGATTCATTGCTACTGGTGGTAGCATTTTATTAATTTTGGGCTCTTATGGAATAGCTGATGTTCATGGAATGTTTTAAAACATTGGTGTTGCCACATTGGGGAGGTACATAGAAGGTGTCTAATGTATAGTACTGTTGCATGCATGCTCATTACATGTGGAACTAGAGCTCTGTAAGCTGTACACTCTTGCTATGTTGGTTTTGGTTAAGAATATGGTTCAGTTAAAATTCATAGATAAGTAAATCATGAAAATGGGTACGATCTTTCAAGACCATATGAATTAAGTAAATGGAGATGTATAGGCTTATCAGCAAAGTTTTCTTATTATCGGTATCGGTCGTTGACTCCCTGCTGTGCCAATATATAAATCAATAAAAAGAAATTTTGTATGTTTCATGTTAATGCTGACAAATAATAGAGTTCTTCTAGTGCTTAGATGACAAACATCGAAACAGCAATGTCTTAGAAGAGAATTTGCCATACTTGTTGCTCCCACTGAATCATGAGAATATGTTTTCTGTTTATAGTGCCAGTGTTAAGCTCTCTGTGCCGTATCACTAAGTAGTTCTTGACATACAATGCCACCTAGCTCCTGAAAGAGCTGAAATCATGTTATTTATAGCTATGCACTTTAAAAAACAACAACATTACTTAAATTTATTCATCAAAGAGATGTAACATTGTAATATTTCCAATTATATAAACATTAAACGTTTAAAAAAAGTAGTTGAAATATCCATCTGTTATCGGCATCTGCCTTGATTCTAGATAGCACATCAGTTATTGATATATCTTTGGATCCTTTATTGGTACATCTCTAGAATTAAGATGAGTTTTAGAATACTGTTCTTGAAGCATTTGCTAGCCTACTTTGAAATACTACGCTTATCCTTTTCGCAGAAATACATTCCTGAAAAAGATTTTCTGCCACTGTATAAGTAATTGTGAATATACTGGCACTTTATGTACATGTATCAATAAGATTACAATACAGGAAGAAAGGTTCGATGATGTAAAGTCCACAGTAGATAACAGGCAGTATAAGAACTACTTCTTTCCATTTAAATTAGCAGAACAATAACAACAACAAACTAACATATTCAAAACTATTTGTAGAGAATATAAGAGCAAATAAAAGCTAGCATGTTTGAGCAGCTGCAGTAATTATTTACTAGGTTTATGAGCTTGCCTATCATTGCCGTAATTGATTTCAATCATTAAATGCCATACCTGTTTCATGGCTTCTTTGTCTTCTCTCTTACATTTACCGTAGTGTCCAGTCAATTCTTGCTCCCGTTGTGTGTGTGATGGTGTGCTACACACTATGTACTATTCAGCTTATGGATATTGTGTCTTCATTTATGCTCAAAATTTTGGATAAAACTTAACCTCTCAGTCACCATAGGAAACAAGCAAGATGTGCTGTCCTTTAGTACTCGGTGTACTCTTAACCAGCAACAAAATGTGGCAACATTTGGCATGGATGATTGTTAGAGTCAAGCTGAGTCCCAATTGTATTGCAAACTTATCTATTGTATTTATAGTTCCCTTAGTATATTTAGAGGTAATGATCACATCTTTAGCAAAATACTGAAACCTCCAGTGATGATAGACACATCATACACTCATTAAAAAGGACATTGAGTTTTAAACAGACACTTTGCACCCAAATAGACTGTATACATGCAGACTTAACTACTAAAAATAGGTTCAAGAATCAAGTGGGATTCAGACTGTGGCAATTTTGAAGCAGCCCAATGCAATGGTAAATGACAACTGTAGCTATACAGAATTAATTTAGACTTTTTTTCAGCATGACCATGCCTATAGCCAATAAAGAGGATGGCTATTTTAATATAAAACTGAATGATACAACATAGCCAATTTTTATTGCTTTCTTAGTCGGCAGTTAAACTTAATTGCTATAGAGTTATAGTGAAAGATTCTTGTACTAAACTTAAAGGAATTGTTTCAAGGTATTCAAGATCTTCAATAAATGAGTCATCGCCATGATTGACAGTCATTAAAAAGATAGCTCTTTCCCCCTCCCCCCCCCCCCCCCCCCCCACTCCCCTCCGGATTGTTCCAGAGTCTAGTTCACAAGACCATAAAAAGTAGTTTCAACAATCTTACCAAGTAGGAATTATTTGTAAACTGGCTCAAATGCAAGGAAAATTCTTGTAAGACATGTGGTTCAATGTCCAAGAGGCAGCAATTTGAATAAGAGCTGTACATTAGTTGTGCAATGTCACTATTGGTTAGGCAAAAGGAGAGTTCAAATAACCCCTCCCCACTCTTCACCATTTCAATGTGAGTACAGTAACTTGGACACAGTATTGAAACCTTAAATACAAACAAATTGGCTGTTAGCGGAACCTATACCTCAGTCAAAAACATTTCCTTTTATATATGCGTTATTGCAAAGCTGTCCATCATTTGTGTGGGATTTAATGCTCAAACAGTTTTTTTTGGGGGGAAAAAACAAACACCAATGCTGAAAATTATGTCAGAAATTTTATAGCACCGTAGGAATATATTCTATACTTTTAGTTCTGCTTTCAGTATAATTTTTTTTTCTCTATAGCATGTTCTCTCACATTGAAAACTAGCATTCAGCATTGCATTTGACTACTTATTCTATGAATAAGTCCTCTACGGCTTAGTTACTAGACCCCCTCTGTAAATGAATAGCCTGTTAGCTGTAAAAGTAATAAAAGAGGGAGATGGAATTTAAGGGTGCCATCATGTAGCAAAGCCTGGGTGCCGTTAGTACCTCACTCTAGCGTTTTATAGTCATGTATTATATGCAACGAAGTCACACTCCTGTTTTACAATGAATTGTACTCATGAAATACAGCTGTGCCTCACTTATCGTAGCAGGGATTGGGTCAGTTTGATAATAATAATAAAAAGAATGGAAAACTGTCATTCATTTGTCACAGCTTGGGGCCAGACATTTTAATTTTAAAGAAATAATTGACATTAGTTTGCATGCTGTGGTGAGCAAGTGGAAATCAATTATTATGGTATACGGCAAGGATGAACCAATGATATACAAAGAACTGGCTTCTGAAATTTGTACATTGAAAATTATGATGGGGGCTTTTTTTTTAGATGTGATGGACCTCCACAGTCTTTATTTTAAGAGGTGCTTTCTCCTAGTAGTACTTGCTGGCCTGCAGACATAGGTAGAAGTGAATATAATACACCATATCAACCATGGCGTATTCTGCGAATGATTTTGCGCCCAAAGATTGTGACAGCACCCTTAAAATACATCATTGATAAAATACTTTAAACTTCAGGGGCATAATTCCCTTCAAAAAATGATCTTAGTCTGTTGAAAGTGGAGACAGCATAGCAAATTAGTATGTGAATTGTTGTCACATAATTTAATTATAAAAATCAATACTAAAAAAATTAAACGCACTAGTTAAGCTGGCTCATCTGTCATTTTCTTTTAGATGAGTAGAAGGTCTTATGATTATCCTTGTGGCAGTGGGAGTAAGGAGTATGGGAGACAGCACAAGAGCCATAGTTATCACAGAAGCAGTCACGAGTCTCATCAGCATGAGCATCGTCGTAGAGAGCCATCTGGAATACGATCTGAAAAGCATTTCAAGCACTCATCTGGTCATCGAATTCCAGCTAAAGCTACAGGAAATACATATTTGTCGAGAGACGATATCTCAAGGTTAGCCAAGTCGACATCAAAGGTTGTCTCGAACTGCGTAGACAAGAAAGCATTTGCTTTCTTAGCTGCATATGATTACCAAAGATTTTGTGAAGATCGTGAGATTGTGCGCCAACTAGTAGATATATTGCATTTGCTTACACAGGCAGAAGATTTTGCTCGAATCGCTCCTCGAACAATTGCCAGGATTTTTGATCGCAATTGCCAGTATGCTCACTTCATTTGCAATCTAAAAAAGAATGTTTTGATGATGGGAAGAGACAAGCACCCTTCAATTCTTCGACAAAATTTGTCTTATCTGAAAAAGCTAACAGAAATAGGCTTGAAAATGCTTTCTTCACTCCCAGACACTTCTATAGGCACTTTCCCAATATTACCTATCAAAGAAGCAATTGATGACATCAGCGAGAAGATCAATGTTTCTGACCGCATCAAGGAAGATGTCAAGGCTATGGTCGATTTATATAACCAAGAGCATTCACAAAGAGATGTTAGGCATGGCAATGCCAGTACTTCTTATGAATCCATTGATGACAGGCATATCCTTCCGCCACTTGAAGGTTTGGTCTCATGTGATAGGCCAAATGTTCAGTCGAACATTATCAAGGGACCTTACAACAACTGGAAGCACTACCTTGAAACACAATATCAGCTCATGCGTGAAGATTTTCTTTCACCTCTAAGAAAAGGCATATGCAACTTGGGAGGTAGGTTAGACAGCAATGAGAAGGAAGAGAACCTTTACGCTTACAACAATGTCAAGATCCGAGAGCCTGTGTTTTTGTGTACAGGTGTGGGGTTTCAACTGCACTTTGATGTGCCCAAATCAAAAAGTATTAATTGGGAAAACTCGAAGAGACTGATGTTTGGATCATTGCTATGCTTATCCAAAAATGGCTTTAAGTCATCAATTTTGTATGCTTCTGTAATGAAGAGAGATCCTAGCCTTCTCAGTGATGGGTTTGTCACTGTGAAATTTGAAAAGGATGTTGCAGACCTAGGAATCAATGCAAAAGACACATTTACCATGGTGGAGTCAATGGCTTACTTTGAGGCGTACAAGCATGTGCTTACCAAGCTTAAGGAATTGTCTGCTCGTGTAGACACTTTACCATTCAAAAAATACATTGTGGACTGTTGCTTGCAAGATGTTCCCTTCCCTTCATATGCTTCATTACAACTAAACCAACTAACATTTGACTTGTCGAGTGTATTAAACTGGGAAGCCAATGTCATTATAACAGAACCAGCTAGCTGGCCTTCATTCTCTCATACTTGTTTGGATGAGTCACAGCTTAGAGCTTTTAAATCTGCATTGACCAAAGAAGTATCAGTAATACAAGGTCCTCCTGGAACAGGAAAAACATATATAGGTTTGAAAATTCTTGAGGCATACTTGCAGAACCGTTCAATTTGGGATTGCATGAAGGAATCTCCCATTCTTGTCATCTGTTACACTAATCATGCTCTAGATCAGTTCTTAGAGGGTGTCCAACAACTCACCATTGCTAGTAAGAATCCAAGTATCATTCGGATTGGAGGGAGATGTAAGAATGTTAAGCTCAGCAAGTGTGTGCTCCAGAACAAAGTTGATGATTTTCGTGAAGCACAAAAAGTGTCTCGTTCTCTGTTCCGTGGTATGACTGATGCACACATTGGAATGACAGTAACGAAAAATGAAATGGACTGTCAAACACTCCCATCCAGGTCACAGCAGGGGTGCTCTAGGCATAGTTTGTCACAACTTAAGCATGTTATGCTGGAAAGGCATTTTAATAGATTTCAAGCTATGAAAGGCACAAATGAGAGCAAAATCTTACAGTGGCTTGACCCCAGGTCTGCATCATCTTCTTATTTAAAATCTAGATCAAGTATGAAGTCTAAAAATTGTATTGATGTTGATGACAAGTTTCAAGAAGACAGTCGTGTGACTCAAGGTGAGGAAGTAGAATTAAAGGATAAAGCCCATGTTTCAGAAATGTCCAGTTATGACTCTTATAAAGTGAGTGAAACCAAGAGAAGGAGAGTAGAAAAGGATTGTGTGAGCAAGCCTATGACTACTGCTGAAATGAGTCAAATAAATGATATTTTTAGTCTTTCTAACCAAAAAAAATGGCAACTCTATAATTACTGGGAGAAACAACTTTTACAAATTGACTTGGGTTCATTGGGAAAAGGTATGAATGAATATGACGAATGGTGCAAGAAATACCAGAAATTTAGAAAAGAAGTTGAGAAAGACGTGTTATTTGGAGCAGATGTAATTGGCATGACAACCACTGGGGCTGCAAAGCATCACCATTTGCTGCAGAAAATACATCCCAAAATAGTTATTTTTGAAGAAGCTGCTGAAATATTTGAATCCCACATTATCACATCCCTTCCACCAAGCGTCCAGCAGATTATACTAATTGGGGATCATCAACAGCTTAGACCAAAGCCCAACTGCTATGATCTGGAATTAAAACACAACTTAGGGGTGTCACTCTTTGAGAGATTAGTGTCTAATGGAATTCAATATGAAACACTCGAAGTTCAGCATCGCATGAGACCTGAAGTTTCTAGCCTTATTCATCCATCTATATATCCTCACCTGACAGACCACGAGTCCGTCAACAAGTACGAATCTATTCGTGGCATTGCTGAAAATGTATTTCTGGTCTCTCACTCTGAACGTGAAAAAAGTACAGATGGTAGTGGGAGTAAGACCCACGTCAATGAATTTGAAGCTGACTACATTGTAGCACTCTGCCATTACCTCTTGAAACAAGGCTATCAGCCAAGTCAAATTACTATTCTCACCATGTATCGAGGGCAACTCTTTGCTTTTAGGACTAGAATGACTCGAGAAACTTTCAATGGAGTCAGAGTCACTGTAGTTGATGATTATCAGGGGGAAGAGAATGACATCATTCTTCTATCTCTAGTTCGTAGCAACTCTGATGCCAAAATAGGTTTTCTTAAAGAATCAAACAGAATATGTGTTTCTCTCTCACGAGCTAAAATGGGTTTGTATATCATTGGTAATGCTGACATTTTACGAAAAAAGGATGAAACCATATGGCCTAAAATCATTGAAGTCTTGGAGAAAAGAAAGTGTGTTAAAAATGCATTGCCACTGTATTGTGCAGTTCATACGACCACTAATGTGTGGGCACATTGCCCTGAAGACTTTCTGAAATCCCCTGAAGGAGGATGTGAGAAAAAATGTGGCACACGCCTTGCTTGTGGGCATGCCTGCCCCAAAATGTGTCACCCAAAAGACATGAATCATACTAAGTACAATTGTATGAAAGAATGCACAAAAAAACTGCCATGCCAGCATAAATGCAAACACAAATGCTTTGAGTGTAAACTTGGCTGCCAACCATGTACGATCAAGGTTTCAAAGGTCATTCCGACTTGTAATCACAGTGGCATTATGCGCTGTTGTGATGACCCAAAGAGATTTAAATGTAAAGCACCATGTACAAAAACTCTAAAGTGTGGTCATTCTTGTACCAATATATGCTCAGAGCCTTGCACTACACAGTGCCACTTAGAAATAGAGAAGAAACTGCCATGTGGCCATATAACTCGAGGAAAATGTTCTGCTGTGATTAAATGCATGGAGCCTTGTCGAGCAATTTTAGATTGCGGTGATGTTTGTACAGGAACATGTGGCGAGTGTTACATGGGAAGAATGCACAAGCGTTGCGACAGAAAGTGTGGGCGTCAGCTGTTTTGTGGTCACACTTGCGATTTTCCCTGTGCCTCGTCTTGCCCACCATGCCTGAAGCCTTGCAGTAACTTTTGTGTCCACAGCAAGTGCCCCAAGAAATGCTATGAGCCGTGTACACCATGCATGGAGCCCTGCGAATGGAAATGTGAGCATTTGGAGTGTACTAAATGGTGTGGAGAGATATGTGATAGACCTCCGTGCAACCAGCCTTGCACAAAGACTTTGAAGAAATGTGGTCATCCTTGCATTGGCTTATGTGGTGAAAAATGTCCGCCACTATGTCGAATTTGTGACAGAGATGAGGTGTGTGAAATTTTCTTTGGTACAGAGGATGAAATTGATGCTAGATTTATTCAGCTGGAGGACTGTAAGCATATAATAGAAGTAACAGGGATGGATAGATGTGTATTGGAAAGTGATAATCAGGGCAGTGACGAAACCCACATAAAGTTTAGCGAATGCCCAAAATGTAGAACAGCAATCAGGACAAGTCTGAGATATTGCAACAAAGTCAAACAAGTTCTGGCAGATGTTGAAGAGCTGAAGAAAAAAGAAATACAGCTTCCTGGCAACTTCAAGGACAAATTTGGGGCTGTAAATCAAATTAAATGCCCAGATGATTTCTTAAAGAAGGAATTAGAGAAAATATGCAAGGAAGTTAAGAATCATGAGAGTCTACTTCCAGGAAAAGCCAATGCATTGCTTGTTCAAATTTCTATGTTTGATGCTATTGCCAAGATATTAAATAACTTTTCAGATGTCTCAACTATTAATACACCAAGATGGTTAAAGAATTCCCTGATGTATAGTGAGTCTAAGATGAAAGAATATCTTCGTGCAGCAAAACGCTTTGTGTCTCAAGATTATTTGAGTAAACAGCAAATATCAGATGTCACTGGAGAAATAAGGAGACTGTCGTGCGCAGCAAACATTTTTCAAATGATTAGTAAGCTTAATAATTCTAACCTGTTAACTACTGAACATCAGGAAAAGACAAAAAAATACCTTGAACTTATTCACGTGTGTGGTTGGAAAAGAAAAAGGCTGGAAGAGAGTGAAGAAAAAGAGATTTTGGACTTTGTGCAGGAAATTGAATCTACTTACAACTTAGGCATATCTGCCAAAGAGCGAATTGATATAGTTCAAGCCATTGGTTTGAAAAAAGGTCACTGGTACAAATGTCCGAAAGGCCACTATTATTGCATTGGGGAGTGTGGTGGAGCCATGGAAAAGGCAAAGTGTCCTGAGTGTGGCAGTGTAATAGGTGGGCAGCACCACCAACTTGATAGTGATAATGCACATGCCCCTGAAATGGATGACTCTTCTTATCCAGCATGGTCTGAAAGGGCTAACCTTGAAAACTTTGACCTTCGTAATTTACATTGAACACATCACAATAACTTCACACTTGCATATAATTTCTATTATACATGCCATTTTACAGTCGTTTATTGTTTTGTAGTCGAATTATTAATAGATACTATCACGTGTGTTTGTTGCATTTATGTTCTGAAGTTGATGATGTTCTATGGGAAAATGCATATCTGGTAGAATCTCAGCCAATTTAATGTGTGTCTAGAAGGGACATTATTGAATCAACTTACTTTGAAGATGATAATTGCCTTGAGCCATGTTAACTAGCAAAGGCAACACTTGGGCTCAGCACTCCATTGCTTACTGGTTTCCATTTTTTGGAGGAAATAAATTGTATTTTAGTCCAAAATAGGAAATTATTATGTGCTATTTTATTTACTGGCTTCACGAGTAAATCTAGTGAATTAATGAAAAACACTACATCATCCCAACGTATGAATGCTACGTATGTCTATAAAAATAATAGTCACAGAGGTGTGCCTTGAACCATAAGAATAATATATAGTTTTTTAAGTGACTGCTAAAAGAAAGTCTAATATATACTTTAACATATTGCTAGCTAGCTATAATTCTTACATTGGTATGTAAGAAATGTTGATTTACAGCCATTAATAATTAATTTTCTCACATTTTGTGATGAACTTGTAGTATTTGCCAATTATCTGACTGAATCTGATGTGACTTTGATGGTTTTACATAATATAGTGATGAGTGTGGAGAGAGGACATGACATATGGAATGCACAACAATATTCAAACATAAATTAATGAAATGCAAATCAATTATGCTAAGTGCTGGTAGCTAAGTGTTCACTACAAACTCAAACTAAAATGAGAGCAACCTTTGAGATATATGTTAAGCCTAGTTTCCAATTGGTGGTTAGACCTACAACTGGCAGCTAATAATTTTATATAAATGCACAAAAGGTGTTCACGATTCCAGTAATTTTGATTTGATGATTGACACTATTATTGAGGGAATCTATTGAATTTTGTTTTAATATGTTACAATATACTTTATTAAAAGAGCCTTTAAAAAGAATATGCAATAAATGTAAGAAAAACCGATGTGGCTAGTGGGGCCAGTTTATTCAGGCAGTTGTAATGTATGGCTGATATGTTTAACTGTGCGGCATTTATGGGAGCTAATGGCATTGTAGAGGTAAGTTACAAAAGTATTGGTTGCTGTAACCATGGGGAGATGAATTGTTAACCATGGAGAGAGGGTGACATTACCATGGGAAGAGGGGATGTTGTGGCAAGTTTTTTGGCAATGAGCCAATGCAAACATCTTCGAAGTTCACCTGAAAAATATCAATGCACTAATGTGTACCTGTATGAAATCATACACTTATGGGTATTTACAAACACTCCATCTTTTTGGATGGTATAAATTGCATCTATAGACAATGATAAATTTTTTTACACTGGAAACAGTTTCATTTTATATATCAGTATTGTATCGTTTGCGTAGGTTTTAATTCAGCTAATAATCAATGACTATTATGTTGTTACATTCAGTTGTTTCAATCTAGTTTTTATGAAGGGTCAGAACTTGATAATTAAGTGTTATTTAAGTCTGAAGTCATAGCTAGGTTTCTCCCTGGTAGAACAACTTGCCATGGCTATTTTTATGCTTTAAAATTTACAGGAAATTGGCAAAGATTGAGGGGAAAATGGAATATAATGCACAAAAAAGTCGTAAGCGGCAGCGAAGTCAATCTATTGGCAGTGGTGTAATACCGGAAAGAAAACGTGGAAGAAAAAATCAAAGGGTAAAGCATAATTCATCAAGTAAAAGAAAAAGTTTGAATTCAAGAACAGGTAGTTCGAAACAACAAAAGAGAGATAATACACAAACTACACCTGGCAAGGCTGGAATGAAGCGTGAGCCCATTAAGCGTGATGAGTCATACCGAGATTCAATGAAAATTCTCTCAGAGCGTGAATTGGATGAAATAGCTCAGTTGGAAGAAGCCGAAGTTGTCAGTGAAATATTTAAAAAATTGAAAGCATTTCAAGACCTGTTGGATGAAGAGCACCAAATTAAAAAGCCCGAGGTAATGAATAATGTTTTGGATATTTTGAATAAAGCAGTAGTCATTGTGGAGAAGAGCAAGCATTCTAAGGACAGTCCTGTGCTTCAAGATGCCACTAGAGTCATTGGTGAAGCTTTGAATGACAAGCACAAGCTATTTCAAATGAAATTAAAAATGCACTTAGACTGTTGCACACTGGATAAACTACTCCAAATATGCAGTTTTTTTAGCAAGCTCTTGTGCATATTTCCAGAATCCGATTTCCCTCTTCCTGTTTCAGATTTAGGTAGGGCAATTAAACAAGTAGATCCAACCAACGAATCCTCAAAACAAGTAGCTGATATGATGGTTTATTATGACAAAGCTAAAGAAAAGCCAGCTTCTAGCAAACCTAAAGCACAAGAATGGGACAATACTGAGTATAAAAGTATACCAGTTGCACCACAGTGGAATGAAATATCTTGTATCAAGTCCTTGACAAGAAGGCGTCTTCGACCTAACATCACAACGGGGTGCTACGAAGATTGGCTCCATTATTTTGACATTCACTTTCGACTGCTGAGAGAAGACTTTATTGCTCCTCTTCGTAAAGGAGTACGAGATTATCTGAATGGGATAAGAGGAAGAGAATTAAGTAATATTAAAATATACACAAATGTCCAATTAGTCAACATTAAGTTTTCTATGGCAGGAGTTTGTTGCCAAATAAACATAGGCCAGCGTCCCAGAAGCTCGAAACGTCTGATCTACGGTTCTCTAGTATGCCTTTCCCATGATCAGTTTCATGAAAATATTTTATTTGGAACAGTTGATAACTGTGATGGCATAAGAAGAGGTGTTGTTGACATCAAATTTTTTGATGATGAAATGTCCAAAAATATTCTGCAATATACCAAGAAAAAGACATTTGAGATGGTAGAATCTTATGCGTATTTTGAAGCTTACCGTCCTATACTTCAGAGTTTGAAAGAGTCTGATAGAAACAGCATGCCATTCACAAAATACTTGATAGAGGCAGATTGCTCAGATGTCAGCAAGCCACAGTACCTATCTGGAAATCCCAATACACCATATGATCTCAGTCATCTGATCCCTAACCATGATGATGTGGGCCAGAATGATGAGGGCCAGGAAGAAATGGGCCAGAAAGATGTGGGTCAGCATGATTTGGGTCAGGAAGATGTGGACCAGGTTGGTTTGGGTCAGGAAGATGTGGACCAGGATGATTTGGGTCAGGAAGATGTGGACCAGTATGATTTGGGTAAGGAAAATGTGACCCTGGATGATTTGGGTCAGGAAGATGTGGACCAGTATGGTTTGGGTCAGGAAGATGTGGACCAGGATGATTTAGGTCTGGAAGATGTGGACCAGGATGATTTGGGTCAGGAAGATGTGGACCTGGATGATTTGGGTCAGGAAGATGTGGACCAGGATGATTTAGGTCCGGAAGATGTGGACCAGGATGATTTGGGTCAGGAAGATGTGGACCAGGATGATTTAGGTCCGGAAGATGTGGACCAGGATGATTTGGGTCAGGAAGATGTGGACCAGGATGATTTAGGTCAGAAAGATGTGGGTCAGCAATATATGGGCCAGAAAGATATTGCAAACAAAGAAAAGTTTTCCAAAATAAAAAATGTTTGTGACCTCACATTGTGGCCTTTAAATCTAGATCTTGACAAGTCTCAGATAGATGCACTGTACAATGGGCTTACCCAGGAACTATCTGTGATTCAAGGTCCACCAGGCACTGGAAAAACTTACATTGGTCTTAAATTGGTGGAAACATTACTCAAAAATGATAAGCTTTGGAATTCAGAGAAAATTTTTAAATGCAAGTCTCCCATATTGGTTATGTGCTACACGAATCATGCACTTGATCAATTTCTAGAAGGAATCTTGAACTGTCCTGTGTACAAGAAAGCTAATAATACTATAAGGCTATTGCGAATTGGATCTAGAACCAAAAGTGAGAGATTGGCAGAACTGAGTATCCACAAGAAGCGCAAAACAACTCACATACCTTTACATGAGCGAAGAGAAATTGGAGCAGCCTTCAAAAAAATGAAGTCGTCACAGTTAATTTGCCAAAAGCAATGGGATAAATTCAAACTCTCTTTAGAAACTATAATACCCTTACAAAGACTTAAAAGGTTTTTGGATGCAAATCATGATTATTTTTTCTTTCATGGCAAATTTAACCGTGAAGAAAAATTACTAAATTGGCTATTGCCTGCAATGCAAATGTCAAAGAATGTGATGTCAAATCAAAAACTACATTCTGCTTTAACTGTCAATAGCTGTGCTGCTAGTTCTGAAGATACAAATTTTGAACTTGATCGCAAAGTTCTTGGAATTGAAACCGAGTACAATAATACTTACTGTTATGAGCTTCCTAAACAACACCCTCCTAAATGGGATACATTTGAAAGCATTATTCCGGATATTAAGGAGCGGCAGGAATTTTTTTTTGCCAGAAAAACTATAGTCCAGTTTATGAATTACTTATCTACAGTAAACCCCATGTCAGAAGAGGAAGCTATAGAACAATTTGATTTAGATAGCCTACCCTGGCAAGAAAGAGTGAAGCTTTACAAATACTGGGTCATGAAATATCAAGAGCATTATGCCAACCAATGCTTTGAAAATTTTCGAGATTACAACACCTTGTGCACACAATGGGCAGAGTTGAGACAATTGACAGATCGATATGTTATTGAAACTGCTTCCATAATTGGCATGACAACTACATGTGCAGCCAAGTATAAAGATATTTTACAGCGTGTGAAGCCAAAGATAATTATTGTTGAAGAAGCAGCAGAAGTGTTAGAGTCTCACATAGTATCTGCTTTGAGTAATGGCACTCAACATCTCATTTTGATAGGTGATCACAAGCAACTCAGACCCAAACCCAATGAGTATGATCTTGAAAAGAATTATGATTTAGGGATATCTCTGTTTGAGAGGCTTATCAGAAATGAACACCCTCATGTCACTTTAAACATTCAACACCGAATGCGACCAGAGATCTCTCAACTAATCCACCCGCACATATACGATAAACTGTTGAATCATTCATCTGTAGAGGAGTATCCTAACATTCGTGGAGTTAGCAGTAACTTGTTCTTTATAGACCACAATGAACCGGAGTCTGAAGATGCCTGCGATAATAGCCATTCCAATGATCATGAAGCAGATTTTTTAGTAGCCCTATGCAGATATCTACGTCAGCAGGACTACTCTTCTCAGCAGATTACTGTTTTAGTCACATATTCAGGTCAACTTCTTAAAATGAGAAATAAAATGAGACAAGATAAAATGTTAGCAGATGTCAGGATCAGCACGGTTGATGACTTCCAAGGAGAAGAAAATGACATCATCCTACTGTCCCTTGTTCGAAGTAATGAACAACACAATATTGGTTTCCTAAAAGAAGACAATCGGGTATGTGTAGCTCTGTCTCGTGCTCGACAAGGATTCTATTGTATAGGGAATTTTCAGCTGCTACGCAATTTATCTCTAACATGGGACAGCATCATTTCTGACCTCGAATCTAAGGGGAAAATTGGTCGCAGTTTAACTTTACAGTGTAACAATCACCCAGAGGTCACTTTTGAAGCAAAAAGTTCCAGTGACTTTAAAAACAACTTTCCAGATGGTGGCTGTGGCAAACAATGTGGCTTTCGCTTGCCATGTGGTCATGTGTGTGAGAACACTTGCCACTCATCAGATCCTAAACACACATCTTATCAGTGTGAGAAGAAGTGTAGCAAAGCCTGTGACAAGGGACATCCTTGCACACTCGAGTGCTACGAAGATTGTGGATCTTGCATGCAAATCGTTACAGTGAAGCTTTCCTGTGGTCATGAACAATCAATCAAGTGCTCTGTGGACCCAAGCAGTGTATTGTGTAAGGCTCCTTGTCCCAAAAAATGCCCGGCACGAAGCCATTCTTGCAATAAGCGATGTTATGAAGAGTGCGGTGATTGTCAAACAAAAATTTTTCAAACCATGGCTGAGTGTAATCACAAAGTTTATCTCCCTTGCTATATTGACTCTGCTCATAAAAATTGTCCAGAACCATGCTCAAACATCCTGCCTTGTGGGCACATGTGTGCTTTGACCTGTGGCAGAGACTGCAAAAGTGAACCATGTAAGAAACCAGTGATGAAAGTATTACCATGCCAACATATCATTGCTATTCCATGTCTGTATAGTGAAACCAATGAAACACAATGTGCTAAACAATGTAGTAAAAAACTAGCCTGCGGGCATGCATGCACTAAATCATGCAGTGAGCCATGTACAGAGAAGTGTATGGAAATGGTCTCAAAACATTATCCCTGTCACCATCCAAAGAAAGACCGTTGCTATAGGACAAGCTGTGAAAGGCCATGCGAGAAGAAGTTGCCTTGTGGCCATCCTTGTGTCAACCTATGTGGGGAGCCATGTCAAGATAAGTGCAGTGTTGCATGTGGGGAGGTACTCACGTGTGGACACGAGTGTGAAGGAATATGCCATTCCTGCACATCATCTGGAATCCATAAACTGTGCCAGTTTAAGGTCAATGTGAAGGGCTACTGTGGACACCAGCGAACACTCACTTGTGCGGGCCTGAATGATCAAGGGTGCACTAAATCACACTACATTATATGTGCTCATCAGGAACAATTAGTCTACTGCAACTCTTCTGTGCCAGTCAATTTTATGTGTAGACATCGCTGTAGCTGGCGTTGTCGCCACTTCCAATGTCGAAAGTTATGTTCTGAAGGGTGTTCACGGCCCCCGTGTAATGAGCCATGCCTAATGAAACTAAGGTGTGGCCACACTTGTCCCGGATTATGTGGAGAGCCTTGTTTGAAATTATGCTATAAGTGTGAGAAGGACAAGTTCAAGAAACAGCTAAAATGCTCGGATGACAGAAATTCTGCTTATTACCAACTCTCTTGTGGCCACATATTTACAGTGAAGTATCTTGATGATTACACTCTGCAAAGTTTAAGGAATAGGAAGCAAGCAGTCAGTGGTCCACTTCTCTGTCCTAGCAGGTCCTGTGGGAAGCCAATGAGCTCGAGTTATCGTTATGGTAATGCTGCCAAAGAATTTCTGGAGCATATGAATGAAGTGAAATATCAAATAAGAAATGATGAGCAATTATATAAAGAACAACTGTCAGGTTTTTTAGGAAAATTAACACATCTGCCTTTAGTAAACTGTCGCCTCTCGTGTGGTTATGATGATGATGATGATCACGATAATGATGATGATAATGAGGATGATGATGATGATGATGATGATGATGACCATGATAAAGGCATTCCAAACAATAAAGTGGACAGATGGTACTTAGCAATGTTGCTAAAGAGATTAGTAAACACTTCAGCATTGGCAAGTAATTCTAGCTGCAGTATCCAGACAGAGGTGTATATTGAAATAATAAAAATTTGTGAATTATACACTCATGCAGCATTGAGTTACACAATTGTGCGAAATTACGAGCAAAAATATTATCGGTGGTGCCTTGAAAGCCAAGTTTACCAAGCTAAACAAATTTACCAAGCTAGCCAACTTTATAACAAGACAAAATGTTCAAGCATAAGTAAGGCTGAGGCTCTTCTCAAATGTTTAGATGGCAAAAAAATTAAGGTAGAATTGACATTGGACAAGTTTTGCAAGTTCTCAAATGCATTGGCTAAAGATTTTCCACAGACTGTGCGGAATGATTTCCAAGCCTATGTCTCTGAAATGTCCCTTAATCACCCGTTTCTTCAGAAAGGGTTGTGGTGGTACTGCAGTGCTGGAAATCACTACTATTGTACACCTGCCTCCATCAACAAGATTGAAAAGCACCACTGTCCTGCCTGTAACGGTAAATGTATAAATGTTGATACATGTTGTAAATGTTATATATGTATGTTCTTTCTATATAGGTGATTATTTAGACTATGTGCACTTCACAAGACCGATGCCACACCCAAAACCACCACAAGGTATGCAATAAAGAGTTCCTCACAACTTTCATGCAATTTGAAGTGAAAGTTTTTTGTTTTTTTTGTTTTAAGTAATAGCTACAATTAAATTCATAGGATGGATGTTGTTGTTGTTGTTGTTTTTGTTGTTGTTTTTTCCTGTAATGGCAGGTGTTAATTTGTTGCACATTTTCCTGCTGCAGTGTGTCAGGTTAATTTTGAGCATAATCAGATAGCATACTGGTATCACTTCAAACATCTCTGGGTACTTATAAGTGAACATAATAATCCTATTTTTTGAACTTATCGTAGTATTGAAGTTTTAATTTTATGAAGGCGTTTCGATCCCGTAGGATCTTCATCAGTTCCTACGGGATCAAAACATCTTCATAAAATTAAACTTCAATACTACAATAAGTTTTTTTTAAATAAGATTATTGTTAACTTATAAGTATTAATGTAGTAGTTAAAAATGAATTTGTACAGTATTAACTCTGGGTACTGGTATAATTGCTGACTGATCATTTAACTTTATCTGATCTTCACATATTACAATTTGTCCATTGTGTACACATTAGTCATGAATGGAATCGTGTTTTTTATGCCCAACTTCTTTCTCCAGTGCCCCAAAATTTACCCTATATTCCTTCTAAAAATGTAGTATTTTCTATTTGTTTGCCAAAATTGAATAAACAATCAGAGTTTATAAACAATTCAGCAAAACTGAAGCTCAAATATAGTCTTCTAGTTCTCTTTCTCAAAGTTGACAGTAATAAGGGGGGACGTAATTAACTGCTGCTGAGGCAGTTGAACAAGTCATATATTATATAATACATGTATATATATATATACTTGCACAAGCCTGCCTCAAGGAAACTCATTAATGCTGGTAGTGTTGTCAAACTAGTACTCTGTTGTACCACAGTTCAGTTAGCCATCTTAGTTTGAGCACTCTTACTATTAATGTTATAGACTTGCCATCAGCTGGACCAAGCAGCACACCAAGTATAATACGTTCTATCACCAATGGGAGGCCTAATATGAAAATACCCAAGAGGCAGACACCCATTCATCCCCCACAGCATAGAACATATCCTGACCAAAGTCATCAAAGAGTTGACACCTCCGGCAACCACCACACTAGCAAATTAGTCCACCGAAAACGTCCATTAGACAAGAAAAGTTCAATATTTAACCGTCTGGGGCCAGCCAACAGCAATGAAAAGAATACGACAGTGTTTGACCATCTTGGCCCTAGTATGAAGCAAAATGCTAGAAAATTGTCATTGAAGAGAAGATTAGACGATGAAACTGAAGTTGATGAAGCAAATGGTGAAGAAAAAGAAACAAGTAAAAGCAAAAAAGCTCGTAAAAGAGCAAGACTGGATTAGGCTCATACAAGAGCAAGACTAGATTAATAACATTGTTAGCTGACTTAGCAAGCAACAGTAGTACAACTATTATGTGATGTGTTACCTTATTCAATTAACCATGTATTTTTTCTGTATACAATTATAATTTTACAATCCAATCAATTAATGTTTCCATGGTATCAGTCACTGCCGATCAACATTGGCACTCTTCTCCAGCTTGGGAGCCAGAGTATGCAAAAGACTACTGCTGGAATATTGCCCGTACAGAGTGTTCAGAAGAACTACACCATAGCCAGTGGCACGCTCACCCTACACACATGGCACAATGATACAATCATAATACATCTCAACATGTGTTATTTCAACCCCATTGGCTAATACAAATACAGTAGAATGTCAATTCTCCGAACACGTTGGGACCGAGAGGTATTCAGATAGAGAAAATACATTATAATGCACTAATGAAGGGGCATATGGTCAAGCAGTTCTTCATGGCTGCACGTGTCACTATTAGATTGTGTGTTTGGATAATTGAAGTTTCAGGTCACTGACATTCTACTGTATGACACCATAGCACAAGATAGTGGCACGCTCCTTCACACATACACACAATGCCACATGTAGGACAAGCCATGAACGAAGCCCCACTTACACAATGTACTGGTGATGCCATGTCCACGTGGATCCACACTCCAGGATAGTCAAACCCCAGGTGAGCTCCGATAAACAAACCAGCACAAGAACTTTGTGCATTAGACCGATTCTAAAAACATACACACACAACTTATTTATTTCATTTATTATTATTATTATATTATTATTATTATTAATTAATTAATTAATTTTATATATACAGTATATATTATATATATATATTATATATATAATACTTATAGCACGAGTCAGAGTACAATATGGGAAAATATTTTACGAGCACGCAAAATATTTTCACGAGCCAAAGGCGAGTGAAAATGTGGCGTGAGAGTAACATATCATTCCCATATTGTACGACGAGTGTGATAAGTGATTTATTGCTTCTTTGAAATTTTTCTCAACCGGTTACAATACAATTTTCATTGATTTTACTCGCTACGCGCGCGCTACAAGGAGCGTACAATATAAACCGTACAATATGGGAGAATACAGAACGCTCGCTGAAGAACAAACAAAGCTGCAATAAATATATATATTTTTATTTTTATTTATTTTTTTTTTTTACTGTAGCAACACTAGCACTTTAAAGGCTCTCAGGGTTAAATTTTGTCGCCACTATTCGAAGATGTAAAAGCTTCTCAGGCAACTATCAACCGTTGATAATTGCCTGTCATGTGGTCAGTTGGTTGTGAGACTGAATTTAGACAGACACAGCATGAAAAAGTTGTTTTTGTGTGTAGTATTGCTTCCTGATACTGTGGTTTATTCCAATAATCACATCCAGAAATTAAAATTTCACATTAATTTTTCCTTTAATTTTCTTTGTTGCTTGCTTTTCCTTTTCCCACAACAATGCACTATACACTGACCATCCTACTCTGACTGTTCTGCATAGTTGCTAATTGCTACACCCACCCATCCCTCTCTCTCAAGCTCAAACACTGGACAACTTCTCATCTAACTACAAACCACGGGCTGACTGACAATCTTCAAATGAAACTGCATTTAAAGTGACAACTGTAAATCACACAAAAAAATACAAAAATTCTCTCTTGCTACTGCTAGCAGGTCACATGCGCCCGGCAGAGCCAGGATGCCCGTGCACGAAGTAGGCATTTTGAGACATGCAAGCAAAGCTCCTGGAGCTAGGCTAGGAACTCGCAGGAAAATAGATCTTTCCTCAACAGCAAGTGGTGTGGGCACCCAAAGTCCCACCTGGACCATTGCTATTTCATGAGAAAAGGCCTTGAATTTGCATCCCAGCAAATGCCAGGTCCCCAATCACAGCTGGGTGGACTGGTGGGGCTGGTGGGAGGCAGAGGAAGAAAACCAGACGGAAAGTTTCCAGAGTGGGCTAAAACTCAGGCCCTGAGCCAAGGACACAACCAATACTACGCAGCCACCACACACACACACACATGCGCACACACACACACACTGATTACAATAGCCCTCTCTCCATCCTCACCATAACAGAATTCTTCATGTCGGCCACGGCACTGTTAAACTCCTTGAAGTGAAGCTCTGGTGTGTACGGAATGGGGAAAGTGAGGTCTCCAGACACTCTACCTGCAGCCTGAACTGCATCCTGACTCTTCTCACAGTTGGTCAATACTGCACCATGGTACATACCTGTAGATATACCCTGAAGGCAAATAAACACACACACACACACACACACACACACACACACAAACACTCACATGCCACCCACATTTCGTCCCATATATGTAGCATAATCAACAGTTGGGAGGGGGGAAGAGTTTTTGTTTGCTTGACCACAGGTTAAAGTAGCTACAACTGCTCACTAGATGTAGCGTCATCATAATTCAGAGACAGCGTACAAAATTTATAGCACAGAAATTATCAATATTCCTTGTACAAATAAAAACCAGATGTAAATGCTGTATTCAAAATGGCCAACATGAATGAAACCAAATGATCTACCACAATAGAAATTCACCTCTGAAACCAGCCAAACCTTCTACAAGGGCCTGCCCCCAAGCCTGGCCTTTGTAGAGAGGTTTACCTCCTCATTCATTGATCCTAAGGCTTCTGGTTTGATGAATGTTTTGCAGTTGTTGTTTTGTTTTTGTTTTTGTTTTTTGTCATACTCAGGCTAACGTCATTTTCAATCATTTTTATATTGGTAAGGGCAATTGTATATAGTGCTGAAACGTCTCTAAAATAATGAAGCATCAAAAGTGTGAACCCTCAGCACTACAATACACTAGCTAGCTATTACAATAATAATCTCAGACCTAAAGAATATTTTATCGGTTATTTTAATCAGGTATCATGGATCATATAGTTTGAGCAATGAAAATGGTACATGTAAACGATGTCGCAGTAAAGAAGCTAGACAAGCCAGAGACACTCACGGGTATATATACTTTCAACACAAAACTCCACTTCCAGCAACTCTGTTAATTAACTTCCCAGTAGATAAAGCAAGTTACCATGGACCACAAGAATTAAAATGTTAGCTCACGTGATTACGGCATGTGATTAATTGTCAATATCTCCAAAATCAGAGCGTGACAGACAGACAAACAGACAAGACGACTACTATAACCCTCTCACGCATGCGCACTGAGGGTTAATGAAGCACCAAAGGTGCAGACCTTCAGCACTACTATATACGCTACCTAGCTATTACGAAATCATCTTAGACCAAAACAATAATTTATTGGCTACTATTCAAATATCAGTATATCTCAAGCAATTAAAATGGTGTACATGTAAAGCTAAACAGGCCAGAGACACTCACCGGTGCACAGTGTATGTCTTTAACGCAAAACTCACTTTCAGCACAAAGAAAAACTACCACAGGAAGCAAGAAATTATTTGCTCACATGTAATAGGGGACATTACCCACACAAGCTAGTAGCTATACAGAGACTGACAGACAGACGGACAGACAGACAAGACAACTACTATAACCCTCTCGCGCATGCACGTTGAAGGTTAAATAAATATATACGGCTAGTTTATTAAAAATACAGATTACATTGACATACAGGACTATTTAAATAAAAGTCAAATTTCTTTCCGTCATTACTCACCTGAGCTCCAGTGAGGGTGGCCATATCCACTACCCAGTCTGCCTTCAGGACATTCCTGGAATAAGCCACACCGTCCCCGAGCACCAGACGACCCTCAGCGTCAGTGTTGTTAATTTCCACCGTCTTACCAGAGTACAGAGTGTGCACGTCATCAGGACGAGTGGCCACTGGGCCGACTGCATTCTCTGCCAGACAGAACACTGCATGTAAGTTCTGCTTGAAACCCTACACACATACATATGTTATACATACATGAATATATACGTGACAGGCACTGGTAGAAATCAAATTTATGTACACTCCATCTAAAATGAGTTTATTGCCAAATCACTTCATTGCTGCTCCCCCATACTAATAGCTGACAGAGGTCTAGAATTCACAACTCACACACAGCTGCATTTCTGAGCATGCTATACTTTTGGCTCCATTTCTTAAAACAAGTAGCTATGCGTACTTAAATTTGACTTCTACTTTCATCTATCATATAATTATATATACTAAAAAAAGAAAAGAAAAAAAAATGAAGCTTACAAAACAAGAAAATACAAGTGTGTGTATGTATAAGTTGTGGTGCATTGGGATCAAGGAGTATTTGGAACCAGACTGTTCAGATAATTGAACACCATCAGAAAAATTGGGTCGTAGAGTTGCCAGGAGCAGCTGCAATCTTTATTAATGCGATCACTCAATTAGGCAATCAGTTTCCACATATTGTTGTTGTTTTCACATCTAAGCCATACTTGTTGGTAGTGACAGCTGCAAGTTTAATCAAAAAAATATCCTGAAGGTTCATCGCTCCGGTAACCAGAAAATCTTTTTAATACTATGATTTCTCAATTTGTTTGTAACCACTTTCACTAGCACTTTTAACCCTTTGCGTACGATCGTCACGAATCTGTGACACACCGGGTGCGTCAAGAGAATACGGCTGTCACAAATTCGTGACAAGCTCTTTCCCGCTGTGTTATTACAGTTACAGAGCGCGTAGCGCGCTAAAACTTTCAGTAGCATACATAGTATACATTTTGCAATCTCTATTCTACAAAATAAATCTTATAAAATAAGTATAACTTATATCAAGTGCACCAACTAAATAAAAAAAAATTTTTTTCTACACTTTGTGTCTAGAAATTTTCAAATAGAACATCTACTAAGAAGTAAAGGCCTAAAGTAGCTAGAAATAAACAAATTAAAACTAGAACTTACACTTGGGTGTGATTTCTCCTTTCATAAATATAAGCTAAAAAAATAGCTAACAAACTATGGCCTCCTCGATAATTCCAACTAAGTTTGTATTCAAAACAACTCTATAAACTATAAACTAACGAATTACCATAGCTACAACGCTAGAGGCAGATTATTTGAGGCCTAACACAAAAGAAACACTCGCACCGTTTCTTTTTCCACGTGTCAAACTCCACTGGTAAAACGCCATCTCAGGCAACTAATTGGTTTTACGGCGTGCGCGTATTTAATTACATAATTGCTCGCCCGCGTTCGTCCGCAAAGGGCTAATTACAAGAAAGTAGTTTCTTCTCTTTTTTTTATTCTTTGATTAGTACACAAGATTACTGCTGAAACCACCTACAGTATGACACATGTGTGTGAGATTAATAGCACATGATACTGTATCCCACCCACTTACACAGATACGTAAAATAAATACACCGAATCTCACCTGATAGGATTTTAATTCAAGCTATCACACAGTAGTATAGAAATACAACTAACTCTTGCAACAACTACTATGATAGACTAAAGAATAGATCTTGAATGAGTTTAATGCTAAAGAATAGATGGGATATGTCTAATAATCTCTAGACTCACCAACTTCACAGCAGCTGCAAAAGCCCCCAGAATACCTGCAGCTCCTCCACAATCCCTCTTCATGCCAGGCATAGCAGTCTGCGTGGAAACACACACACACACATACACACACACACAGAGAAGAGAGAGAGAGAGAGAAAAGCATGCACGCACAAACATGCACACACACATCACACAAAAAAAAACATGTATGGAAAAAAATTACATATCATGCACACACACACACACTCTCGTCCACACATGCATGCACGGGCAAACACACACACGACACAACGTACACATGCATACAACACACTATTATACACCACACTATACCATGCTGGGAAAAAACTACACGTATACACACATGTGACCCACACGTACCCCACCATACAAACATTATGACTTACAAAAGAGTGGAAGTTTCCGTACTTGAGCACAAATGGAGAGTGAACTAGCTCAGCTATTTTTCATATACACAATCAATAAAAGCCTTAATTAAGGGTTCACTGATTATCTTTATAGCCTTGAACTAAGAGAGAGAGGTATCGCTGGCTACAGCTCTTACCAGCATAAGTTCTATAGTTGTTGTTTTTTCAGCTTTAGTTTTCTAGTGAAACCGCACACTGAAGTGAAAATATGCGCCCTTTCCATGTGCAGTATAGAACCACATATGTACTGAACTCAAAGTGTAGTTGCCTCTTTAGTGTAGTCTTTCAGTGGTTATTATAGTTTGCTGTGCATGGCTAAGTGGCCTAAGTCTAAACAATCAAACCGTGCTCGCTCTGCAATGGTGCTGAAGAGAAGTAACGCCATCTTTCAGTATCTCTCGTAGTCCACCATCTGTTGTTAGGCAGTTGACAAAGTAAACAAAAGTTAGTCTGCCCCAAAGTTTAACCTACTTTTCCACCCCATGAGTCTCCGAATGGTCAACAATTTCATTCCTCCATTCAATTAATATTTTAATAGTATGGCGCGTAAATTGCCCATTCAAAATGAATGGGAAAATCGCTGTTCAATTGAAATCGCACAGGGAAAGTGAAATAGCACGTAAATAGGTGAAATACCATGGTAGCTAAATAAAATAGTACATGCGTGCAGCTCTAGCCTTGGAAACGTACAGTTCGAGTAGTTTCAAGTTGGAGTCTATGTCGTTCTTTACCATGGAAGCTCTACTGGTATTAGACTAAAATTTTTCAACAGATTATGAAGGAGTCATAGGTTGAAAACAAAATTCCAGAGAAGCTAATCCTGAAACACAGAGATTGTGAGTGAAAGATACAGTGTAGGTGCAGTACAATGAAGCACCAAAGGTACGAACCCTCAGCGCTATTAAACACTACCTAGCTATTACAATATAATCTCCTTCCAAAAGAACAAGCAATCCGTTAGCTATTTTAACGAGGCATCAATATAGCTCGAGCAATGAAAATTGTACATAGAAACGCTATCTTCATAAGAGAAGAAGCTAAACTAGCTGGCTGCAAGAAATTATTTGCTCACGTAAGTAGCAAGTGATAGCACGGGTAACCTGTGCTATTAGGGAGCACTAATAAAACAATTAAAATAGCACTCAGTTCGCCTCGTGCTATTTCAATCACGTTACTCGTACCATTAATCCCGAACAGCATGGTTACCCGTGCTAGAACTCATACCAATACACTTTACTAGCTGACACGATAAAAGAGCGCATGCAAAAAATGCCCTACGTACGTACAATATCAAAATCTTAATTGAGTTTACACTTGAGAGAGTCTTGCTCACGTCAATCCTCTCAACTACTCCACTCCCCTCAGCATCTATAACCTATGGAGAAAAAAAACTCCTCTGCCATACATACCTTTCCTTTGATGGAGAGACCACCTGTGTCATAGACTATGCCTTTACCAACCCAGCAGATGATTTCAGTGGCTCCTGGAGGGGTGTGGCTTAATACTGCCAAGGCAGGCTGGTGAACCGCTGCTTTACCCACTCCATATATCCCTGGAAAACAAAACAAAACAAAACAAAAAACAATGATTCACTAGAAATCTCCTCATCTCTAAGTTGCTTGTTATTTTGTGTCTAGAGGTAAAGTAGGAATGCTCAGTGTGCAAGCACAGGCCAGGAAACAAACAAAAAATAAATAAATAATAACTTATGGGCTTAACTTAACCGATGAATTATTCATAAACTAATCATTGTCGGGTGCGGACATTATAAAAACTATAGCAATAATAATACACAATTGGCCATCTTCCTCACCTCCAAATCCCTTCTCCTGTAGCTCCTCCCCTTGAATAATCATAGGCGTGATGCCAGTTTCCTTGCCAACTTTGCGAATCCTCTACAGGCCCAACCACACAACAACAACAAACAACAACAAAATAAGTACATTATGTATGTGCTATTCAGAGAACTAACATTAAGAGAGGTATCAAGATGGCTGAATTTTCTCATGGCAAATTGACAACTAACATTTTGAAGTAATTAAATATAGACAAAATAAACGATGTAGTCCAGATAGCCAGGAATTGGCATGCTTTAAATAAAACTGATAATGTTACATGTATTATTACGCTCACTTCAGGTGATCGTCATATCATTCAAACTAATTTATAATTCCATTCAAAACTATACACAAATGTTGTTGTGTGCACTAATATTTGCAGAGCTAGAGTAAAACAGGAAAAACATGAAACTCAGAACGAAGAACGGAGGAGAATTATGCATGCATGTTACACCTCAATAGTCAATCTAACTTAATACATTCAATGTGTTTACACTTTCCACTCTCCTTGAACACACAACCACACACACATACAACACATGCACATGCAACATTAAACACAACACACATATAGACACAACACAAACATAAAACACATAAACACGTCCATATACACACACGCACCAACACATAAACAACACACATACACACACATACACACACACAGACCATGTCGTACCTCCAAGAAAGCATCAGTGTGCATCAAATTAGTAGGCATGTCCACAATCTCCTGCGCCAGTCGCACTCCATCACCAAGGTTACTGAGGCAGGACACCTGCTCCTGATCCAGAGGAGTGGCATCGTCCCCTACCAGAAGGAACCCAACCTGCACTGTCTGCGTCGCTCTGTTGGGTGTCTTCTGGTTGTACACGGGGAAGGCCCGGACAATCGCTCCTGCGTATGCCAATACCTCACACTTGGCACATACAACCTGTGCGTGTGTGTGTTAGCATAGTAGGAAAGCATAGTTTTATGAATTTATGCACTATAATTAGATATGTATACTGGTCACATGACTTCGGTGATGCCTTAATAGTTTCAAATACATTTCGACTGATATTTTGTCAATAAATAATAAGTTCACATAATCCACATTAGTGTCTACTATATTGACTATATTTTGCTCACTCGCAAGCCAATAGCTAACACATTATTTCTTGTTACATAGAACTGTGCTTATCCCATAAAAATATAGCCCGTGCTCTAACCTTTAATCCTGCTTACTATATTCCTAACTCACTATAATAGCCACCACTGGACCTTTCTTCTGCGAGGTGAGAACTATCTGGTAAAGGGCATGACTTCTAGACGGAGTGTTGTGCCGGCTGGCTACAGAGGGAATGCCTCCGAGTGTGGCACGGTTCAAATACAGACTGCAGGAACTGATGCTGGACTCTGACAGAGTATCTACTGCACACTCCCAACTCTGATAATGCACATGTGTGTCATATATACATGTGAGTGTCAATGGAAACAGTCATCTCTACCTGGTAGGTAACACTGATCAGACCCTATATTTAGGGTATATCCTTACTTACACTGTAATTGACCCTTTACCCACTGTAGTTAGACCTCTTTACACAAGTAACCAAAATAAGAAGCACTTGGTATTCAATCTCATATACTAGTCATGGAGCAGTTATATACCTATGCATAACACAATGATACTAATAACCTTTCCTAAATCACACAACCAATTGAAACATGTTACACCTGAAAAATGCATCTCCAACTCAATACACAGTGTGTGGAGGGAGAAGAAAAAAAAAGATAAATCTTCCACAAAGGGTAAGGCATGCAATACTATTGCTAATTCAGCTGTCTTTAGCTTGTAGCATAGTGTACATGTCTTCTCTATTCTATCAAACAGTTTTAGGTCTTCAAAGAAAGACTACGCTGAATCCACCAAACATAATACTGAGAAGAATAGAAACTTTTCATTCAATCACTCGCATCATCGACTTAATAATTGCTGTGTCAGCATTCACTATTCTATCCTTTAATAATTAGAATAATTGATACAAACAAATTCATGAACTGCTCAAATATTTCTAAATTATAAATCCTACATACGTAACTGAGCTAGACTTGACAATACCACATAAAGTTCCTGGGGAATGAAACCAATCGGTTCACACACCTAGTCTCGTGTAGCCAGACCCTTTACCAACCGTAACCGCTATGCGGGGAAGGAAAGGGTCTGGGAACATACCATACAACGACTTGTTCAGCAGCACCCCAAAAAAGGGTGCTCAATTATCACATTCCAACAAGCTTGCGGTATACTGTGTGATATCAACATCACATCTGGGAGGGTGAAAATAGAATGTTGCGTGACTTCGTCAAACTGGTGAAGTTGTTTTTCATAGGAGATCTATAAGCACTCCTGGCAAGCAATAAACGTACCAGCATGAATAGGAGACCCGCCACCTAGCCGTGGCCGTGACGTCATTGGCTACCACAAGCGTTGGAATGTGATAATTGAGCACCCTTTTTGGGGTGCTGCTGAACAAGTCGTTGTATTGTATGTTTCCAGACCCTTTCCTTCCCTCCCCGGGTAAAGGGTCTGGGTACGCGAGACTATCACACACCAAACTTATTAACCCAGCGTAACAATTGGGTAAAGTGTCCGGCAAATTGAGACTAAACATACAATTAGGCACAGATAAAGAATGATACTGGATGGCACACTTCACGGACTCTGAGAAGTTCCGGTGGAGACTGACAACTCAGCCTGGAAAATCTAATGGCATCATCAGTGCCAGTATAAAGAATAGAGCACAAAGCATGTGTGCAGTTGATGATGCCCATTAGGCTACAGAAAAACTCTGATGTGCTTAAAAAGGGTTGATGGCCACAGAATTACAGCCTACAAAACATACTGCCAGCCCATAGTTAGCTACTGTTCCTGCAATACTGCCATTGCACGCTCACCTTTGAACTGGTTCTCTCTCCAAGATACGGGGATAGTTTGGGAAAAGAAACTGTCTTTAGGTTTCTTTTCTTTCCAATTATAGTGCAAGGTCTTTCCAGAGGATCTCCAGCTGGAACGTTTATCAAAAACTGCACATTTACATCGCCCACTCCGGCCATCTTAACAACCGGTATCGAAACTAAAAACCCTGCAGCCTCTGCAGACGGCTACACACTACACTGATTTACTATAGCGAACCGACGAATTGGACTAGACTAATTTTTACGTCGAGTGACCACAACTTAAACACTGTTGTTCAGCCTTGTAAACCCTTTACCTTTTCTATACTGCTACATACAATCTCCGAAATATAGTTCAGCGGCATGACCCTTTACCATGCTAAGGAGAGAGGAAAAAAAGAAGTACTGATAATGCAATGACATGAGAAGATAAAGAGAATCAAGACATATATGTTCTCAAATCACAAATAGTGAGCACATTTGAAGCCTAGTTGAGTGTAACATGCAATGATATTCATAGGCAAGGCATTCCACTCCAGTATATACCACTAGGTGAGAAAAAAGCTGGTTCTGTGCCAAGATGTCCTTGTGCACCACTGAAATATTGATATATGACTCATGAAAGGTCCTGAGTGGCTAGAGAGAGAGAGAGAGTGACCCATAAAGATTAGTGGGATGATGGCTCCATCTAGCACTTAGTCACCACCTAGCTGCAAATAATTGTCCCTTTTCAAGGCAGTCTTGGTGCTCCGCCTAGTCAGGGCTCCATACTGAAAATGCATGTTCTATAACTAGTTAACAGGCCTTACCACTATATCTTTGTACAATCGGCTACTTTTAACTGTTTTATCATGCTGATCTCAATAAAATGACAGCTTCGGCTTCTATGACTGAAACTATATATACCTGAATTCTTCTATGTCATTGTTATCAACTTTATCAACTCTATATTTGGATGTATGTCATCCTGAATTGACACCACAATATCATCATCAGGCGTGAATTGAGATATCGTAACTGGCTTATCAACATCTATATGCATGACATTAGTTTTAAAGCTAATTATCTTACCTTACTCATAACCATAGACCTTGACAATTATTACTCTTCAAGTAGTTGACGAGGTTCGCTAAGATTTCTGGCAATGTTCACTTTTTTGTAGACACCTATAAGCTAAATTTCTATGCCATTTACATTGCAAAGTGAGATAATGAATGACAGAAAAAATAGCCAATCCCTTCTGATGATACTGGTATGTGTATGGTGTATACATCTGATTTAATATGACTCTGGTTTGTAATATATATTTGTTTGACAAAACAATCTGTGCTGTGCCTTTAGTGTTCATATAATTATCTTAATCAGCTGTAGCTAACTGACACACAAGAGTAGAACATGAAATTAACCTTAATTTTACAACAGTGTATTTAAATGTATTAAAATTCAATTTATTTGTGTATTTGTAGATGAAACAGGAATGAAGTCAGCAATCAGTAATACTGTCTACATTGTTATTGGAATAGTATTATTGGTATTTCTGTTAGCTTATATTGCATTTATCATGTACTGCTTACGAAGGAAATTCAGAGTAAAGGTTATGCATAGAGAATATAAAAATGAAAACTTGAAGGAAAAAAAGAAAGAGAAGACCGCTGAGACACCAGCTAAAAGTCATGGGCCTTCATCCAAACAACCTCACAAAATTCATCACACTTTTCGATCACACATGACAGCCTCTCTGTTGAATAAAACCAGTGTTATAATTGTGTCCCCATAGGAACAGAAGCAAATCCTTCTTATATACCAACATTCAGAAAGGATGCAGGTGTTGAAACCACTCCAATCATGAGCTCCCAGAGTACCACCTCGAGATGTGGCACAGCAATAAATCAAGGTGGAAGTTTTGTGAACGATGTGGATGAAACATGTGCTCACTATGAAACAATTAGAAACAGTCCAGGACATTTGATGACAAGCAGCAAACTGGAACTTGCTCTACTTTAGTGTAGCACCTCCATGCCGCTCGTCTTCAGATAGTAACTGGTGCTGACATAATGTGCAATGTTTTTATACTATTTGTATGGTGCTTTCTTTTTTAATTATGCATTTTTTCCTAATATTTGTAGAATGCATACTTGCATTCATTCTCATCGTTTGTATTTTTTTGGTACACTCACTGCTAGTTGAATCAAGAATTAGCTGTTCTATAATGTTTAATAAACTGAGGCCACCATTTTTTTTTTAAGCTATAGCTAATAACAAAGTTTTAATTGTTACTTTCTCACTTCAAAATTTATTAAGCTTAAATTGTGATGTACTTAATCTCATAGCATTAGACCATCAAGCTGACATACTATTATCTCTCTTTACTGAAACAACAGTCGATAAACCAAGCTAAACCGAACGCTCTCGTCTAACTTTAAAAATGGTAAAGAGTCGCTAATTAAACGAGACGCCAGCGCATGCCTCGGACGAATCGACGCGGGTAGCTAGACCTGGCGAAGTACCTCCCAGGAGAGATCACTATCCTTCAGAGAGTCTCCCATCCAAGCATCATTGACATTTACCAGATTGTAGAGACAGAGCGCCGATGCTTCTTTGTTACTGGAATAGCTGAAAATGGCAGTCTTCTTGGTTACATGATGTCAAGACATTCCAACATACTAGAAGCTGAGGGCCAATATGTCTTCAACCAGATCTGTCAACCATTTCTTATTGCCACTTTTTGGGCATAGCTCATTGAGATATCAAACTGGCTAATGTGTTCTTTGACAAGAATATAGATGTCAAAGTAGGAGGTAAGTTTAATTTCATTGCACACTGTAACGTATTCTCAGTTCAAGCTCAATGATGACGGTCAATAGAGACTTACACACATGAAGATATCCATAACTATGTTTTTATCTTTATCACTATAACAATGAAACAATACAGAAGTTTTGACACCTATACAGAAATAGATTGAAAATATAGGTGTCAAAAAACGTCTGTATTGTTTCATTGCTATTACTAGTGATAAAGATAAAAAATAATTGGCGAGCGAGACACTCTCAGGGGTAACACAGTTGAAAATTGGGAATGTTTGTTTGTTTATATATATGTGTGGACATACGTATGTCATTTTGTACTTTGACCCTCGCGTATTTTTGTGTTAGCTCTGTGTTCAACCCCGTCCCAAACTTCACTAAACAGAATCCTCCAGTTTAGCGATCATTACCCGTATTACCCTAGAAATTGAATTGTTTACCGCTTTGAATTCTTTTGCGGGTGCAGTTAAAACTCAAAAACTTATGGGAGCTCCATTTCTATTCAAGTTAGTGGCAGTGGTAAGTTAATATGCTATTTGTCACAGTTATAAGCCCTACGCAACAGCATTTACTTGAAAATTCATTGTCCACTAGACGAACCACGAAGGTAAGTCTTGCGTAGTTATGTTCAGTTGTGTGAAAAGTATTGTGCATTACAACTACTATTAAGAATATCACAAAGAAAATTCCAGTCATAATCAAATGACTAAACTTAACTTAAACTGTCCTCTTTCTTTTGTAGGTTTATGTCCCCAAGATAACTCTAGATACCTCTCAGTGTCATCTCAAACTGATTTCTCTCAAGCATTGTTAGTCAATGTAAAACAGCCTATCAAGATAGATTACTCAATAATTAGATCGAGACACTTTAAAGACTATTATGAATTTCTCTATAAAACTTGTTATGAATAAAAATATATTTAATTCATTTGGATGTGATAAGTGTTATAATTATAAAGCATTATGAATTAAAAGATACACCAAAATGTTTGCAATGTAAACTATAAAAAATGTAGAATTGAAGCATGAATTACAAGACTAATTCAACCTCAATTGTTATATGTCAACATACAATTCAATATGTGACGATAATAAGTTTAATAAAATCATCGTTAAGTTCGTCAATTCTAACATTAGAGATCACATTAATCATTGTGCAAAAATAAACTATTTTACTTGTAAGTAATAAAAATGTTATAATATATTGTCAATTTCTCCATAAGCAACATTTCTACTAACTTGCAAACTGCCATGTTGTACACTCTGGATATCTTCATAAACTGGATTGAGTGTTTGGGGATTATCGTCTGTGCTTTTAAAACCATTTTTATTTTTCCAATTGAACAGCATTACCATCAATAACATTCCCAAAGCACCTAAGATGACTCCTAATAAACATGATCCAGTGGCAACACCAGCAACTATCTGTTCTTCATAATTACAACTATTTTCACATAATGTCTAATTAGAAAAAATACGAATTTTTAATATATTTATTGAACACACTAGCTAATTGATATTTAATAATTCAAAATCACTTACTCTACTGTGTGTTGAAGAGTGTATCATCTCTACAGTATTATAAAGTTTGTGTTAATGTGATAATTATGGAATTTAAGTACTATCCTAGCCTAATAATTGCATATGGTATTGCATCATTGATTCTTAATTTGTTTTGTATAATCTGTTTGTCAATAATAAATTTTTTTTTAAATCCTTGTGATACCAAAACATTAATTTTAAAGCAAACTATGAAATACCTGAATATGATTCGTAAATTGTTGAGGAAACTGAAAATATGCCATTGTGTGATGTATTCCATAGCCCGTTTAATTCACAATAGAATGTAGAGAATTGGTTGAGACTAAAATCATGTATATTGATAATAATGGTACCATTTACATAAATAGTGTAACAGATCAATTTCGAATCTTTTGTCTCCAAAATAAGTGGACATCTTCCTAAAATAAACACCTATTAAAAAACTGTTTTTAACAAAATTAAATCACTTACCAAATGTATAGTGGACAGAATATAAACCATTGCATGTGGACACATTAATTGTATATACTGTATTGTTTCTTAATATTAAGTGTGTGGAGTTTTCACTTGTTACTTCAGTATAGTTACCCAGCAAGGAATGTACAGAAATAGTATATATTATTTCTGTCTCTGTATGTGTCCTCCATGTTAAAGAGAAGTTATAAGAATTACTCTGTGCTGATCCTGTTGGTGTCAACTTAATATCCAAGGGCAAGAAATTTTCTATATATTATATATATGGTACTTATTACATGAGTCAGAATGTGATATGGCAAAATATTTCACGAACAGGCTAATTTATCTTCACAAGCACAGGCGAGTGAAAATATAGCGTGAGAGTGAAATATCTAGCCATATCACTCTGCCGAGTGTAATATGAGGTTTATTCCATGCTAGATATCTTCACTGCCACAGTTTGTTGGTAACTCTTAGTATAAAGTTGTCCTAAAATCTCTAGGGACTCCTCATACTCCCAGCTGATATTTTAGCAGCTGCTCTAACCTTGGTTCGGTAGGCCTCACTAGAGGAAGGTAGTCATAAAAACCCTCAAAACTAGTAAGCCAGGCCGGTTGCTATGGGCTTGCGCAATACAGCCATGAGATAACACTATGTGATAACGTGAGTTATCTCACGGGTCATGTACCTAAAAATAACATTGTGAAGATATCTCACATGGAATATAATATATATATATTATATATATAACATAACTAAGAATTAGTTTACGATTATTAGTAATTTACACACATTTATCATTTAATGATCATGTTTATCATAAGTAGTTAGTTAAGCTAATATAACGTAGTTCACTATTATAATTATCATAATTTAATCGTATATTAATCTGATGACATATTATGCTAGTGATATCATACTTACTATTTTCTCTAAGATAGTAAGCTAATTCACCATTGCAAGAAATGGAACTTCCATTGTAAAAAGCCCCCATTAGAATAACTCTACTGATAAGAATACTGGAATTCATAAATAATACATTCCCTGATATTCTTGAGGATCCTGGGCCAGAGATTTCAACTGGTGATGTAAAAAATGTTCCAAAGCTGAATGTTGCAATGTTTAAACCTGTATTTCTTATAATCCAATTTATAGAGAGTGTTGTACTGGAACATAAGAACTCAGCAGTGTCATTCTCACATACAGCACTGGAACCACGCAGCTGCACTAAATTCGCTTAAGTTAATATGGATTTTTAGATAAGTGAAATTTCTTAAGACATATTCTTATGCCTTACTTTGTAACATACCTTCTGACGAAGAGGACAAGTGACTACATAATAGAAATAAGATTAGCATATTATGCAAACTTGTTGAAAAACAATGTAGCTTAAATTGAAGTTAAATTACTCATTGTAATTAACTTCCTCTTGTATTCATATATAGCTATCTCTAACTGGTATTTACTGAACCTGGATTTCTTATTAAACTATAAATAATGTGTTTACAGGGAAAAAAACTTTTTTTTAATTTGATCTATTTGGGAACAATTCGATCAGTTGTGCCTACTTCAAAGAGTAAACATTGAAATTGTTTATGAAATTAAGTGAAGGATATCGAAAGCAGTGACAGATATTGTTTAATCTACATAAATCATAACACTAAGTATGTTAGGATAGGTTATAGCTACAGAATAACATTAGTTACTCAAAGCAGATTAATTTACCATTCACACCTAGTTGTCATTGAATAAGTGAGGTCAGCTTGTCTTGTGGTAGATGTAATGATTAGCTGGTTTTGGGTGATCATGACCTCTTTGTGCTAACTCCTTCTTTGTGGGTTGACTAGGTTTGGGAAATAGGCGCAATTTCACCACCAGTTTTCCTGGCAGCCACATATTCAGAAACACTCCTACTATATTGTAGACACTTTTCTTGTTTTCAAAATACAGTAGAATAGTCTATGCTAGTACTTTTAATTTTTAATTTTCCAGTCTCACAAAAAATATACATATTTTGTTGTTGTTGTTTTTCCAGCCACCACAACCACTTATAAATATAGATGTCACCATTATATTCATCCCTCCTCCACCTGGAATTTAGTAAACAGATGCCCCTCGATCACCCTCTGAGACTGGACCAGAGATTGAATAAAAAGTACTAGCATATGATCATTCTATAGTATTTGAAATCATATAGTCTAGCAACTTCAATATAATATGTTAAAGTGATCTTGTGTACTAAAAGATTTTACTTATAACTCTAGAGAGATACTTGCAAAACATGATTTTAAAGTGGCATGTGTGATCAACTTTAAGCCCGCTTTCAAGAATATTTGTCTACACCCATTTAGACTGCATCATCTTGTGCTTTTTAAACTGATTTTAACTTCTGGAGTATCTCAGCTTATTATGACCTCCTATGATAACAGGCACTACATTTTCTTGAAAAAACATGAATATGCTGGAGAAAAACAAGCTGACGCTTTGCTATTATCATATGTATACACTTTTGTTAAAAGTGACATTTACACGACAATCTCTTTAAAATTCATCAATTTGCCTATCATTGTTTTGTTTTATTGTGGATGTGTTGATATGTTGCATTATATTTTGGAATTTTGTTTCTTGATTAGATCCAATAAAGCTTGCCACCGCTTGATAACTCACACTAGCTCTTGTGTTCTTCTATGCAGATTTGTGTTTAAATGATTGTAATGATATTCATAGCTGTAAACACCCACTGGCATAACTTATACTTCAATTTCTACATGTATATGAGTTAAAACCCACTGCCCAAATTTTTAGGCAGTATTATAACTATCTGTAAATCAATGGTTGTTCAACTGGTCTTCATCATTTACTTTTGAAATGACTGTTGCAAGTGATGGAAGATTTTTATTTAGCCAATTTTTTGAGTATTTGACAAGTGGGACTTACTCTGGGAACTTTGATAAGAATAATGGCATGCTTTGAGCTGCAAGGTTGAAGCTGCATACGAAACAGCCAGCAAAAAGTAGTGAAGAAAAAGGGAAAAAACGGATGAGACTAATACTCCCATCAAGAAGCGATGCTTTGAAACTAAGTTAGTTCAGGAGATTGTACTTGGAAAAGAACTTACAGATGAGCATATGTCATTTGCCAGTACGCCATTAGAAAAAAATTTCCCATCTTGATGGCCTGCAGTTTCCCATCTTGATGGCCTGCAGTCAACACTGTTGGCACAAAATCATGGCTTTCACACTCTGTTCATTTCACTGGGTGACATCAGCTGCATTTAATGACCTTACTAAGATCTAGAATCCCAAATTTTGTTGACTACCACTTTCATCCAGTCTGTAAGTGTGACTTGCTCTCATTTACAAAGCTAGGATAAAGAAGAAAATTAGTGGAAATTTTCTTTCAATTAAATATCATCCAGTACATCATTTGTTTTATGTGTGTTTAAAAATTTTTAATTGCAAAAATAATGTTTACCATAAATTATTCATGATATGTTCACCATCAGATTCCAGTGTCTTCTGGTCCACTATAATCTGTTCAGAATTATTGCAGGTTTCTTCTCTACAGTCTCCACATGCTGGTAACACTTGAGTTCATTCTTGCGACATGAACAAACATTAGTTGCACACGGATTTTTGGAGGAAACTTTAGATCTGCATCGAATAAACTTCAGTATATTGTCTGGAGCAGGAACTGAATCAGTCATGATGGGCATCAGTATTTTCCATCAAGTTTCCAACCCCATTGCAAAGGGTCCAGCACTTCACTTGAAAGCTCTTTCCATGCAATGATTTGATGATGAACTCGTAAATTGCGAAAGAATGCTGCTCTCTCAGTTGGCGGAAGTCTCTCAGGCTCTAGTGTTTTTCGACATGATGCCATCTCCATAAACTTAGCATACTTCAAGCTATTTAAGCTGTCGGTTAGCTTACCACCATATAAATGAACAAATAGTCGAATTCCTGCTGAGCCTATCTCTTCCTTTGTTGTTTCGGTCACTCATCAAACTTGATATCTATGAATTTCTTGTGACTCCTGTATTTTCTTTAGTAAGGTTGCTTTTCCTTGACCAAAAGGTGCAGATGTAGTATCACAGCCACTCCATGCATGAATAAAGAGAATGTGCAATGATAATGCTCACCAATATTATCAGCAACATCTTTCACCTTCCAAAGTTATGATGATGATTTGATTTCAACATTTGCCATCTCTTTTAGCATGATACATCAGAAGAATGAGGATATCTGTGTCATCTGCAACCACAGTGACTTCAATTCCCTGAGTTGCATACTGGAGGGCACAAGCAACTATGATGGTGTCAGCATCTCCAGGACTCTGATGAACTATTTTATTATCATAAGTGAACAAAATAATCTTATTTTTTTGAACTTATTGTAGTATGAAGTTTAATTTTATCAAGATGTTTCGATCTCGTCAGATCTTCATCAGTTGAACAATGAAAGTAACTGAAAATTGAAAATTCATTGTTCAACTGATGAAGATCCTAGGGATCGAAATGTTTTGATAAAATTAAACTTCATACTATGATAAGTTTGTTTTTTAAATAAGATTATTATGTTCACTTATAAGTATTAATGTAGTAGTTAAAAATGAATTTGTACAGTATTATTTGAATATCAGCTTTCAGGTGATGACTCAGCAATGCAATTTCTTTCATTGGAAACAAATGCCTCCTGATTCACTAGAGCTTCCATTGATTCACAGAGCTGGATATCTGCAGACACCTTCCCAAGTCTCCTAAGATGCTCCTGGTCTTTTTGTTGATGGTCCATTTTCATGGCCATCAAAAACTCTTCCGCATTTGTTAGGTACCAGCACAGATTTTTAGTGGTCTTTTTAATAATTTCATTTAGATAGGCCATAAGGTCTAGTTGATCACGTTTTTCAGTGAATGTAATTAGAGTAAGAATACCTTTATGAGACTTCGCAACTTCATCTTCAAAACAAACATTACATATAACACAGCGGTCTTCCTGAATATTAGAAGTGTCCCTCTCCGTCATCGTAGTAAGCTAATGAAATCATTCTGGTAATGTAATAGCAAGTATAATATGCTACAAAACTCACCAGGTATAAAATAGGCAGCCTGAAGCACTTTAAACCTCACCACAGATACACTAAGGATAAGTACCAAAACTAGCAACCAAGCACCGTCACAATAGTTCAACTCACTACACCACCACCAAATTTCAAGACACAGGCAACTACACAAGAATTAGAGATAAAACTAGGTAGAGTCAGAAGTATATACTTACCGCAGGTCAACTCGATAATCACAAACTGGTAAAGAGAAACTAGACACAGTCAGAAGCACTCGCAAAAGCAGTCCAAACACTCAAAGAGAGCAGTCAGAAACACCCAATGAAAGCAGAGCTGCGTCATGTGACTATACCAAGCAGTTGCATGTTCTTACAAGCAGTGCAAATTGGTTCTTGCAAGCAGATAAATGCTCTTTACAAGCAAGGTCTAACCACAAAATATAACTGCTATGTAAATAGCCTAATAAGAAGTTCTATATATTTTTTTCCAGTGAAAGGATTTTAGAGGATTTTGGATATGTTAATCTGTGATAAATTCTGCTTCTTTTGACACCAAAATTGTTTTAATGTGGACTTTCTGTAATGATGTGCAAAGAAATGATCCATGTATGGGAGCAGAAGCCATTATAGAAGGTGTGGCAGATGCGATGTGAGCGCTATTATCAGCTCATAATACATTCCTTTGGTATACAATACTCCATCAAAAACACTTTCTTCAGAAGACTTCGACTCTTGAAATTTGTTTTTGCTGCTACCCTTGGCATTCATTCCTGAACATGTTGTGGTGATGAATTTTTCCAGATGCAGCGTTGTTTGATGTTTATCACAGATATCAGTAGAAGCTACTCTATAACTGTATAAAACTGATGCAGGGACTGGTTTAAATGTTGGGCGCAATTTGTTAATAAAATTGCCCCTAGCATTTCATTAATTTTTTTAACCAAGTAAAACGAAATACAAGACTTTTTTTTTTACCTACTGATATGCTGTATTTTGCTGTTGCTTCTGTCGGTGTTTTTTTTGCTTTGTTTTGTTTTTTTTGTGGTTTTTCCATTGTCTTGAATTTTATTTTACAATTTTAGTTTCGGCAAAATTTTATGAAACGTTAGGTGCATTCTCTCTCTTTCCCGGGTTTTGTTTTAAACTATACAGAATTTTTTAAATGTTTGGTGGCCACTGGGATTCGAACCCAGGACCGCCTGCTTAATAAAAGTTGCTGCGCAAACTGTATAGCTATACTAATTCAGCTTCACTAGCTTCTCAGAACTAAGTAATGCCTGAATTAAAAAACGGGCAGACAGTGAACTGATGATCACATGTGTGTCCTCGCGTTCAAAAAGAAACTCTCCCTTTTACGACTGCTAGAGTCGCCACAAATGGAGTTGCATTATGGTAAATTACGACCGAGAAGAGAAACGACATTCCCGGAAGATAGGAACACGATCGAGCCAGTCCTACCTTTCCCCACACGGTTGGTAAAGAGTTTAGCTAGCGTGACTCCTCGAAAAACCTGCGCGCGCTATTTGAACAATCCGGGAGAATTCCTATAAAATGACATATTTACTGTTACAAAAACTGTATAACTGAGAGAAACGTATTGCCACTGAAACTAAGAGAAATTTACTGCCACTGAAACTATCTCATAATGGATACTGATTTACAGAGTAATTACAACCGCCAGGAAGAGGGAAAGGGTTCCTCTGAAGAAGAAAGTATTTTTGACGGCATTCACTTCATCGATGGAATTTACTTTCGTGTGTTCCTGATGTCTCTTACATTCCTATGCACATTTTTTGGAATATTTTTAATACCTGTAATTATTTATATTGCCTATAGAGCAGTTAAGGAATGGAAGCTGTATCTCACTCAAGACAGTATCCATTATACTTTCTTTAGTGGCTTCTCCAAGAAGAAATGGGTCATTCCTTTACAAGACATTACGGGCCTATATACACTGAATGGAGCAAAGCAAATTTACATCAAAATGAATTTTAGTAATATTTGCAAGTACAATTCCTTGCCCTGTGCCCCTGCTGCAGATTATATATCTATCACCTATGTAGCCAATGGTCAAGAGTTTGTGGATGCAGTTAGAAAGCAGATGCCTAATCCTTGCTCAGTGGGTACAATAACTGTCATACAAATTTGACGATTAAAACTGAAATAACAGTTGTCATTTTGAACATGTAGCTACAATATCTAGTTATTATGTAGACGAATTATATTTTGTATGTAGCTAGGTATTTTTTATTATTATTTGCTCAAATGAAACAGAAATGTTTGAATTGACATACTTGCCAAGAAAAAAATGAAACATAATGGTGTGGGAAGATGTTTCGGTATAGGTGGGCCCCAGGCCATGTGATGTGTATTTGCAGCTGTTCATGTGAGTGGACTGTGAGTGGCAATCAATAAAAGCAGATGTGAAGAGAATGAAAATATTGGTATAAATATTAGCTATGCCACAAAAGTATTAGCTAAATTGTATATGTAGTTGTATGTAATTGAATTTCTATAAAATACTGACTCCATGAAAGCATTCATACTTTATTATACATGGTAAATACATGTGCAGGTATTCCCATGTTACACCACCTTATTGACTACTAGGTGGTATAGTAATTCTAGTATTGTTATTCTATTGCTTTGAAGAAGTTGGGAACTAGCTAGAACATTTGTAAGAAAGAGTGAACAGATTGTTTTAGATGGAAGATATAGCTACAAGTTTTTCTTTGCTATTGCTTTTTCTTCCTTTTTATTATTATTTTTTTTTTACCTTTTCTAATTTTTTTCTGGACTTAAAATGTTCATTGTTAAAGCTTACTAATTGATGTGATTAAAAAAAACTAGTAACAAAAAATAACAGATAGAGGAAAAATGAATGAATATGTAAATTAAAAAAAAAATGAACAAGTTCAGTAGCCTGTGTTTCCTAGCACTACTACACAGTTCCCTCACTGGACCGCAACTGACAGACGCTAGATCAAAACTCTGTCAATCTAGGTTCTCCTGTTTCTCCTCTAATCCTGCAACTCCTTCAGGAAGACTAGTGACTTTGGACCAATTACTCCCAAAGACTTGATGGCTACTAGTGTGAAAAAATGACATGGAGGAAGGCCCCCTAGCACTCTTTCTCTCCTCTGCAGCTTCTGCAGTGACCTTCCTTGACAAAGTTGGCATGTATTCTATAAGAGGCCGCTAGAGTGTCAGTGCAAGTGGCATCCCATACCAGCAGACATCCAAATCTGGTCTCTTACTAGCTATCTGACTACATGAGGCCTGTAGGTTCCAACCTGGAAGGAATATGAGCAGAATTCATATTTCTGCAAGTGTAGATAGCTAACTTTAATCTTTTATGATAAGAAATTCACTACACAAAATGTATTGGTTGAATGAATTGTTTCAGATAGCTATCTGTGAAAACTTGGGTATTATAAATAAAGTATATTTTATATAGTTTAGAGAATAACTACTTGATGGCAATTTATAATTTAATATGACATGAATTGTTTACAATAAAAATTGCTTAGTTTTAGTTTTTGTCATCCACTCTACTGGTAGTTTTAGTTATTATTGAATTTACTGTCTTCTAAAAAAATTAGTTTTAGTTTTTTCATGTTTCTACAGCTTAGTTTTAGTTATTCTACCAAAACTATAATACCCCAAAACTAAGGGGTTTTGGTTTTAGTTTTAGTTAACTAAAACAACACTAACAAGTACACTGGACTATATCAACAATGAGGGAAATCTATTCTAGTTCTCATCAATTGTCAGAACTTAACAAATTGATAGCTTTGTATTCTGTTTGATTTTAATTTTTTTTTTTTTTTTTTTTAGATGGGGTAGAAACAGCTAATTTTTAAAGGTTTCAGTGTTGTTGTTTTTTTATGAAGCATCACTGTCATTGTTGTACTTCTTGTGTGAACATAAGGGTATTGCTATGCATTCTGGAGATGGTACTAACAGAGTGTGTTGAACTATCAATTTAGAATAGAACACTTTTAAGATGCTATTCACAATAAAAAACATTTCAGCTAGTGTCACAACATATTTATATTGTCTAACTATCATCTCCTAGAGATGCCTTTGCTGGTCACTGATACTCTAACCAAAAACAATCACCTCTCCACTTTATCTGAAGGTATATAGACTGAAAAAGCTACTTCATTACAGTAGAACTTCTGAACTATTTGGGACCAGGCTATCAGTTTAAAAATCAGAGGTAGTTTGCCTTCGGAGGTTGTTTATATTTTCATGCATTGCATTATTTATGACATAAAATTATTTAAAGCTATCTTACTTATAAAAAATGAAAAGGAGTTGGTGTAGTTACCTCATTATATTTTTTGCGAATAAAGCTATGTGACATATCTAGCTATATGTGGTTCTAAAAAATAAAACAACAACAGACATTTTGCAAGGCTCTAATATGATGGCCAGTGTAATCAGCAGCTGAAATGATTGAGTGCATATAAAATATACAGTTTAGCAATGTTATTTTTCTTAAAGGTTTATTAAAGATTGTATCAATGACTCAACAATGCTAGGAGTACAGCTCCTTGATCCTAATGTGTACATTGACTGTAACCTAAAATGAACTGTGACAACTGAAGACACTAATTCAAGACAGCAGTAGACATTTGGTTCATCCATTGTAGGATGCAATAATAATTGTGATTGTAGAAGAGATGTGATCTCCATTGGTTCACACTTCATTGAAAAAGTCTGTTGGGGACACTGCCAAGGTTCACAGTACAGAAATCGGAGGTGTTTGCTAGTCTGTTGGGGACACTGCCAAGGTTCACAGTACAGAAATCGGAGGTGTTTGCTTTTAGAGGTGATAGGTCATACATTTTCTATTGGATCACAAACGGAAAGTTCAAGAAATATATAGCGATTTACTCGTTAGAGAGTTCACTATCAGAGGTTTCACTGTAATCAACAATAACAGCAGCAACAACAATAATTAAATATTGGGTCAACAAACTATAGAAATTATGCATCTCATTGAAGAATAGTTCAATAAGGTGAGACATAGGAAGGCAGGGTGCTCAAGCTCCCCACTTTTTGCTACAGTTCAGCCCTCACTTTTGGCCTCTCCTCTCCACCACTGTAAAGCATGTTTACATACACTTCATTATGTGACAAAGAAATCATACAGTTGTTGTGTTGTTGCTGTAATACAGGAACTGTAGCTGTTAAACTTATGTTATTTTCCTATCATAAGGGGGGGAGGGAATAATAATAACTCGGTTGGTAAAGTGTCGTCACCACGGCTTACTGTGTGGTAAAGATCGTTACTTATCTTATAATACGCGACAACAAGAGCTGGTGGTTTGAGGGAGTGTAATTTTGAATTGCTGATGAAGACAAGGCTGGCATTTTCTGTACGACTTGCTGAGTTCTGATATTCTCTTTATCATGGAGTGCTTAATTGGACTGAAATGTAATGACTTCGCCATCATTGCTCACGACAACAAAGCCGGCAGGAGCATTGTGGCTATGAAGCAAGATCAGAACAAGATATTCAAGTTAGACAAGTCCGTAGGAATGGTGGTATGCGGGGAGCCAGGAGATACCGTATACTTCGGAGAATACATCCAGAAAAAGATTGCTCTCTACAGAATGAGAAATGGTTACTCTCTGTCCCCCAGTGCTACTGCCAGCTACACCAGAGCAGTGCTGGCCGATCACATCAGAAGCAGACAGCCTTACATAGCCAACTTACTCATGGGTGGCTTCGACTCAAAGAAGAACCAGGCCAGCCTGTACTACATGGACTACATGGGCACCATGGCAGAACTACCGTATGGTGCCCATGGCTACGGGTCTTTCTTTATTCTGGGTATCATGGATAAGTATTATCGACCCGACCTAACCTTGCCAGAGGCAGAGTGGATCATGAAGAAGTGCTTTATGGAAGTGCAAGAAAGATTCACCATTAATCTTCCTGCGTTCAGCTACTACGTGGTGGATAAAGATGGCATCTCTGACAAGAAAGTGTTTCGCTCTGGGGATGGGAGTAAGACAGCCGTTCCTTCTGGTAGTAGCGACATGGATGTTGACATGGCAGCGTAGGGTGGACATGTGGCACCTTCATGTACATACACATATACTATTACTTGTCAATCATAAAATTATGATATTAATTTGAATTCCATGATAGGTGTGGTGATTGGATCTATCTTGCATTTGAGGCCGTTTTGTTTTTATTATTATTAATTTTGCCATCATCGATGTAAACCCTTTACCTTTTCACTGTGTCCTGGGAAATTACGTACGGTTTTATACTTGCATTTAAGCTTTGTTAATGCAGGAAAAGTGCTGATTATATTAAGTGGAAAATTTATGAACAAACTCTAGCTTGTACTCCATTAATTTCCATAAATACACATGGAGCATATCAACTTTGGGGTGTTAACTATAACTATATACTACAGAAGCAACAGCCAATGGGACAGAGTCTGCAGCATGAGGTGCTGAGTCATGTAAAATGAGGAAATAAGTTCGTTGTTGTTTTTTTTTTTGTTCTTAATAATCAGTGTAGCCTACATGAATTACACCTAACATCTGTACAGATGAATGAATAATGACATTTAAAATGTTCTAAAAACCACCGACTATTGTACAATTCTCATATTCAGTTTGACTGATCTCTGATTGCTTTATTTGGGGGTAGATTCGACGTTTCTTGGCTTTGGTCGCACTTTTGGTTTGGGAGCAGGCTGGGGTTTGCTGTCGTCTGAAGAGGGAGGGGCTGCAGTAGCAACAGCATCTTTTGGTTTGGGAGCAGGCTGGGGTTTGCTGTTGTCTGAAGAGGGAGGGGCTGCAGTAACAACAGCATCTTTGGGGGTAGAGGAATCACCATGCAGAGCTGCCGTTCGTGCCTTGACTACAGGTTTCTTATTATTGGATGGAGGGTTCTCTGGTGTTGCTGAAACTTGAGCATCAGAAGATATGCCAGCACTAGCTTCAGGGGCTCCATCGACCAGAACTTCACCATGAGGATCAACATTTTCATAGCGCCTAATATTAGTAGGCACACCATCTGGTTTGGATGCCATCGCTTGCGTACTCAAAGGCATATCGTTATCACCTCCGGAGCTGATTTCTTGAGGGAGCACTTTACCACTTGGATCAACATTCTCATAGCGTCTCTTACCACTTGCAGTTCTATGTGGAGGGATAGAGGGGATGGCGGGGACGGGGCGTTGGGGAGAAACAGCATGCATATCCTGTGAAGGTGATCTGCTGTTCTGTGAAGATGCAACTTTGGAAAAAGACGAAAGAGTCTCGTAACCTGGAGGAGGCGTGCCTTCAAGCGTGCTGCGTGACCCTCGATCGTTCCTAGAGTTGACCACAGTACTGGCAATGTTGTATATTGGTGTACTGAACTCTTCCTCTATGATATCATCAAAATCACCGCTGGAAGTCGTAGCAACACTAGTCGTGGAAGAAGTGCTCATGCGGGTATCTTTGGGCATAGTGCCGTAAGGATTAAACCCACCACTGCTACTGTTACCTACTCCATGCCCCCCAGCTTCTTGGTTGGCAAACTGGGAGGGCTTGTGAGAGAGTCGACCATATTCTTCCTCTGTACTGTGTCGATTTCGATGATGCTTGGCCTGCCCAGACCACACCCTGGACTGAAGGACATCATATCCTTTGACCTTGGCTGTAGAGACACCGGAGTTGGCAAATGGGTGGGAAGAAGTGGATGTATTTGGAGCTGCTGGAATATTAAGTTCTCCGTACTCCTCCTGACAAGGAGGATGAAGAGACGAGCTGTCAGGACCTCGACGGTGCAGCAGACTGTACGTGTCCTGTAACATGTTGCCGTCTACTGCACACACTGGGCTGGTTACTTGACAATGATCTAGTTTACCGTACACCTGAGCTCCACCCACACCAGCCATTTTAGCGGCAGGTTCTTGCTGTGGATGGCTCATTTGCCTGTTAGTCACGGGTGGACCAGAGGTCTCCTTCGGTAAAGGAACGCGAGAGGACTTGTCCAATCTACTGTTGCTGTCAGCATTTCCAAGAGAATCGATCTCCTCGTAGTCAGGATTTTTGACCACTTTCCTTGAAACAGGCGTGGCTGCATGTGGCCCCGCCCCTTTGCCTTTCGGAGTGTTTATCACGTCGTACTGAGCTGGGGAGTCATTCATGAAAGGAAGTGATCTCGGTGGGCTGATCTTAAATGGCCTCCCTCCCATGCCTGAACCTCCACGGGCAGCTTCTGCATCAGTTGGTAAAGGTAGATGCTCTCCCACGCCGAATCGCTGCAGCTTACCGTACGGCTCCATGCCGCCGGTATTTACGTCCTCACAAACGTCAGCATGGGTGAAGTCAGGAATGTCCGCCAGTACAGCGCAGCCGACTCCTCCTTCTTCCTGCGCAATCACTGGGTCCAAGATGTTGGGAATATTGCTAAGCATGGCTGAGTGGTTGCCAGGTGGGCGGGAGGACCTGGCAACTTGAAAGTTGCTATTGTCTGACGAGTTTCTTGGAGACTGCACACAACAAGAAGAAATGTGTAACCTCTTCTGAATTTCATTATGACTGATCACATGATACTCGTGAGCGAGTTAAAGAAATACAGAAATACCGTGTATGTATGTATGTATGTATGTATTAGTGACACGTACTGTACTTACCACGTTAGGGCTGATCCTATATTTGACGCGTGCTACTATAGTTTCGATGGTGTGAGTGATCTGGACACTGTACCTCGACTGGAACTCAAACTCTTTGTGGCCCGTGCAACTGCGACTGCACAAACATGTGGAGGGAGTAGTGTAAATAGATGGTATCAGATTATATGGGAATTTTGCACACAAAAAACATTATCAATAAATCTCAAATGATTCTACAATTCAGATACAAATTACAGGAATAAGATGCAACCAGTCGGGCAAACTAAATATATTACTTGTCATCATTTTTACGTGTCTCTTGAAATGCAGGGAAGTTGTTAGTGAGAAGAGAAATGTAGGAAATTTCAACACAGTTACGTATGTCAAATTGGAAGAATTTAAAAATAAAATTGGAAATTCAAGTCTTTAAAACCTCAATTATGACTCTAGCTTGTTGTTGTTGTTGTTGTTGTTGTTTTTCTTATTTGGTTCAGAGGATATTTTAGTGATGGAAATGAAATCCTTAACCCTTTGCGGACGAACGCGGGCGAGCAATTATGTAATTAAATACGCGCACGCCGTAAAACCAATTAGTTGCCCGAGACGACGACGTTTTACCAGTGGAGTTCGACACGTGGAAAAAGAAAACGGGCGAGTGTTTCTTTTGTGTTAGGCCTCAAATAATCTGCCTCTAGCGTTGTAGCTATGGTAATTCGTTAGTTTATAGTTTATAGAGTTGTTTTGAATACAAACTTAGTTGGAATTATCGAGGAGGCCATAGTTTGTTAGCTATTTTTTTAGCTTATATTTATGAAAGGAGAAATCACACCCAAGTGTAAGTTCTAGTTTTAGTTTGCTTATTTCTAGCTACTAGGCCTTTCTTAGTAGATGTTCTATTTGAAAATAGCTAGACACAAAGTGTAGAAAAAAATTTTTTTTATTTAGTTGGTGCACTTGATATAAGTTATACTTATTTTATAAGACTTATTTTGTAGAATAGAGATTGCAAAGTGTATACTATGTAAGCTACTGAAAGTTTTAGCGCGCTACGCGCTCTGTAACTATAATAACAGAGCGAAAAAGAGCTTGTCACGAATTCGTGACAGCCGTATTCTCTTGACGCACCCGGTGTGTCACAGATTCGTGACCATCGTACGCGCACGTTAAGTTACGGCGGTCACGAATGTGTGACGATCGTACGCAAAGGGTTAAAGCTAACCAATCAATAATGTTTGTCAGTCAGATCAGAACTTTCAGGGATTTTTTAGGCCTTTTGAGGGGGCAATTTTCCCACCCTGAAAATGATCCTGCCCTCCCTACAATTATGATCACCTTCACGGTGAAATGTTCATCAATTTTAAGGAAACAACCCAACCCCCCCCCCGCCTTTTGAAATTTCAAAAAAAGTTGACTTGACCCCTCTCAAGTTTGGCTCGAAAAAATACCCTGAAACTTGGACTAAGTCTAAACTCTAGTCACAAAAGTTTAGTTTCTGAGCCAGCAAGTACATACATGTGAACAACGAAATGAGTACTCAAAAAATAAATATGAAATACGATAAGTTACAGCAGTGATCTAGGAAGGTTTCAGAATGAGTCAGCTCCAAGGGCATGGGTTGTAAGGTTGTTCATATGACAAATAACCTTTTTAAATGTTTTTTAGATTGTGCCTATTATGTGGGGAAGGAAGGGAGGGGTCTCTAGCCTCCTGAGCCCCCTACTTTATGCCACTGAAGTATATATAATATAAATATATATATATATTATATTATATAATATATATATATAATACTTATAGCACGAGTCAGAGTACAATATGGGAAAATATTTTACGAGCACGCAAAATATTTTCACGAGCCAAAGGCGAGTGAAAATGTGGCGTGAGAGTAAAATATCATTCCCATATTGTACGACGAGTGTGATAAGTGATTTATTGCTTCTTTGAAATTTTTACTTGAATATTTCCGCATCACGCGAGCGTTCTGTATTCTCCCATATTGTACGGTTTATATTGTACGCTACTTGTAGCGCGCGCGTAGCGAGTAAAATCAATGAAAATTGTATTGTAACCGGTTGAGAAAAATTTCAAAGAAGCAATAAATCACTTATCACACTCGTCGTACAATATGGGAATGATATTTTACTCTCACGCCACATTTTCACTCGCCTTTGGCTCGTGAAAATATTTTGCGTGCTCGTAAAATATTTTCCCATATTGTACTCTGACTCGTGCTATAAGTATTATATATATATATTATATAATATATATATATATATAATATATATGTGACAGTACTTGGGAAAAGGGACCAATTAGTAAAATCAAAAATGTACAGTAGAGTCCAAACATCGACCAAAAAAAAAAATTTTTTATTGGATTTTCTTTTTATTGGTCCACTGGTATCTCCTACCCTTTAGCTACACTGACACCAAATTTGAGTGGCTGAAACCGTTGTAAGAGTCCAAGCGCCCCCCCCCCCCGTTTAAACACAGTCACCTTTTACTCTTCCAATCCAACCCGCGAGCAATTGAAAATCGTGGGCGAATTTAATTTGGTGCCTAGCAACAAATTACCTTGACCTCGGAAAGTCGTGGGTAGTTTTTGTTATAGCATCGTAGCAACAGAATAGAAATAATAAACGTGAATATTCAAGCTATATAAGTTGAAGTTGCTATTTATGAGGTCTTGTAGTTAGAGTCTGCACAGGAGACTCTCAGGGGGACTATTATTGTGAATACACTGGAAGAATCAGCAAGTATCTCACTGGACAAAGGTTTCAATACTTCTGTGACACTGCAACTAGAGAAGGCAACATATTTTGAAAATCCATATTTTTGTTCATTGTTTTAAAGAGATACCTACTATTATTCATTGTTCATTTGTTCCAAAACAGGCAACAAGCTGGCTGACTCACTTAAGACAAATATAATCCTAAATTTTGCTAGCCAGTGAACTAACAAACCAAGCTATAGTTGATCACTTCTAAAAGAGTGACTGTATTATAGTTACCATGACTTACAATAACTATCAAACTGAACAGAAACAAAAGAAGCACAAAAACAATCTGCAAAACTATGTCTGTACACATAAGCCATACCTGTTTAGTACCCTTACACTGCATAGGGTTTGAATTGAGTAAGGCTTCCCACATCAACGAAGTAAGCGGCCTCAACTACGACTTACTGCCGTTCAGCTGAGTGCCACCATTTTCCAAGCATAAGTAAAAGTCGTACGTAATCCGTAAACATGGACTTCTGGTTAGATTACAGAATTCAACGTTAACTCCGCCAGAAATTGAATAAGAAGTTTTCATTGCAGTTTTCTCGAAATAACTGTGCTCAAGTTGGTTAGATTGCCGCTCGTATATTTAGTGAACCACGCAGTGCCTGCTTATAAACTTGGTATCAAAATACTCCACAAGAAGTGCTCTACACAGTGGTATAAATAACTCATTTTTCAATTTTTAACACAATTGGTCCCTTTTCCCAAGTACTGTCACATTATAATATAATATATATATACCCTTATACCCATGAATCAACTTATCGACACCAAACAACAATCTGTCGGCAAACCAAGACTGGCTAATAGAAATTTCACTTTTCAAAACTGGTTTATAATTTTCATGATATAGAATAATATTAAGGAAAATTCTCATTCCTAGTGACAAGATGTCAGTCACACAGTATCACTAAATCCCAAACTACCTGCCAGAGATGATGGTGAGGGTCTTGTTCTTGGCCTTGAATGAGCGCAGATGGTTCAGCTTCCATCGCACGATGTCTCGCGTTAGCTGCCGGTTCCGGACGACCAACTCATAGTGAGATAACTCCAATACACACGCACCTTCATGAGACAGGACACTGTTAGGCATCATATCCACTTCATACTGCAACACACTCTCTACACAAACACACAAAAATTAATACAGATAACAGAGTATGTGTAGATATGTGTATGGACTATAGAGGGGGTGGGGGGTAGTCTGACGTAGCCAGACCCTTTACCGAACCGCTATGCTGGGAATGGGTCTGGGGACATGGCCATACCAAATTTGTTCTGCCACACATATAATTGCGGCGGTCAATTACCGCTAGCAAATTACCGGGAATAGCCCTCCTCAACCACAAATAGAAATTCCTGTTTGTGTTAACCACCCTTTTAACGCTAGGTTCAGCCGTCATGGCTAATCTGCAGTAGAAATTCAGGTATAAAGGAGGTGGGGCACTCACCACTTCCACATTTCTCCAGAACATATTTGGTATGGTCATGTCCCCAGACCCTCCGCATGCTTTGCGTGCTACGTGGGTCTGGCTCTGCCAGACTAGGTGGGAGGGGGGTATTTTTACTTTACTTTTCAGGGCTGGAGGAAATGCAGTGTGGCAGTGAAACCACAAAACAGCCCATAAATAATCACCTCCAACCACGACGACTTCATCATTAATCCACTGTCACACTACTTCTAGTGTGGTCATCAAACATGGGACAAAGATTGCAAAATGGTAATGATCGTCATTGTGCTAATTAAAGTGAACATGGCCACAACAGTGGTCACAACTGTTCCTATGGTCTTGTTGACGTGTTCAATATAACAGCTACAGAATAGACTCGAGCGAGCTCAACATGGCCCATAGCTCAACATGGCCCATAGTGCCTCACACTGGCCTGGGTAGCATGTGATCGTCTGAAGTATAAGTAGCGGGAAATTTTTTCATTGCTCACTTGCTCCTAGTGGAATAAGTGGTTGGGTCCTTGGCTCAGGGCTGAGGTCCCAGAGTTCAAGCCCCACTCAGGCAAATTTCCACCCCTGTGATTGGGTACCTGGCATTTTCTGGGGTGCAAATTCAAGGCCTTTTCTCATAACAGCAATGGTCCAGGTGGGACTTCAGGTGCCCACACCACTTGCTGTGAGGAAAGGCCTGTTCTCCTGCGAGTTCCTAGCCCGGTTCCAGGACCTTTGCTTGCACGGCTCACAGTGCCTGCTTAGTGCACAGGCATCCTGGGTCTGTCAGGTGAGCATAACCTCTAGCTGGTTGCAAGAGAATTTCCATGTGTGAGTGTCATTTCATTGTTTACTACTGCGAGAGTAAGTTTTCCCAGTGAGTACGAATTTATACATGCAAGTCTATGCCAACTTTGTAGCTACATAGCAACAGAATAATGGAGTTCAGTTCCTGCTCTATTGTGCTCCATTGAAACAACGTCAACAAGACACACTTCAAAGCAAAGCCTTACACTGCAGCCATTGCATCAGCTGAAAATAAATGCAAACTTAGCAAGTGGAACACAAACACAATTACAAATCAATATGTACGTACGCACGTATATACATACACACATACATACATACATATGTGGACAATACTATAATACCTACTATCGCCTCCTACCAGTCTAGCTAGGGAATGCTTGGTTTGTTGTTGTTGTTGTTGTTGTTGTTGTTGTTTTGTTGTTGTTGTTTTTGTTGTTGTTTTTTGCTAATTTATATTATGTAAATGTATTTGAACAGCTAAACAATTATTGCTGTTTACATTGTTGTTGTTGATAAGCGTATACTTCTGAGCAATTCATTTCTATGGTTATAATTCTAACACTACCAATGCCAGTCTCCACAAGTAAGACCAACAGAAATGCAGGGCTTCATACAGAGGTAGAGGCACCCTGGGATTCCCTCTTACCCCCCAGAATTTCATGAAATAAATTACTACTTAATGGTATTCTGTGGTTATGATTTATAATGGTAATCTGTGATTTTGTTGTTTGTATATATCTAATATTTGGTGAAAGTTCACTTCAATTAATTGAGGTCCGTCTGCAATACGCATTAGTCTTCCAAGATTGATGTCACTAATTCTAGACCCGAGACAATTTTTAATCAAATGGGTGTGGTTTCAGCAAAAGAGGGTGTGGTCAAAAACCGTGTGGCACCCCCTAGCCCTGAAATGGGAGAAACAAAGATGGTGTGACATCACATGACATCACATGATATAAAGCTTCAGTCCCAGTCTAGACCAGTGAAGTCAAGTCTATTTTGCAGTAATAAAAAAAATTAGACAGCAAACGTATTCTACTCAATTGATACATGCGCATATTCAATGGTTGCCAAATAATTAACCATAAACCATTAGCCCATAGTTAATGACATTCATGCATGATTAGATAACCACAGTTCTAAACGTGATCGTTCAAAAAACACATTATTTATTTGAACAATATTACATACATACATACACACACTGTACAGTTCACAATACGCATATGCATAGCAGCTATAAGTACTATCTCATCCTGTGCTACACATCCTACACACAATACATCACATAATGAGGCCATGCATGCAAATCCCACCCATTCATGCAGAAGATATCCCGATGTGTCAGTGAGGTGATCGTACTATCGCACATCACTAAACATACCATGCTCTTAACTAATTTGACACTCAACTAACAACACAACAACCACGGACCCTCTGGGACTCTAACACACACACAAAAAATATCAAAAATCAGAAAAGGTTCACTGTCAGTAGGCCCAACACCTCTCTGTATGTATGTATGTATGTATGTATGTATGTATGTATGTATGTATGTATGTGGTATTTCTGTGACATTGAATCCTATTGATGATCAGGTGACTTCAATAGTACAAAATACATATTTTAAAAATGCAACTCTTAATTAAATTTACAACCCTCGTATCGCAGCTCAGTTCTTTATGGAGACAATAGTTAATAACCCGTGAAGGAATGGGATCATATCTTCATCTACTACACACACACACACACACACACACACACACACACACATACACACACACACACTTACACACACACACACACACACACTTACCACACACACACACACTGCACGCATACACACACTGCACACGCACGCACACACTGCATGCACACACACACACACACAATTTTTAAGAAACCTGGATATGTATAGCCGATGATCGTCATGACATTTTTTTATTGTTGTTTGTTTTATTGTGATTATTAAAAAAGAATTGCAAGTGCTGGTACAAATGAAAGCAAAACCAGTAGCAGTGAACAGAACATGTACCACAAAGGGGAAGAAAAAAAAAAACTCTTTTGTGCTGCTTTGTGTTCAGATGAATGTGTTTACATGAGATGCCAAAACAATTCTCTTTCAAATCTTATTGTCCCATTTCTTATGACACAACACTGGATCACTGCACGCGTGAATTGACAATAAAGTTTCTTTGTACTGCAGACATCACTCATAGTTTTTATGTTATTGTAGTCAACTACAATAACACAATTATAGGCTAATAATAAATTAGTAGGACAGTTTGGTGCTGTGTTGACAGACAGACAGACTGACTGACTGACTGACTGACTGACTGACTGACTGGTCAATGTACAAAACAGCCTGCTAATACAACCTCATTGTGTTTACCACTCTATCTTGGACTGCCAATGAAGTAAACCACGCCCCTCACAACCAGTCCCAATGCCACAGTGAAATGAATACCTCAGTTGCTATGTGGGCACAGCTACGGGTACCAAACATTGACAATACCGCAGTATTTCTACAATATGCTGAGGTCCCTGTTATAAAGCAATAAATTTAAAGTTCAAACAAAGTTTACTTGATTGCTCATTCTTTCATCTTGTAAAATTATGTCTGCCAGCCATGGATCCCTCAATCCTCACATAACGACAGAGCCAATATATGCTATGCATTGTGACTCCACATTACATGCTACATTGCACCTTCATCGCTATGGAGAATGTAACATGTTTCAAATAATTATCTCCTAGAACAATGGCATATTTGGTCTACAGTGTGGCATCATTTACCTTCACGTCTACCCCGCGAGATACATACGAAGAGAAGTTTCAACACGTGGAAGATGAAGAACGTCCAATTCTACCGACATGATGTTGTTGTCAATAAACCCTTAGTGCATGCAGGAAGAGGAAGGGGATTGGGTATGGGGTAGCGGATACTTAGTTATTAATTTAAACAACCCGTTTAAGGAGGACCAATAATTTTAATTTAATTATGTGCATAACGACTTTACTTGCTATGTGGACATTACTTGCTATACATTTAAATAAAATCCATTTGAAGAGAGTATTAATATCACTATCGTACTGTAATAACCACGGGACTCGTGCTACAGCCTAACAGTACTAGTCAGGTGGCTTAGGGTCATTATGCAAGTTTACCAGTTTCCATTGGACAAAAGCATAAAATTTTGTATGGTTGTTCCTTAGGGCCTACTAAAGAATTTTAGCCTAGGAGCCCTCATGAAACGCGTTCGTAAAGCAAGATGGCTGCCAATCAAAAATAATATCGGACAACTGTTTGGAGTTTGGTGAATCAAAGTAAAAACAAGTGTGAAAAGTTGTCACTTATAGGGAAAACACTCACAATTAAAGTGTGAAGTAGTAAAAACTAAGCCATTACATAACCATCCTTTGGTGTCGGGCTATCCATGCAACTGTGCTATGTGGAGTGTTACATGGAGTTAGATTGGAAACGATGTGTCATTTGTCGGCAGGATTAATGACACATGATGATGACCAATGTACAAGTAGTTGCAAAAATGTGGAGAAGGATTTTTAGGCAACATAGCTGAGCTGAGGGACCTGATGCCCTTCCTGCACGTGTTTCTTTTAGTGGCAGTACAAGTGCATTAGTTGGAACTGACGAATATATAGTGGTGTGATGAGACCTCAGTAAACAGGAGTGAGAGGAAAGGTATACACTTTTTCCAGCCATCAGATAGTCAGTTTGTGAGTCAGAGTCAGTCAGTCTGTCAACACAGCACAAAACTGTCGTACTAAATAATTGCCAGGATGTTTTGTTTCGACTTATTTTTCCTGAAAAAGCTAGTCAATTGGTGATACGATCGGAAGCTTTTTGAACTATGGATAACACCCCTATTGTCAATTCTTTCTTTGCTACCTGTTTCGTTTTGCTGCAAAGTTTACTTGGCGCTGATATGGTTTGAGAAATAATTTTGTGGAGCACAGAGAAATGGATAATGTGTATATACACAAGAATAAGAATTCAGACTTACAGGAGATACAGACTGGCTCTAGGATGCTCAGGGATTCAAAAAGTGATCCAGATACTACCATGTAGTGTTAATTAACTGCTATAAATTATAAGATAGAATCACTCTATTATTATGTTGGGATTGTTACTATAAATAGGTACGAATTAAAGTTGATTAATATGTACGTCACAACCAATAGCTCGAGCTACGTATATTGAAGAAAAACAACAACACAAAACAACAACAAAAATGGGTAATAACAAAACAAAGCAGTAGCATCACACCATCCTGGTACATGAATGGGTCGTGGAGGATTGAGGAAATATTTTTACTGCACATATCGAAATGAACAACAGAGCTTGTTCACACTTACTGAGCCAATAGTTGTATCCAAGGCAACCAAATAGCTACGTATCAACAACACTATAATGACCTACACTACTAACACTAACATAACACACACACACATACCTCCATTAACATTCCTAGCAAAGAGAACTGCATTGAGACATCCGACCCAGTCTTCAGACTCGTCCACAGAGCTGCAGTCCATGAAGAGAAGGCCGCCATCGGTCATGGACACACAGAAGCCCTTCTTGTCACTGAGGAAGTACACACTTGACGCCTCCTTCAACATCACCTCCCACTTGGGGTTCTCGGCTTCGTGGAACTTCTTCTCGTTTGTGTAGAGATGGAGGAACTTATCGCCAGAGTGCAGCGAACGGAAGACCGTGAACACTGACTTAGATGACTTGGGCTACCACAACAACACACACGCGCGCGTGCACACACACACACACACACACACACAAACAAACATATATACACACACACACAAACATCAAGGACTTCAGTGAGAATGAACAGCTTAGTACACATGAGTGCTTTAGAAATCGGCAGTGTTTGAAACATTGCAAACAGCCCCCGCCTGTAAGACCTTCAGTGGTATTTATACCAAGAGAGACCACGTACCACATGCACATTGGTACAATAGCTAAACTTGTAAACACAACAATGCCTCCCACAATGCTGCTGTTTGTCCAACTCATACATACTACCACAACCAAATTTAACCAAATTTAAGGAATATTTAGCCCACCCGCTCACCCCCAATCGTCACTTTTCTTCCAATTCTCTACATGTACAGCAAGGGGGGAAAAAAGCGCAAAAAAAAAAAAAAGGAAAAAAAAAAAGACTAATTTAAACTATAAGCTTATGTGTGCAGTGTAAATACAAGTGCACCGTAATCAAGTTATGAAAAGAGAAAAAAAAATACAGCATAAGATCAAACAACATTATTTTATGACTGTAAAATAGCTGCACTTATTTAAGTCTGCTTTAAAAAATGAGAAAAAAAATAATCTACTGTTTTGGCCCCTTCACTTTCAAATACTTAGTGCTTCAAATCTGACCACTTATATTCCTACGTCTCCACTCACTTTTAGCACTCTAGTCATCCATTAGGAGGATAGCCCCCACAAATCATGGATTAAACAAATGAATAAAATAATGCACCTAAAGCCGATGTGCCCCTCCTACCATTAGCCGATGTGCCCCTCCTACCATTAGCCGATGTGCCCCTCCTACCATTAGCCGATGTGCCCCTCCTACCATTAGCCGATGTGCCCCTCCTACCATTAGCCGATGTGCCCCTCCTACCATTAGCCGATGTGCACCTCCTACCATTAGCCGATGAAGTAGTATATTAAAATGTAAATCAAAAGCAAACAACGCACGTGCTACAAATAACTTTCTTAGTTGACACAAAACATTCCGTTTTCCAAAATGCTAATCCACATTATTTGTGAAACTTTCATGTAAACAAAAATTAAGTTTTCCTATTGTGTGTGCATGTGTGGGTGTGTTTATGCAGTGTATATGATTCACACCAATACGTGTGCGTGTGCAATGCCAGTATATATGTGTGCGTGCTTTGTGTGTGTGTGTGTCCATGTGTATGAGTGTGCACGTGTGTGTGCATGTGTGTGTGTGCACGTGTGTGTGCATGTGTGTGTGTGTGTGTGTTAACAGTACATGCCTCCTGTCAATCCCCATACTGCCAGCCACCACCATCCATCCATCCATGGCCCACCAGCAACTACTCTGACCAAATATGTCATGGAATAATTTGGAGCATATCCATATGGGTTCCAGGAAGGGTTGTACTTCCTGAGGCCATGATGACTTATATAGACATATCACAATACAGGAGTAGCTAAAGTATTAGTGTCATCATAATTACAGTCACCACATAACACTAGCCATAGCTGGCAGCATTACAGACCTTTAGAATATCATTGCAGAAAATGGGATTGGCTACTACACATTAAAATCAAACTAATTCTTTTGCTCCTATAAATTAACATGCACTATGTTTATAGCTATAGCTCACCCCTCGAGCACTTGCACCCACGGTACCCTTGACTTTCGAGGCTTTGAACTTGAGCAGCCCTCGCTTCACAACATCCGACTTTGCTTGTTTCCCATCATCTATAAACGAGTTCGCTGCAGCCATTTTAGTTGATTCGCAACGCAACTATGCCTCACGCCCACGGTGTTAACATACTTATCTAGCTCTGAATAAACACTTTTTCTACCGCTGAACGACCCCGCCTCTTAATTAGGGTGGAAGGGGTAACTTTTGATTTCCGCATACCGTTTATATAGCTTTCTTTTGTTAGAGCGACCTTTTACCTACAATCGAGTGTATCAAATTGGTCGGTCGGCGGTCGGTACGGTATGGTTGCGCCCACTCACGTGATGACTTCTCTAAAGACACTCCCCCCCCCCCCATAGTAGAAATTCATCTTATATGCGCAGTGTGCGATTGAAGGAAGAAGGTTTTTCTGACTGAAGTAAACTTTCTATTCACTAATTCAGGTACATTATTTAGTGTTGTAACTTCAGTTGAGACCGGCTACTCGGCGGCAGAACTAGCTTGTAGGTATGTAAGGTTAGCGGCCAGGGTGCGGAATATTGCTACTGCCCGGGTATCTTGCCTCTTGGTAGGGACGTCAATCCATAACGCTGACTTTTGTCCGTTGTTATAGAGTTCTCAGACGGTTGATTATCAGTGCCTTTGCTGGTAGGAACTTTGAGGGGAATGGCAGATAATGACATCGTCCGGAGAGGCTACTTGAATGTTGTACAACCTAAAGGAGGAGTGGTGAGTGTTTATATGATATTTTTTGTGTTGGCTACCAGTTCAAATGTATTAGTGCCTGGTATTATGGGTGTGTGAACACTAAGTATATTTAAATACAGCTTGTAAGGTGCTACCTTAGCAATTTATGAATGAAAGCTATCATTGTTAGTACTGAGGGCATACGTTAGCGCTGACATCCTGGGTTTCATATACAGGTAGGATTTAAGTTTTAGTGGATAGGAAGCAGCTGGTGCCTAGTGTTTCCCACAAACTGAAACACATACACTGGCCAACTCTGTATGGTGGGAGTAGCCACTGGAAACTGGTTTCATGGGCTTCATTAAGGAAAACAATTCATTTGCTTTCAATTAATTCTGTTGGGATATATTTTAACTTTGGATTCCCATTTTCAATCACCAGGGAGATCTTGGGTTCTATTAGAGTTTTAGCTATGAGACTAATGTCAGGGTGATGCCACTGTGCAATGTGAGATATGGTGGAAGATGACAGATGAAGCCTTGCAGGGAAGTGGCAAAGCTTTCCTTATGTGAATTCTATTTGTGTGAATCAGCTATAGTATTTATGACTTTTTTTTTAATTGTTGATAACACGTTTTCCTGCTCTTATTGTTTATTTATTTGTTAGAATTTGTGGTCATTGCTATAGTAGCCGTGAGTCATCGGATATAGCTGTGTGTACTTTACTTGTATTTTTGTAAACTGGTGGTACTCTGATTGGCTCAACTTGTTTCATTCTAATCTGGGACTTTGAGCAAACCTTTAGTTGGTTTTCCTGGTGGGTGTGGTTGTAAATGGGTGCGGTCAATGGTGGTTGGGTATGCTCTATCTGAGAGTATGTTTTGTCAAGGTTAGGTGGGGTAGTCAATGATTATTTTAAAGCATCTCTTACTTTATTTATTTATTTTATTTATTAAAAGCTTTACAACCAGTAGAAAGTGAGGTGGTATGATAAAAGAAAAGAATGGTGCAGTGAGGTGGCTGAGGGTCAGGCTCTAAGAGCTAGAGCTGCCAGAAAAGAAATGAAAGAGAAAATTAAAGAGAAAAGTTAAAAGTGGAGGAACAACAGTTGTCACATGGACACAATGAAGAGAAATTGGTCCTTTATTCCCACTGGCTTGGGATGCATTGTTACAGAGTAAAGTGACATTATTTCATAAATAAGGGTAGATTTGTCTTGAGATAAAAGGGCAAAATTTTGACTGAACTGTGTTCCATTATAACAGGAGTTCTGGTGATGCAGTCTGCAATAATGAAGTGTCAATGACTTTGGTCTGTTCTTCTTGTTAATGTTGTCCTGTAGGGTGGTGTCTGAGTTTCATGAATGATGTAATGAATGGCTGGGCCTCACAAGGTCGTGCTGTTAAATGTATGCACACACATACACACACATGTACACATACGCACACATATTGGTACGCATCATTACACACACATGCGCACGCAATTATTCATTCAGGCATGCACTCACACATGCGAACACAATGAAGTGCCATTCTTAAACATCACCAGTGGACCATACATTGGTACGAGACGTTTCTTCCAGAACTAGTATGCCTACACTATTTCTAATGCTTGCTCCAATTACGTGCATGCAACACTTGGTCAAGTCATTGACTACCAGTCCCGTATTAGAGGTTGTTATTATTTTAGAATAAAACATATTGTTCCTCTGTTTTTAACCCACAGAGTTATGTTCATTACTGCCGTCTCAGCGGGCACACATAATTCTGACTGTTGTATCTGTGAACTGATAGCTACCTTGTTTTCATTATACTCATCTATTAGGAGCTTTGAACATTTACTGAGTACTACATTGTGGCTGGTCAACTCGATTGTTGTATTTTGTGAAGTACATTTCATGAGAAACGTTTAAAGTGAGTCCTTGGACAACCTGTGGTGTTAACAAAGTGTTGTTCCTCTGTGGTATCAGTGTTACCATTCTTCCTCTGTCTTTGTATCTATAGCAACACGGTAGCTGTGCGTTGGATTTATTTTTTATCTGTTATGCGGACAGACATCGTTTAATTTTCTGCCAACTCTACTTGTACTGATGTTTGTTATGTAAACACACATGCACGCACTCTCTGGATTGTGTTGTGATAAAGCATAGGTGTATGTACGCGTATATATATAGAGAGAGAGAGAGAGATAAAATGTGATGGCATGACCGCAGACACTATCATCGTCACACTCAGGAGTTTTTCATTGCTACTGATAACTAGCTTGTGATATATATCTAAGGTGGTATTCTTTCTTCTTCTTTTTTCAGTTTATAATGTTAGTCTGTGATGTACAGAGCATAATGGTTTAATATCTGCACCTTGCTAAGCTTGTGTGCTTGAGATGGGAAACGTTTTGGCCATTTTTATAAATATTGGCATTAACTTTGGAATGGCACTCTTCTAGATCCAGACCCCTTCACGCACTGCCCGTATGAATATTTAGATGTCATTGGACAGCAAAATCAGAACATTTTATTGTAACTGCAGTAGAAAACATTTTTGTCAACCATTCCATTCAAAGAACATCAAATTACACCTCCTTATGTAGTATTAGTATATATCTCTATCAAACACTGCATCCAAAATCTTTCCAATAATGGTTTGGTTGTTGTTGTTGTTTTGTTGTTTTTGTTTTTTTTACTAATCAAAAAATAACTATTTAAGCAATTATAAGCATAGGATAGATTTTTGATTTAATCAAGAATTGTTCACCATGAATTGAGCAATCTGATTGGACAGTTTGAACTTACCATGGTGAATTTTTTTAATTTCCTCCTTTTTTCCATCCGCATATGTATGTTAGACTGGTGCCATACATAATCAATTGACCAACACACGTAATACAACTCCCAAGTGCCCCTCTCTTCTCTCCTACCACTTGGCCAATTCATCGTGTAAATATTAATTTAATGTGCATACATATTTTACTGCTTTGTCAGCAGATAGCCTGTACGCTAAGTTGGGAAGTTTTGTTTGTTGATCGCGGTTACTTACCAAACACAGTTTTGTAATGTTGATGCAAGTGTGTGGACACATCCATACTTAGGATAACACAAGATGTTACTGTCCATATTTAGGATAACAATGATTATAGCACAAGATGTTATTGACCGGAGTTCTAAAATACACTTGAGTCAGTTAGAGGAGCATGTGTAGCTCTGTAGGATACTTGTTAGACGGGGTAACCAGTGTTTCCCAGCTGTGTAAAAGGGCACACACACACACACACACACACACACACACACACACACACACACACACACACACACACACACACACCAGTCAAGGTTCTATCTAGAAATTTTGTAATTTTGTCTCGGGTAGGGAGAAGCTTGGGTAAGCTCACATGTTGTAATTTGAATTTGGTTTCAACAGCACACTTCACACACATGCAAGTATCAAGGAGGAAGCTATAAAGTGTGAAGGAAAACTTTTCCCACCCTCCCACACACTTCCCATGGAATCCTCTGTACACATGCACATACTCACATGATCTGCACATGTGTCCACCCACACTGTCTCTACAGTGTTGAACAACTGAGAAATGGCCACCTGTAGTAGTAAGTTACTGTTGAAATTACACTCTATGAACTAATATGATTCCGTAAAATTAAAGATGATCATTTCACCATTTATGGCATACTCAACCCAGCCAATACTGCTGACACTATGGCATACTCAACCAGCCAATACTGCTGACACTATGGCATACTCAACCAGCCAATACTGCTGACACTATGGCATACTCAACCAGCCAATACTGCTGACACTATGGCATACTCAACCCAGCCCATACTGCTGACACTATGGCATACTCAACCAAGCCAATACTGCTGACACTATGGCATACTCAACCCAGCCCATACTGCTGACACTATGGCATACTCAACCAGCCCATACTGCTGACAATATGGCATACTCAACCAAGCCCATACTGCTGACACTATGGCATACTCAACCCAGCCCATACTGCTGACACTATGGCATACTCAACCAAGCCCATACTGCTGACACTATGGCATACTCAACCCAGCCCATACTGCTGACACTATGGCATACTCAACCAAGCCCATACTGCTGACACTCGGCTGTAAAAAGAATTATTGATGTGTTTATTCTTTCTTCTTCTTTTTTTTTTCTGTTACGTGTGAGTGTGTGGTTTTAAGGATGGCTACATACAAGGTAAAGCTTGGGTAGGTACAGTGGTTTATATATGTGTGTGCAATATTACATTAGTACCTCTTGTATCAAATACAGTGTTCTAGTTTTCTTTATAGAGCAAGGGAGGTGGAGATGGGCGGGACTGCAATATCTTGTTGTTGTTTTTTGTTTTGTTTTGTTTTGTTTGTTGTTGTTGTTTTCCCTGTCTCTTTCCCCTCTTTCTCTTTTCTTAAAATATAATTGAAAACTGATGGAATGGGTACCCTGCTCTTTAACTAGATCCCTGAAGTGCATACTTTGGCTCAGTTGGAATAGCTGGACAGTTGTTATAAGCACTTGTGTGCATTTGTGTAGAAGAGCTACACCATTCTCTTCACAATGCCGTTTGCCAGTGTTGTTCCTCTAGTGGTACACACGAGGTTCACTTAAAAGCTGGTATCTGGGTGTCTCTCAATGAAGCATTTTCAGTTGCTCTGTCCACCTGAGGCATCAAAGACTATTTTTGTACTTTCTTTTCTCAATGCTAATATCCTACTATTTGTAGGGGGTGCTCGACCATTCATTGATAATTGGCCATTTGGCAGTGCTTCTGATACAGACACTCTATACTATAACGAGATGACTGGTGCATTAATGAGACATGTGGTTTATATCCCTTAATATTTGTAATGTTGTTTTGTTGTTGTTGTTGTTGTTTAGATTGGTCGAGTGCTTTCAGCATCACCTCGTAGACACTGGGTTGTTCTGAGGCGAGAGAGTGGTAACTATGGGAACAGGGTGGAGCTGTATCGGAGTGAGGACCAGTCTGGAGAGCCAGTCAGAAATATTAGCCTGTCATCTGGGGTAGGTGTGTGTGTGTGTGTGTGTGTGTGGTGTGTGTGCATGTGTGGTGTGTGTGCATGTGTGTGTGGTGTGTGTGTACTAATGTACATGTGTGTATTAGTACTGAATTGTTTCTTTGTTGTAACATTAAAGTAATTTCACTTTCACATTGCCATATATATCTAATGAGGCTGGGAGAGAGAGAGAGAGAGAGAGGGAGCCATCACAAGTAGAGTGGTACAAGTACAGATCTAAGTTAATGGCTCCAACAGTTCTTGTGAATGTTTTGTCTCGGCGAAAGCTTAGTTGGAGTACAGAGTTAGGAACCCCAAAGTTAACAATAGATGAGTACTGCCAACAACCATGGAGGAGATGAAGCTGATAGTTGTTAAGCATGGAAAACCTTGATGTACTTACAATCATCACTGTAATGGTGGCTGATGTGTGATAGTCATGCAATATTTGGACATGTGTTCGTAATTTTTTGATAATTGTGAGTGATGTTATTGCTAAGCATGGTTGCTGTCCTCTCCTTGGAGGAGTGATGTTATTGCTAAGCATGGTTGCTGTCCTCTCCTTGGAGGAGTGATGTTATTGCTAAGCATGGTTGCTGTCCTCTCCTTGAGAGGAGTGCATTGACTCTTAGAGTTTTATGTGCAGCAATTATTCCATTGTTTCTAATATTCAATACACTCGGTTCTCTCTCATTTGTTTGTTTGTTTTGTTTTGTTTTGAAACACCAATTATTTTGTTATTATTGTTGTTTTCTGTAAGTCTCAAGTTTGTTATAATTCATTCGTAGGTGTTTAAAAATTGCCCCCTTAATTCTAAGGGCTAAAGTCTTGTACTGTAAAATTAGTTTGTATGGGTCGAATGTGTAAAACCATTGCTGTAAGAATTGTGTATGTGTGTGTGTGTGTGTGTGTGTGTGTAGTCACTGCGAGGTGTTGAAACACTAGATCGCAAGAAAGCGTTTGTGGTGCTGCTGCACGATGAGTCCATCATGTTCCAGTGTTCTTCGCGGGTAGAAATGGATGACTGGCACAGGGATCTCCAGTACTACACTGGCAGTCGGCGCGGGTCATCAGGCACTACTTCACACTCACACAGCGCAGGAGCAGGAGAAATATACGAAAGTATGCACAGTTAGATGTACTCTCTCTCTTTCACAGGTTTTTTAAACAATACAAAATTATAAATATTTGGTCGCCACCGGGAATTGAACCCAGGACCGCTTGCTTAACACACAAGCACTCTGCCACCGAGCTACGACAACCAGCCAATTTTTTTTTTATTGTGTATTGTTTAAAAAAAAACTGTGAAAGAGAGAGAATACATCTAATGAGTAAAAGAAGGCTGAGAAAGAAATTGTGAAGTATGTATAGTGTATATGGTTGTAAAGTGTGGGTGGATATACATATGTAGTTCTGACTAGTGGTGTAAGACATATGTTCATGTCATGTGACATAGATTATGTACAGTACTGACTTGCCCAATCTGGCTGTCAATTTCTCCCTTTTTCTGATGTTGCTGTGGTAACAGCCATGTATTAAAAAATTTTATTCCCCTGTGTTTTCCAATCGCCTGGGGGGAAATTTTTTTGTACCACAATGAGGGTTTGAATTGCACACAAAAGAAGAATTTTTTATGTTAAAATAGAGAAATAGAGTGAGACACACAAATAATTAAGATATAAAATTGATGTTTTTGGTTGTTTTTTAAAGCTACAAATGAAAATCTAGTTGTTGTTGTTTTTACTTGTATGAAGCTTTCTTTGCAAACGATTACTCTGTCCCAGTAATGAAGAACTAACCTGGAGAGTTATTTTATTTTGTTTAAAAAGGTAACTATGGTATATCACAGTCTAAACCATGGCAACTCTCCAAATTATCACTCAATAACCACCCTCAGGATCGAGATGGTTACCAGCCATAATTCCTCAATTTAACTGTTACATAATTGCAAGTATTCATGTACATGTACATCAAGTGGATGTTCTTATTTTACATAAGACATAATAAAACATGTGGGATGGAGGAAGGAGGAAGAAGGGAGTTTGCACAGAGGATTCCGTCTTAATGAAAACAGTATGGCTGCTATGATAGAAACTGAGTGGGTGGTGTTTTTCTTTTCCTGGTGATAGGACAGTTTCCCAATGTTGAACAAATTTAAATGTTGAACTCCCCCAAATATGTGCACATACTGGTATAAACATTATAATAATAGTATATCTGTCATAATTGGCGATATTTTCCCAGCAATGCTTATGATAGTTTTAAGGGGACAGCACCTTTACCCAACCGTAGGAATGTGTCTTAGCTGTGTTACTTCTCTTGTTGTTATCCATCCAGGAAGCCTAGAATTGCGTGTTCCGGTGTGAATTCCTTTACATCAGTTAGTCTACCTGAGAGATAGAAACCTCCTGTAGCAATTTGAGTAATTGCTGACTAAATTAGCAGCCTCGTTTGAGCCGTGTATCTTGGAGTGCTGTAAAAGGTCACATGTTCATTGTATATGTGTAGCTGACTCGGTGGTGTGCGTCAGCATGAATGGCTAATGAGCTCCCAGCTATATATACATGTATGTATATTTTATATTCAAGTCAGGTACTTAACTGATTTATGTTTGCTACTAATAAAGTGCATAGTTACGTTACATCAACAGCTAATGAGATAAGAGAGAGTGGTTACTATGAACCTACAGAAATGGGCTGTTTGTAAATACATCAAATAAGTCTTGTTTAGATTTATATGGCTTCACACCTGTGGTTTTTGGAAGTACAAGAGTAAGTCATCCAACAGTGAAGTTGAAGTGTTGTCCATTTTAAGAATGTTGAATGTATTTGCCTTTTAATGGCTCTCTGGATAGAAATACTTCATATTTATTATTATTACTTAAAAAGGTTTATTTTTTGTTTGTTTGTTTTTTTTGTTTGTTTTTACTATCACAAGAATAATTTGTTTGAGGACTTCTAATTCAAAATTTCTTACTTGTAAGCTTTTATTTAATCCACAATGCAGTTTTAATGAAAATATAATATGGTCAAACTTTCCAGATTGTTTCAGACGATTTTCCGACATTGCGATTAATATTGGTAGCTATTTCTAAGCATAGCATTTGGTAAAGGGTCTGGCCTAGACTTGGCTTATGAAAACTGAAGTGTGTGGCTTTTAGTTTGTTATTTATTTTAAATTTCTTTCTTTCCCACCAGTCATTCCAGATGACGAGACGTACAGAGTGCGTCTGCGCAAGGCCAAGACATTGTCATTTTATGGCCCGTGCCTGCTGGAGATACTCAGGGACTTTGAGCGGAACTTGTTCCACATTGGACTGTTCACAGAAGGTGAAGTGCCACGCCTCATTGTCAAGTGGCAGATTGATCATGTCAGACAGTACGGCTCCAATAGCATGACTTTCAAATTTGAGTCTGGAACGTGAGTCTTATAAATGACATTCACTTTAATCATGTCTAGAAATATCTTTGTGTGTATGTGTTGTGTGTATGTGTGTGTGTGTATGTGTGTGACACTCTTACATAGAATTTCATATTGGTATGTGTGCAGTTATAGTGCCCCTTTTTATTTTTTATTTTTTTATTTTATAATGTTTATTTATTTATTATAATATATTTTTTACATGTAATTCTGTTTGTTTCTCAAACTTTTTCTAGAAATTAAGTTTATTAGGATTTCAAAGCATTTTCATAATCACCATATTATATCTCTACATATGTCGATTTTTTGTTTTTGTTTTTTTGTTTTTTTTGTTTGTTTGTTTGTGTGTGGTGTCTTGGTTGAGACTGAAGTAAATGAATGGCTTGGCAGATCTGCAGACTTCTTACTTCCAAATAGCTAACGAGTTGGTCTGTTTAACCGTGCAATAGAAAGTAGAGTTTACAATGACTTGTAGGTTTGTGCCCTTTGAAATATGTGCAACAAGGCTTGACAATAAGATGGATAATACACCTAGATCTGTTAGACTTTTATTTTACAGTATTTATATAGAACTAGCAAGTACCCCGCCACACAGTGGCGCTTGATGTATTGCAAAGTAAGAATGCAGTAGCACAAGTTAGGTTACATAAGTTTCCCTCTCCTGCTCTCTTTTTTTCTGAACTATCTGGGCTATTCTTCTACCCACCTCTCTTAACTTCAGCTCTTTTTCTTGAGTCATGGAGCCCCCTTTTACTTTGTCTATCTCTCCTGCTTCTGAGTTTCGGTCCTGAGAAACTTTTGTCTTTTATTTCGTACTTTAGCCTTTTATTTCGTACTTTAGCCTTTCTTTTGAAAACTAACCCCCACCTTTACTCGTCTATTCCACCTGCTTTTTAGTTATAATTAATTGTTCTCCTTTTTGCCTTCTCTTCCCTTCCATTTTAAACCTACACCCCTTACCTCGCCGATTCCATCCGCTTTTCAGTTACGATTGATCGCCTTTTACCTTCTCTTCTGTACTTTCGCCTTCCTTTTTTAAACCTACGCCGCCTTCCATCGTCAATTGCACCCGCTTTTTAGAAGTAACCAGCACATTCTATTCTACTGATTGTGGCGACACTTTACCTACCATAAATGAACGATGCTTTACCGAACCATACAAAGCTCATGAATTATTCACGAATACACACACCGTCGTCGTCGTCGTCGTTACTGACACACAAGCGTAGTATTATATAGATTGGTGAGGTATTACTAGAGAGCTTCACAATATTGGTACAAAATATTTTCATATGATAAAGTTAGGCATTGATGTGCTTATTATTATTGAATTTCAAACTAGTAAAACTGTTCACTTTGGGGAGAATTTTTGAGACTGATAGATTCTCTTCAGACTGTGATGCAAGTCAGGTTCTTCAACAACTGGCTTTAATTATTTGACTTTACCAAACACACACACACACACTCACACACACACACACACACACACACACACACACACAAATACATTGTTGATATTACATAGTTGAAAGTACGGTGTAATTGTACTCGAGATTACCAGCTGTAATCTAGTACTGAACCAACAATTGTGACCACATGTGTAGAAGAAATTGCTGTAATGCATGCACATATTGAAAGTGCTGTTGAACAGGCAGACAACTTACACATTTTGAAGTTCTATTACATGCACACCATTTTATTACAAGTCCTTACTAGTACACTGTCACTCTCCAAGTAGTGTACCTCAGGGTCAGTATAAACTTGGGGACTTTTAAACTAGGCAATGAGTCACATAAAGAAATGAAGCACCAAAGGTGCGAACCCTCAGCATCACTATGGAGTAGCTTACTAGCTATTACAAAGACTAAGCAAGCAGGCAGCTAAAATTATTTACTCACGCGAGTACAGCATGACTCTAGGGCACGTTACCAAAAATAGAGTATGGTCGTACGGCCAAAAAATAATTAGCTTTTCTGAAAAACAAAGTAAGTCGAAACAAAAAATTCTGGCCCATTAAAGGGACTTAAATTGTTCAGTGCAACATTTTGATGCTCGTTTCAACCTTGTTCAAACTTCAGGAGGCTGCCATCTTCGAGATCCACTTTTTGTTGTGTGACAGAATGACTGACTGACTGACAAATTGAGTACTTTAATTCTCACACACATGTGCGCTGAGAGTTAATAAACATGTGACTAACAATCCTTACCAGGTAAAACACTAGTTGGTTTGGACAGTATATATACAGTTCTAAATATAAATAAAGAAACTAAAAGTGTGTTTGTGTGTTGTTTAGTAAATCTCCTACTGGTGTGGATTGGTTTATCCTGGATACTGAGCCAGGCTATGCAGTGAAGATACACAGAGTGGTGGACTACTGGGCCAAGCATATCGTAGAGCAAGTCAAGAACATGCCAACTTCCTCGAGCAGTCGCTCTGTTCCGGTATGTTCAGTGGTGTGTGTACGTGGTCACTCTGCTCCATTGCTTCAGTTTCATTAAATATTATGTGTATTTATTATGTACTGAACAGGGCCTAATACCTGTTGCTACATAGAAAATGCATTAAAGCTAACAGGATGTAGCTGATTGTAATAGTTTCCCATATCACCTGTATTCAGAGTTATCACGTTGGGCTATACAAGTGTTTATTGCACAAGAGACTTGTTTGCACATGAGCAGTCCATTTATTATTCATTGGATACCATAGAATACACTCATCTGATTGGCCGTATTTGCGCTGGTGCATGATATTCTACTGTATCAAGTGAATGTATACGGGAGGAGGATGATGTATTGGGTTAGTATAGTCCAGTGGAAATTCAACAAATATAAGAATGCTGCTAAATGTGTATTTCTTTTAAAAGTTTTTTTTGTTTTTTTGTTTTTTGTTTTACTATAATAATAATAATTATTATTATTATTACTATTATTATTGTCATTCCTTCCTAGCGTCGAAGCACACTTCCTAGCAACTCGGCTCCAGACAACTCTCGTCCTCCTGCACAGCCTCAGAGAAATAGTGCTTCAGTGGCAGTCCCACCTCCTGGTAATGGATTATACATGCCACTCCAGCCTGGCTCTATGACTAGTGCTTCAGTGTATGCCACACCTGACTCAGTAAGGCTCTTCCCTCACTTGTGGTTTACTACTTCTAAATATTTCCATTTTGTACTTGGTAGAACCTCTTAGTATGTTTGTTTGTATTTCTTTGTAATTATGGTGAATTGTATGTCCCACTCATTTTATTTTCCTCTTATCCTTTTTTTGTTTGTTTGTTGTTGTTTTTTGTTGTTGTCGGGGTTTTTTGTTTTTTGTTTGCTTGTTTGGGGTTATTTTTATTTCTAGTATCCCATCCTTTACTTCCTGGTTTTTCTACTCAATATTGTTGTTTCCTTATTGTTAATTCCTTTTGTGTGTGTTCTTTATTATTTATTGTCTTTGTTTGTTTGGTTCACTTTCCCACTCCCTTTACTTATGTACTTTTCCTTCCCCACTTCATTTGTTTCACTTAGTCTTTTTTTTTTTTCTTTTTTTTTTTTTTCCTTCCTATTTCTTCCGTTCTTTTTCATCATCTTTTACTTTCACTTCCATTCTTTGCTTTGTTTTCTTACTTTCAGACTGCTCCCTCTACTAAACCAAGCACTGGAGGTCGAGGTAAAAAGCCAGCCCCACCTCCTAGTGGAGCGAACTCCACCTACATGGCCCTCGACGTCAACAGCATGAACCCGACTGGTAACCAAACCTATGAAGGGATTCCCCCCAGGGCAGCTCTTCCTCCAGCGCGAACCAATGGCAGTGGCAGTGGCGGTCAGCAGCTCTACATGGGCATCGATCCTCGCACTAAGAACGTGACGGAAGGCGGGCAGTATATGGGATTGAACGAGGCTCGCAATACATGAAGTGTTGTCTGTGAATGTTTTGGTATAGTCTCTTTGTCGTGTTCTTACTGTCTGTGTGTTGCCTGTATTTGTGCTCCTGGAACGGACTGGTACTCGCATGACTCGGTCAATATTTTTGAGTGTTTAATTTAGAAATCAGTCATCATTTTTATCTTCATTTAAAGCTTGTTACTGCATCAACTTGCAAGTTTGTTTTTTTGTTTGTTTTTTGTTTGTTTTCTAATTTCGCATGAACATTTTGTTTGTTTGTTTTTCCGTCCATTTAATGTTTCATTGTTTTCAGTCATTTTTTCAATAATATTGTTATTTCTGTAAAATGGACTTAATGCAAGTCAATGAAATTGAAATTGAGGTGCAGTGCTTTAGGTATATGTTATCAATAAGTACATGCAAAAATAATTGAGTATTAAGTATTTACTTTAAAGTGTGGTTACTTTTAATATAAGTAAACTGGAACCGCTCTTAAAAGGCACTTTTAAGCAAGTAGTCTGTGTAGTTACTCAGAACAAAAAAACAACAGCATATTTCAGTTGAACTTCTACCTTGAAGATACAAAATATGTAATATGGCACAGGACTAATTATAGTTCTGTTTTGACACTGAAACTATGCTAGGTAGTTTGGACGTCTAGACAACATACGTTTAAACTCAACTGATTAAATGTTCGTTCCTCACACATCACCTTATTATCAACTTCAGCTACGACTCCATCATTTAGTTTCCTCAGCAATTACATCATGTTTATCTCACCGGATCAATAGAGGTTGAGGATAAGGTAGCAGAGTTGCGTTGCACGAGGAGGGAAGTGGGAATTACACAAGTGTCTCTGCTTATGTTGCAGAAAGCAGAGGGAAGGCTATTCTCTATGGTGAACTTGCTATCGTCTGGTACTCCTGTCCAGAATATGCTATATAGGGTAGCCTGTTAGCAAAATATGGGAACAATGTCAGATATGAGTGGCCGTGCAGTCTAGCAACAGTCAGAAGAGACCTCACTAAGCTGTTGAATTCTAAATCAATAGAAAAATGAGTAATGCAAATTGTTAAATCCAGGTATGAAATTATGACATGTACCATCTGTCTGCTCACTGCCCAACTGAAGGCTTTGATAGTGCCACAGATGATATTAAGGACTTGAGTTTCCCTCCGAATGGATGACACCCCTTCATAAAAGTGTACGAGAGAACGTCCCTGAAAGAATAAAGTATTGTAATTGGCGAGCGAGCGTAGCGAGCGAGACACTTACAGGGGTAACACAATTGAAAATTGGGGATGTTTGTTTATTTTGTATATATGTATGGACGTACGTATGTCATTTTGTACTTTGACCCTCGCGTTTTTGTGTTAGTTATGTGGTCGACCCCGTCCCAAATTGCACTAAACAGAATCCTCTGGTTTATCGATCTGGTTGAAGACATATCGGCCCTCAGCTTCTAGTATGTTGGAATGTCTTGACATCATGTAATCCAAAGAGTGCCATTTTCAGCTATTCCAGTAACAAAGAAGCATCGACGGTCTGTCTCTACAATCTAGTAAATGTCAATGATGTTGGGATGGGAGACTCTCTGAAGGATAGTGATCTCTCTCCTGGGATTTACTTGGCCAGGTCTTTCTTCGTCCACCTTGTCCTTGTTAATTATCTTGATGGAAACCTGATACATGAAAATTCAACTCTAAATATATGAACAGAGTTAAAAAGAAGTCTCACCATTTGGCGTTCAAATGGAGACCATGCTGCTTTCAATTTGGCATAAGTTCCACTTCCTCATGTCTTCCCCACAGTGTATCCCAGAGCTTGGACACAGGGAACTGATTAATTAGAGGTGGTACACTTTAGATATATATTTCGATTTGTCTTGTAGTCTTGAAGTGTTGCTAGTCATATTGAATTAAACTTATCAGGCATATTTTAAACTTCTCCTTAAAAGTATCACAGTATTTATAACAGAATCCAAAATAATTGGAAATAGTAACAGCGTTTAGAGCACTAAAATAAAAAGCTAAGTACATAGCTATTCGCGTCTATTGGTGGGTCTGGGGGCATGCGCTAGCGTCTCGTTTAGCGACTCTTTACCACTTTAAAAACGAAAGCTCTCCGTTTAGTTTAGGAATGTTGTTTGAGAGAGATAATAGTGTAGCAGCTTGGAAGGAAATTAAGTACTAAATTCTCTAACTGCAGAAAGTAAAGAGTTAAAACAATTAGTTAATATAGCTAAAATATATGGTGGCCTCAGTTAACTAAGTATTATAGCTAGAGCAGCTAATTCTTGATTCAAGTAGCAGTGGGTGTACCAAAAAAAAAACAATGAGAGTGGATGCTTTGACACAAGTATATATTCTACAAAAATATTAGAAAAATGCATAGCAAAAAAACAAAGCACCATAAAAATAATATAAAAACATTGTACATTATGTCAGCACCAGTTACTATCTGAAGACGAGCGGCATGGAGGTGCTACACTACAGTAGAGCAGCTGCTAAGTTTGCTGACTGTCACTAAATGTCCTGGACTGTTTCTAATTGTTTCATAGTGAGCACATGTTTCATCCACATCGTTCACAATACTTCCACCTTGATTTATTGCTGTGCCACATCTCGAGGTGGTACTCTGGGAGCCCATGACTGGAGTGGTTTCAACACCTGCATCCTTTCTGAAGGTTGGGATATAAGAAGGATTTACTTCTGTTCCTATGGGGACACAATTATAACCCTGGTTTTGTTCAACAGAGAGGCTGTCATGTGATCTAAGGTGTGATGTATTGTGTGAAGATAGTTTGGATGAAGCCCCATCACTGTTTAGCTGGTGTTTCAGCGGTCTTCTCTTTCTTTTTCTTTTTTTCTTCAAGTTTTTCTTTTTATTTTCTCTATGCATAGCCTTTACTCTGAATTTCCTTCGTAAGCAGTACATGATAAATGCAATATAAGCTAACAGAAATACCAATAATACTATTCCAATAACAATGTAGACAGCATTGATTGCTGACTTCATTCCTGTTTCATCTACAGATAACACAAATACATTTAGCTATACACTGTTGTAAAATTAAGGTTAATTTTATTTCATCTTCTACTTTGTGTGTCAGCGATTGTAGTATTAATTAATATGATTATACAAGTTCCATTTAACTACAACAATTGCACAATCATTGAATTAGCTATGTTGTGAAAAGAATTAAGGCATACAGCTATTTGAGCAGTTCTATCAATTTGCATGAATTTGCATGACTAGATCAAAATCTGTTTTATCATGTTGTTCAAATAAGATCTCAGCAAAATAACAGCTCCCTATGTGCACTAGAACCAGTGTAAAAAAATCAATGATTTTGTTTTTCTATTTTTATACGCTGTATAAAATAGAAAAACAAAATCGTTGGTTGTTTTTTTTTTAATTTAGAGACAGCTAAAAAATGGAAGTTAGCCACAGCAAGCTATAATAAGAGGTCTGAATTTCTAAAAGGCATTAGTTACTCTAAACTGTTATGAATGAATAAATCTAAGATTACTGGGCTATTGTATTCACATGGGCATTAGCTCACCTACAACAAAACGAAGTAATAGTAAAGAGTGCACCCGCTGTTCTTCATGAACTTGAAATGTTTTCCCAATTGATCCTCTTACTTGAAACTGTTTGATCTGATATCCTTCACTCAATGGCTGCTTCAGGAGGAGTGGTTTGGTATCATGGTTGATTATTTCTATTCCATATGCCACAGAATGTGTTATAGGAAATTGGTTTTCATTAGTGAGATTGATTTGACCACAGCACACTCTTTGCCGTTCTGTACCATTTGACCACACGTTGAGACGACACCTGTGTGAAGAGAGGGTGGAGGAACTGATCAGGAAGCTTGTAGTAACTGTGAGTTGATGCTGACTGGAGTTTGAAAACAGGAGGAACTTGAAGAGGGAACTTGTGGACAAGCTCGATGCATGGGAGATGTAGCACAAGTGCAAAGAAGTGACCAATCCCTGACAAAAGTCTCTAGCCTCATTTGTTGATACATGGACATACAAAGATGCACTGCTGGGATTACTGACACTGCCCAAGGCTATGACAGGGTCAAAGTATCTGTCCTCAATGTTTGGGAATAAGGCAGCGCTGTTACTATGCGCTGGTTGGCAGGGAACTGAGTCAGAAAATACCATCAGGCCTACATACCCAGTCAAAATGACTAACTTACATATTCAAATAAAGAAAGATTCATTCTTACCTTGCTGAAATTCTAATATCAAGAAAACTAGTAGACTCATGACTTTCTTGTGCCACAAAGTGGTATTGCAACTGAAAATGACTTATAGTTGCTTATTAGCCCAAACTGAAAGTTGATGAACAAAAACAGACACAAGTAGCTATCGATGAGTAAACAAGTCTACGCACATACGAGTCATCAATTTAATGTATCTGCACCTTTTATGCTATAATAAAGACAAGTCAATATTTTTACACCTGTTTGGCTGAGTGAAGAATGAATAGCTTGCTAGCTAGCTACTACATGTTCTAGCTGCTATGCATCGAGTCAGTCTTTTAATTTGACACCCAATCACAGCTGTCTCTAGAATGTAACTTTCAGGCAACCCATAAAAAAAAATTCTTAGCTATGGTAGACATAAATTCATTTGTCAGCCTGTTTTATTTCTTTGCTTGTATTGTAATGTTTTGAACATGTAATAATCTAGTCAACTGAACTATAGCTAGCTATAGACAACTAAGCTACCACGCAGTGCTTGTTATTCTCATGTGGTCTCTACAAGTGGATTAGGAAATAAATGTAAACAAAATAATTTGTTAAACAAGCTATAAATTTTTAGATACAGCTGTATACATTTGACCGTGAGTGTTGTCTCATGGACTGGCTGTCCAGCTTTGTTAACTAAATCCGTTAGCAGTGTTGGTAATGTGTTGGTAATAGCTATACATTAAATAGCTACACATGTTAGCCTAAAAGGGAGAATAGACAATATAAAATTTGATATGGATTCTCTAACTAACATAACAGATGGTGCCATTTGCAGAGTGTTTGTTTGAATTACTATAAGTGGTATTGATAATATATAATAACAAGTGGGCTTTAACTAGAAAATAAGGGTGTAGTCAAAACACATGTGTACAATTTACAAAGACTAACTTGAACCTATTCCTAAGTTTATGTCGTGATTGGAGGAGATCGTGTGGGGTTATATGCTAACCCCCTCCACTGGGGGTGGTCCACTTTTTTCACGTTCTGAGGTGGGGTGCATATTTGTTTTAATGTAGCCAACTGGTGAAAAAATTGTCAGTTTCAATTTGAGAAGAAAACCAGCTTAGATTAAAGCAAGAATGGGGGCAAAGTAGCTACCAACCTATTTCCTGAAGTGGTGACCTCAGCCCCTCCACTTTTCACCTCTCAGCTACATGCACTTATGAATTTACCAAATGAGGGGATAGTATTGACAAGTAGTTAATTGAGCCAAAATGAAAATACAGTAGCTATATCAATAAAACATAGTACGCGTTATTCTATACACTATTGATCCGTCCCCCACAGTTCAACTCGTCCCTCCCACTTTTTAACTCATTCCCCCCCACAGTTTAACTCATCCCCATTCCCCCCCACAGTCAACTCTTCCCCTCCCCCACAGTTCAACTCATATCCCCCCACGTTCAACTCTTTCCCCCCACAGTGCAACTCGTTCCCCCCACAGTTTAAACTCATTCCCCCCCACATTTTAAACGCGTTCCCCCCAAGTTCAACTCGTTCCCCCCCACGTCAACCGTTCCCCCCCAGTTCAACTCATATTCCCCACAACAGTTAACCGTCCCCCCCCCCCCCCCCCACAGTTTAACTCTTCCCCCCCCCACAGTTCAACTCGTTCCCCCCCACAGTTTAACTCGTCCCCCTCCCAGTTCAACTCGTTCCCCCCACAGTTCACTCGTTCCCCCCACAAGTTCAACTCATTCCCCACAGTTTAACCTCAGTCCCCCCCCCCCACAGTTTAACTCATTCCCCCCCACAGTTTCAACTCATGCCCCCCCCAGTTAACCTCTTCCCCCCCACATTCACACTTCATCCCCCCCCAGTTTAACATTCGTCCCCCCCCCCCCCCCCCCACAGTTTAACTCATTCCCCCCCACAGTTCAACTCATTCCCATCCCCCCCACAGTTAACTCAATTCCACCCCCCACGTTTTCACTCATTCCTCCCCACAAGTTTAACAACCTCGACTCGTCCCCCCCACTTTTACTCATTCCCCCCCCCCCCCCCCCCCCCCCCCAGTTCAACTCGTTTCTCATTGAGTAAGAATACAACCTACCACTGTGTCGCATGTATTATTATTAGATTATTCTCTGGTATAATTATTGTGGGTTTGTTTGTGGGTGTGTGTTACGACTAATATGTCACTCGCTATCCGGCTGATGATATACTCAAAGACTCGTATCTATTTTGTGAAAAATAACTTTATCATCTGATTTTTGTGTAAAAACAGTGAATGAAGTGAAGATCATAGCTAATGACACAAGTGGAAAAAAATTACAACAATAAAAAACTGCAGTACGTGCTACCACACACTCTATCCTATGTTGACATCATCACTGAGAAACTTTACACTCCAGTCATGATTGTCGTTTCCAGAGCGACTCATCACCACGTAGCCACAGTAGTCCACCCAAACCGCGCCATTGCACCGTGGATCTTTAGTCATGCCCATTGCCTGACAGACACCGTAGCCGTGGGTAACAACAAGCACATTGAGTGGGTAATGGTCATCAGCAATTTTTTGAAATGATTTTCTGAACCTGGATGATATTTACATAACATAGTGAGGTTATAAGGCAGTACCTATTATGTAGCTGTTGATCACACACACACACACACACACACACACACACACACACACACACTAACAATGATAATGAAATGGTTCCATTAAAGTCAGCGGAGTGAGCTAATAGGCTAAAAGAAAAGCTATAGAAATATGTCAGTTAGCTAATGTAACTGTGCTATTCAGGATTAAAAGCGCAAAGTTGTGCCAGTGCTATTTCAATTGCTTTATGAGTGCTATTGATCCCTAATAGCACAGGTTACCCGTGCTATCACTCGCTAATAGTAGGCCAGCTTCTTTTTTTCTTATTTTTAATGATTTCTAATTGTAGCTACATACACTGTATCATTCACTCACTATCTCCACATTTCAGGATTAGCTTCCTTTGAAACTTCGTTTTCAACCTACAGCTCCTCCTAATCTGTTGAAGAAAAAATTTCGTCTAATACGGGTAGAACTTCTGCACTAAAGAATGACATTGTCTCCAACTAGAAACTACTCAAACTGTGCATTTCCAGGACAGGGCAAAGCTGCACACATGCGCACTTACCCATACTTATTTCACTTAGCAGGGTTTTTTTTTTAGAACATGATTTCAGGGAGGGGGGCAAATCAACATTTTGGGGGATTGAGGGGTACTGCTGTAAGCTAATTAAATATCTAAACAATAGCCAGACCCTCTCTTATCCCAATCCCATATATGTGACCAGTTTTGGGAAAATCGGCCTAAACGCGGCAAACATTTTTTTTCAGTATCCCCGGGTAAAGCCTTATGGGTCGATTTTTTTCGAAAAAATTTTTATGGCAGAAATGGATAGACACCAGTTAGCTCTAGCTTATGACGCATTGTAAGCTCTGGCGTGCTCTAGAACTCATGCTAGGAGGCTAGAAACACTAGCCAGTTGGACTCGTGTACGGAGCGTTGCTAAGAAATTATTGGCGGGCTTTTCACTCTAACAGCGGGAAAAACTGTAGTTAACTAATTCACTTGCTATTCTACATAATCCCATACTCACGCAATTCTCGCCATCATAGTTTCTCAAGGAGCCCTGCATTAAGCCTTTTAGACTTCTTTCAACCTGCCTGTAACAGGTTTATTCCATAGTGTCCCGGAGACACGCGGTAATAGTATACGGACACAAGGCATGCCCCCTGACCTTAGCAACACCTTTAAGCGGCGTTTTTTCGAAATCAGCAATAATAAGTTTAGCAAAAATACTGAAGTGTTGTAGTGCGTAGGGCGAAGACGTCTTGTGCTGCAGCTTCCAAATTAGGAGGACGGCATCCCAAGGCCCCGTGCAACCTACCGGTAGAATAAATTAGAAAACTTTAGATGCCGCGTTTAGGCCGATTTTCCCAAACCGGTCACATATACAAGAACCTTTGTAGTCGGGTGGCATAACCAGGACAAAATCAATTAAAACAATCTCTACTTAGAGATAGAAACCATTTGTAAACAAACTCTCAGTCCCAATTTAAGCAAAGGAATAGAAATAGAAACAGAAAAAATAATAAACTTAAGCCTACATGCCATCAAGAATGTTTCCCTAAACTGACATTCTGACGACCTATGCTATGGGATACCTGTGAAGTCCATCCTGCGTTTTCTCGGGATACTTCGGTAGTGGCTGACTGTCCCTACTCAGTATAGTCAGACCGTAGGATTCTACGTCTGGGGTGGGTACCTCAGGTTGCTGGCGGATGCCACACCCACGATTGAAAACGTCCACCACTCCGTTAGACAGGTGCATGCCAGGCAGTGATGGCGGTGAGGGAGGGTCACAAGGAGTGGCACTCGGCGGTAAGTTCAACACTGATAGGATCTCACGACACGTCTGAAGGCAGCGTAGGAAAGGAGAACACACTACTACTTGAATACACTGAAACAAATCATGAGACAAATCAGTGAAAGTATTGAGTGAGAAACGTACACATACACAATCACGACACAAAATGGAAAGAAACAACGGCAATAAGCAAACTCTTCCATAGCTAACCACCTATTCCTAAACTAAAGTCATTATAGCTTAAACTGCACCATGTAATCAGTATGAACGTATTATTGCCTGGTTAAACACTGGTGAAATAAAGCACCAAAGATGTGAACTCTCACCGAGCTAGTTGTGGTGTAACACTACCACATTATCAGACGTTCTCACTCTACGCACACACATACATTTATAGCAACCAACCTGATGAGCTCTATCTGGAACTTTCAATGTTAAACTTACCATTCAATCATCACGCATGTGCACACTCACTTAGTACCGTTTTGTCATCCTTTAGCAGTTCTGTTACGCGTGCAGTATTTACAAGCAGTAGATTGAAAATCCGCGACCTTGTTGAATCTGGCCACAGAACTCTGGTGGCAGCGCTAGCTGAGTGCGTCGTCATACACCACACTAGTTACTTAAATCATTTCTAAACCAAAAGAATAATTATTTTGGCAGGTATCAATATGGCTATAGACTCATGATCAGCTTCAGTTCAGTCTGGCTGCTAATGTGGTTCTGTCTAAGCAAATTAATTATTGCAGGGTTATAGTAGTCGTCCTGTCTGTTTGTCTGTCTGTCTATCTGTCGGTCATGCTCTGACTTTGTAAGTGTTGATTAGGTATGAACTTACTTAGAACAATGATTTAGGACCTTTTTATTGTCTTATTATTTAAATTTCGGGCTGAATTTTTGTGAAAACGTGAAGCCATCGGCTCTATGTAGGTACCAGCTTTTGTGGGTAACACCCCTATCGTCATGTTGTAATCATGTGAACTAATAGTTTCTTGCTGCCTACGGTATTTGTTTATGACTGAAAGTTAACAGAGTGCTGGATGTAGAGTCTTGCGCTGAAAATGTGTATCGGTGAGGGTCTCTGGCCTGTTTTCATTATTCTCTTTTTACATCTATAGTGTTCGATTGCTGGATCAACCAACAAATGCATGCCATGAAGTTGTATCAACACACACCAGCCATTTTCTGGTGTGCAAGATTTACCCAATTATATACTCCAATAAGTACAGTCGAACCTCCGAACAACAGCCATGCATGGGGATGAACCCTTTGGCCTTTGTAGAGAGTTTGACCTTATTTCGGAGTTGTTTTTTTTTTGCTACTATTTTTTTAAAGAATTTGACAAAATAACTAATGGATTGAGTTTTTTTTGATGATGAATTGATGTAGCTATTCATGTTAGTTTATTGTGGCTTTGTTGTGGGGGGAAAGAAATCATGCAATGTTTTTTGTTTCATGGCTGCAAGTTGTAATGAAGCCAATGAATCCACAGATATGCCAATCTTGGTTGACTCCATTAAGTGACCTCGACTTTCTAGAAATGTGTTTGATATCTTCCAAAGCCAAGATGGCATCCTTGTAGGTCTTCACATTTGAAATGGGCAATTGTTCACTATCATCTTTTTCATCTTCGTCACATTCTTCTTCGCCACCTACCTGGCCAAGCTGATGCATGAAGTCTTCTTCCCATGTCAAGCTGTCCAGGTCATTGCATACCGGTATTGAATCTTCCCCATTGATGTACTCATCTGAGCTGCAGCAGTTAGGCACTACATCATGAATGAGGCTGGTAAGGTCAACTTCAACATCCACAGCTGAGAATGGGTCATCTTCCTCCATGCTGCAGGAAACAATATCCATCTCTGAATAGAGGATACCAGCTTTCCTGAAACATTTTGAAATTGTCTGAGTTGATACGATTGACCATGCCTGGGCAACCCACCTTATGGCTACTAAAATATTGACCTATTTCACAACCTCAGATGCAGTTTGGCATTCATCAATTTTTGTTAGCACATATCGCAAAAGTAAGCGTTTATAGTGCACCTTGAAATTTTGTATGATGCCAAGGTCAAGTGCCTGCAACTTAGAAGTGGTATTGGCTGGCAAAAAAACTATTTTTATATTACTAAATTTTGACTCGAGAGTGCTAGGGTGGCAACCTGCATTGTCCATCAACAACAAAATCGAACGCTGGCTATGAATTAACCTGCTGTTCAACTTAGTTAGAACAGTCTCCGTAATATCTCCTGTCATCCATGCCTTCTTCTGATTGAAATAATTGACTGGCAATGCACTCTTATCAAAACACTTTAAACACCTGGGATTAGCTGAAGTGCATATGACAATTGTCTTTTCCTGAATGCCTGCTGCACTGACAAACAATGCCACAGTGATTCTTTGCTTACTTTTCTTCCCTCTTTTGCACTCCTTTCCTATTCATCCAAAGTCACTATCAGGTAAAGCTCGCCAAAATACTCCAGTCTCGTCCATATTCCACACATCTTCCTTTGCATAGCCTGTAATTAACTCAGGAAGCCTTTCCTTCCATGAATCCACAGTAACTACCTGCACATCCCCAGACTCCCCACATGTTTTAAAACGTCTGATGTTATATCTGGCTTTCCACTTGCCTAACCAACCATTGGATCCCTTAAAGCTTTCGTTCCCTAATTTCTCAGCAATGACTTTAGCTTTTTCCAATAAGCTGGGGACCACCAGGATAAACATGTATTGAACAAGCTAAAAGGTACCACTCGTACAAAGCCTTATTTATGTCTTCATACTCACTACGAGAGACTTTAGTGGAATGGATCCTGCTTCCAGAAGCATTAGCTTTAAATAATGCTAAAATAGAATCCTTATTCTTGATAATTTTGGCAACCTGAGTCCTGCCACACTAAAACATTTCCCCTAGTGCACGATGACTGAGCCCCCTGTCATTCTCGTGGGCCTTGATAACCTCCACTTTCTTTTTTAATGGCAGGAAATTTTTCTTCTGCTTCGAAGCCATATTGGTGCAAGCAACGCGGGAGAGCTCAGATAAAGCCCACCCCAAGAAGGTGTGACGTGTGTATGGCTGCAAGTCTGGTTGTTGCTAGTGCTGAACTGCAAGTTTTGGAAACAAACTCCTTCATAAGAGGCTATCACAAGTACACTGACGTATGGGTACCTTTTATAGGGGAATCACTATTGGTGAAGCCAGAGCCCACAAATGCCAAAGACAATAAAGCAGTAGCAGTTAATGAAGGACTCCACAGTTGTAGGTCATGTACCACGCAATCTTGCACCGCGTCTTTTTCACTTCTTAAGATGAGATGTCAACAAAGCGTTTGCTGTGGTCCAAGGAGAGAGAGTGAACAGAGGCGCCGGTTATGGCCTGGAAGTGCCCTGTATCTACCGCCTGTTCGGCCCACCTGTTTATGTCTGCCGAATGAGAGAACTAGTTAATGAATTATTAATAGAGGGACATCTGTAATGAATGTAAAATTCAGTATTAGCATTCATTTAGTATTATGCCTTTTATTAAATTGAAAGGCACACAAGTTAGTAAGGCGTGGCAAGCTAAAATTGAAAGGCTAGGCAAAACGACGGCATCAATAAGTTGGGTGTGGCTAACTGGCCGTCCCAAGAAGTAAATTTTGTACAAGACATTACATTTTGGGGGACACAACTTGGCCGTTGTCCGGAGTAGAGAGGAGTCAACCGTTACTTGGAGTCAAAAAATCCATTACATACAGTGCTTCCAGCTTAAAGAGTGGATTTTTTAGTTTTTGGTTAAGGTTGCTAATTCTGCTATAATTTCTCAAGTATGTGTAATAGAAAGCTAAAAATTTGTATTATTATACATTAATGTCATATTAACATACAGACAAAACAATTTTGTGGGTTTGTGGTTATTGTTGTGGTTATAGGTGATGGAACTGGGAGCTTCAAGACAGTGAATTTGGAAGTGTTTAAGCTGAAAAAAGAGAAATTATTTGTCCTTATCCCTATAACTTGGTATACTGATACTTTAATACCTGAAATTATTTTGTGGGCACACGAAATTTGAATCTCGAAATATTTTAAATTTTAAGAAAAAAAGTGTTTAAGGCAGGATTTTTTAATTTATTGAGTTATATCTCTAAATTTTGACACATGATGTAAAATTGCCTTAAAATTATTATGTATAACTTTGGTAGCTATACCTTGAAAATTAAGTGAGTTGTGGCTGTTTTTCACCAAAAAAAAATTATGCACGGTAAGGGTCATCAAATGATGACGTTTACAGCGGATTGTGGGCCTATAGTACACGTAAACGCGACGTCACAAAACAGCGCATGCGTATTTGTGCAAGGGCGCCAGTTTACCGCTAATTGTTGCACGGGTATGGCTGATTTAGCTACGGTTGTATCTCAGGCCCTAGCAGGTATCAAGTTTTACGGCGTTACTGCCTATCGCGGCCAGCGTTTTAGCTTCCGTCTGGAGCTGCACAACCCGTAGGACTCCAACTGCATCGCCCTGATGTTGTCAGAATACCGAATGCTGGGAGCCTTGGGAGTATTAAACTCCTTCAGCTTTTCTTCAGCTCTTGAAAAAGATGACCTCTTGGATAGGCTTGGCTCCAAGTTAGTAATACCAGCCAACAATTCTGACTGATTTCGACTTCGTTTACTGCTGCTAGAAGAACGATGAGAATCCATACAGCCACTTGCAGTTAGGGAAAGTCCCGTCTTACCGCTCAGGGAAATAACCGTTCGACCTTAGCTCGTTAACTAGTTACGTTTATTGACGAACTACCGCAAAATCTTGACGTCAAAAAAATGGCGTAAAATGTATTAGAGTGAATGAGAAAAGTTCTGTTCTCCGTTTTCCATTCTCTAAACAGGCAGTTTTACTATTGCAAACATTATTGGGATGATAAAGAAAAGGTATGTGTATGTTAAATGACTGTAGTGAGGGTCTATACAGTAGTTTAAAAAAATCCACTCTTTAAGTTGGAAGCACTGTACATGCAGAAAATACTCCGTTCCCAACGGTCTGACCGTTGTTGATAGTCTGACCGCTTCTCGGAGTCCCGTTGTAGGGAGGTTCGACTGTATAATTACTAACCACATACAATAATGGCCACCATTTGTAAAATCATTGGCTTATAGTAGTCTGGCAGAGCCAGACCTACGTAGCGCGCAAAGAGTCTGGGGACATGACCGTACCAAATTTGTTCTGGAGGAATGTGGAAGTGGTGAGTGTCCCACCTCCTTATACCTGAATTTCTACTCAAATTAGCCATGATTACTAAACCTAGCGTTGAAAGGGTGGTTAACACATACAGGAATTTCTATTTGTGGTTGAGGAGGGCTATTCCTGGTAATTTGCTAATGGTAATTGACTGCCGCAATATATGTGCAGCAGAACAAATTTGGTATGGCCATGTCCCCAGACCCATTCCCAGCGTATCGGTTTGGTAAAGGGTCTGGCTACGCCAGACTAGGCTTATAGCTAGTCTTGTAGGCATGCAGAGAATCTCTCGTATTAGGTGTGTACCATGAATCAAACTGACAAAAGCAAAACCATCATTTCATACAGAATGAAAAGGAACAGGGCCTCAAACTGTTTACACAAAACTGTTTACACACCATCATGCCCCAAAATCCTAGATCCCCAATCTGCAAATATTGTCAGCAAAATGAACACTGTTGTTGTTCATGTGTTTACCTTATCACGGAGTTCATACGCAGTAGCTCTGGCCTCCTGGAGTCCATCTTCAGTCACTGGAGGGTCATAAGGTCGAGGGGAGTTGTACTTCCACAAGCCATCCACGTTATCCAATCTTTCTCCTACACAACAGTGAATGAGTGAGGTCTTAGGTTAGCTGGAAACTTCAGTTTGCTAGAACCGAATAAACTATCTGCTGACATTGCGGCAAGCATGTCGCTAAACCTCACAGCTATCTCCTCTACACTTGCCGTGTCTAATGACAATTAAATGCTGTAGCTCTCTATTTCCTTTGTCAGAACTGCCGTCCTCCTTAGCGACGGTTCCACCGCCGGTAGCCATAAGCTCAGCCTACTAAATTTTACAGCGGCTAGCAACTACAGTTCAGTCAACAAGGTTTCGTCGATTTTAAAGCCCCACCCATCTTTCCCTCCAGCCCCTCCTCCGCGCAAATCGTAAGGGGCTTTCATATAGCTCTTGATTCATCCACGGGTTTCAGAGTACTGAGCTAACATTATGATACTGGTTATAACGAGTAGAGTTCAAATATAGTTGCTTCATCCTTCCAAATACAAAATAGATATTGTAGCTAAATGTATAGAATATCCTGCAAACTTCATTTGTTACCCTTGAATACTACTAGCTAGCTACAGGCACAACAAATCTCGTGTGTAATCTTGCTGCCATTTTGCTGACTTCTTTACTTGCAAATCGTCTCATGATTTATTATAACTTAAATCAGATATTTTTACTTCACAATATTATACACATACATTTTTTTTTAATAAACACAAAAATAGCTACATTGTAAATTTATTAAATGCCACAAAATATATACCCATTCGTCTGACCAAGATATATAGCATTTTACTCAAATGTGCTTGTGTCTGATCATAAGATCAATCAGGTCACCCTTTTCCCACACAAATTGATGTTGGGGCTCAGCCATGGCAATAACAACATCATCTTCATCCAAACCAAGGTAATACTTTGTAGATCCTTCTTTATAGTAGAATGCCCACTTTCCTTTACGTTTTTCTTCGTAAAGTTGCACTTCTGAGCCTTCAGTCTAATTTGTAATACATAAATGGATAACAAATGCAATAATACAATATCTACCATCAAAGCTTTAGTAATTTTGCTGCACAATTTATACCTGACAGTGGAGTGTGATATGGCTGAAATATTCCAACAGGCTAATTTATTTTTCACAGAGCTAGAGGCTAGTGAAAATAAAGACTGGGAGTGAAATATCTATCCATATCACTCTGCCCAAGTGTATAATAAGTGGTCTATTCTACACTAGATATCTTCACTGCTCAGTTTGTACTAGGACCTAACTCACACCGTGTAAAGTAGGCTGCAGGAGCTATAGTAGGCTACAGTCAGCTTGGTAAATATAGTTCATTGATCACAATTTTCAATAACATGTAGCTATGCCAAAAAAATTCCTGTTCTATATCTAAGCTTATCTGGTGTTGAAATACAATTGAGGAGGACTCAACGCTCCCGTGCTGAAGTGATACCAAATTAAAGACAAGTCGTCACATTCTCATGTTTAATTATGTTGCATCTAATTGTTATGTGAGATTATAAGGTTTACAGCAGGGGCATTGGAGGTGGTGCAGTCAGTGTGGCCAAAGCCGCACCAATTTTTTTTCTCCACAAAAACGAAGGTGTGTCTCTTACTTTGTGTACTCACTCTCTTACCAGATCTCTTGGTCATTGTTTAAATCAAGCGAAAAATCCAGTGGTCAAATGTTTTCAGCGCGGAGTAAATGGCCAATATTGAGCATTTTGAAAGATATCAGGGAAACTCCATACCAGCCTGGTCCTTCCTTTTGTCTACCAAAGCAATCTTATGGAAAAACAAACATGGTTAGATGTCCTTCTAGCATTGTTGGTTTGATAAGTAGCCATTTTTGCACTACAAGGAGCCTGCTGATGTAGCTTTTTACCACACATACTTTAAAAAGTTTGAAGAAAATAAAGCTAAGACTGTCACAAAGGCAAAGCAGGCTTTAGGAAGTTGCTATAGCTAATGGATTCAGTTTTTTTTTTGTTATTGTTTGTCATTGTGTTTTATGTCTAAGTGGCTATGTTAGCTATACAATATAGACACTCTGCATGATACAATTACAGTTTAACAAAATTATTTATTCAGAATGAACCTACTTATTGTTTATAAAAATGATTTGCATTGTTGTATAATAAATCCATTTGTACTGAATTGTTTGGAGTGATAGCAGTAGCATTTGAATTTGTCGGAAATTCAGAGCATAGACAAAAATCTTGGTTCATTTTATGAAAAATAAACTTCTACATTAATCTTATTAATCAAATTCATTAATTTAATGAATGAGTGGGCGTGACTAAGTGGATGTGGTGATAATGGCTTCACCAACTCGATTTGACTTCCTATTCTTCTTTTACAGGTTATAACACACAACATGCTGTTGAAGAGTTAAAGTGTTATCTCTGTAGAACGTTAGTTATTACACCTTACGTAAAAATGCAATTTTAAGGCTAAGGGTGTTTCCTGTTAAGTAAAGAAATGTCTTGAAGAGTTCATTAATTTCTTACTTTGAATTTGATGTTAAAGATATTTCCAGATTTCTTGACGGTCATGTGATGATCCAAAACAGCAGCACTTTTGATTTTTAACCTGTGACTTTCGGTATTATCATCAATATGCCAAAATGCTGCAATATAAAGTGTAAATAATATACTATTAAAATACTATAATAGTAATAATTGAATTTTTAGCACTAATGGATAGCGTAGTAAAGTACTCATTTCAAATAATAGTATGATTAGGTTAATGCAAGTATTTTCTTTTATTAGACAAAATAACATCTTCCTCCTTTTCAAAATCCTGACTACGAGCCTGATTAAATAACGCACCAATGGTGTGAACCCTCAGTGCCACAAAACACAAGCTAACAATTCAATCATTTCTCAGACCAATGACTATTGGACAATTTATTTCAAGGGGTAAGCAATCAAATTTCTCAAGCAAATAGCTATGACAAACAGCACATTAACTAATGTAGCTTACCACCACCAATAGAAAATGAAATTTGCTAAGTTTGTAAGACCTAACTGCAAACACCTGTCCTACCTTCTGTCTCTGTAGCTCTTTGCCTTTATTTTTTCCTGGCAATATTTCGAAGTATTTTCTCCTAGATTTCTGGTGCCCACTAATGTTAGCATTTAAACATAGCCTCCGAGGGTGGACACACATTGACTTCCCTTTGAAATTTGCCATATATATATATATATTATATATACTTGGAAGGTTCTCTCACCATTTGTGCTCAAGCACCACTAGTATGGTGCATGTACTGTAAAACCATTTTTGGAATACTAGACAGCATTACTCACACTCTTACCGTACAATCGATCAATTGGTATCGATTCTGTTAGCTCAGGAGATCCAGTCATTCTCATATGGTAAGTATCGATATGAATATTTGTATGCTTTCCTCCATGATGATAAGATAGCTTCTGTATACTCTTACTATGTTCATAACCCTAAAAAAACAGTAACAATAAATTAATAAATAAGTAAATTAATAGATACATAAGAAAGTAAGAGTAAGTAAGTAGGAAACTATCGATATGAATCTTTCCTCCATGATGATAATACGATGTTTGTAATCCTAAAAAAAAAACAGCAACAATAAAGAAATTAATAAGTAAATTAATAGATACATAAGAAAGTAAGTAGAGAAGTAAGTAAGTAAGGAAGGAAGGAAGGAAGGAAGGAAGGAAGGGTGGGAGGGAGGGAGGGAGTAAGTAGTTTTACCGAAGACAAGCCTTTCAGATCAAAATAATCTACAATTTATATCAATCCACCAGCTAAGAAACGGCTACAACATTAGTGCATAGCTATACGATTGAATCTGAGGTCATTATTTTGACACATGTAACAAATAAATGTATTGATTTGTAGAATTATATCATGGCAACAGAATTAGTTAATGTCAGAGGATGACTCTTGGTAGTATTTTGACTTACCATCCGTCCATGTGATAATAGCCGTTGTATACTGTGGCGTCTCCAGCCCTATGAAACACACATTCTCATTACATAATCATTTCACATTATAGTTTTCTCACAGAGCTACTATATTATAGAGTGCACTTCAGATTGCAGTAGAATTCTTTAGCCTTTGCTGCAACTTTAGGTCAGATTGAATGCAGGAAATTTTTACGACTGCAAGCGTAGCAGACAATGAATGCACTTGGTAAAAAACCGGAAGCAATTTAGTCATGTGAACTAATTGCAATTGACGGGTGAGTCAATCAACGTTCACGTGAAAGGGGATGGGGGGGCAGCTACTCAGGTGCACATTATTAATGCAGCAACTTTTCTAGAGTTTAGTCAAGGTCATCTTGCTATTCTAAATAGTTATTTCCTGGTGCTGTTCTGTTCACAGGTACACACCTAGAGAGAGGAACATGAAGTAGTGAAATTACCAGCCACAGAAGACTGAGGAGGCCCAATAATATTGTAAGCTTTTGGAGAGTATTGAAACATCCACGGTGTCTACCTGTGAGAATCCTTATACTGTAGTTCACAAGAATGACACTTATTGTCCTTGATTGAAATCTGTACTATATTCTTTAAGCTCCATTTTTATTGTCAATTATTTCATTTAGCTATATATATTTACTGATCACAAGATTACAATTGAATTATCACAACCATTAATATTTACAGAACAATAGTACAGAAATAAGAATGATAATGAAAAGAAAAGCTTCTATAGTTGTTAACCCCGAAGTGAAGATGGAGTCACTCAGAGTTGCCACAATAAATTTAGGAGGAAAAAACATTAGTGGAAGGGTAAGAAATCTGAATAAAAAAGATCTAACAATTACACAATTGGGATATGCTAGCTAATTACTAACACTACAGCTATATTACACTCTGCTAGCTAAATGTTGGCATTATTTCTATTTATAGCTCAGCATTAGTTGTTAAAACAGGTATAAAAATTAAACTTACCTGCATATTGGACTTACCTGTATCCCAGACGCAGCAACTAAAGACCCTTTGGTGCTTATAGCTTACATGTAGTGGAATACAAGGCTAGAAAGTACTCACTGGAGAAGGGATAAGTTCGTTGTTAACAAGCTCATTGAAAACTTTACACGTGATCGATTGCACCGAACTGTGTGACAAAATTTGGGCACAGAGCGGGAAAGCTGTGTTTTTTTCTATTCCCATAGACTTTGTATTGAGTTTTGGAATAGCACTTTCCCTCCAGTTAGAGTTTACTGAAGGAATATTTTTAACCACTTCAGTGCGAGCTTTCCAATGGTGCAAACCCCGGAGCACAGCTGCTTCTGTTCTAAAGTTATTCAAGTTGTTCTTGAGGAACTCATTATAGTAACCTAATACAACCAATATAAACACTACCTCCTGAGTCAGTGCCTGTCTGCCCCTAAGAATCGCCACAAAGATGTTCTTTAAAACTGACATTGAATCAACTAACAAGTACTGACTGACTAAAAAGACAGGAAAAAAGGATATATGTAATGGTGAAGGTGACAAGTGGATGAATCTGATTCGTCAGAAAAGAGCATGGGAGGGGAGGGGTGAGTGAAATGTAACATATTTTATTGGTTACCCACAAAAATGATACACACACACACACCACGCACACCACATAAACTCATACTTTTACACACACACACACACACACACATTTATACAACACACACACACGCACACACACACACACACACACTCATACACACCCACAGATACAATGCAAAGTTCAAAGTTTACCAAGTTACCTGCATTATTGTTGTGCTTTGAAGAAGCTTTCCACTTCCCTGTCCAATGGCAACTTCGAGCTGTCCATTTATTTTACTTTTTTCCATAGAAAAGTCTGCCTATGGAGGTCAAACAATTGCTTTTTAAATAAAAAATGGTTTGTTATATTAAGACCACAACTGCTAGTAGCCATTCAACTAGCAATACTGAATAGTTAGGGATTAATAGCAGTAAGATATTGCAAACACTTGAGAGATAATGAAAACAATGTATTATAGCTAACAATTGCTACAACAACCACAAATACAATAACAATAACTACATGAACTACTAAGGTGTATTATCCAAAAATATAAGGAGACGAATGTCTAACTATAGCTAGTTGACTACCTCTGCTTCTATTCCAATTCTGGAAGCCTCCTCAGCTTTCTATAAAAATCAGAACCACAATGTTAGAAGGAAATATAACAACAACTTACAAACCTCTTCAACTGCTTCAGTAGCAGTACTAGTCATGATTGATATTCTTAAAAGTGATATTGAAAAGAAAAGTGGGCGATAACCAAGGTTTTTGGCGCTTCTTTTTACCGTAACTAAAAAACGGCGAGCCCCCAGCATGCACTCTTCATTCTCGTAGCGTTTTTGCGGCGTCCTTGCTTTAGCTGTTAATACTTCGCTTGTTTCGCTATTTTTGTTGTTGATTTTTTTTTTTCATTCATTAATAGGAACTGAGATAGCCAGAGTTGTATTCTTGTACTTGAGATTATGCGCTCACTCCAGAACGTGGTAAATATACGACGATAATGTAAGGCACAAGATAATTCAAGGGACTATAGACGAACTTTTGAACTGGGTTTACCACGTTCTAGGAACTTTTTGGTTAGACTTACATTACATTTTACTAGAAAATGCTCGTGTAGCATTGGTTGGGCGAGCGAGCGAAGTTCTGGGGAAATGTTGACACTTTCAATTGCATTGGGGTCGTTTGATTTGAATTTGCATTGGTTTTCTTCCTGCAGGTTGCCAAATCTGAATTCACATCTCATTATTAGTAGTAGAATATGTAATGACATGTAAAGGGGGAAATGATGATTGGTAAAGGGTAAAGAATGGTACTCCTCATGATAAAGTAGCAATGATAACAAAATAATGTGTAAAGTACAGAAAAGGGGAAAAGGGGGGAAACGTGTAAAGGGGAAACATGTAAAGGGGGAACCGTGTAAAGGGGAAACATGTAAAGGGGGGAAACGTGTAAAGGGGGAAATGGGGATGGGGGATACTCTGAAGTGTCCACATGCTAAGCATGCTCGTGTAACATTGGTTGGGCGAGCCAGCGAAGTTCTGGAATGCGCGCGCGCGTTTAAACGACCACGTATTCAGGATTTCCATAGACTACATCTTAGAGTTGCTCGCTCGCTTCGCTCGCTCGCCAATAAGGTCAGTCACAGCACACTCCACAGTGCGTCCATTCTGGTTGAAATATTCAAAGTTAGCTTGCGTAAGTGACTTATACGAGTCATTGTTTCTTTTGTATTAATAGAGATTCCAGTTGATTTTTATGATACTAATACAAAATAATATGTAACATAGATTAAGATTTTAAGCATGTATACACACACACACACTACTGAACAGAAATGTCAGAAACATAGAAATATAAAGTGTCATCATGGAGGAAGTCAACAAGCCTATCATGCTCCAGAAAATTGTACCGTGATTCAAAGTAAAATTCAAAACAGTTCAGGAATATTGGTTTACTCCATTCCCGAATGCGAGTACTCTTGAAATTATCTCCCCCTACTTGATTGACAAGTTCCAGTGTAAATTTGACTCTTGCTGGCCAACTCAAAAGGTGGTCATATTCTCCCAGCATACTCTCAAAATATACACTGATCGCAAGTCCTCTAGCATCTGCACGTCCATTAGCATCCACTCCAACACAGAACTTGTAGCCACACAAGTGGGTGTACATAGCTGGACTTCTCCAGCAACCACCTTTGTCCTTAAACTTCTCTGAGTCAAAATTTTCCATGACAAATTTTCTCTTCAAAGCCATATCGGACAGAGAGTCCATTCTCCTCGACAATTCTTTAAGCTGGGTTGATAGTATGGTTTGCTCTTCAAGAGCTTTCTTCATAGAGCGAATAATGAGCTCCTGCTCATGCAGCTTCCACTCCTGCTGTTGCATCTGCTCTTTGAGTTTTCGGTTTTCTTCAACCGTCGAAGTGGCTGTGAGATGAAGGTGTTGCATCACGTTTTGAATATCGTGGACCGCCTGATCCTTCCTCTTGAAAGTGTCAGTACAACCTACATTATTGAAATTACAAGACACCATTTGTAGGGGGCATTTCTTAAGGTGACTCTTGACATCAACACAGTCGCTAGTTTCTCCACAACGGTTAGGGCAAGGAACAGGAGCGTATTTGCAGTTTGGCAGGTGATGCGCGACTACTTCTTCATAAGTAGCTTCAAAATCACAGTAGTAACACATGAAATCCCTTTTGATGCACACTTCATCCAAATGATGGCTTAGATCAATTCTGGAGACCTTTTGGTTGCAGTTCAGAGGGCATCCAATATCAGAAAACTCACAACCTCGATCCATTGAGTTTAAATGGTCACTTAAATTTTGCAATTCACCTTGCCAATTGCATCCCTTTTCCTTATTTTTACAATAAATATGAAGGGCACTTATTTTGTTATAGTAGTCACTGGCTTCCATAACGCTATAATGTTGGCCGTTACATATTGGGCACGAATCGTTACGATCTTTAATAGGTTCTACGCACCGACGGCAAAACTTATTTCCACAGCAAGAAACTAGCGTAATATCTCTGGCTACTAATCCACACACAGAGCAGTAATACATTTCCAGAGGGAATTCTAGAAATTCGTAAGAATAGCCAAGATTTTCGCTATCCATAATCAACTTTCACTGTTTACGCAGAACGAATGAAACCCTTTACCGACCTGGTCAGTGGCCTCGAACGGTTACCGCGTCGTACTTTACCAGGTATTCCACCTCAACAACAGAGTGGCTATAAAAAAAAAACGAGCTGCTTGATATTTAAAACCGTCATTATGCACAAATTGTAAGGTGTCCCCCTTTCACCCCACTTTGGAGTAACTTTCACCACTATTGACTGAAACCACTGGTTCTGTTCAAAGCATTCCATTGTTTGCATGCTATTATTTGATTGTTATTTTGCTTGTGAGGAAGTAACTGTGTGTGTGTGTGTGTGTGTGTGTGTGTTTATGTGTGTGTGTGTGAATGTGTGTGTGTGTGTGTGTATGTGTGTGTGTGTGTGTGTGTGTGTGTGTGTGTGTAGGTCAAGATGCAAAGAAGGTGTGAGAAGATGAGAAGGAACATAGAAAGCCAGGCAGCAGCAACAGCAAGGTCCAGGTCTATGTTGGTAGAGAGATGTGGTGTGGTCTGTGTAACAGGACATTCAGGCGAAAGGCATGAGATAAGACACTAGTGTGCAGACAAGAGGAAGAAGCCACTATGCCAACAGAAAGGAGCTTTGAGATTCACCTCCTGCATCAGGTGGTTCAGCATGTCATGGAGGATTGGCAGTTGACAGATCTCGCAAACTTGAACTCTCAAGATAGCAAAGATTAAAGCAGTAGATACAAAAAAAGTTGCAAGCAAGTTGTACTATAAATGAATAATTGTTTCGCTTGAGAGGGAAAGAGAAAGGTGGAAAAGAAGAATAGTTGGTGAGATTGAAAAAGGAAAGATGAATATTTAACAAAATTTTGTTATACATTAGCTATAATAATACTATAAACTTCAAAAAAGTACAAGTCAAACCAGTGGCCAGAGTTTACATTTAAAATGGCGTGATGATAAAGTCAATAACAGTTGTTTCATGGCTGCATTCGCTTGTTATTACATTTTCCTGCAATTCAACTTTGAATCCAGGAATGTCTCCGATGTACGAGGTCATTGGAGATGCTGAGGAATCAAATGTTAGAGTATACTCTCCTCTATTTGGATAGGTCAACTGCAGCTTTGCTTTTGTGGAGCCTTTGTGTCCTACAAGCTATAATGATGGTGCAATAATACATACAAATACACTAATAATAATAATAATAATAATTATGATAATAATAATATCAATATAAAGGAGTCAAAGGAAGGTAGCTAAAACTTGAAAAAGAAAAGGTATGGAAAACACTCAATAATCTATTACTACGAGTTGTATTAATGGTAATAGTAGTGGTAGTAGTCATAGTGTTATAGCATATAATAGTAAAAAATTGAGATTATACATACCCATGTGTGTATATATAATATAGATACATATACATACATAATAGTTGGAAAAATTATTTCTTGAAGTCAGTTAAGAGTTTTTAAATATCATACCTCAAAGTCCTGAAAAGCTCCTTGAAAGATATTGACAGAGGATACGTCACTTCTAAATACCTCCTCTACAGAAGGTCTAGCCTTAATGTGAACATCTAGAGTCTGAAACTCATTTCCAGTGTAGTTGTGAATGAATAAATGACATTCTAATAATAGCAAGCATAAATAATCGAACTCAATTAAAATTAATAAAGGAATCAATAGAAATACGACAGTCTATACTTGTTGTGTATAATATATAGAAGTGGATAAAGGAGGAGGGGAAGGATATTATACTATAGCTACTTGTTATTTTCAAATCATGATATCAATAATAAACATAGCTTGCCAGTTTCTGGTCCACTTCTTGCAAAAGTAGCTAATCCAGTCACTCAGTTCAATCAAACTCACTGAATTTTTCACGTGATGGAAAATGTGTTTCATTTTCGTGCCTCGGTGAACAACAAATATTATCACCACCATGTTTATCGGTTGTGGTCGCATGGTGTACAGTGGCAGTAGAGAATTGGTCATTTCCATCAGGAGACTCTATTTGAACCAAATAACTACATACACAGTATTGACACAAATGTAATAAAATGAATTGTTACCACATTATGAAAAGGACACACTATAGTTAGCTAGCTACCCTTTCAATGAAGCCACTTCTGGCATCTTATGTCGGATGCAAGAAAATTATTTAATAAAGTATTAGTACATCCTATGTTGTCAAATTGTATCAGAATTTGGATACAATTTGCTGCAAGTATTAGTTAGCTACATCTTTCACTAGCTACATAAAATTAATTAAGTAGCTGGTATACATTAGCTAATTTGCAATGCTCAATTTCGTAGAGAATGGGTGACGGGGTATTTGCGAAATTTTTTAGCTGTTTTATCCTCAATTTTGATATTTATTTGTCAGATTTAACAAAGCGGAGCCCTTTTGCTACTTTCTATCCATATTTACAATTACTAGCTATTTGTACCCTCCATATTGTTTGGTTAAAATTTACTTTTCAATTACCTGCTAGAATTTTTCAGGCCTTCGTATGTTGCAGAATCTTTCCCACTATTAGCTGTAAAATATCATAAAAACAAACAACATGGGTCTGCAGGTACATTCACTACAATCAACAAATCTAGAACCAGTTTAACTCTCTTATGACATTCCCTTCTAACTCTCATCCACTAACTTACAAATCAAAAGCACCATTTCACTACTACTTGTCATTTTGATGGACTGTGTAGCTTGCAGCTGTGCACGGGCTTTTAGTGGCTGATTTGAAGTGAAGCAGTAGCCACTCTAGTTTTATTCTTTGTACAATACTTTGGGTATACAGATTCAATAGAGTATTAAGACAATAGCTATGTAATTGTAATTCAAGTTTTTATGAAGTCTTAGATGTTTGTACAAACTTATAACAATATGAATCTTGAGTATGGGTTTTGCCTATCATGATTTCAAATATAACTTCTACCTATACCGGGGATGGGTTCAAGCACTTTCTACAGTGCTTGAAGCTTAAAGCACATGGTACAAAATGCTTGGGTACCCAGTCAAGCACTTTTAAAGTGCTTTCAAGCACAATCTCAAGCACTCCACTACAAACTGTGAAATACTTTAGGAGCTTTATAATTAATGGGGAAAAAAGCTATTATTTCTTATATCTGATGAATATTATTCTTCACTTCCAAAGGGCCATGTGCACACCTTCCACAGAAGTGTGAAGTTGAATATATAATTTACAGTTTTGTTATTCGTTGATTGAAAGTGTTTAAGTACTTAGCTATAAGGTACTTATGAAACACACTCAATTTATGTGCTTAGTAGCTACAAGCACAAGTGATTCATTTACCCAAAGCACTTAAAAGCATCATCAAGCACTTCAAAGAATGTGCTTAAAGTATTTAAGAGTTACTGGTTCACTCCCACCAGCTAAGTCCAACCGTAGTCTTGGAATGGAATTAGCTACAGACACCTTGACAAGGTTGCAGCTTCAATAGTCACACAAAGTAAACTTGGCAAAACACAGCTCTGCAAACCCTTTAGCTACCAGCTGGTGATCTTCACTTGGACATTTTTTAAACAAAGTGTTGCAGCTTTAATTCCAATGGCCAAAGGAGATTACCACTAGCTAATACATTCTAAATTCTGACGTTACAACACGCAAATCATATACCAACTCCTGCAATGCATTGTGAAGGTTAATTTTAAAGACTACTGTCTATTATGTGTTCTAGAGCTGCATATAGCTAATGAGCATTTTAAATTATATGACCTGTTTTTTTTTCCAAATAGCAAGGTCAAACACAGACCCACTAAAGGTAATGATCAAGCACTATAATTTGTTGAGCTACACCTTTCATTGAGATCTGCTGTTGACTGACCGAAGAAATAGAGTTTGATTTTTTTTTTGACTTTTTTTTGTTTTGATTCTTTGTTTTTTTCCCTGTAGCTACAATTTGAATGTAATGCATGGTCAATGACTAATTGAAATAGTGTTGAAAAGACCACTGGTGCAAATAATACACAAATTAAATTAAATATTGGTGTATGCTCAGTGTGGGTTAATTAATGGCAGCTATAAGTGCAGCTGTACTGACATGGGTTACTCAAATATCATTGTAGTAGTTTGCTTACATAATTCACCTTACTCGTTATGGTATTTGATATAATTTCTGGGCAATAATAATGAATCCCCCTCCTCTCAGTAATCCCAAGTGGTAGTGCTGCCACCAGATGAGTAAAGGTGTATGCGTCAACACTGCCTTCAATAAATGATACAAAAAACCAAGACATTTTCAAAGGTTTATGACTTTATGGTACACGGTAGTTGCGATAATTTTGAGTGACTACAGTTTCTTTGCGTAACCCTGCATGTGCAAGTACAACACTTGGATGCAGCCCAACATGATGAGCTGGTGGAGTAAACATAGAATTGGCTATTTGTCCTGCAGATTCTTATTTCTGAGATACCAAGGCCTTTTTACCCTAAGGTGTGTCTCTATCTTCTTGTAGCTATATCTTTGTGTCAGGGATGCTTGTGGCATTATTGTCCTATTCAGTTTGTGATTAGCCAATTCAGTCAGAAAAAAGTAAAGCATTCCACCCATCCATCTATTATACTCCATTCAGTCCAGAGCTATTGGCTGATCTTTCAATGACTGATTAGCTAGCAGTGTGTTTGTGTTGACAAATTGTTTCCAGTTGTTTATTGTTTTATGTTGTAAATAAACGTCAAAATTGAGACAAGTTCTGACAGCAATAAATAGCCAGAGTATAGCTACTTAAGAATTTGTGATAGTTTCAGCATTAATAAGTTCCTGGAAAATTAACTAAGTCTGCCTTTTGCCAGCAAAGAAAAGGCTAGCTAGCTAATAGCTACAATCATGAATAAGTAGCCAGTTGCTTAACGTTGGTAAAAAGGGTGCTAAAGAATAATACTAAAGTTAGGGATAAGAAAAGAACAAAGACATACCACACAATCAAACACACATCTACAATCACAAACATAGACCACACAATCAAACACACATCTACAATCACAAACATAGCTACAACTTAATTAAAAGAAAGAAAAAGAGATTGACACTCAAGCACACGCGCACACACACACACATATAGCTACTGGAGCAGCACATGCTTCTATATAGTGTGTCCAAGCTCACAAACAGAGACGTTAAAAGCTGGTTCATGACTTTTTAATTCCACTACACTGTATAACACATGATTCATAGATAACAACACTGTAGATATAAAAATGACTCTAGCTAACCATTGATACAGCTACTATATAAAAGAATAAAAATAAAAAAAAAATAAAAAAATATATATATATAAACAGTGCTAAAATAATATAGCTAGGGTTTATAATGGAGTGATAATAAAGTCAATGACAGTAGAGTAATAATCACTTTCTTCTGATTCAACATTTTCCTTCAATTCAACAACATTTTCCTTCAATTCAACTTTGTATCCAGAAATATTTCCAGTGTAAGAGGCCATCGGAGATGCTGAAGAATCAACTATTAAAATATACTCTCCTTTGCCAGAATAGGTTAACTGCAGCCATACTTTTGTAGAGCTTCTTTCTCCTTTAAGCTATATTTAAAAAAAGGAAGAAAAAAATAATCTCATTTTTTCAGGCATCTGTGCTTAAATAGTTTACAGTGAAACCTCTGATAGTGAACTCTATAGCGTAGGTCTTCAACTATCGGCCAAAGTTTGCCCCTCAAAGCATAAGTCGGTTTCTATAAGCTTTCTCAAGATCTAGTAAGCAGCATCTTTTAGACAATTTTATACTGCATCTATCTGTATGGATACTCATTATTTGCTGTCTTCTTTGCGGAACACTGAGCATAACTCAAGTACTCAGTGGTCAGACCTCAATCATCGCCCTCCCATTGAGCACTCCAATTAGGTAGCTAAAGAGTCCTCATATCTTATTTTGTTTGAAGCAAGTGGCATACAAAACCATCTAGCTAAACAAGGATATTTAAATAGCTCCCAGTGAATACTTCATAGCGTGAACTACAGCCAGTTAAATAATAATTCTAACCATTTGCATATAACTAGTCTTACTAATAGAGCACTTCTTCCTATAAGAACTAATTACAATGTGTTGACTTCCATCCCTTTACCCTAGCAAAAAAAAATGCTTGTATAAACATGTATAGCTACCTCCAGATCTTCAAAAGCTCCTTGAAACACCTTGATAGAGGACACATCTGCTCCAAATACCTCCTGCACAGAAGGATTAGCCTTGATGGAGATATCTAAAGTCTCAAACTCATTGCCAGTATAATTGTGAATAAATAGGTGGCTTTCTAAATTAAAACATACACATAATACATAAATCAATGGTATTAATGGCTACAAGCTATAGCTATAGCTATCTAGCTATGTACTCGGGAGACAGTGATTTATTTCAATGGAACTTACTAAATTTCTTTTGTGTCTCCATCTCAAGACTTGTTAATCTGCAAAAATACAGCATGATGAGAAATATTGTTATCTGCTTAAACTCACATAATAGCTACTAACACCATGATATAAAGTGTGAGGCTAAAAAAAAAAATCGGGAAAAATGAATGTACAGTTGCTGTTGAAGAATGCCATGATATGCTCCACAAACCACAATTCAAAATAAATGCGGTTTAAAAAAATGGAAGGTAGGAAGACGATCAAGATCTTTCAGAAAGTCATACTTGCAAGTGGAGGGTAGCTAATGCAATATGAACTACAACAGCATTGGACAATAGTCAAAGACATCAACGTGGTATTGAAGTTCCTCTCTCAGCATGTAATGGAAGAATAGCTACATTTTGTGGCCTGGAATGAATAGAGCAGTGTATAGACTGTTATTGCCACTTGTTTTCAATAATTGGAATATTTCAAAGAAAATACTGACTCAACTGTAAGAACTTTGCAGGCAGGGGCTAAGATGCTTTTTCAATCAGTTGATTTAGCTATATATACAGTGGGGGTTCCATAGAAAGGTACCGGGGAATAACCTGGAATCTCTGAGTGAATATTACCCCCAAACCCCTCATCCTTTCTCTCCAGGAAGAGCACCAGCAACAACCCTACGAAATACAATAGCTAAAAAAAAATCCCACTATTATTAGACCGCGCATGCCGCGGCCTTATACGAAGCCCAACCCCCAAGTCTAAAGCCCTTTACTGTTTAGTAAGGTTTTTATGCTGCTAAATCAGCCTCGTTCGTCATATTCCTTACGTCTCTTGATGAATATCAATTGATTTAATCTTGACTGTCACTCACAAGTCAGGAAAAACAACAACACAGTCATCTATTTAGGCGAAAGGACAAATTAGAGGAACTAATTTGGCAGCAAAGCCGAGCCCATTTTAATTAATAAATTCGCCAGTGTTTTGAATAAGGAGCGACTCCCACCTTGCACGCAACCAGTGAATTGATTGGACTCGAATTTACGTAAGAAGGCCTCCTAGAACACAGCAAGCACCGAGAATTGGTGAAGGAGAGTATTAATAGATACATACATAGCACACTTTAATTTAGGAGTCAGTGCCGGTCCAACCACACCTCTAAACATCCACACATTAGCAGCTAGCACAATAGTTGAAAAAGTTTCCTCCGTTGCTGTCGGTTCAAAAAAAAAAAGTTAGCCATGCATGTCTTATTAAACTTATGTAAGTTTCAATTCATGCATGCATTTTTAAAAATCCTTACTACCATGTACCAAACCTTGGTATAGCCATATAGCCTAAATAAATAGCTGTACTGACTAGAAGAACACTGTTGCAGGCAAGTGTGTACCTGTCATACACTACAGCAGTAAGTATCTATTATTGTAATGATTGGTCATTATGTACTACATTATAATTTCGGCTAGCAAAAAAATATCAGTACATTTTAGGGAGAAAATAGCTACAGAATTGGAGAACTTCAGGCCATTGGAGAAAGAATTATGGGCAGGAAAAAAGGATGGGGGGGGGGGGGGGGGGGGGGGGGGGGGAAGCAAGATTTATTCATGCCTGGCTAATTCCCCACCCCTACTTTAATTGTTTTTCATATTTTATGAACATAATCCAGTGATTTCTCATGATATATTAGGAATGGCACGTTCATAGCTGAAGCAATCATCATCTGAGGTAGACCTCCATCTGGACCAGTCTGGCATTAGTGTCACCAGGCATCTGGTAAGGCAACATCCCAGCAAACACTATCAACTGCCTCGCCTGCTTCCTCAGTTCATCCTTGTACTAGCACACAACATATACATAAGTATTATACACTTTCATAAATGAATGTCAACATTGAACTAACTAGAACTCATCAAAGATAACACGACAACTTAGCCAATTGATATAGTTAACTTTTTTGCACATGCCCTATTAGCAGTTATGATTCCTCAGTATCAGTGGTAGTTGTGCACACACAATATCCCCCAATATAAATAGGGAAATAAATAAGTAGACTTAGTCATTGCCTCCAACTACCAGACTACAAAATCATGCACAGATCTGAGTATAATAAATATGTAAATATCTGTACGTGTATGCACATCTGAATTATATGAATAAATGAGTCGGAGGAATAAATTAGCCAGCTCGTGAAATAAGTATTACACACTCTCTGACTGGAGTGTAAAAAGTATTATATTCTGTGAAGATATCTATCACATAAAATACATTTATATAATGTACTCACCATTTCTACACCACCGTCTTGACCACCTGCCACGCCCACTTTAGTAGCACTCTCTCTGCAGTAACGGACAATATTCAACCCTTGATACTCCACATCAAACCAACTATAACCTCATTTTAACACTATGCCCACACCCGCTCACTATCCCACCCACAGCCACGCCCTCTCACTGACCCACCCACAGCCACACCCTCTCGCTGACCCACCCACCCACCCACAGCCACGCCCTCTCACTGACCCACCCACAGACAGCCACACCCTCAGCCTTCCCACCTAAGGTCCCTTGTGTGGCATTACTCACTCAGACTGTCTGTAAGTGGCAAAGAGAATGCTCATGGTAGCCAGCAACATGTCTGGCAAGCAATGGCGGATCTCATTGTCATAATTTCTGAACTGTTCCACCTTCTTCTCCACCGCCTCGTCAGCCTGCAGAGGCAGTATCTCTAACTGCTTCATGACCTGCAGCAACACACGTGAACACACACACACACACCAAGAAAGATGATAGCGCAAGAAAATAGACATGTAGCTGTACATGGAAGAATCTTGAGATCCCATTCATCACATGTAATCTTGAGATCTCATTCATCACATGTAATCTTGAGTGCAGATGCATGTGGTACTACATGAATCACACATTCCATATTATATTCACACCTCTTAATTATATACAGTAGAACTTAACAAATCCCAAGAAACCTAGCATATCTCACGGAACCTGGATATCCCACAGAACCTAAGATATCCCATGGAACCTAGCATATCCCATGGAACCTAGGATATCCCATAGAACCTAGGATACTCAATGGAAACCAAATCCAATAAAACCCTAAGACAGCGTTCCATGAAACTAAGGATATCTCATGAAGGATTTTCTATGGAACCTAGAATATCCCATGAAACCTAAAATATCTCAAGGCAGATCCTCCTGATTCTGATCAGATGAGACTCATAGACATATTTAAAGATCTCAACATCTTATGCAACAAAGGGGGGATGAGGCAAGTTTTATATGATCATAATTCGGACTGGAACACACACGCACACACACACACACCTGTAGAGCAGTGTCACTATGGCCAGAATGGTAGAGGTCAAAGAACTGCATGATATCCAACAACAGATGGAACGTCTGACTGACGTGAGACTTGACCTGGGTGTGGCCTAGAGTGCGATATCTCTCCGCTATACTGATTGCCAGCACCTGCAGTCTCTCCCGATCAGACTGAGGGTTGGCAGGTGAAGAAGCCACAGCACTCAGCTGTCTGTTCAGAAGCTCCATTACCTTTGTGCAATTCTAGAGAGAAGAAGGAAACACATCACTTTACTTTACTAAATGAGGAGATTCATGTCGTCAAGTAAGAGTAAAATAAAGATTACCATATTGACCGTGACTGTTCATAAGGACAAGAGGAAACTTCCAATCATAATAATATTTTACTATGAGTACTGCGAACAAATACATGTACATGAATGCTACAAGACAATTCTCTCAGGCACAGTTTAAGGAAGACGTTAACAGTGTGTCCATAAGGCTTGAAAAGAGAAGGGGGAAAAACAGAGATAGACAGAAAATGTTATAAATTTTTTTTTTAGCTAATTACAACAAAATCAGCAATTAGTAATTATTGTGTAATAGAAGTATCACACAAACAAACGTGTCAAAATATTTCTATGCGTCTGGTAAATCATAACAACACATGTCACTAAACAACTTCAAGTTTTCAGTCTTAAATACATCACATATAAGTACACGCCCACACCCCCCCCCCACATTTGCCACCTATCCAGTTTTTAATCAAAAGGAGGGAAACACTGGGATTCCTCACCCCCCTCCATAAGATGAGTTTCCCCACCCATAAACAAAGTTCCCCTCCTCTGCCAAATGAAACTTTAACTCCTGTACCGACCCCTGCATACACACGCACACACACACACACACACACCTTGGCCAAGTCATAAAGATGAATGGCATCTTCATAAAGTCCTTTCTCTTCCGCATTCTCTGCCACAAACTCCACTAACCCAGCAGTATTCATCTTGAACTTGCCGACTGCTCCTTCCTTGATGGATCCATCGGGTAAGACGCGGCCGAGCAGCAGCTCAAACTCCTTACTCTCCATCACCAGCTCACTCACACACACACGGAACAGATCTTTCTTCTGACTGTCCTTCAGACCCTGAGTATAATTAATATGTACACATGCATTACATCCATGCTGTCAAGGAATTACAACAGTAGCTGGTTATTGCTGAGTACAACACATACAAGAAGCACTCCAAATCAAAATCAAATATCAAATAACATCAACTTTAACTTGTATCTTAAGTTAACCACGTGAACTTCCTTAAATTAGACCACTGCAGTTAGATGGTGCAGTATTGTGGCCTTTGTAAATATCAACCTAAGAACTAAAGATATCAGTTGATATATTAATGTGGAAAACAATTTAGTTTCAATTTATTCAGTCAATTATGCTTACTTGTTGTTGTTGTTGTTGTTGTTGTTGTTGTTATTATTATTATTTATTCACATTACCACAAAATAAGTTAGTAAAAAATATATATAAGAAGTGATTTATCTAATTTACTATCATCCACCATTTTCGTTCACTTACCTTGAGCAGGTAGAAATATTGGAGTGCTTCTCTGACATTGGTCAATGCAAACTGCCTGGTATAGCGCACAATTAGTCTAGCAAAGTTCAGTCTCCTGGAAACATATGGGTCCTTCACCACTGTACACAAACAAGCACACAAACATAGTCCTCGCAAAAAAATAATAATGGGAAATCTGTACAGTCACCAATTATTGCTATCAGCCGTAAATTTAAGTTTAGCGAGTTCTTTACCACTTTAATACGAAATAAATTACACAGTCAACGGAATAGCTTGCATTATACAGTGCTATGTTTGTTTCTTTGTGCCATTTTGAAATAACTTGCCCAGGTCTGCAACTTAAAACCACTGAAAGATAAACAAAGACGGCATTTAAAGTTTACTCTATAACCCTCGCTCTCTTGGACTTCTTACTCCCTAGGGCTTCTTACCCTCAGGGCTTATAACCCCTGAAGGTATATATCTCCCAACAGAGCCACACAAACAAATACATACATACACAGCAAAGGGACTACAATGAAGTCTACTTCCATTCACTAGTAGTGGTGGGTGTGGCCTACTCACACAGAATGTTCTGGGTTGACTCGGTGAGGTTGAGGAGCTTCATGTCGTACAAGGCAATGGCAAAGTGAACTGCATGCACTTGAAGCGCGTCCACTCTGGACAAGAACTCTATGGCCTACACGTAAATAAACAAACGAACACAAACAATAAACAAATTATCCAGTAAACTCTCTAAGTACAACACAACGCTCATTGCAGTAGTCCTTCATGTAACCCATGGCATAGTATCAATGTGGTCTTCCCATCTATGTCCCTGATCCACCTCCACCCACCACATCAAAATTAAGACTTCTTCGCTGTCCATTTCCTCAATGGAAACCCTTTACAAAGTGATAAATTTCAATTTCTTTATTCTTCTCCTTTCTTACAAGTTTTATAGAGAGAGTATTTAAAACGTTCCTCCTCCACCTGTGAATAACCAGTCACTCACCGCCTCAAACTGAAGAGTAAGTAAAAGTACTTTGAAGAAGATGTAGGGTTGCTGACTCCCACTGAAATGCTGTTCCCCTAAATCAAAAGCATTATACACATGAATACATGGACATCAAAACACTTCCATAGCTAACATAATAAGCGTGAGAGGGTTATAGTAATCGTTCTGTCTGTTTGTCTGTCTGTCTGTCTGTCACGCTCTGATTTTGGAGATTACTGACAATTAACATTGATTTAGGTATGAACTTACTCAGGACGAAGGTTTAAGACCTTTTATTGTGCTACTTTTTTTAATTTCGGGCTATTCGTTGAGAAAAAGCGAAGCTTTCAACTCCGCATAGGTACCAGCTTTTATGGGCAACGCCCCCTAGCATCACATCATAATCACGTGAGCAAATAATTTCTGCAGCCAGCGGTGTACTTAGCTTTATGTTCAGGCTCCTAAGAGTTACTCCAGGGAAGTTAACGGAGTTGAAAGAAGTGAAGTTTCGCGTTAAAAATGTATACAGGTGAGTGGTTCTGGCTAGTTTAGCTTCTTCCCTTATGAAGACAGCGTTTCCATATACCATTTTCATTGGTCGAGCTATTTTGATACCTCAGTAAAAATAGCTAACAGATTGCTTGTTCTTTTGGAAGGTGATTATATTGTATTATACCATGGTTCGTTCAAACCGTCCAATCAGATTTCTCAATTCGGGGTGAATAAATCACTTATACACCGCCTAGGAGGTGAATATTTTTTGCCCGTGGCCTAGAATTACGATCTGTAGCTAAGCGAAGCGGCGACCAACGAGGCTACAGAAAAAATGGTTGTTATGCGTTTCTTATAGCCTAGAGCCATGGTACAAGTCGGTTGCACCGCTCGGTGCGCGGTCGGTACGGGATTTACACTATCCTCGGGCCTTCGGCCCTCGGTTGTGTAAATCCCATACCGACCTCCACCTCGTGATGTAACCTATACATAGCTAGGTAGTTTAATAGCGCTGAGGATTCGCACCTTTGGTGCTTCATTAAACAAGCGAGAATCTATTGGGGATAATTCATGA
>WLWD01001252.1_pt1 | contig 125361 bp, 72 predicted proteins | sample 6712731 | NCBI WGS metagenome assembly WLWD01 (sample SAMN12718690, study PRJNA576275) | sponge metagenome | isolation source: marine sponge | host: Mycale hentscheli | place: New Zealand: South Island, Marlborough, Capsize Point | collected 2014-11-01 | reverse complement strand
GCACGACTCACTGGATCTGGTTGGAAACTGGCACGACTCACTGGATCTGGTTGGAAACTGGCACGACTCACTGGATCTGGTTGGGAACTGGCACGACTCACTGGATCTGGTTGGGAACTGGCACGTCTCACTGGATCTGGTTGGCAACTGGCACGACTCACTGGATCTGGTTGGGAACTGGCACGACTCACTGGATCTGGTTGGGAACTGGCACGACTCACTGGATCTGGTTGGTAACTGGTACGACTCACTGGATCTGGTTGGGAACTGGCACGACTCACTGGATCTGGTTGGGAACTGTCACGACTCACTGGATCTGGTTGGTAAATGGCATGACTCACTGGATCTAGATGGGAAGCAGCTAGACTGGCTCTACTAGGACAGGAAGTGGCAGTCAGCACTGGATGACTGAACATGGGTGTTGAATGAGTACTCAATTTTCGCTTTGGAAGAGAACCAAACTTTGGTACTGCACATGGACTGAATGTTGACTCTATCAGTGTTGGCTCTGAACTAATTGAATCTGTATATGTTGGCTTTAAACAAGGATTTGAAGCCAGCTCTGCATGAGGACTGCATGTCGGCTCCGCACGAGGACTGAATGTGGGCTCCGCACAAGGACTGAATGTCGGCTCTGCATGAGGACTGAATGTCGGCTCCTCATGAGGATTGAATGTCGGCTCTGCATGACGACTGAATGTCGGCTCTGCATGACGACTGAATGTCGGCTCCGCACAAGGACTGAATGTCGGCTCCGCATGAGGATTGAATGTTGGCTCCGCACAAGGACTGAACGTCGGCTCTGCCCGAGGACTGAATGTTGGCTCCGCACGAAAATTGAATGTTGGCTCCGCACGAGGATTGAATGTCGGCTCCGCACGAGGACTGAATGTCGGCTCTGCATGAGGACTGAATGTCGGCTCCGCACGAGGATTGAATGTCGGCTCTGCATGAGGACTGAATGTCGGCTCCGCATGAGGTTTGAATGTCGGCTCCGCACAAGGACTGAATGTCGGCTCCGCATTGAATGTCGGCTCTACACGAGAATTCAACATTGGCTCCGAACGAGGACTCAAAATGGGCTCCGAATAGCTAAACGTTGGCTTGGAATACAATGATTGTCGAAGTTGATTGACTGCAGTAGGTGCTATAAAAAAATAATGCTCAGTGACACACAAAGGGAAAATAAATTTTATTTTACCTGATATACTGACCACCAGAGGAATTCCAATACTTATTACTGAATGCATCGGAGCAGGACTAACTGCCAAAGACACTGCAAGGGGACTGGCACAATAATGCTCAGATGAAGTATCGACTGCTGGCGATGATGGAGGACTAACTTCTGACAAGCAGTCTGAAAGAAAATACAAGCTATTGTACATTTTCATGAACATAAGAAATACTTGTATTAATTAAGATAATACTTCTTTTTTCAACAATTGGCCACTTTAAGTTAGCTATCACCAGTGTAATCTGGGTCAATACAGAAAGAGAGACCCATAGGATTCTTCCCCCCATCTCCCACGCTGAGTTGCCAGCCTCATCTACCCTAGTAATTCTAACCTAATAATAATAATAATAATAATAATAATAATAGTAATAAAAATTAACAATGAAACTGCAAGAAAACAAGTCAGTAAGTTCATGTATATGTGTGCAAGTTCAATGTGTGTAATGATTCTGTTGAATAATAATAGCAATCAAACCAACAATTTGATTCATTTTTTTACCCCCCCCCCCCCCCCCCCCCCCAAATTTGTCTGGCAAAAAAATTAAAACAATCCCTGGTAAATAAAAACTATAAGAATAACTTCTTAACCATACCAATTTTGAATAACAATTATACTAGTATGTACTTAAAAATTACCTGACGTGTTTTTGTAAGAGAAATTCATATGTTCCTTGGAAGGAGCCTCATCTGGATGGTGCTGATGTAACCAAGATACATATTTCGAATCAGAGAAAATGTCATAATGCTCATCAAATCGACGTTCAAAAGTAGCAATTTCTTCCGCAGTAAATTCTACATTAGAGGTTGATACAGGCAGACTATGTACTGCACTATTACTAGGAGGAGCAGACACCTCTGGATCAGTTGAGCACGTATCAATGCCAGTGTTGTCCGAGAGCACTGTGGAAACATTAGATGATTTAGCTGTCTCTTGTACTGTAGTGTTCTCTATTTTATGAAGTAGTGCATTAGGATTAAATGGATATACACCAGTAGATCGAAATCCTGCAAGAATGTTATCCATACTCATGCCTTTGGTCCATGCACGACTGAAAAGAGTAGAAAATTGAAATTTGGTTATTACACGTCCTGGATGATCAAATATATACTGCCTACACTCGTTGCTCCAGTGAATCTTAAGAGGTCCAAATACACTGGTATCAAGCGGTTGACTGTCAGCCGTAGTATGAGGTGGCAAACAAAAAATAATCACACCATGCTGTCGAGCTTCTTTTATCAAATCTAAAGTATAATGTGAAGAGTGGCCATCCAGTAGTAACAAAAGTGGACGACATGGAGAAGCGTGCTTAAGAAAATGCTTGCTAAACCACTCAAAAAATAACTCATTATCCATCCACCCTGACTCCGATGTGCCGTACAATGTCCCGGGGACTTCACCCACACTCAATTCGTGATTGAACCTCTTTCCTGTAAAGATTACCATGGGTGGTAAAACCTGGCCAATTGCATTCGCACATGCAAGTATTGATATTTGTGTTTTATTACCAGATGTTATCTGACGAATTTTTTTCGCACCTTTTTGTGATATAATGCAAGGAAGTTTATGCTCTAATGGCATGCCAGACTCATCACAATTATAGATTTGACCAGGATTATGTAATATTCCATTTTCTTCTAAAGTTTGTTTAAGTAATTTGAAGTAGCTGTCAAAAACTTCATGATCAGTCATTCTATCTCTGGCTACAGAAAAAGCATCTCCCTTTCTAAGGCTCAATGAAGGCCATCTCTCCAAAAATCTTTGCCACCAACCATTAGATATGGGACTACCTAAATCACGCCCTTTCTTCTTTAGTATGGCTTCTACTAGCACAAAAACTTCCTTTCTGTTTTTTCCATATCCCATTTTGCAACAAGACTTCAAAAAATCCACTAGCTCACCTTCTTCCTCCCTTGATAAGTAAGGCTGAGCTCCCATACTGGCACCGTGCACTACCCTTCCGCTTATCCTGTCCTTCAAAGTTGTCTTGGGGACTCCATACTCAAGAGCAGCTCTGTTTACTCCGAAAGTTCCTTCCCGAACGGCCTGAATTGCGCCCAGCATTGATTCATCAGACCATTCCCTCAACTTAATTCCCTTAAAGCGGCTTCCCTTCTTCTTGTTCGTCCTTTCCCTTCTTGAGTTGGCTCGGTTGCTATTCCTCAACATGGCGGCTCATCAATTCCACCCGGAAACTAAATAAATGCAGCCGTAAACTACAGTATTCTTAATTTTACTGAAGGCATGGCGCCCCATAGAGATTGTATACAGCCGCCAGTACCCTTCCTCGACCACACGAAAAGATTAATTAAAATAGTGTCGACCACTACCAGTCCAGTCGACCGGGAATTGAGTTCAATGATATTATCCTCGACCGGACATTGAATCTAATGATAACTTAGTCGACCCAGCAGTTATACTTGAACTATAATTGTCAATTTTTATTGTGAATCAGAGAAAATTGTTATTAGTTGAAACATTAAAGCAAATAGCACAAACATAGTCATTAGCATGTCTATCAAGACAGTCAATATGGCTCTAAACCCCACAAGTAGAGTCAGCACATTGGATCCAGTCCGCTTTGACTTCACCATCCTCATCCCCATCATCAATATAAGCACCCATACACACATCACTTGCAACCTTAGGATCTGTATGATCGTTAGCTTTCATTGCCTTGCGTGTGGGATACTGTTTGGGGACATGTCTGCCTCTCTTTACTCTGTCTTGATCTTCTCTTTGTTTTTCTCTTGTTGCTGCCTTAGACTTCCGTTCCTCTTCCTTTCTCAATTTCTCACATTCTCTCCGCAATTTCTTCTCTTCTCGTTCTTTTTTCTTACGCTGCTCCTCTTCGAGTCTCTGCGCTCTTCTATCCTCTCGTTCCTTCTTCTTTTTTTCTCTAAGTTCTTGTTCCTCTTTTTTTTTTTGCTCTTTCTGGTTCAATATTTGTAAAGACTCCATGCTAGTTAGTACACGAGCACAAGATTTAATCCCAGTGCCTTTTTTACGGCTTGGAGTAACATTAGGATATTTCAATATTTCAGAGATCGGAGATCGTGTGGTTAGAGTTTGCACTGGTGTGGAAATTGTAGTTTCACGGAACAAAGTGGAATACAATTGTTCTGCAGCTTGAGGTGTTGAATTCACTACAAAATGAATAAATACATAAATAAATAAATAAATAAATAATGAACAATCAATAATTAAAAAAACAAAAAAACAAATAAGTTAAAATAAAACCTTGTTGATAATAATGATTAGCAACATTTGTGTTCTATAGACGCTTTCTCACTCCCCCCATCTCCCTTTATGAAAAAAAATTGCACTTTGCTACCACAGGTTTCAAAGGTACCTAAATTGGCCTCTAGCAAAGACAATCAATAAAGTTTTAAATTATTATTAATTTTATATCATTTGATTGCCTCCATGTCATTATTTCTACCATTTTAAATAATAATCATGACTCAGACATTTCCGACGGCTCCCTTTCTAATCTGTTCAAAAAAATCCGTTGCTTGTGCTATTAATATCGAATCGCACGCACTTTATAAAGAATAGATGTAACGGTAGCAAGCTTTACACGTGCCGATATGAGAGCGAAATTTGTATCCAAGGAGCTGAATGTTTATTAGGTCACTTGGACTCAGACTAGGCCAGAAACAGCAGATAATTCAAGCTCAGGTTCAGCACGATTGAACAGATGACTATACACCAGAAGTTATATGTGGGGTGTGGCTAAAATATTTACTTGCGGTCACTCTAAAGGGGGGTTCGACCGAACCCCTCGAACCCCCCCTGGCTACGGGTATGGGGGGAGGGGGTTGGAGGAAAGAGTATCTCTGAAAGTTAAACCTCAAATATGCAGATAGTAAGTGCACTATCTAGTGTAGCTACACTGCAAATGATTAGAAAAAACACACACTGGCCTACTACTAGCGAGTGATAGCACGGGTAACCTGTTCTATTAAGAATCAGTAGCGCTCGCATTGTTCGTGCTATTAATCTCGAATAGCATAGTTACCCATGCTATCACACGCTAATAGTAGGCCAGCTTTATAAAACTGCACGAGCTACTACAGTAAGCTAAAGATCATTTACAGTGTGGCTACTATGAACTTTGCTTTAATCGATGGCTCCTCCTAATCTGTTGAAAAAACTCTGTCTAATAGGGGTATAGCTTCTGCGCTAAAGAATGACGTTGTCTCCAACTAGAAACTACAACTGTACATTTCCAAGGCTAGAGCTGCATGTTTGCGCACTTACTCTTACTTAAGCTACCGTGACATTTCACTTGGTCCAGTGCTATTTCACTCGATTTTTCCAATACATTTTGAACGGGCAGTTCACATGCCGTACTATTAAATAACTTGTAGTACGAATAAGGCGAATTAATGTTGCACTGTTTAGATACAGCTCACCGTAAGAGTGAAAAATGATTACCCATATGCTAAAAATGAAGATTTCAATAAGTTGTACTATAATGCTGTGGCTCCATCTGCACCTAACTCTATATCTGTAGTAGTCATGCCATTATTATATAATACTTGACATTAAATGTTTTACTGTCCACTAAATACAAGACATGTCTTATAGTAATTATTACCACAAACAAGCAGAAAGGGTAAAGATATTAATCTAAAAAATCTCAATCAAACCTCAGAATTTGTATTCATGATTACCTCACTGACAGTTTTACGAAGAAAAAAAATCAAACGCATTGTATCGAAAAATATCTTAAACAATGCCTCTAGCTTTGCAGTTGTTATTTATATTGTGTATGTAATTACAATATAGTATCTTTCTGAAAACATTCATCTGATTAAATCTTAATACATATTGCGTATGCATATTGTTGAAAATATTATCATCTGTTTCAATAATGTGATATGAAAGTATTCGCGATGCATGTTCAAAATGACCAAAAAGACTAAAATAAATAAATCTGAAACACATAACTATGATAAATACTCAATACCAGTCACATCATTATTTTATTAATTCGATTTAAAATCCATAAAATACAATCTTAATCTGCAATCTTACTCTTTAGTAATTTCTTTTTTGTTAGTCTATCTTAGAAACCTGGTTACACGAGAATAATACCGCTTTTCTCTCGAATATCAACAGTGTTTAATGAATTATAGTTTTGAAGTTGAATACCTAGCTAGAACAAATTAGTGCACTTATCTTTCGTTTTTTAGTATTGTAGAAGAATTAACGAGGAAACAAAAGTAGGTGTGGCTTATTGCGTCTTAAAATCCGAACCCCCCAATGCGAACCTCTGGCTACGGGCATGTCCCCCCCCCCTCCCGCTTGCCATACACACACACATACATACACTCCCTAGCACAAGCCTTCCTCCCTCCTCCTCCTCACTCAAAATTGTAAATTATATGATTTACAAATTATCCCATATGTTCCAATTAAAAACTGAGCTATTTAGTGCATGCGACCAAATATTGACCAGTGTGAAGAAGTACATGTGGCAATACAGTCTTTTGCTAATGTGTGCATCAAAGTATGTGGACTACTTAGAATACGTACACACGAAGTCCCACTCTAACACCCCCCCCCCCCCAAAAAAAAAATTCTGTATGAAGTCCTGAGTGTACGCACACACAAATGTACACACACCCATCGTCTTAGAGGCTATTATGTGTAACTCCACATTAGTAATGTCAAAATTATTTGCTAAGCTCCCACACATCTTCTTTTTTTTTTTTTGCTTGAACTGGCTAAAAGCTTTAAGACAATAGATTCTTACATGCTAAATGTGGGCCACCTAAAAATATATCATTGTAAAAAGTGTACACATACATATATACAAGTTATAAATTAGGGAGTACTGTGGTTTTGCATATATTTTTTAGATGGCAAGCTGTAATCATTGGGTATGTAGTAGTTACTTGGATGTTAGGTACATGGTTTGTATGCTAGCCCAATGCATTTAGCATTGGGGTCATAGGCAAGGGGTTCATGTGAACGTACTTTCAAATTAACGATATTCATGAATCAATTCAATTTGGAAAAAAAGCATGAAGAGAAAGTTCTGTTGCTAATTTATTTTATATATGTACCAGTAAAATTTCAGGTACAATTTTCCATTAATGAACTGAACACATGTTAGCACAGGCCGATACAAAATATCACACCTACTTGCTGTTCTGAATGTCGGTTTCGCATGAGGATTGAATGCCGGCTCCGCACAAGGACTGAATGTCGGCTCTGCATGAGGACTGAATGTCGGCTCCGCATGAGGATTGAATGTCGGCTCCGCATGAGGATTGAATGTCGGCTCCACAAAAGGACTGAATGTCGGCTCCGCACGAAAATTGAAAGTCGGCTCTGCATGATGATTGAATGTTGGCTCTGCATAAGGACTGAACGTTGGCTCTGCACGAGGACTGAATGTTGGCTCTGCACGAGGACTGAATGTTGGCTCTGCACGAGGACTGAATGTTGGCTCCGCACTAAAATTGAATGTCGGCTCCGCACAAGGACTGAATGTCGGCTCCGCATGAGGATTGAATGTCGGCTCCGCACAAGGACTGAATGTCGGCTCTGCATGAGGATTGAATGTCGGCTCCGCATAAGGACTGAACGTCGGCTCTGCACGAAGACTGAATGTCGGCTCTGCATAAGGACTGAATGTCGGCTCCGCATGAGGACTGAATGTCGGCTCTGCACGAGGACTGAATGTTGGCTCCGCACGAAAATTGAAGGTCTGCTCAGCACAAGGACTGAATGTCGGCTCCGCATGAGGACTGAATGTCGGCTCTGCACGAGGACTGAATGTTGGCTCTGCACGAGGACTGAATGTTGGCTCCGCACTAAAATTGAATGTTGGCTCCGCACAAGGACTGAATGTCGGCTCCGCATGAGGACTGAATGTCGGCTCTGCACGAGGACTGAATGTTGGCTCCGCACTAAAATTGAATGCCGGCTCCGCACAAGGACTGAATGTCGGCTCCGCATGAGGATTGAATGTCGGCTCTGAACGAGGACTGAATGTTGGCTCCGCACCAAAATTGAATGTCGGCTCCGCACGAGGATTGAATGTCGGCTCTGCATGGGACTGAATGTCGGCTCTGCATGGGGACTGAATGTCGGCTCTGCACGAGGACTGAATGTCGGCTCTGCATGAGGATTGAATGTCGGTTCTGCATGAGGACTGAATGTCGGCTCCGCACGAGGACTGAATGTCGGCTCCGCACGAGGATTGAATGTCGGCTCTGCATGAGGACTGAATGTTGGCTCTGCACGAGGACTGAATGTCGGCTCCGTACGAGAACTGAATGTCGGTTCCGCACGAGGACTGAATATCGGCTCTGCATGAGGACTGAATGTCGGCTCCGCACAAGGACTGAATGTCGGCTCCGCACAAGGACTGAATGTCGGCTCTGCACAAGGACTGAATGTTGGCTCCGCACAAGAACTGAATGTCGGCTCTGCACGAGGACTGAATGTCGGCTCCGCATGAGAACTGAAAGTCGGCTCCACATGAGGACTGAATGTCGGCTCTGCATGAGGACTGAGTGTTGGCTCCGCACAAGGACTGAATGTCGGCTCTGCATGAGGACTGAATGTCGGCTCCGCACAAGGACTGAATGTCGGCTCCGCATTGAATGTCGGCTCTACACGAGAATTCAACATTGGCTCCGAACGAGGACTCAAAATGGGCTCCGAATAGCTAAACGTTGGCTTGGAATACAATGATTGTCGAAGTTGATTGACTGCAGTAGGTGCTATAAAAAAATAATGCTCAGTGACACACAAAGGGAAAATAAATTTTATTTTACCTGATATACTGACCACCAGAGGAATTCCAATACTTATTACTGAATGCATCGGAGCAGGACTAACTGCCAAAGACACTGCAAGGGGACTGGCACAATAATGCTCATATGAAGTATCGACTGCTGGCGATGATGGAGGACTAACTTCTGACAAGCAGTCTGAAAGAAAATACAAGCTACTGTACATTTTCATGAATGCATAAGAAATACTTGTATTAATTAAGATAATACTTCTTTTTTCAACAATTGGCCACTTTAAGTTAGCTATCACCAGTGTAATCTGGGTCAATACAGAAAGAGAGACCAATGGGATTCTTCCCCCCCATCTCCCACGCTGAGTTGCCAGCCTCATCTCCCCTAGTAATTCTAACCTAATAATAATAATAATAATAATAATAATAATAATAATTAACAATGAAACTGCAAGAAAATAAGTCAGTAAGTTCATGTATATGTGTGCAAGTTCAGTGTGTGTAATGATTCTGTTGAATAATAATAGCAATCAAACTAACAATTTTTTCTGTATGACAATTCCCCAACTCCCTTCCACCCACCTAGCAAAAAATCTTGTAACAATCCCTAGTATATAAAAAAAATATGAGTTTCTACCTCCATCTCCACTTAACATTCTTATCTAATAGTAAAAAAAAAAATTACTGATAATAAAAAAACAAAAAAACGAATTAACTAAAGAATGAAATTGCAAGAAAACAAGTAAGTTTAGGTATATGTGGAATTCATTGTGTTCACTCCCCCCCCCCCCCCCCCCCCCCCCCCCCCAAATTTGTCTGTCAAAAAAATTAAAACAATCCCTGGTAAATAAAAACTATAAGAATAACTTCTTAACCATACCAATTTTGAAATACTAGTATGTACTTAAAAATTACCTGACGTGTTTTGGTAAGAGAAATTCATATGTTCCTTGGAAGGAGCCTCATCTGGATGGTGCTGATGTAACCAAGATACATATTTCGAATCAGAGAAAATGTCATAATGCTCATCAAATCGACGTTCAAAAGTAGCAGTTTCTTCCGCAGTAAATTCTACATTAGAGGTTGATACAGGCAGACTATGTATTGCACTATTACTAGGAGGAGCAGGCACCTCTGGATCAGTTGAGCACGTATCAATGCCAGTGTTGTCCGAGAGCACTGTGGAAACATTAGATGATTTAGCTGTCTCTTGTACTGTAGTGTTCTCTATTTTATGAAGTAGTGCATTAGGATTAAATGGATATACACCAGTAGATCGAAATCCTGCAACAATATTATCCATACTCATGCCTTTGGTCCATGCACGACTGAAAAGAGTAGAAAATTGAAATTTGGTTATTACACGTCCTGGATGATCAAATATATACTGCCTATACTCATTGCTCCAGTGAATCTTAAGAGGTCCAAATACACTGGTATCAAGCGGTTGACTGTCAGCCGTAGTATGAGGTGGCAAACAAAAAATAATCACACCATGCTGTCGAGCTTCTTTTATCAAATCTAAAGTATAATGTGAAGAGTGGCCATCCAGTAGTAACAAAAGTGGACGACATGGAGAAGCGTGCTTAAGAAAATGCTTGCTAAACCACTCAAAAAATAACTCATTATCCATCCACCCTGACTCTGATGTGCCGTACAATGTCCCGGGGACTTCACCCACACTCAATTCGTGATTGAACCTCTTTCCTGTAAAGATTACCATGGGTGGTAAAGCCTGGCCAATTGCATTCGCACATGCAAGTATTGATATTTGTGTTTTATTACCAGATGTTCTTTGACGAATTTTTTTCGCACCTTTTTGTGATATAATGCAAGGAAGTTTATGCTCTAATGGCATGCCAGACACATCGCAATTATAGATTTGACCAGGATTATGTAATATTCCATTTTCTTCTAAAGTTTGTTTAAGCAATTTGAAGTAGCTGTCAAAAACTTCATGATCAGTCATTCTATCTCTGGCTACAGAAAAAGCATCTCCCGTTCTAAGACTCAATGAAGGCCATCTCTCCAAAAATCTTTGCCACCAACCATTAGATATGGGACTACCTAAATCACGCCCTTTCTTCTTTAGTATGGCTTCTACTAGCACAAAAACTTCCTTTCTGTTTTTTCCATATCCCATTTTGCAACAAGACTTTAAAAAATCCACTAGCTCACCTTCTTCCTCCCTTGATAAGTAAGGCTGAGCTCCCATACTGGCACCGTGCACTACCCTTCCGCTTATCCTGTCGTTCAAAGTTGTCTTGGGGACTCCATACTCAAGAGCAGCTCTGTTTACTCCGAAAGTTCCCTCCCGAACGGCCTGAATTGCGCCCAGCATTGATTCATCAGACCATTCCCTCAACTTAATTCCCTTAGAGCGTCTTCCTTTCTTCTTGTTCGTCCTTTCCCTTCTTGAGTTGGCTCGGTTGCTATTCCTCAACATGGCGGCTCATCAATTCCACCCGGAAACTAAATAAATGCAGCCGTAAACTACAGTATTCTTAATTTTACTGAAGGCATGGTCGACAATGCAGAGGGTGCGGTCGACATTAAGTGCTGGTCGGCGATTGATGACTTACGCTATATAGAAAGACTGAACCATTTCAATCAATTAGCTTGCTTTGGCTAAACTTCAAAAAACTTACTTGGCAGTATTATTTGTTGTTTAGGGTATCTATAATAGCTTGTAAATCTCAGAGGGGTATATATGTGCATATAATATGTTGCTTTTTTTATTTATTAAAAATGATTTATTACACTTAAAAAGTGCATGTTGTTACCATTCTGGATATACTTTAGTTGGGGTCATATTTTGCTTATTTACTACAATAATAAATGTTGTCTGTTGTTTTCATTGCTCTTACAAACGTTTACAAGAAGGGCAAATAAAACCAAAAAATATTAGTTTTGCATTCATATGTAACTGAAATAATATAAGTAACCCAAGTACATAGCAGTATCTTAAATTTACAAGGGTACTGGAATTTTAATTTGGTTTGAACTATCGGTTAAGATTTTTCTCATGTTGAAAGATGCTTAATGGCTAATACTTAGCTCTGCAAATAAATATATACCATTTTCAATAAGATCACAGGTAATAATTGCACAGGCTAACATTATGGAGGTTAACAATTAACAGAAAATACAATTTACAAAGCTTAGGTTGGCCAATTTAATATTGTTGCTATAATATACATGGCAGATTGTATTAAAAACTGTCAGAATCACTATAATGTGATACTACTCTAGGAGTGTTATGGCAGTGGTTCAGACAACAATGGTGCATATATAGTTAATTACGGATACTAAAAGCTACTGTGTTTTTTCTGGGTTCACATGCAGTTGTGACCTAAGCTTTACTTATAACAACTTACATACTGGTGACAAATCACCATATTCCAATGAGATTGTTTGGTTCAACTTGATATTCTAAAAGTGTTGATGTAGTGATGGGCTCCATTTGGGAATAAGGAATGTTGTGCATATACTAAAAAAAATTTCGGTTAAAACAAAGTTTGGGAAGATAACTGGATAAAAATAAATACATAATATGCAGTCTGCTACTCTGTAAGATTAAATCAGCTGTTTCTTCAAAACACTCTAATTCCCAACTTCATATTTACAAACATGCTTTATAGTTGTCATAACAATTACTTTGAGCGAGTGTCCAATATTCTTAACATACTGAACTACATGGCTATCTTAAAGTTAGCAGTTGCTATACACATTGTAATAATCCCTATAATGGGGCAAATTATGATGTTGGTTGCTACCACCAAGAGTTAAGTCTGATCATTATCTGGGAAGCTAGCAAGTCAAGCAAGGATTGGTAACCTGGTAGCTAGACAGAACAGTAAGAGGGATTAGGCATTTTATGTGATCTGTACAATGGATTAACTTCTCTTTTATTATGCACTGTTTTTTAATTACGTTAATTTAGGACTAACGAGAAAGATTAGTTTTGTTGTTTACTAAGAAAATAAATGTTTTGTGTATTTTCTACCAATCATCCTTCCTACAGTTCCTGTAGATTTCATTACATTCGTTTGATACTATTTTTCCTTTCATAGTTTTTCCCCAATTATATTTCATTTGCAAAGAGTAAGGACCATGTTGAATAAAAATGGATAGTATAATAGTATATGACTTTGTGTGTAGACAAGTTATAACTAATAAGTGCATGATGGGCATGTCAGCTGGAAGGATAAACCACAAGCATATTGACTATGGTTATGCTGACCTGTTACTCTGACAGCAGTTCTGAGTGTTGTTGAGATGGAACTGTCCTGGAGCTGGCAATTTGGTGCACTACCGATACTCTACTGCAAGACAACGAGTTCTATCCATTCCAATATTACTTTATGATATATTCGGCAATTTTTTCTATTTATAAGATAGTGAAAAATTCTCGTTGTAGTGCAGTTCATTTTTTTTCGTTTACCCGTATAAAATTTTTGTGTCGTTCTTATTATTAGATTCCAAGAAAAACTCATACAAAATTTGGAACTTTAATTCCACTCGCAATTCTTAAGAAATAGCCCTACCCCCATATCTCGTACTACGAGTACGCGAGCAATTTTTTTTTCAATTAGTTTGTATTGGTTCTAAAAAGAGCCCGCCTATATCAAGAGTAAACAAACATTAATGCAACAATAACAAGAGAGTCAGAAGAGAGAGCAGTTTATTGGAGATAGCCAGAGGTGAAGGTATTAGATCAGCGCAGCTTGGGAGTTTTCGCTCCGCAGAAATTGAGCCTGGTGGATCCATCCACTTGAGTTCAGGTGCGCAGATTCCGGAGAACGGCTACTGGAGGAGAGGCAGCTTGGTGCACCTTGTCGCATGAGCTCAGAAGACGTCGTATGGAGAGTTTCTGTAAACAAATATAAGACAACAAGAAGCTAAACTAAAACACCACAACTTCGCAAAGTATATTTCTGCTACTACTGCGCGATTGTTTCTGCTCGCGTATTATCGAATGGTGGGGTATTGGCGGGGAATAAATTAATGTCCGGATCTACAGGCAGTACGCGTTGCTATGTGCGGGTACCCTAAAAATAAAGGATCATTTTCTATTTACTTGAATAGTTATGTTATAGTTAAAGCATGAGCGCTTAGTTTCTAGTCGATTTATTGCACGACAGCCCGAGGGCCGTAGGCCCGAGGGCTGAGTGCGATAAATCTACTAGAAACTAATGCGCATGCTTTAACTATTTTAAATACCGTTGCCACTCGCAGTTACCTTACAAACTGTCCTTTGTTTAGCTATGGCCGTGTCTAGTGACTATTACAGTGAAGACATAGTAGGTTTTGTGAGCGCCTGAGTTCAACCCTGGGGCAGTTAAAATACACAGTTTGAGGCAAGTGTTATTGCACACTTGCCAAGTTATTACACCTGACAACAATATAGCAACGGTATTTAAATAATATTAAAGCAACAAATATCAATATTACAAAAGTTGTGTTCACCCTTTTATAAAATTATAATACTACATCTACAAATATCAAAAATATCAAATATTTAATAAAGTACTTTAGAATTGTACACAACTTTTTTTAAATGGCAACACAAAAAAATAATGAAAGGTGGATGAAATTAATACAATAGCTAGCTCAAATAGTCTGTTACCAAGTAATTTTATCCTTTAAATAATCTTTAGCATAGTTCAAATACTTGAATGCCCGAGATGTTGATTCATCGGGAGTAGCATCAGGATGAGCTTTTTTAGCTTGTTGTCTGAAGAATTTGCTTAGTTCTTCTTTTGTTAAATTATCAGGATCCAATCCCAGAACTCCATAAGCCCAACGAGCTTTGATTTCCTCATTCTTGGCAGTGGCTGGATCAGTTATAACTTCTTTAGTCTCATCAAGCATACGGTTAATATTTTCTTTGAAATCATACATGGGTATTATTTTTTCCATTTTCTTCTTAAGACGGTCAATCTGCTTGATTGCGTTGTCAGCAAAGATGAAATTGGAACCAACACCTAGAAATTTTTTTATTTTTGACTCTAGTACATCTGTTTCCTTTTCTATTGCCTTATCACAATCAGCTTTTTTTTTTCTAGCTGTTCTCTCTGGGCTATGCGATCTTCATCAGGCGATATTATTTCCTCAGTTACTTCTTCAAAGAGAAGCTTGCAAATATAATGATCTCCTCTATAAAGGGAACACTCACTACATTTTCCAGAAGCACTGAAACGTTTGCAAAACCAGACTGTTAGCCCAGTCCACCAACAATCGCAATTCACGTGGCAATTATAAAAGCAATTATCGGCAGAGCATACTAAATTTCTTGTTTTTGAATCTTTTGCTACCATTTTGGTGCAATGCTCCTTTTTTTTAGGCTCTCGTAAGTACCAATGCAGCTTATCATTGTTAGCATTTTCTCTTTGTTTCTGTAGTGAGTTTTCAATTTTATAAAGCTCGTAATGATGTTTTCTATGGCTTCTTGGAACTCACCAAATTTCAAAGTCATTTCAGGCTTCAATTTCTTCACTACAGCAAAAATTTCTTCTACTGTTTCATGTGACGTTTTAAAATCTTTCACTAATGTTCCCGCTTGCCGTTTGTTAGGATGGGCCTGAAGGCTTTCGTATCTCGAGTATGGATTATCGATAGTGAAAATAAATTCATCTGGTATGGACAGCTGGAATTTTTTAAGCATACCGATATCAAAGTTTAAACTGAGATCATCTCTTACTTTTGTAAATACTACAATTATGTTTTGCAAAACGCTAGCAGGAAGAATAGACACAATTTCGGTTAAGACTTTTTTTATTCCCTCTGTTAGGCGAGTTTCAGTGCCATTAATAATTAAGCATACACAATTTATGTACCTCTCTTCTCTCACGATATCTATAATATTGGCTATATTGACTTTTTCTTGTTCACTACCCCTCGTGTCGAGAAATCCCGGTGTGTCGATAATTTCGAGGAAGAAATCAGTACCGTATTTGGCGGGGTACTTTTTCGACACTGTAGTGTCGCTATCCCAAGTTTCTTTCTTTTCAGTTGTTATTTTCGTTTCACTGGATACAAATGACTTTATCTGGCGTAACTCAAAATTTTTCAAACCATACTGCTGAGCATAATTGAGAAGTAACTGCAAAAATGATGTTTTACCTGATCCCGTTTCACCAATCACTACCATTTTAAAAGCATTCAATGAAGCCTCATTTTCTTCCTCTTTCGTATTACTACTCCCATCGTAGCTCGCCATCTTTAAGATCTTCAATAATATGACTCAGACGGCTCCGCAACGTGATAATGGACGCTTATATAGTCTCGCGTAGCCGGACCCCTTTCTCTACCTAATTAACCGCCACATGGAGAAACGGTCTGGGGACAATTATGCACCTTGACTGTTCTGAAGCCAAAATTTTGGGATGTGGTTAGTTAACATTATTTTGGTGTCTCCTAGGCAGCCCTGGGTGAAATGAGTGGGCATGTTACCACAAGCTACGTACATAACGGAGCCTGAGCCTGAACTACCAAATGTTGGTGATTGCTGCACCTGCACAAAATACTCTACAAACTGTGGGCACCTTAAGAGTAATTAGATAACCACTACCACATTCCTCTAGAACAGCCAAGGTGCTTGACTGTCCCCAGACCCTTTCTCCATGTAATGGTTAGGTAAAAGGTTAGGTAAAAGGTCTGGCTACAGCAGACTAACGCTTATTAATCGGATCAGAACTGTGGCGTGCGCGAATGAAAAATTAATTACTTTGCACATCTGATATTCAGCGGTATAAAATAATGACAATATTTCATTGCCAATGCCAAAGCAAGCAGTGTCAAAACCTGGTGGATAATTTTTGTTTGTTTGAATCAACTGACTACCAAATATCTTAGTCCGGCATCGCCGACCCTTTCCCTTCCCTATCTTGGTGGGCGGGAAGGAAGGAAAGGGTCTGGTAGCTCTCTGCAAGGTTGTTTCATAGTAAACACTTAGCGGTTAAATAGAACCCACGCGGGGTATTTCCGGTATGGTCATTAATATATTCATGACCTGTAGTAAGACCTCAGCTAGCTATGGCCACAATTTTCAGAGGTCAATCTACTCTAGAATATATGTATTTGCTGTGTAAATTTGGGGGGGTTACCCAGGCCCACTTGACCTTTCAGCTGTAGCTGGCGCCACACAGCGCATTATATGATATCTATATCATCAGGGCCACTTTACCAACTCAACAAACCACAGTTGTGAATATCTTGTGAATATCGGTTTGAGGAAGATCAACGTTTTGCTCCATTGCACCTGGCAGGAAGTTTCAAATCATGCAGAAGAGGTCAGGATGTTATTCAACAATTTGTTTAATGAAAAACCATGAGATAATCTTCCTAACATCTCTTTCCAACACAAAACACACCATCAAAGTGTTACAAAAAATACACACTAGTTCATTGGAATATCATGTGGGTGGCAAAGGCATTGCAGAGTGTGTGGAGGAAGGCTAAACAAGGCCAAGGGGAAAGTTCAGCCAATATACTCCTGTTGTGACTACCCCGAAGACCTCAAGGCTTTTTTCAGTGAAGAAGATGGCAGCACATTCCCTGGCAAATTCTGTAACCAGTGCCATGTAAAACTGGACAGAGCCAAGAAAGCCAGTAAGGATGGTCTTCCATTCCAACCCATTGTTCCTCTGGAATGGTCACCACATCAAGATCACTGCAGTGTAAGAATAATAATAATAACTATATTAATTATAACGCAGCTGTGTTAGAGGAAAAAAAAAGGCCATAATAATAACAATAATAATAATAATAAATTTTAGTAGACACCTGGGCAGCAGTAGTTCCCCCTTTCTATTGAATCCTACCCACACGTCTCAAGCCAATATGATCACCAGTGATAACGTAAAAATCTATTTTTGAAGTGATGACGATACAGTACCACATGTCAAACTATGTTAGGCTTGCACAACATCTCCCCCCTCCTCTGGATGGCGAATGCCGCTGTTTAGGACACTCCCATTGGATAAGTACTGGGTGATACCAAGCCATAAGCATTTCCATCGAGTCACCCAGGTCTGTAAACAACATCAAACTCGAACTCCTGCAGGAACAGACGCCAATTAGTCATATGCTTAATAGGACATCTGTTAGACAACACAGATTGTAGAGCTTGGTGGTCTGAATAGCCACGGAATCTTCAAAATAATGAAAGCACTCTGTGGTATGATGAGCTAGGTCTTGAAGCTCAACAGTAGCTGCTCCCAGAGAAGTCACTGTCTAATACACCACACTCCTGTCCAGGAGCTTCTAGTCCAAGTGTCAACTTTGGTTCGGAACAAGTTGAGGCAAGCTTTTGCTTTCCTTGGGTTTATCATCTCTTGATAACCCCCAGAGTTCTAATTCTTTAAGAGAGGAAATTTAGGCAGAGCCTTCGGCTGGTGTACTTAGATAAGTGAAATCTGTAGCTACAGCAAAGTGAGACTGGCCAATAAATATCAAACCTGTCAAAAGGTGAGGTGGGAAAGAACATGGATGAATGTGTGTGCATAGATATGGGTTGAATAAGTTCAGGTTATATGAATGTAATTGCATGAATAAGATTAGTGTGAATGAATGAAAATGCATTGGGTAGGGTTACATGAACAAGCCTAGAGTAGCATGAATAAGTTAGCTTCATGTGGGAGGAAGTCATTCTACCACAGTAACTAGTCTAGATAATCAACAATAATATGCAAACAATATTTCTGATGTAGAGATCCAAGATTTTATCTGTAATTTCAAATAGTTTGGCAAATACTATAGAAAAATGAATTCTTAAAAATGTAATGGATGTTGTTACAGTTCTTAAATATAAAAATTGGTTTTAAGAGGTGTTGAAAACAATTTCATTCAATTGGGTGCTACTCATTATTTTTAGTAACTTATTAATATTATTGATTTAAATGATTATTGCTCTGACGCTCTAACAGTAGTCTCTTTCCAACACACTATCACAGAGATGTAAAATGACAGATAACAAACACACTATAATGTTGGATGGAAATTTCACAGCTGGAAACTGATAATAGTGACTTTTTTGGCCAGGAAAACTTTAAATTTGTGTTTAGGAAAACCTGGTATGGAATAATCAAATCCCTTTCAGCATGTTCCCTCTAATTGGAATAGATTGGCATTTCCCATCAATTTTATGGAATAATGTGGGTACTAGAGTAGCTTCCACCACAACCTAGTGTTGGCATTGATAGAAGGATTCTGTATTGGGATTGGAAACGGAAAACACTAATCTGTGGTGGTGTGTATCATTTGTTACTTTATTCCAATCCCAGTCATAAAAATTTAGGCCCCCCGAAATTTTGTAGCCAAAGAGCTGAATTTTTATTAGGCCACTTGGACTCGGATTAGGCCGTCTGCATACATAAAGAATATTGGGTGCTTTTCAATTCAATGTCCATGAATGAGATTAACACACAAGTGCTCTAACATCTGAGCCATAACAGCCAAAATTTCTTTTAATTCTGAATCAAGCATGTGGTCTGGAGTTTGATTACATTGAAAGACATAGTGAGCATAATTTCATTCGAGTAGGTTTTTTTTAAATACAGTATGTGACTCTGAAGACCTCACTGTACATTCTTTCTTACACCATAATGGAATAGTAAGTGTTTGACAGCAAACACAGACATAATAATATGCTGGTTGGACAACTTCAACATCTGGTGGCAACCAGGTGTTAGGCGTGTGCTATGCTATGTGTTTTCTATCTACCACAATAACTTACCCTTTGTGGTGCATGTGGTGAACAAAGTACACTTAAGGCTTCTCACAATAAGTCATAAATAATATGACTAACAAACAAAAAGTAACCCACTACAACAAAAGCAGAGAAGAGTAGCCAGTTTACAGAGAAGTTTCAAACACTTTGCATAAAAAAAATTTATTAACCAAAATAGGAATACTTATGTATTTGAAAATTGACAAGTTTTTATTCTTACTACATCAGCAAATTATGTATCTAAAAGAATACATTTTATCAGCTCAATGAGATCGTTTTACAGAAGAAAGTGCCAGCATATACCCCTCTTTCTTGAACTATTTTCCAAAATACTTTAATTTACATTCATTCCTCTTCTTTTATACCCACTTGTGCATGATTTGACCACAGATACTGGAGTTTTGAGCTGGCTGCCACGCTAATATCAACTGATGCTATTACTTAGTAAATTATTTTCTTATTCAATGCCCACCACTGATATGACCACAGAAGCAGGGGTTTTGAGCTGGATGGCAGTTACTGATTGTAGAATTTATAATTTAGATACATAAGCATTATAATGAAGAGTTGGTGGCTATAGCAGAAGGATAATAAAGGAGAAGTATGTGCTTTTTTTTATTAGTTAATGGCAGATGATTGGAGGTAGATGTTGTTGTTTTTAGTGTTGAGTAGCTTTTGCTTTGTTCCTCGTAATTTTTTTATTTCTCTTGATTTTCACTCTTCTTATGATGATGCAATAATGTGGTAAGAAATAGAACTGCATGACTACTAAAAGTGCTAAGTAAAACTGTAAGTGGAAATAAAGCAACCTTCACTAGAATAGTGAAATCCACCTACCTTAAAAATTACCAGATCTGCAACATAACAGCCAACCCCAACTCTCCCAGCCTTCCCCCAACTCCTGCCAGAAAACCGCTTCTGATTTACCCAGTATCATCATTTGTGTCAGTACAGCCAAAGTCTAGAGCACAAAGATACTCTTTGCCCCGCTACAATGTCAGAAATTTTGCCCCCTCATATTTTAAAGTAGCACAATAAAAGGATTGAATTTGAGTAAGTTCAGAGTGTCATCAATTCAATGGATGTGATGTAATTGTCGGTAATCTCTAAAATTAGACAGGGACAACTAAACCCTATATGGGGGGGGGGGGGGGGGTGGGGGGGGAGGATTAAAATAATACAAGGTAACTTGTTAGTTTAAATTGAGAAGTATGAGCAGTAATTACTGTGGGAAGAAGCCTTAAATGTACTCTGTCCACCACATATAGCACATGGGGTGCAGAAGAGTGGTAGCCAGCACATTTTTTAACACATCAGCAACACCTGGTTACCACCAACCTCATACACAATGGGCTTTCTTAATTGAACAGCTGTTGAAGTTCCCAGGGAAATTTGCTCATTGTTACTTGTCACTGCCCACTTCACAACTCCCAGGTGATATATGGGAAAGCGTGTACAGTTGGAGTTTCAGGTCTCCATTACAGTATGTATAAAGAAATGAAATTATGCTAATATGAACTAAATTATATTTGATCACAACTGGGACAACATTCATATACCGCCTTTTGTTGGCTTATTGCACATGTTCTCGAAAGGCAACTTCATCCATATACTTGTACCAATGTAAATGTGATATTGCTGACAATGTAGCACAAAAAACATTGACGTATTATATATTGTAAGTTTATGCATAGCATATTCAATATACTTTAGAATGTACTTTACAATATTCTGTGTGAATTATACTATGCTGCTAGTTTATAAAAAAAATTAAAAAATAGTATAACAGTGTCCTTTTTCTTGCAGCAAGATATTGCTGTATTACTTAGTGTTGCAACATTACCAACATTTTTAGTATAACTACAAAAGCAATAATTAGTTATATAAGCTCATTAAGTGTGGGCAGGATGGGGTGAAGCTATAGCCGGCTGCATTCAACCTGAAATATTTGGGAATAAAAGTTTGTAGTACCCTTTCCGTCGAACATGAGTGCAAATTGTAGTTATATAATGCTCGTTCCTTAACCACATTAATGGTACTAGGTAATAGCATTTTGTTCTTCTTCTTTGATCAGATCGTCTTGCATCCCTATGCAAATCCTAGGGTGTCAATTATATCCAGGCAAAAATCACCACAGCAATATCACCATCAATAATTTTTTTCTAGTTTTAGTTAATACTTTGACCACTTTCAAGTGAGGTTATTCCTAACTTGGGCAACCGTTTCAAACGTTCAGGCTTGAAAGCTCAGAGTGGATAACCAGCCTTATTGGAGAGACACTTTTGCTGAATTATGCAACTCCATTTGGAAATGATAATTGCTTAGACTTTATAAAACTTGAAAATTGAAAAGTATTAACTAAAGCTAGAAAAAATATTATTGATGGTGATATTACCGGATGTATGTGCTACTGGTGTGGAAGCTGTACGTGGTCATTGTGGTCTCAGTTACAATGACAATAGTTTGTGTTGGATTCTACCTCAAAAAGTGTCTCAACAGTAAGTTATGCTTACAATTAAATCTGGTTAGATGGGTCAAATGCAAAATTGCTACAACAAACAGTTTTACATAAAAAGCCATGGATAGTTGAGTCACATATTGAAGTCACAATGTGGCTACACATAAATTATTCATAAGTATGAGGGCTGGACCAATTTTAATCAAACAATTTTTTTTTACTACAGGGTAAAGCAATCATGCTCTTTAATAGTCTGATATATAATGAACTCCAATTTTACACATCTACTTTACATGAAGTGATGCCTTCTCTTGATAATCACTACTGCTACTTTATCAAAGTGAATTGAATACTATATAACTATTTCATAATTAGCTAGGTACCACAGCCAATTCAGTTTTATCTAGCCTGTAATACATATAGAAATTATAGAAAGCATTGAAAAAAACCACTGTGGTTGTGGACACTCACCTTAACCACACAACAAAAAGTACAAAGCCATGTTAATGGGCGATCATTTCCTTTTAATGTTAATAGTTGTGCTGATCATTGATTCACAACAACATTGTGTGTGAATAGATAGAGGATGTGAGCAATAGGGCTAAACGCTGGTTATTTAAATAATTACTATGTTATACTGTTGTTGTTGTTTTGTAGTCATTTTTTTATTTTTGATTTTTTGATTTTTTGTTGCTTATATTCAACATCCACTCTCTCAGATTTTTTCAATACGTCTCTAACATAACATATGGAGGAATATTTAAATCTCCAACTCAATCAAATATCCCCAATACAGCTGCTAACTCGGCATATGGAACATCAGACAGCCAACATGATCAATAAATATGAAGTGGTAAATCTTCACATTAATGATGTACCAGCTACAGAATTTAAGCAATGAAGCAGAATATGCTGAAATAACTCAATGAAGTAGTTTAACACTTCAAAACCACATTAAAACGAATTGTAATTTTTTTGCCATAGATACTCCAAATATATTTATGTATTTTCGTGAAATTTAATTAATGCAATTTAATTCTAAATATTTCCTATTTAGACACTACAAAAAAGTGACATTTCTTCTATCCATTTGCCAAATCTACATTTCTGATTCATACTTAAAACTTTTCACATTCATGATAGCTAGCTTTGTGTTAGTAGCTATTCAATTGGGATTTCCTGTCTTCTGTAATGCTTTGCAGTTCATTATTCTAGCTCACTATGTGCATTATCTAGTTTCAGGGTTTGCAAATCCACAAAGTATAAGCTAATTTTATTTAAATAATAACCACAAATTAGTTCATAGCATTATTGAACAATTTTTTATAGCTATAAAAGTACTCACGAGTACCTATAAGTTGTGTATTTAATACTATACAGAAAAGATTATCGGCATCTTTGTCCCACTCTATCAATACAAGCACTCCTTAACTTGAATTGCTCTTACCATCGGTTTCCCTGGGGTAAGGGGACATGCTGGCTAGAATTCGATGTGGGTAGGGTTTAAAAAAATATATATATATATATATTATTTAAGATTATTGAGTTCTTCAAATTAGGCAAACCTTGTATCTAAGCGAAACAATTTGACTTTAGTTGTAAAGAGATTTTATAGAGCAGTTCTGATAATAATGAAATAACTATATACTGTAGTGCCCAGAGCATAGGGGTTGGCAAATAATGCTCTTTTTTTGTTGTTGTTGTTATGCAAAGCTAGCATTTATTAATTATGCTACTTCAAACCTCTTATTATGGTAGTAGACCGAGTCCAAAGGTCACCTTAACCACATTCTCACAACTATAAAAATCCCTTGTACACACATGACTAATCTGAATCCTGATAAGGACACTGTTAGTTGATATGTGAGTTCTGATCTGTGGTAATTCAGGGTATTCAGTGATCTAAAAATTTAATTTAAAAAGTTTGAACGCCAGTTTCTGGAAGACTACATCAAATTGTCACTGTTACAATACAATACAAAATATTTATAATTTATTTTTAGCAAAAGCTACCTTAATATGCTCGAAATTACACTGACTATGCTAGCATATGGTAGCTAGTATTGATGAATTCACTTATTAATATGCTCTAAACTATGCCAGCATAATTTGCTAGACCCTACCAGAGCAACCCCAAGTAAATTAATTAATAAATTATGGTGTATACAAATCAATGTTATTCATGTTGCATCAATGGGTGACAATGACCATATAACTCATTCTAGCTTGAATGAAGTGTGGATTCGATGATGAAGTCAATCCTTCTGTTGGTTGTCATGGTGACGACAATTCAGTTACTGTTGTGGTAAAATGGTAGTTTACATGTTGAGTGCCAACTCACACCATAAATTGTTTTGGAGACTCGCGAAGGATGCTATTGTGACGACGTAAGTCTCTGCAGGTGAAATCCTTTACCTAATCGCTACTCGAGTCGATTAGGTAAAGGGTCTGGTACGCGAGACTATTGTGACACGCTAGCTAGCAAGCATCTACTAGAATTAACAACTAGGTTCCAACGTGGATACTGAATGTCAACACTGTAAATTCATAAATAAACCATAGCCAACAAAAAATATGATGAAAGTCGTCCACCGCAAAATTCCGTGATTGCGACAGCGGTGAACTTGGTAAAGGTCGTTCTTGCGAGATCGATTTTCAGCGTTTCATCGTGACTGAGCGCCGCAACTACATTTAGCTACAACGTCCAGAATGGTAGAAAAAAACTTTTAGCTTATAAACTTTACTCAGCGGTATATTTTAGATCTTTGGGAATTTTGTTACTTTAGAAAGGTAATCTTGGCGACGGATGTAGACTTGCATGTAGCCACGGAGCCAATGTTTAAATTAAAAATACATTCGCTATAGTCTATCTTCCCCTCAGCTTTAAAATAGAAAATCCCACTGTTTTATTTGTCAAAAAAAATTAGCGGGGGACGACTTCGGTACAACAAGTGGAAAGGGTGTAATTTTAATACATCACACGTGACTCTCTAGTCCCTGTGGTGATGGAAGCTTCGAGCAAAGACGCTAGCGAACCAGTGAGTGTTGCTGTTGCAGTGAATGCTGTCCTGTCTGGGATCGGTTGTCGTAATGGATCTGTTCAGGCCGTCTCTGGCTCACTCTATGGAGTCTCATTATGTCTTCAAAGAATAAAGGTGGAGTTAACCAATAAACGGGCTCACGTGTTTTACTCCCCAGCGATAGAATTGAACTACCAATCTTCCCAGCATTGTAATTCTTTGAAGGAATACGTAGAAAGGGAAGGTATTACTCACTCAAATGGTGAAGATGTGGTTATACTGATTGATCATTACTCAGGATGTGGTTTGTTGTGTGACTCTGTACTAGATAAATTGCTCAGTAAGACCCTGCTTCCAGAATGTGACATTGTACTCGGTTGCTTTCAAAAAATTTCTTACAAAGGTAATTTTGCTTGCCGTCTAGCTCCTAGGAGCGTGGAAGAAGACTGTAACGAACTGCTACGGTTATTAAATGGGTCTGAAAGACCAGATGTTATGGTGAAGTACATTCTGAGTCATTGTATGGATTTGTGTAATAATATACACTTGGTCAAGTTAAGTCTTTCACTTTTTGATAAAGGTGCACCCACAACATTAACAAACTTTGCGGAGAGGTTAATTTTGAAAGTGATAAATATTGAGGCCACTGGTGTAAGTGCTATATCCTCTGAAATTCACCGTAAATTCTTGAGCCTTTGCAAACTGGCATTTCTCAGGGTGAATATAAAGGAGGATTTAGATTTTCAAGATGTTTCGAGGTGTCTTACTTTAGACATACATACTGGAGCCTTTCGTTCAATGAAAAATGTAGGCATGGGATTATTAATATATCCACAGAGTGCTCTTGAAACTGCGAAAGGAAAATGCATTTTTGTACATGATATTTTGATGGAGTTCATGGCTGCTTATTACGTTGCTTGTGAGCCATTTCTAAACCAAATTAGTATGTTTATACGAAATCAACTAATGCTAGATTCCAGGTTGTGTACTCTTTACTATGGAATGAATCAAGTGCTAAGTAACTGTAAAGGTGCTAAAAATCCTATTAAGTCTAAACAGCACTGTGTTTACTATTGCCTGCTAACATGCCCAGAAATAGGCAGCAGAGTCACTTCTGGACTATCAGGAATGGAAAGAGTCCGCAATATTTATAAGTTACTTCATGAGAGTCAAAATTCTGATTTGATTCGTAAAGTGTTTTGTAAAAGGCATAATGATTTGGTTCTAAAGTTAGATACAAACAAAGTCTCAGATGAATTTGTAGTGGCAGTATCTTATGTCATTTCTTATTCGGGTGTTAATGAGTGGGCTATTATTAGTCCTGGAAGCTTGAAAAACACCGCTGATTTTATTTCATTGAAAGTCAAGAGTAATTCCTTCAACAAAGTTGTAGTAGAAAGTCATATTTGGGAAGCTGAAGTATTTTCAATACAACCAATGGTTGTCAAGTCCAGCATTTCGAAGTCCATTAATAGTAAAAAGCCAATCTCCATGTATGTGGAATGCATGAAGGAAATTCTACAGGAAGTACTACAGCTATATTTCCCTTTTAAACTTCAGAGCAGCTGCAGTGGCGATTCCTCCTTTATTTCATTTTTGGCATGTGACTGCTTGAGGAGGAAGTTGGAAGAATCTCGGGTGTTGAAATTGGAACCCATAGCAGCATTGCACTGGGTTGAATCCACTTTGACAAAGAAGCCAGCTAAGAGCGAAGCGCCAGATTTTATGCAACATTTGGCTGAATTTCACAGCATGAAGCAGACTACGGTTATAATGATGATGACACCACTTCCTGAGAGGCTTTACTACATAGAACCTCACAGCTTCATCAAAAGATATATCAATTTATACCTTACTAAACCAGAATTGCAATTCGTCAATGGCATAGTTGAAGCAAGTGATGGAACTCGTCTGAGCTTTGGGACATGTTTTAGTTCCAATGAATTAGTCGTTCCCAAAAGCGCAACTAGACGTAGCAGCTCTTCACAGATGGTGGTACCAAATTTACCTATTCCAATCTTAAATGATAATTCAGAAAAGAGAAAAGGGGTTACTAGTCAAGCAAAGCCCTGCATTACAGGATCACATTATGCCCATGAAATGCAGCGTGTGGGAAACAACACAGAAGGCAAGAATGATAATTTAGTTTTTCAGACTGAGATGGAAGATAAGCTACCACGAACACTGAATACTAATAGAGAAAGGAATAACAGTTTGGTAGCTTCAGAGACGAAGATAGCAGTGGAGACTCAATCAAGAATAGCTTTACAAAGGCCAGTGGCTGTTGATGCAGGTACTGTCCTCTATTCAACCATTCCCAATATATTTATAGTGAATGAGAAGTATCTGTGTCCTCGAGAAAACAAGCTGATTAAGAGAGGAGGGAATGGTAATGTCTACTATGCCACCTACGGCAAGTACGATTTTGTTGTTAAGAAGACCCCTTACCGAAGTCGCGAAATTGAAATTCACAAGATTCTGAAGCATCCCAATATCGTAGAATTGAAGTGCTTAATGTTTGGCCACGAACAGCCAGAATACAGAAGACGGTATTTCTGCTACCATTTTATGTCCAAGTACACAGGTGATCTATCCTATCTGGTGACTAGGAAACCTGAACTTACGATGGTTAATCTGTGCAAGAAGTACAGTGGGAACCCAAAGATGCTTGGCTCAATCCAAGGCAATTGGAAATACATTTTGAAAGAAATCCTGAAAGGGCTTGCTTATATGCATGCTATGAATATCATTCATCGAGATATTAAGGCATCAAATGTTTTAATCAAGATGAGTTGCAGTTGCGATGTTTTGACTTGCACTTGCCCATGTAAATACAGCGTGTGCATAGCAGATTTTGACGCTGCAATGACGTTGGATTCTAAAGGCAGGATCCCGCCGCCTTGGTCAAACATAAGTCGATATAGACCATCACCTGGTCAGAGTGAGGTATATCAGGTCATACCGATGGGGACAGATGGCTTCAGGGCACCGGAGACTTGTCAGGATATTATTTCCAATGACGTCGGTGCTATTGATCCGCCATTGACAGTGAAGGCAGATATTTGGTCTATGGGGCTAATATTACTGAAGATGCTGAACGGAGCCACTGGTCCAAGTAGGCAGCAAAAGGTGAGTAGTCATCAATATAGTACCATGATACGTTCAAACTGTCCAATCAGATTGCTCAATTCAAGGTTAATTATTTTATACCAACTTCCTAGGAGGTGAATAAGTAAACCATCCAATCAAAATTAGTTTTTGTGCATTCCCTAGAGCCACGGTATAACAAGTTGGTTGCACCCTTCCGTTTGGTTGGTACGGGATTTACACTATCCTTGGGCCTTTGGCCCTCGGTTGTGTAAATCTCACATTGACCTCCACGTCGTGGTGCAACCTATACATATAGTATACTAGCAAGTACCCTGCCACACAGTGGCGCTTGATGTAATAGCTTTAGAATGCAGTAGCAAGGTATTTCTATTATCCTCTATGTTAGTTACATCAGTCCACTTTTTTTTTCTCACTGACTTTTTTTTTATCCTTGTGTATACACACACACACACACACACACACATACATACACACACACACACACACACAAATGGAATTGCTGACAATGCTTTACCAACCCGGCTCAGTTTAGGTTGCACCCGCTATAGCTATCAATCCAGCTCCACTTTATTAGTCATCGGTAATGATGATGATTTGTCGATCTGTTTAGACAATGTTTCACCAACCCACCTCAGCTCATGAATTATAGATATATTGGATATTATTCCTTGAGTATTTCCACATCACGCGAGCGTTCAATATTCTCCCTTATGAACATTCCATCACACCTGCATGTGCATAGTTCTGGATAACTATTTTTAAATGTATGGCGGTGTTACCTCTGAACAACAAGGCTTTGAAGTACAATTGTTTTACTGTTATGAAAAAAATATATAATGTACAATAAACCCATTTTTATATTTAATGTACAATATGAGGACATTTTTACTGTCATATTTGTATTTTCACACGCCTTTGGCTCATGGAGACACTTCCAGATCTCTTGAAATATCTCCCCATATTGTACGCTGATTCGTGATATGGATTATTTTTTGGTGTTATTATTTTTACCAAGTAATAGTAACGTGCAAGGATTACTAATTGTGAGATTGCTTTATCACATGTATTATTTCTTTAATTAGCTGTCACTCCTTCTACTGTACTATGAACAACAACAGAAGCAGAAGAAGAAGAAGCACCATCAATCATGTGGAAGTAGGTTTCCTACGATCCACAGATCTGAAGTAGACAATGTTACGGGCATTTCTAAGCTCCAGCCAGTGGACAATTTGTGGATGAAGAAAGCCCTCCAATGTATCGCCAAGTGTCTGGAAGTTGACCCGAACCAAAGACCGACAGCCAAATGCTTATTGACGGATTCTTTTCTGTACTGAATTTTGAAATGGTTAGCTAAGTGATTATTGTTGTAGTTCGTTCTTGACCCCCTTTTTTTTTTTTTTTTTTTTTTTTTTTTTTTTTTTTTTTTCTTCAACTCAACAATGTTAGGCACAAAAAATATCCTTAATGAGGAATACATATAATGAAATTCAGTTCTTCCAATAACTTAGTCACCTCTGTACATTATTTGTACGTGCACATGTACACTATACAGACAATTCTAATCGTAATTTTAACACTTCCTGTTCATAATTTAAATTTAAGTGCATAGGTTCATTCAAATGTAGTCCACCTTTCCTGGCATTTTCCTCATAGTTGCCTGAAGAATAATTTATAGGTGTTATACCACATCCGCTTTGTGAAGTCCCACAAGTACGTATAGCTACAAGGAGTAATTTATTTATTTATTTTTAAGTTGTTACACATTGAGCTAATGAAGAGAATAGTTAGGCCAGACTGCAGACATCAGCAAAGATGTGTATTGGGTAAGTTGAAGGGGAACAGTATGTGAATGTTAGCATAAGAGAAATCCGGCAACCAGTACACTGGCAGTTATAAGCAAGTAGTTGTACAGGTGTATTTAGTAGTCAATATAATATATGTACAGATCAAGATGCTGTGAATTTTTCTCACCTCCATCCCCTTCCTGGGGAATGGGGGTGTGGAAGGGCACCTTTGGGAGGTGGATGTAAACATGAACTTAGGAAACTTGTATGAGAGATAGGCAGAGTGAATAGCACCGATATACCACATGCTCGCCCAAGCTCTCAGAGGAAGGACGCCTGCATCTGACATTGGGTCAGCATCCATGTTCTGCACCTACCAATGTATGTTTAAATATTCATCTGCTATAGAATAGAGTTAAGGCCCTGAACTAATAGCTCTCTAGTAAGAAAAGACCAAACTAATAATATCTCTAGCAGCCAACTGGAGTATATTTTAGTGACTGAAGGTGTGAAATGCTGTACTTATTGTAGACTATAAATCAGTGTGGACTTACTATTCTATTTGTATGCCCATTACACATAAATCCAATCATTCATATGTACCTAGATAATCTCGCATGAATGTCAGGGGTGGTGAGAGAGAGAGAGAGAGGGGCAGGGAGATTTATAGCTTGCACACACACTATGCAGGTTTAAGCATTGAAAAACTTTATTTCGCTTAGTTCATATTAAGTTATATCTTTTTTTTTTCATGAAATATAAATGGTTTTCATGAAAATAATGTTTGGTGCTGCCCCAGTTTGAAGCAGCTTCCATCGCTCCTAGGATTCTATCTATAATGGGGAAGCTGATTTATCTAAAGGCGTTGGTTGACTTTTCTCAGACTATAGGTATGTAAACGAGGTATACCGTATGTGACCGTATAATTTTCATTTCTAAAACCTGGAGATTTACATTAATTTTTTGATCACCTTGGTATGATCCACCTGGTAGGAGTGCATATTAAACAATTACTACGTACTACATGTACATGTATAGTGTATAAATTCAAATAAGTTGTGATTGGAAACTAATTACAAGAACATAACGTTAAGCTTAGCCAAAAACAATCCTCACACATAATGAAATGAGTGAAAGCAAACTGCAAATTAAAAATCTTTCTAGTTTAACAATAACATCTCCTGTATCTAGCAAAATGTATTGCTTAATCACTTCATCTGAAACCCGTTCCCAAATGTTCATAGTTTGGAAATTCTACAATAAATCCAGATAGCTAGTTTGTAGACTAGCTAGACATTTTGGCAGGTTGTTTACCAAGATGCCAGATAAATCTATGAAATCCATTCTACAGCAGTGTACCCATAAGTTCAATACTGGCAACTAGCTACTATCTTTTTAAGTTACCTTACCACAATTAACACCCATATAGCTAAACAGCCACCCTATTCCAAACAAACAACAAAAAACCCCACCTCTAATTCTGATTTATTTTTAAAATTTTAAAACATGTCTACAAAACCAGGAAAACAAAACAACTCACAATCACTAATAATAATAATAATAATGATTAAAAAAATCAAACTTCAGTCTAAATAGATGCCAATTATCATAATACAGAAATGATATGAATGCTAAATTTGTATATCCTCATTGTGTAATCATAAAAACAAACAAAAACAATTGGAATAAAAAAAAATATAATAAATAGAAATCAAAAGAAAGAAAGAAAAAATGGCCGTGATCTTGTACAATAAATCTGGTGCATGAAAGGCTGAGTTTAGATGCGTGCGCATTAAGACTGATAAATCTACACGAAAGAATGTCTCAAATATTAAAAAAATGCACACACACATGTACCAGTTGATAACTCTACATAAAAAGTTGTGTTCTGCTGAAGTCACTTGGCGTAGCGCTGAGTCCACAGCTTTGCTGTTTGGTCGTGCTTGTCCCGCTCTGTGATATACTGCTTGGCAATGCTTCCAACTAGAGGGTCGTCTACACAGGGAAATGATGTGGGGGGATGGAGAGGGGAGGGGGGGAGGGGGAGAAGATTCGGGAGGAAAGAAAAAATATTTGATTTGTAAAATGTACCAATGGAATGTTAGAAATTAAAATTGCAAAAAATGTAAGCACAGATTGGACTAATCCGTTCCAAACTCGTATCAAACACTATATTGTTCAGCCACACCCTCTCATATCATTGGCTTTTTATTGGTATTTATTTTTGTAACTTGATTATTGAAGACTAAGGACTGCATTTAAAAGCAAAGGCAGGGACTGATGAAGCTCTCATAAATTGGTCAGGCCAGGAAGTGGGTGTGACCATCCAAAACCAGACCACTTCCTCTGGGCCTGAACCTAAAATTTCTGAACGCTTCTTCTGCCCCTTTTAAATTTCTGAACGTCCCTTTTCCCCCTCCTAAATATTTCTGAACGTCTATTTTGTCCTTCTTCTAGAATCGTTTTCTGTATGCAGTCCTCAAATACAATAATGTATTACAAAAATAAATTCACCAGCACATACTAACCTGAGTTCTGCAGTACAGCACACAACATTGTGTTACAAACATACCTGGATTACAACATTGTAGCAGTAGAGTGAGAGAGAGGAGAAGTTTGCCCACATTTAGGGCAGGTGTCCACTGGTCTTGGAGAATATCTAAACACACCATTCCCTGCAAATAATACAACACGGTGAAGTACATGTGTGGATGTATAATATATAAACTATACATATACACCCGATACATTATATGTACATACAAAACCGTAAGATGATGACTGTGTAAGATAAACTTAAAGGAGAGTTTCTGGCATTAAATCTAATCTGCAGTTATGCTCACTAAAATTTCACTTGCAAAAAAGAATTGTATTATAATTATGGAAAATAACTACAACAACAAAAAATGCACTCAGCTATTCAGAAATGGATGGTAAACGGACTATTGTACATGTGAGCTCATGCATGTTATATATAAGGAACAGATGGGCAGAAAGGATTCGAACAACAATACTAACTCATGACTTGCTTCAGCATAAATGGCGAGCAACAGCCTTGGCATATATATCATAAGAATATTTATATTTATATTATTATTATTACACTTGAATGTGAATATTTTAGCCTACAACATAATTTTATAGTTTCTCGCCTCTAGTTTTTGGAAGTCCTAGTGTTGTGCTTAGCAACACTTCGCCAAAGCGTACTGGACACAGTTAAAGCTGCTGAAGAGAAGTAGAACTACATATCTTTCAGTGACTCTCACAAGTTCATAGTTCACTATGCGGTTGACAAAGTAAACAAAGTCCAAGCGTTTTAGGTCTGTCCCCAAGGCTACGCCGGCTTTGCAAGCTCCAAGACCATTACCAAACAGGTGAGACAGAGTCATTACTCTAGCTATTAATATGTCACACACACACACACACACACACAATCACACACACACACAAGACACAAACACACATACAGACACTAACACACATGCCCTATATATCAACAATTCCTTAGTCCCTGAGGCTTTCATAATAAGCTTATTTAAAAAAACTCATAGGGACTATCTCCCAGTCACCCCTCTCATATTGGCAGGACCTTCACAACTGTCTCTTTTAATTCAGATTTTATTTCCATTCCTGTGGGCCAAGTCTCAAGCTGAAAGAGGTGATTAAGAAGGACTTCCCCTGCCAGTGTCCACTGCACCTAACCAAAGGCTGACTCATTCCCCAGCCAATTCCTCTTAACCATATTCATAGCTCCACTAGGCAACCAACACTTCCCTCCCACTGGCATCCACTGTCATCACAACACCAGCACTGCACCATTGCATCACACTCACTCAGCCACACCTACATGTAGCTAAAGTTATGGACTTGTAGTTCGCATTCAGGTGATCAATACATGAGTTTTGTTGCTGGAGTCAATAAGGTCCCATACAAGGTCCCATGAGGTGACTGATTAAAGCCTCAGAAATGAGCTATGGTTTCAATTGCAATTACGTTTCAATAGTTACTGTCGGCAATAGGTCAGGAATTTACCTTAAAGAAATCATTAGTCAGCACATTTGCATAATTGAGATGCCTTTAGATAAGTGCATAACTTTTATTGCACAAGAGTAAAGTATTATTTCACAATCTCACATGCCTTCTTACACAGCTTTCAGACTCACAGTACTAAATGCAGCACCAAAGGTACGAACTCTCAGTGTTACTGTACACTAGTTAGCTATTGCAAAGATCAAAAGAATAACTTATTTGGAGAAGTATCAATATTAATATGCCAATGTGTAGCTCATGCAAGTCCATATGTAAAGCTTGAGCAAGTCGATATGCAACTCGTGCAATGAAACGGTAAATGTTAATGCTGTATTCATAAGAGAAGCTTAATATACAAGTGACACTCACCTCACCAGTAATTTCAATGAGAAACTCCAAGCACTCTGGTAAACCACTGAGAATATACGGGAATAAATGTAAAACTACTGTGGTCTGCTCATGTGAGTACAGCGTGACTATAGGGGGGTGGGGTTACAAACAATCGCTTGTGATTGTATGGCCTATTAAAAGGACTTAAAATGTCCAGTGCAACATTTTAATACCTGTTTTTCATCTTTGGGAGGGCTGCCATTTTTGAGATCTGCTTTCTGCTGTGTGACAGAATGACTGACTGACTGATAGGCTGACAAACTGAGTACTTTAACTCTCTTGCCAATACACCCTGAGGGTTAAGAACCTCCTCGCCCCCCCCCCCCCCTACACACACACACTCAAAAAAAAAAAAAAAAATTCATTAGCTAGTTAGAATCATATTATATTAGAGCATGTAAAGTCCACTTTTGTATTTCTTCTGAACAGCTGGTAAGGACGACCCCAAAAAACATATCTGTATATCTACTTATTTTTAAAACCGCACCACTATCTGTTGTCCCGACACCCACCCAACTAACTACAGATTAATGAAGTCATGACAACCAATATTGGCACAGCTGCACATTTCAAATGAAGACATTGGGCTTCTGTATAGCAACCTAATAAACTTTGTTTCTATTAACCAAATCATCAAATTAAGCAATTAACTCCCAGTATGGTGAACAAGCTTATCCCTGGTAGCTGTAAGTTACACAATTTCAAATAACTGCAATTACACCATCACAAACACAAAGGCAAGCTGACACCAGCAGTTTTTGTGATATCTACCATGAATGAGTGATAACACAAGCCAATTAGATCACAAAAAAATCAACAACAACAACAAAAATCTTAGAGTGTAATGTATGAACAATCTATTTAAAGGAAAAAGAAACAAACAAAACTGTAATGTTGGGCATCACCGCACTGTAAAACATACAGTAATACAACTTGTGTCATCCAAGGGAAATATGTGTCATGAATTATCAGCAACGGTGTTAGTAATAGAATTGCAGTGGATTCTTGAATGTGTTAAATAAACATTTCATACTCCGTCTGTTCAATGACAATATAATTCTCTATTCAAAGAAGTTCTTATATAACCATAAAAAGACCATATTAAAAAAAATAAGGCCATGAGCTGGCTATTGTCCCATAACAAATCAGGAGTCTGTGTTAAGATTAATATAAACATGAAGCACATACAAGTACAGCTTTTTTCACGATCAGTATTAACCCATCCACCAATGGAAGTGTCACATGGTGCTGTACCTCCACAGTTTAGAAATTATATTAAAAAAAACCCCATTCTAAAGAACAGTCTGATTTTTAACAGTAACTTCATGTAAGTAAAAATTAAAATGGCTCTGGCAGTCTTTCATTTCATCCAATAATATTTTGGGGTACAGTCACTAGGATGCTATACATTCAAGCAGTGGTTTTCCCAAATTCTTGTATTTTTATACACTACAGACTATAATAGCACAGCAATCAGAGAGCAAATAAGGTATACTGTATACATAAGCCAAAGATAATTCTTTTTACCAACATTGTTATTATTAAGTTTCAATTCTTTAAGAACTTCTTTTGCATGAAATTTGGAGTCACAATCTCAAGTACATGTAAATGTTAACATAACCAATTTAAACTTTGTACCCTGGGGATAGCTACCACAACATGGTGACTATATCAGAGATACATATAGCAGCTGACAACAAGTGTGACCCACCCAGTTAACTGGCTCTAATATGTATATTTTAATGTCATTTGTTAGTGTATACTGCACAGGGAAACTTGCTGGAGAATGAGTTTACCCTATTTTCTAATCAAACTGAAAAAGGAGGAAGACAAAAAATAAAGAAATAACGAAGAAAAAAAAGAAAAAAAAAGAGGAAAAACAGACAAAAACAAAACAAAAAAAAACGATTAAAAAATTAGAGCTTATACCCTGACCTTTTGACTTACCTGACTGTTAATATTACAGTGGTAGACCCTTGTCTTAAACACCACCTGAAAAGTAAAAAAAAAAAGGAAAAAGATAGCAGTAACCATGGTAACAATGAAATTCATACAGACCACTAACAGGTATTCAAACACCACAAAATTTGAATCAAGGCTTTGAATATGACAATAGATACATGGACACATACCACAACCATGGCAACCTGGATACAAGTCAACCACAAAACGCTGCCCCACACCCACTGCAACCGCTTGAGAAGAAATATGAGGTGCCACTCCCACACAAAGATAATGTGGGCGTGACATATGTGTATTTTAAGGAATATGTAAATTGTATGTATATTCACCCAACAAAAGTGCTTTCACCATAAATAATACTTTTAAAAAAAACAACGGGATTTTAAGATACCATGTTGCTGGACAAGTTATCTTGTAGAGTACACACACCACTGATATACAACACATAACATACAAACACAAATCACACACACACACACACACACAATACACTTATGAGAATAAACTTTTCCCTTCTCTTCACATGTGATCTCACTGACACCAAATATTCAAACAAACATGTCCAGCCAAACCACTTGGACTCAATAAAGTGTACAAAAACACATTCCATTTAGTAGGAGATACACACACACACACACACACAGACACGTACATATACACTGCTAATAAAACACACACACAAACTCCTCACCTTCCACTGATGCCCAGGGGATTTCACCCAACCCCAACAAACCTACCCAATGGCCATACATTCATATGTAAATCATTAATTTGCCTCCCCCCCACATGCACGTGTGCATTCTTCCATTCCTTCCCACTACATACTCTGGGAGGTTTGAACGGATAATCTGATGGGAACTTGATTTCCAACAGAAACGTTCCTCCTTCATACACGGACTTGTCTGGACCCTTGATCTGAGCTATCCACTCGTAGATATTGTCACCTTTAGGGCCAGCTCTAGAATAACCAACGAAAAATTAACAAGTATTACTCCTTAATAAATATAACACCTTGGTACATATTATATATATAAATCATGTAAAATATCTTAGAAACTCACTCACACACACACACACACACACACACACACACAAATACTCAATCAAACCCCAAATACAGCTACATATCCACACCCGCCACATATATATCACACTATTACAGTGTAGTGATCACCCCCTGACGTACAATACATAGAATCCCTTTCAATATTCATCTCTGCTATCAAGGAGTATGCAGTTATTATTTATTTAGTTAGAATCAGTCTTCCATCACACTACCACTTCCTCTAGGTATTCTTCCTTGAGAACCAGAAGGTTTCATCCAGGAAAACCAACAAACCCAAACACTACACGATGACTTAGGGCAGCCATTGTGTAGTGGCTGCATGGAGATTTCAAAAAAACTTGAATACATGCTTGAAATCGCTTTCACTTGCGAGAAACTAAACAATCCATGGCTAGCGTGCAGCAATGCATATGTTGTACTAGTGGTCAAAGGTCATTAGACATGGCTGAACTACAGACAATACAAGACCAATTATAATACCGATGGTGGGAAAGACAGAGAGAGAGAGAAAAGAAGACCCTCCCCACCACACCAACAAATTGTTAATAAATAAACAAACAAATAACAACAAAAATTCATGCCAGCAAGTAAATTATAAGCAATCAGTATTTCATCTAAATTACAAGTGATCAGTCTCCCTTCTCTAAGTGATCATGTTTCATCCAAATCATTTTGTGCTTAACGCAGACTTGACTAGATGCTGGGCACTAAATAAAATTGATAGCGACACATTATGCCGATGCCATTTGAAGAAAGATGTTTACAAATGTTCCATTCCATGTAGGCAGACAAAAGTCCTGTCACCGACACTGGCTGACCACAAAGCAACATGCTAGTTTCCTGGAGAAGTGAGAGCATCTCTAAGACAACTTAACGCCACAAGCCATATACCTTAGTGCCAACTCAGCCATTAGTCACTCATCTGCTTCCCTAAGTGAAACCAGTTTACAAGAGTATACCACAAAGTTGTAATAAAAATTAACTCAAACATCTTATAGCTTTTTATAGTCTATGGGTGAGTGTTAAATAAACATTTTGTTAAAATTCTAGAAAAATAAAACAACAACAATAAAAATAATAATAACAGTTTGTCTAAGTTTAACAACCAATATGTATTTATTAAAACTCAACCCGATGATTAGACTTTTTGCCAAAGCTCTCCTTAGGGGTCAAACTGAACTCATTATTACAATTATTTCGTGACTAGATTATAGTAGAAATTGATTCACAATAAATGCTATGCTAATGTTGGAGCTTTCCAAACTACGAATGAATAATTTGACCGATGCCAACTATAGCCTCAAGCCATCCAACTAGAACTACCCAAGGCAACACAGCCATTAATGGACGTGCTCAAATAAGGATAGCTCTTAGAGAGTCATTTAACAGTAAAAGTGACTCACCAGTATGAACACACAACACCCCAAATACTACCATGTATTTACTCAACTACTTCACAATCATACACGCCCTTCTTTATAGGGCGGATCAAATGTGCTTGTAGATACAACTGATTTCATAAGGCTCATTGGGAGGTCAATGACAGTGAATACAATGTGTTCAATTATTATATAGCCAAATAGCCCCCATGAATATAATACACTATACAGAGGCATTCCACACTCCCTCACTCGGCAGAGTTTCATCAGAAACATCTGCTGCTTGCTGATTATGAACACTGGGGTCACTATTATGTAATGTTTTATTGAGACAATAAGCTAAGAAGGGGGGATTTCTATATGTTTCCTTTATGCATAGCATAATGAGGGATAACACATATAGTACCTACATATCTCCATATTACAGCCAATATATCAACCACAACTCAGAACCTTTTCTCCCATTGAATCATTTTAGATGCTGGTATCTTAAATGACCTCTCTAGCCTCAAACAAAGGATTGTAATTTTCCGCATTTTGGGGACTTTCTGGTCTCAAAGTAGCCCCATAAAGAATGTACTATCGGCTAAACAAATTATAAACGAAATAATCATCCCTCATAATCATCATCATCGTCATCACTCGTTATTATCTCAGTAGCTCCACAGTATTGACTAAATAAAGTTAGATTATATTATACCAAAACTGTCTTCAATTGTCATAGGCTGTTCTATTCACAGGCTGTAACTGGCTTTACTGTTGTCTTAGAGCATGAATACACACAGTGTTCTGGTGGAAGCCCAAAAGACAATTAGTCCATTCTCACCAAATTGCCAGAAACCCACTTCCTAGGGAACTAAATACTCACCCTGGGAAGTTGTAAAATAATTATAACTTACTGGCAATCAGGCGGAGGGTTAAGAGCCATATCAGCCACCTCTTTTTGTAATCTAGGGGAGAAAAAAAAAAACATTCACAGTATAACACGGAGAAATCCGGTAAGTTACCTCTTAATACAAGCGTTATCAGCTTCTCTGTTCATTTTTCCTCAGGATATTCCTCTCCCTGAAGCACTCCGTTAGTTTCTAGTCAGAACGCCGCTGGCGACCACTCTTCCTACCGTCGCTAAAACGTCAGCAAGTTACCGCAACCTTAGCGACCTGGTGTGTTTCATCACTATAACAACAAACTCCTCTGGCACTTTCTGATGCTGTGGGTGGGGCCGGACAAACCCGATCAGCTGTATAATAGCGCGCGCGGCACAAGGCGTGTCGTCAATTAATCGCGCAAATAATTGTGCGCGCTATAAATTTGTGGTTATCGTTTTGCTGACATGGCAAATAAATAGTGACGTCATTGAAAGGCTTGTGAAACTGCGCCGCTTGTTGTGTTAATGTTTGGAGAGAGCCAGCCGATGAGCTGCCAGTAATGGGTTCTGGAGAATCTCGCTTCCCTGCTTTATTAGTGGAAGGTAGCGCAGCAGAAGCATTGACTCTATGGGAAGACAATTTTGACCTCCAAGTGAACTTTCAACCCAATGTCCAGATTAAGGCTAGCTCTTTCAGAGACACTCCCTTACATTGTACTGTCAGGCATGAAATGAAGGAACTAACTACTGAATTTTTGAGTAATGGGGCAGACCCATTTGCCAAGAATGGCATTGGGGAAACACCGTTGCACCTGGCTTGCAGATCTTCCAGAAACAGCTCTCGATACTCCAAAAGAAAAGCAGAGTTTCTGAAGCTTCTTCTTGATCGTGTTCCTGTGGAGGAGACTTTAGAAGTCATTCATCGCTCTTCAGTGGAAGATTCCACGACTACATCTACAAAATCTGGCTTTTTTAGTTCGTTGTTGAAAGAGAAACCTAAGGAGAAACCAGCCGAGGGCACTTTGCCGAAGTTGCTAGATGGTTTGGTGAGCTTGCCTGATAATGATGCCCATCATTTGGGAGTTCAGGACAAGGTAAAGGGTGGGTCCGGTTAGATTTCATGTAGCTATAGCATGAGTTTGGGGAGGTATTGTTTGAGTGTCACTTTCTTATCATGGGATATAGTAATGTCCTTAACAGCACTCTACTTCTAGAGCAGTCCAGTTTCAATTTTGTCTATTTCTCACAGCATCACTAAAAAAAAATATTGTTTACATTAACTGATGGAGTATTGATTTATTTTTAAAGATGGGAGCTAATTAATAGTCTTGACGAGATGATGATTAGTACCTTATAAAATACGGAATAGGTTACATGTGTGTTTGTGTGTTGATATTACATTTTCAATGTTTGTCTAAATAAACAACCTCGAGTGAAATAGTTATTATTATGGTTATGAGCTTGATGTGAGTGCAGTTTAGTTATGTATTTTCTAAAACTGATTTTGAACTTTTTTTTTTATAATACTTTTGATTAGCACAGTGAGTGAGTCAATTAAAATAGAATATATGATAGGCTGTTGACTGTATTGGAATGTTCTTTCAATTATGAAACAGACTGTCAGATAAAAACTTAACCAGACTATTATGAATTACTAATGAAGGACCAGAACTAGAAAGGGTTGAAGAAGTATTGAACATTTTTAAACAAGTTGACAGTATATTAACGCTATATCTTGTATACGTATACTGATCATTGCTTTCTTTTCCAGTCAAATATACAAAAATTGGGGGGAGGGGGGATCCCAGGGCTCCTATTGTGTCTGTGAAGTTACATTCACGCCTTAGTCATAATGTTGGACAATTTTTTCGAAGTCACACGACAAAAGTTATGAAACAACCAACCGAGTTGCTAATTTTTTTGCAGCATGTACAGGTAAATAAATAGTGGGGAATTTCCCCAGTTTTCACTGGTGTTCTCTCTTCTCATTGTGCCCTTTCACCCCACTAAAGTTTCTACACAGTAATCTTTATCAAGCTTATGCATACTTAATTTGTGTTTTCCCAATTCACGGTGTTTTACATAGAAATTATGTCAATTAGACTTTCAATGCTCATCTATGTATTTTTTTTTAATTTTTCTCCTTGTTCTGTAATTCATTTTTTGTACATATAAATTTAAATCAGTTCAGTTTAGTGTAAAAGGAGCAGTGTTACTCTCTTCTTGACCAACTGTACAATCAGAGACACTACTGGTGTACTGCTAACACTATCAGGTTTATCAGTTCATCTAATCATAAACTCACTTCTCTGGCCTTTTACTCACACACACACACACACACACACACACACACACACATCCTTCTCTCTCTTCATCTCTCCTTCGCTTTCTTTCTCCCTCTCCATCTCTCCTCCCTCGAAGAGATTTGCCGTTTGTATGATGCGAGGACTCTTTATTTCCTTAATAAATGAACAACTCAAAGAAGTAGCATTGGCAGATGCAATAATTTTTGTGGCACCATGGAACAAACATACAAACAAAACCAAGAGCGACCTTGTTGTTTTGTTTACAACCATTGTAGCAGTCTCTGTGTTTGAGGAAAAGTAACAAGCAGTAGCCAAACCCAATCAACCTTCAATTGCCTTATCTGGAGAAAGTGTAGCATTTTATGCTTGTTGTTTTTTGTTTGTTTGTTTTTGGTTTTGTCTTCCAATTTTTGTTTAATTTTTTTTTTTTTTTTTTACATTTTTTTGTTGTTGCTGATTTCATGTATTTTATGTTACATGCTGGAGTTGGTCAAAAACTGTTAACTTCAGTGGAAAGGATAGCCACACTGGCTAGCTAGCGATTGTGGTTGCTAAGAATGATCATCTGATACTGATCAATGCCTGTCAACTCTTCGGCTATGGTTTTTGAGTTGTAGCTGATGCACAATGGCGCTGTGACTTCTCCCTGGCCTAGCCTTATTACAATATGCTTGCAGTTCATGACGGTGATTTATTTGTTACCTAATAATCATCTTCAATGACTGAATGTCTGCAGTGCTACTTTATATGGGACTGTTTATCAGCTACAGTTGTGGATTTAAGCGCGTTGTTGTTACCATGGTTATTGTTTTGATTACGTAACAAAATGCACAAATAAACTCTATACCCTTTTTTAGTATGGTACGTATGTGCTCTAGACACCCCCCTATTCTCCCCACACCTAATAAGATAAAAGTGCTTCCAAACTTCTTGTATCTTGTGTTCCTGGTAGTTAGTGTCACATACCCGTGATGTCAAGTATTGCTGTGCTACAGGTTTGTGTGGAGTGTATAACACTAGTTGTTTGATATTGTTTCTAGTGATATACTTATGGCACGTGTTATGCTTATGGCACGTGCTATACATATGGCATGTGCTATACATCGAGCACATACTATGAGCATGTGCTTAAAGCTGTGCTGTCAGTACATGCTTGTTTCATTGTGACATGACTGTTTGTTTGTGATCACACATATGTGTGTGCTGTTAGGGTGTTATTTTAATATAGTATAGCATGAAATCATTATCAAGTCCTTACAATTTATTTTCTAATTTCTGTGTATTTACTAAGTTTTTGTGTCTAAAATAATATCAATTTAGTTATAATTCACTTTACTATTTCAGTCTCAGAACACTCCATTACACTTGGCGGCAATATCAGGTCTTCTCGATTGTGTAGAGGTAAGCAAAGAATAGTGTAAACTTATTAAAATCTGTATAATGGGACATTTTCTAAATGAAAGGGTTAAATTAGGGGGGGGAGGCGGGGCTCCATGAAATGGAAGGAAATTGGTATATCGAAGAAAAAAAAAGTCTAACTCTTGTTGTATGTATGGATTAATGTTGCATTGGAAGATGCAGAAATACGCAGTTAGAAGGAGACTGTGAATTGCCTCTTTTTTTTTTTCTTTTTTTTTTCCAATCAACACCCTATTTTCTTTTTTCACTTCTCCCCCTCCCCCAACTCTCTCTCTCTGTCTCTCTGTTCAGTTGCTGGTGGCTCACAATGCTCCTCTGTTTGCCCGCAATATTGCCGGGCAAACTCCGTGTGACGCAGCCTGGGAAGCCAAGCAGATCATCATTGCCAAGCAGCTGGAGGCTAAGATGGTGTTTGATGTAAGGAATGCAACGTGACAAAATGAATTCATCACAGAATGGAATACCTGTACTCATTGTATTATACAGTCTATGAATACAGTGTGGGTTGTTCCAATCTTAAAGAATAACATGGTGGAGGTTGTATGTGCCAGGGGTGGGTGGGTTGTTATGGTGATACAGATTATGCCAATTTTATTTATTTATTTATTTATTTTGAAACTGCAACTTTCAAATACCAAAACAAATTTTTTTTTATGTTTTGTTAGAGTGTAGCAGATGTGAAGGAATCTGGAAGGTCAGAGCAGTTGACTAGAATGAGAAATAAGGTAAGGTGTCATATTGAACATCAAGTTGTCAGGTTAAATATAGTGGTAGTATTTGTTATGTTCCTGTTGTTATGATGTTTAGTATTTCCTGCAATAATTACATGATAGTTTTTTGTCTGCACATCAAATCCCGCCCCCCGCCCCTCCCCCTCCCACATACAATAATATATGTTTGACTGTCGTTTAGAGTTTCCATGACACCAAAGCTCTGAAGTCTCTCAAGCAGGACATTATTGCAGGAATGGCAGAGAAGTTACAGGTGAGAGAATGTGAGATACCAGAATTGGTAAGGTGGGTCTAGCGTACACATGAGTTCTGTAGTAAAAAAAAAGGTAGGTGACTCAAGTTCAAATTTTATTCAGTAAATATAATACAGTACTAGATGGGATCACTCGATAGACCAACAATACAGTGTGGCAGGCATGGTTTAAATAGTCTCTAGCCATTACATCGTCCCAGCAGCTGGAATGATGAGAGTCACATAGTTTGTACTTAATGCACACATTCTATACTCCTGACAGTAATAGTTCTAAGCTATGTCTAATTTCATCAGTTCAAGGCGTGTCTTCTTCTCTTGTCTTTCATCCCACCCCCCTCCTCAGAGGTGGCCACGCCCCTTTAGTATCCATCCCTCCTTGAGGTCTTCAACCGGCCAAGGCACACACGGGCACATTGACGATGCTTACATTCCTTCTATGTAACGTCGGCTGACCTCCAGTTTGTACATGTGTATTAGCCGTCCTGTGTACTATAGTGTAGGGCGTGTAGCCTCGTATCTAACAGCAAGTGGTGTGGTGAACCACTGACTGACACACAGGGAGTTAGCCTAACTTATACCATGCCTCCAGGGCAAGTTTGTCAAAGTGGAAGGTTAATAAGTTAGTTACCTCCTGTTTGTACAACTAAAATAATTTTTATTCTGAATTGTTAGAACTAAAACCGGACAAGAAGCACTGCACCAGGTAATCATTGCTCACAGGGCATCAACAGCCACTAAGTTAAAGCCTGTCAATCATCTTGGAAGAATTCTTTGCTGAAGTGACTCTTCAGTACTAAGTTTACTACTAAGTTGACTTGATTATTTGGAGTGGTGGAGATTCCTTTCAAGGTTAATACATGATGTCCAATATTCATCAAATAGGCCACCATTTTGTCTTCCATATTTCTTGAACTGACAGCTCTTGACAACATATGTGAGTTCGGCAGTTGACTTGTTATCAGCCCTAGGTTGGGCCTCCAAAAAAAAGGACGCCCACACAAGGCAAGCGCCCGCACTATGTCGTATGTCTGGGTGTCAGCACAACAACCCTCACTATGCGATCATTGGACTGTTATGCTCCCTCCGATAAGGACGTTAGAGTTGTGTTAGCATGTGTCCCACTTTATAAGGAACACACTTGTTCTAATGTGCAGTGGGTTTGGGGGATTTACACCAAGTGGAGTGTTGTAGTCATGTTGGATGTGTTTAAATGTGTATGTCATGTTATATGACTCTTGGATACATGTTTGAAGGATGTTAGTCAGACCTTAGCATTTATGTATCCTGAAGTCACATGTTATTTGTATCTGTGAGTTTGGTTTTGATTAAGCTATGAATATCATTAACTAATTTCCCCTTGCACCACTATTGAGTACATATGTGTATGTTGTTTTAGATCACAGAGTATTCAGCCCACGCTCTTCTAATGGCATATGGTGAGTTATTATGGTCAGAGGATAGTTTAGAGTATATATAATTATATAGTACTCTTAAACCCTCAATTTGACATAATTGCTGGATTTGGCATTTTATATGATGCATCTGTGTGTGACACATGTGATATGATTGGTGAGTAAGTGAAGGTCAACACAGTGGGACACTACTAGGGTTGCACGGGTGTAGGAGGCAATTTTAAAGTATAGAGGCCAATCAAGCTACCACATTTGCCACGCCTACAATATTGGGTGGGGTTTATATAATTAAAAAGAGATCGATCCAAAAATTGATGTATTAGTCAAGTGATGGAAATGATGAAAACATGACATAAGCTGTACTAACTTTGACCAATCTTACCCATTAGTCATTCCTTGTCAAACAAGAAAATAGGCATTTTGCTACAGTGAAATTAGTAGAAAGTAGCTAATGTCTTCATCTACAAAACTGGTTCTCTATGGAACTCACACTAGAGTCATGGATTTAAATTTTGACTGTGCCATCTTCCCAGTTGAAACAACCCTTAGTAAGAATAGCACCACTCACTGAAACTCCCTTTTCTTGCAAAATTTTCAGATTGCTGTATAGCTGCAGCGGGCCAGCTACCTCCAGGACTAAATAGTCCTTTCTTCGCAAGCTAGTTTGGAAACTAAAACGCCTGAGGCTGATGAGCCTGACGTGGTAAAACCCCCCCCCCCCCCCCCGCTATGCTAGTGTGATTAAACAGATTTAGACCGTTCCCAAAAAGTGTGGCGGCCATGGCCGCTACGGTTCCTACGCCCTATGGTTTGTGACTATTTCGAGGCACTGGTAACATGTGTAAACATATATGTGCATGTTGCATATGGTATATTCACTGTGCAAGTAATAGAGTAGTGAATTGGCGACCGTTTAGTAAAGACTTTGTGGTCTTGGTGAGTAGGCTCGAGGTAGACTAATTACTCAGAAATGTTATTGGTTTTGTCAACGCATTACACTACTCATCGTAGCAGACCACAAGTGTTTATAGAACTGATGTTCTCAACATGTGATAAAAGGGCAGGCCTTTATACAGGATTTTTTTTCTGGTGGGGGGGGGGGGGGGGGGGGGGGCTTTTCTATTCCTACTTAGAACAGCTTCAGTTGAAAGATTTTTTAGCTATATGATGAACCTCATTAAAACTCATATACGCAACAGTATCACTGACCAAAAACCTTGATCGGCTCATGAGAATTGCCATTGAGGATCCAGTTTGCTACGATACGTCCCATAATGTTGAAGAAGCGGCCACTATCAATGGGTGTTGGTTAATGTGGTATAGTGCATGTGTTGTAAGTGTTTTCTCTTTCATTTGTTTGCTTTCTAGATGTCAGCTTGGCTGAATTAGGTTTGGTTATTATTTGGCACCGTGAAACTGTTGTTAAGGGCAGGAAACAGTAGTCTCAGCTTCACTAAAGGAAGTGACTTATTCTTACCAGTTATTTCTAGAGATATTCTTCACCAACTAACACTTTATCAAATGGTTGAGTTCAATTGTAAACAAAATTATAAATTTTTAGATTAATTTTTTAAGAATTAATATAACCAGTTAATAAAACTCAACTGCTCACTTGCCATTAGTGCAGTGAAGTATACATCTAGTTTATTTAAAGACAAGTAAGATGTGTGTTTAAATTAATTTCATCCTATTCTTGTCTACTTCTCTGAACTGTTTGATTTCAGGTTGGTCGGAGGAATTGCTGCAGGAGGCGTGGCAGGCGGACAGGTCTGCGGCCTGTGAGAAGGCAGGCATCACTTTGGAGTCCACCCACCAGGACAGGACAAATGGGGATATAGACACTCCCCCTGCGTCTCTCACAGTGTACTCGGTAAGGGATGCACTATGTAAATAGACACACGCAGCAATATTGGGTAAGGGTCAGCAGTTTGAGTAAGCTTCATTTCGGTTGGGACATTTTCTGTATAGAGATATATTCAGAGGTGTGTGTGTGTGTGTGTGTGTGTGTGTGTGTGTGTGGCTGTGTGTGTGTGGCTGTGTGGTGTAGTGGTTGTGTCCTGGGCTCAGGGCCCGCAGTCCTGAGTTCAAGCCCAACTCAGGCAATTTTTCCATCTGATTTTCCATCTGCCTCCCACCAGCCCCACCAGTCCACCCAGCTGTGATTGGGGACCTGGCATTTGCTGGGGTGCAAATTCAAGGCCTTTTCTCATGAAACAGCAATGGTCCAGGTGGGACTTCGGGTGCCCACACCACTTGCTGTGAGGAAAGGCCTGTTCTCCTGCGAGTTCCTAGCCCGGCTCCAGGAGCTTTGCTTGCACGGCTCACAGTGCCTGCTTAGTGCACAGGCATCCTGGCTCTGCCAGGTGCGCGTGACCGCCTAGAGGCAGCAAGAAAATTTTCATTTTTTGCATTTTGTGTGTGTGCAGTGTGAGGTGTGCTATGAAGATGTGTTGTCTAGAGACAGGATCAAAGTTCCCTGTGACCACATCTTCTGTGAAGGTTGCTGGAGAGCGTAAGTTTTATACAATTTTATTTTAGTAAAAGATCGCCATAGAAACCAGTATGGGGTTAACAAATGAGGTATAGTTCACACCTACTAACTTGCTGTACATACTCAGTAGTACTAAGTACTACAGTGTAAGTGAGTAATTAGTTTCCTCTGCTGTTGCCTACTCCTCTGTTTGTATTTCTTCCCAATGCAGCCCAAAAACTAGCCCATAAACGAATGAAGTACTTTAAGTATTTATTCAAACACTTTCTCTCTCTCCTTTCTTACAGGTATTTGGATGGCCAGATTAATGAAGGAGGGGGCAAGGAGATTCGTTGTCCTGCCTACGAGTGCTTCAGACTAGTTCCAGATGTAAGTTGAGGCGTGTGTACATGTGGGGGCGTGTATAGCCCAGTTACGTAGTACAGTATGTGTCTGTGTAAGTGTGTGTATGTGTGTATGTATGTATGATTGTTTATGTATGTATGTGTGAATGTATGTATGTAGACATAATACTATGTACATAATGGTACATTCCTATGAAGCACCCAAAACTGCCAGGAACCAGTTGGTATTGAATAGGTTTAGTATACATCATATCGTCATCCTCTAGAATGCCTATTGACCACCATGATACCTTAAGTTGATAGAATGCTGTTAAAGACTTCATGCATTAGCATCTACTGAAAGTTTAGCTGCACACCGTAATATGTTGTTTTTTTCTTTCTTCTTATTCTCAGAAAGTCATAGCCAAACTCATGTCAGAGTCTCAGATGAAGAAGTACTCTGACCTCGCCACTCAGAACTTTGTGGACAGCTCTGCTGATATCCGCTGGTGTCCCTTTCCAGACTGCGGCTACGCCATCTGCATCAGGAAGAATCAAGACTCAGACGAGGTCAAAAGCAAAGACCAGGGGAAGCCCGTTGTCAACGGCGCCGAGGGGGCGTCGGCTCTTGTGAGGATGAAGATGACGGCAGGTGAGAATGTGGAGTGTGGGCAGGGCCATGGGTTCTGCTGGGAGTGTATGAAGGAGCCTCATGAGCCGGTCTGCTGCGAGCTGTGGGAGAAGTGGAAGGATACCGTCATGACCAACATGTCTGGTAAGGGGTTTGTTGCTTTGATTGGTGATGGGGGTGGAGTGAGATGTTATCTGGGTGTGAACCAATGGGATGTTTAGGGTGGCTGTTTAGTAGCACACGTGGTGGTGTTTTGTTTTGATTTGATTTGATGGCCAGTGGGTAAAGACTTCAGTCTTGGCTTTGGGTGGCAGACATAAATGTTTGAAGTGTGCAATACATTGTAACAGCCTCTGCTAGACTATGTACTCTGGTCTATGCTTCAATGTGAAGTGTCCAATGGTAAGGACACATTTTTATTTGACTAGAAAATTCTCTCTTCCTTAGTTAACGAAACAAGTAACTTACTAAACCTCTTCTAGCTCTCTCCTGAAGCACACAACATTGTAGGTGATGTAACATAAGCTATGCTATCAAGTATTATAATATATATATATATATGTGACCGTCTATAGGAAAACCAGGCACAACGCGGCACCTTCGAATTTTTTTTTTTTGCACTTACGGAGTTGTCGGCGTCCAGATATTGAGCTCCCCAAGTTTTATCGTCGCAGCTTTAGTCGTTCCTGCTATAATAGACCTAACCGTTCCCTTCCGTAGGCTTGAAACAATACATTTTTAAGAAATCGATCGATCTTTTCTCGATATTACGCACGCCGCGTTGTGCCCGGTTTTCCCGTAGACGGTCACATATATAGAAGAGGACAAGTCTAGAATGTCTTGAATGTAGGTGGTATTAAGCTGCACATACTATCAAATATATATATTATATAATATATATAATATATATATTATATATATATATATATATATATATATAATACTTATAGCACGAGTCAGAGTACAATATGGGAAAATATTTTACGAGCACGCAAAATATTTTCACGAGCCAAAGGCGAGTGAAAATGTGGCGTGAGAGTAAAATATCATTCCCATATTGTACGACGAGTGTGATAAGTGATTTATTGCTGCCTTGATATTTTTTCTCAACCGGTTACAATTCAATTTTCATTGATTTTACTCGTTACGCGCATGCGTAGTGTACCGTACAATATAAACCGTACAATATGGGAGAATACAGAACGCTCGCGTGATGCGGAAATATTCAATTAAAAATATAAAAGGTGCAATAAATATATATATTATATATGTAGAAGAGGACAAGTCTAGAATGTCTTTGGAGGTTCAAGCCAATGCTCAATGGATTACTCAGAATACCAAGCCTTGCCCACAATGCAGGTGTGTATGTGTATGTATGTATGTATGTACGTTTATGGTTCTTATCTCTCTCTCTCTATTACCCAGTGCTCCTATTCAGAAGAATGAAGGCTGTAACCACATGAACTGTAAGAAAGTAAGTTAAAGTTAGCAATGTTTCTTTACTCATCTATATCATCACCTACGTTTGAAAGTTGTTTAGACAAGTCTGTTTAGCAATTGCAATATTTTAATGCTTTTGTACTGTACTACAATCCACTGGAAGTGTAATTATCATGTTTTATGATTACGTTGTGAGCGTGCTCTGTGAACTGTTTGGTTGTTGTTGTATTTGTTGTTGCAGTGTCGGCATGAGTTTTGTTGGGTGTGTCTGGATCCATGGAGGGTGCACAGTCACAGGACTGGCGGATACTTCATGTGAGGCATTGTCTTGCAGACTTATGGACATGTGTAGATACGATGCATTGAGTGGTCCTTCCACTTGGTTACTATTATGTAAAGTATGATAAACTTGGCTTGCACATATTGACCCGCATGAAGACGCTCACACTAATGTGTAAGAATTAGTGTCAGTAACAGTGGTACTAATTACCGAATGTTCCAGTTTTGCAAGTTCCATGCTCCATTTCTATTCTTTGAAACATTTTGGTTTGCAAATCAGCATGCTTCCCAAAAAGTTTTTTTTTTAAATTTATTATAATAGCAAATTTTTCTCGTTCTAACAGCAAGATTGTTAATTAAAATTTAACCCGACGTTATGACTTCATGCTGAAGTCCTCTTCGGGGTCAACTGAGGTCGAACTCTCCATGGTGATATAATAACACAATGTAAACAGCAAGATTTCTGGAGGGTATTTACTTATTTAATCTAACCTATGGCGGAAATTACATATATATATTTCGTTAGTAAAAGTTTTGATTTTCTGTATCTGTTGTATTATATTATATCATTTTTCAGCGTGTGATGGATTCTTATATTGTACAGATGTAATAGATACAACGCTCAAGACAAGGCCAAGAAGGAGGTGGATAAAGCCAGGAAGGGCATAGAGAAAGAGTTCTTGCAAAATGCACTACAAGACTTGGAGGAGAAACACAGGAAGTTACAGCATTATCATACCAGATACTCGAACCATCTGAACAGTCAACGAGTATGTGTGTGTGTGTGCATGTGTTTGCATGTGTGTATTTGTGTGTGCATGTGTGGGTGTGCATGCATATGTATGTGTCTGTGTGTGTGAGACTAGGGCATCTTTTCCATTTCTCTCTCCCCTCTAGTGGGGGATGGGGTGAGGATCCAGATGTAATGTCATAACAAACATACGTTGTACAGACAATTCATGAAAACTAATAATAATAGCAACATTTTCCTCGTTCTAACAGTCGTTATTATGTTAGCTATAACTTAACCTGCCGTTTCGACAAAGAAGTTGAAACGTTGGGTTAACTTTTAATTAATGTAACATTGGAATGCCTGTCATTAAACTGTAATGTATAATTTCTGCGTTCATGTCTTCAGTATCTACACACTTGATAAGTAGCATACTCTGGGAAATCTATAAGGGTTTATGTGGTCCAATTTAAATTACTAAGATTATAGTTGTATATTCATAATTTCAGATAGAGATGGATCTCCTGCAGAGTTCTCAAGCCAAACTTAAGGAAATGGAGAGACTTGGACAAGCTCTAGATAAGAAAGGTAAACATGAAGTCCTTAAATATTGACTATTAAATCTTGTTACATATGTCATTGGTTTATTTGGGTCTGTTCCACAGTGCTAGGGGGTGTGGCATATACTGCTTACACTGGCACCTCAGGGAAAAATTTTCAAATGTTTGACTTTATTTCATGGATAGTTTAGGATTGGAAGCAATTTGTAGCGATATTCTCAGCTTATACGGCCAAAAACTATACAGACGTCTTAAATTGACTCTGTGGGAAAATTAACAGGAAGTCCAAATATTGGTCAATTTAAAAGTATTGTATAAACAGATAATGCTGCTATTATTATTTCAGCCTGGAGAATCTTTAATGTTTTTTTTATAAAACTACTTAGGAAATTAGAAAGTTGTTGCATTGTGTAATTTTTTTGTGTGTGCCTCATATATTTTTCTTACAGTAGTGTGATTGTTTATTCTTTGAGTGGTGAGTTCTCAATTTTATTTTTTGTGTTAAATTTTTTTAGTTGCCGTTGTTAAAGCAATGGCACTCATGGATACGGCTGAGTTCGCAGATGAGGCTTGCAGATCCTTTCCCAGCCTGCAGGGAAACTTCCTCGACCAGCTATTTCGTGCGCTTCTTCACTCCAGGAGGATACTGGCAGCATCGTACTGCCTGGGGTATTTCCTGCCGGAAAAAGAAAAAGAAGCCCTACAAGCCCACGAAACTCTGCAAGGAAAGCTGGAAGGAGCCGTCGAGGTATTGTCTCAAATGTTAAATAGGGAATACCTGCTCATACCTAAGTATAAGATGAACGAGTCTGCCAGGAACGTCGAGATTCTTTGTGAGGAATATTTGTCAGCGATGAAAGATATCGCCGTGACTGCAGGGCGAGATGCTTTAGGGATAGATGACGAGGAGAGGAGGATACAAAGAGAAGAACAGAGGAGAAGAGAAGCAGAAGAAAGGGCTAATCGTCCTCCTTCTCCGCCTCCGCCTAACATAGCGGACTTGCAGGAATTGATATTTATTGAACATCTCATCAGGTTGATGGACGATCAAGGGAGGTTACATTTGTTTGTGCCTGTGGAACATAGGAGAGAAGCTGCAGGAGAACAAGCTCAAGCACAAGCTGATGGAAGAGGACAGCAGCAGCAGCAGAGACCACAGGGAGCTGCCCAGGCTCAGAGAGGACCTCCTCCTCCTGTAAGGAGGCTGACACCTCATCCTGGTGATGGGAGGAGAATGCTGAGAAGAGGCGCCCCTAATGGTCAGTAAACGAAACTGGAAGCTTTCTTCTAAATGGTCACTTTGTCACTGTGTTCCGTGTTTAATCTGTGCTGTGTGTCTTCATTTTTTAATAATGTTCAATGAAAATAAGCTGCTGCTACGTTAAGTGGTCTTTAAATAGAACGGTTGTTGCATTCCTAAATAACAATTACTATTGAAAAAATAATATAGTAAATAAAATAATCGATAGCCTTAATTATGGGAAAGAAAGCGTTCTCTTCCAACAAAGGAGGTGGAGGAGGCAGTACTTTCAAAGAACCGGCCATAGCGAGCTACAGGAAGCAACTAGGGAAAAATGAAGTACGCAAGGAGAAAGTGTCCAGACAGTTGCGGAACAAGAAGCGGTTCCAGTCTACGGGCGACCTCATCAGCTCTGGGACGAAGAATTGGAAAGTTGTCGCATTTATCCTCTTGGTACTGGCTGCGTTATTTATCATATACTTTACGTTTGCGTTGGAAATAAGTATGTTCTTTTCTGGCTGAGTGAACGGAGTTGTAAGGGGTGGTGGCTTTGGAAAATCACCATACTACAAACGTTATGTCCCTTGCTATGCTGCACACTGGGAAACTACTTCACTTAAATTAGCAGTACTTCTTGAACAATTATTTATCATTTTTACAATACTTTTTAAAACAAAGATAGGTTTTCAAAATCACATCTATGAAATAAATAATACTTGGTTATATTGAATTTAGTGCAATTATTGCCATGGCAACATGACAAAGTGTTAATTATGCTCTGGTGATGTTGAATTTTCGCTGGTGGAGAGTAGGTACCGGCAGAGTTCATTGATAGGGGAGAAATCACCATCTCCTGTGATGACGATGTCGTACAAGTGGAGATACGTCGGCAATAGCTTGTCAACCTGAACAAGCAAAACAAATGTGGAAAAGAGTTGAGTTGCAATGTGTTTGCTAATAACCATTAACATCATGTTTAAATTACTAACAAATTCAAAAACATTCCCAGAAAATATTACTACCAGCATTTGCAAAACTACAGTATTATAGTGTCGTGCTCTTAAGCTAGGGGTTCAATTTTTCCTCTGCCCCTCCTCCCCTTAATTTCATATGATGAATAAAACAGGCCAATACAAGAAAATGTAAGGGATAAAAAAACAACAACAATGAACAAAAAATTAAACAAAAACAAACAAAAAGGAATATGTTCATCATAATTAATTAACTGATTCCGGGGTCACTCATGACTCAAACTTAAAATTCAGACTCACGTTGTGATTTAAGAATCCTATCTTGATAACGGAGTCAAGTGAGTCCTTGAGATTTTCAGCCATCGAAGGATCTCCGAGAGAATCTCCTATCAATATTACGTTAGTTTTTCCCTGTATAATAACAAAATTGTACACTTTACTAATCAGTGTTCCATCAAATGCATGATTCAACATACTATTAACTTCCGGGGAAGGAAGGGGGAGATTTCAGGCTAGCCCCCCCCCCCCCCCCCCCCCCCCCCCCCCCCTCCCACAACACTATGAAACCCAGTACATCATATAACTAAGATAAAAAACCAAAAAAACAAAAACAAAGAAGAAAACAAACAAACAACAAAACAAACAAACAAAAAACAACAACATTTTCCTTCCACTTACCTGTATTTTGTCAGAGAGAGCTGCAAACTGTTTGTGTAAGTTTCCTTTGTTGGAGCTGGTTATGAGAGGTTCAGTGAATCCTGTGACCACGTCATCCTCACTGTAGACCAGGTCATTGGATATGACCTCCACATTGTCCCTCACTGACGCCTGCATCTCCATAGCCAGCACCAGAGTGTCTACAAGAACAGTAACGAGAATGGTGAAGTTGGTAAGGTGTGGTGAATGTTGGTAAGGTGTGATGAATGTTGGTAAGGTGTGGTTGAATGTTGGTATGTTGTGGTTGGTAAGGTGTGGTCAATAGCACAGAATAAAGAACAATATGTGAACGCATCAAGTAAAATTCAGGCGTTCACCGCATTATTCAAATGTTGAGAAAAAGCAATTTTAGTTTAGTGTTAATGAATTCTTTATTACCGACTCAGTAGTTGCTAGGATATTACTCTAGTTGTCTTGGCAACCTTCTATGACATCACTACTAGTGTGCTCTTACTAGAAATCTTGGTGAGTAGGCACTATAGTGAGTTTAGCTTAGTTTTTGTCAGTGTTCTCTTACTAGAAATCTTTGTGAGTAGGCACTATAGTGAGTTTAGCTTAGTTAGCTCAGTTTTTGTCAGTGGATGTAGGATGCCTAAGGTCACTAGGAAGCAGCAAAGAGCGAAACAGAGTAGGAACTTCCTGGATGGGATTGCTAGGCGTCCTCATACTCATTCTCGAACACTGAGACGCTCTCTGGAGGAGGCTGGCACAAGTTCCTCTGTGTCTGACTCTGAAGCTGGACTTGGTGTCTGTCCACAGTGTTCTCCTGTGCTATCTCGATATGCTACAACTTTCAAGGAGATGGTTCATTCTTAAAGAAAAGGAAGAAGATAAATCCTGTCCCAAAGCGTCCTGAATCTGAGTTTACCCACTATCGTGATGTTACTAGGCAAAATGAATGGCTACTGGCTAATGTCTTTGACAGTCTAGGGAACTACCTGTACTGTCACAACTGTATCAGGTCTAGCTTTGGAATTTCGAAGGACAGGCTTGCCCGTCAACGTAAAATCAAACGTCAAGAGTCAAAGCAGCCAGTAGTTCAAATGACAAAGCAAAATGTCGAAGATCAGCATCTGGGTGAGTTTGTGATAATGCCTTCCGAAAGTCTGGTATCATTTAAGACGTGGTGGAGAACAGTAGAGCCAGATGATTCAGTTGCGGTCCGTTATCCACACAGAAAGCATGGTAATGCATTACAGGTATCACACTCTGCTAAAACAGGGACGATGGAGAAGTTTTTGGAATTCGTTGACACAAATACTCAGCCGAACGGCCGATCGGCAGATTCATCCGGACCAACCCACTATTTTTTGCCCAAGTTCGCTACAATTCAAACCCCTAAACCTACTGTGGCTCACTATGAGGAACGCTTAGCAAGATCCGTTGTGGGAGAATTTAACAGAGTTCAGCAGGAAACTGGTGGGGGTGTTTGTTCTAATGGTTCGTCCCATAACTGGCTTAAAGCACACAGACCTAAAGTTGGAATCTGTCCGCATCAGGAGGACTATTGTGATACGTGCAGTCGCAAAAAAACTGAGATTCATGCTAAGCAAACCACTATAAATCGTTTGTTGCAATCATCTAATGCTGATCCTGACGAAGTGAAAAAGTTAGAAGAAGAGATGAAAGACACTAAACAAGTCCTTGAGAATCATCGAAAAGAAGCCCAAGAAAGCCACAAGTACTACATTGAGGTAACAAAGAGTAGCAGGAATGAATGGAAGGAGATAACAGAGCTAGAGAGGAAGTCAGTGCTGAGTGAAGAAGAAAAGACACGGTTAGCCTTTCTATAGAACGGTTTCAAACTTGTTGTTTCAGCTGATTATCAGATGTGCAAGCTTGTACCTTATTGGGGTTTGTCAGCACAACCTGGAAGCACGTACTACCTGCAGAAACTTAACCATGATGTGTTTGGTATTGTGAACCATGCTGAGGAAACATCAACGGTGTATCTTTTTGATGAGAGAGTAGGGCCGAAGAATACGGATCACACTGTTTCTTACCTCAATGACTATTTTGAGAAGCTGCCACAATGGATGAATCGCGTGCACTTGTTTTTGGATAACACCTCCAGTACAAATAAGAATTGTTACTTGATGGCTTGGGCATACGAAATGGTTCAGCAAGAGAAGCTGTCCTTTCTTAGAGTTTCTTTCTTATTAGCAGGGCATACCAAGTTTTCCCCCGACCTTTTGTTCTCCAAAATATCACAGACCTACAATAGGAGTGATGTTTTTAATACTGAAGAACTGAAAAATGTTGTTGCCACCTATGCCGATGTCATTGTTGATGACGGCCACTTAGTTTGTGACTGGAGAAGTGCAATGGACAAATATACCAAGTTACCAGGTATCCGTGCACTACATGACTTCATATTCACCAAACATCCCATTACAAAAGAAGTTGTCGCCAAAGTCAGAAAGAACTGTGCTACTGGATCTTTTGATAATGCAACCATTCGTGTCAACAGTGGTCGTGATGTTCATGAGAATGTGATTCCTGATCAGCGTACAAAAAATTATGTTGCCCTTGGGAAGACAAGATCGTTGAGCCAATCCAAGGTCAAGCACTTGCAACAAATGTCAAAAGACTTTATACCATCTAATCGGCACTTACCATTCATTAACATTGCATAAAATTTCACTGCTTTCATTTTCAATAATTTTTACTGATACTGATTATTACTTGCAGTCACTTCATGCATGATGATTATGACCAGTTAAAAATGTTGTATGTAACACGGTTCGAATTTTACTTGAATCCATTAAAACTACACATTCAAACAGCATCAAATTTTGCATCAGTGTAGCCAATACATTAATGCATAGATCTGTAAGAAAAAAAACATAATGGTATGGTGTTGCAAATTCCCGATTTTTACTTGATGCGTTCACATATGCATACAGGAAAATCCCTTCTTCAGCTATGCAACATGTTTCAAGAAATATTATTTTAATCAACGAACTGAGATATCTTATTTTGTAATTCAGATTTGAGTAGCAAGAAAGATAACACTCCAGATGAGTTCACTCAAGATTGGTGTGTGTGTCTGTGTTTGTGTGTGCAAGCCGTAAGTAACTAGGTTAGTGTAGCTACAGACTGGGTTACATCCGCCATTTTGACCATACATCCTATCCTAGCTTTGTGGAGTGGGTTGTGCTGAAAACAAATTGAAAAGGTCATACCACGTAGAAGTGCACAACTTGCTTGCTACACACACAGAGTATGAACTATACAGACCCTAACCTTGGATTCCAGCTGAGAGGACTATCAGAGGAACATCGTGTGAATCCAGGAGATCAAAGAAAGTGTCACAACCTTCCCTAAAGGAGGAATACACAAAAATAGCAGACTAAGTAAGGATGAGAAGACAGAGAGGAGGAAGTGGGACTAAGTTTTATAAAATAATTAATACATTATACCAATACACTAAAGTATCACAACTAGTTGTGATTTATCTATTTCTTTTCTCTCTTCTCTTCTTCCCTCCTTAGAAAGGGACCAGGTAATTAAACTCATTCATATAGAAAAAGAATGGAGAGAACTTGTAACACTATCCTCAAACACACACACATACATACACACACACACACACACACACACACACACACACATTCTCTCTCTCTCCATTCTACCTTAGTTTCATATTCCCATCTGCCACTATTCTTCTTAGCTGGTCTTTTCTAAGTCCTGAATTAGCCAGTAGCCGGTGGGCATTGCTATACCTGAAACACACACACACACATACAAACATCACTAACAGAGACTTTTGGGGGGGAAGGTGAGGGGGAGAAATACTGAAAGTGTGACAAGTGTGATTACACATACCAACTTTCCATTGCTATCGTCCTTTCATTTTCTGATAAACTCCTGCAAAACACAAATGAGTACTAACTTAAAATCAAAACAATAACACAACAAGGTACCTGAACATAAACTGTAATCTATAGCAGTATCTAAAGAATGTGCATGCAGCAATACTTATGGGCGTTGGATTACAACATTTCATTTATGCAGTGAATTCTATCACTGCCTCAGAAAAGGACAACTACATATATCAACAACGAAGCCAACATTTATTGTAACCTTATCTCTAAAAACAGAAAAAAACAAAGAAAAAACAAACAAAACATTTTGACATAATGTGACAGTACTTGGGAAAAGGGACCAATTATGTAAAATCAAAAATGTACAGTAGAGCCCGAACACCGACAAAAAAAATAAATTTTTTTTTGGTTTTCTTTTTATTGGCCCACAGGTATCTCCTACCCTTTAGCTACGCTGACACCAAATTTGAGTGGCTGAAACCGTTGTTAAAGGTCCGAGCGCCCCGTTGAAACACAGTCACCATTTACTCTCTATTTTGACCTTTCGTGCGTGCACGGAAATCCAACCCGCGAGTAATTGAAAATCGTGGGCGAATTCAATTTGTTGCCTAGCAACAAATTACCCCTACCTCGGATAGTCGCCGGTAAATTCTTATAAGTTTTTGTTATAGCATTGCAGCAACAGAATAGAAATAGTAAATGTGAATAATCAAGCTATATAGGTTGATGTTGCTATTTATGGAGTCTTGTAGTTGGAGCCTGCAGACCTGGAGACTCCTGGGACTATTTTTGTGAAGACACTAGAAGAATCAGCATGTCTCTGACTGGACAAACGTTTCAGTGATGATAAGGACTTCTGTCACACTGCAACAAGAGAAGGCAACACATTTTGAAAGTCTTCATCATTTTTGTTCATTGATTTCAAGAGATTCCTATTGTTCATTTGTTCCAAAACAGGCAACAAGCTGGCTGCAAGACAAATATAATCCTAAACTTAGCTAGCCAGTGAACTAACAAACCAAGCTAGTTGATCATTTCTAGAAGAGTGACTGTATTATAGTTACCATGACTTACTGTAACTATCAAACTGTTGGAAACAGAAAAAAAAAAAAAAAAAAAAAGAAGCACAAAACGGCCTGCAAAATTATGTCTATACGCATCTAGTGCTATTTAAAGACATACCTGTCTAGTACTCTTACACAATGTAGGGTCTAAACTGAGTAAGGCCTCCCCCATCAATGAAGTAAGCAGCCCCAACTATAACTTACTGCCGTTCAGCTGATCGCCACCATTTTCCAAGCATAATAACAGTCTTATGTAACCCGTAACGCGGACTTCCGGTTAGATTACGGAATTCAACGTTAACTCCGCGAGAAATTGAATAAGAAGTTTTAATTGCAGTTTTCTCGAAATAACTGTGCTCAAGTTGGTCAGATTGCCGCTCGTATATTTAGTGAACCAAACTTGGTATCAAAATACTCCATAAGAAGTGCTCTACACAGTGGTATGAATAACTCATTTTTCAATTTTTAACGCAATTCGTCCCTTTTCCCAAGTACTGTCACAAATATCATCACACCGAAAATTGTGGTATTCTAGCACGAATCATAGGAGAAAATTTTCACAAAGCAGAGCAAGCAAAATTTCTCGCCGCACGAGTGCTATTAAATTGAAAACCCAGTTTTTCCATGCTACACTATCATGATAGGCAAAGGTGACAATTAAATTCTGCAGTTAATAAATCACAACTTGTATCATATTTTTATCAAAGAAATCTGTCCCGCTCCAATTCTGCTATTTTTCATACGGTGCCCAGTAATTTCGCTGCAATATTGCCAAGCTGATACAGTGTGGTAAGATATCCATGACCAATCAAACTATTATTTCAGTTTTCCACTGTTGTGGTACTTCAAAATAAAAGAACACTTTTATTGTCTTTAAAAATAAATGGTATTATACACAAATGATACGAGCAGAGACATAGGTTGAGTTATTGACTGACATTATGCACGCATATAACACTGACAGAAGTATCACTATTAAGTTACATTACTAAACTCACGGGTCTACTTCCATAGGAGCGTACTTCTGTCTCAGATCATCAACCTGGATAATACACCAGCACAGCACAAGACTTACATTGCATCCTCTTCGTGACTTGATTATTACACAATGGATTAAGGGGCAAAAAATTAAATTCCTTGGATGATGCAGGTAAGGATCACCAACCAAATGATTCTGAGCCCCCCCCCCCCCACCCCACCCCCTTTCCCTAAAGTAGTACGCTCTGTTAAAAAAAAGTTTTATTGTACCAGATACATAAAGCATTACATTAGTGACTTGACTATTGGGCTATGAAATTTCAAGTAAGGACAATTCCATTATGTAAGGTATAGCTATGACAAACAGTGCATGAACCAAGATCATTTACCACTGCCACTAATAGAATAGAAAATGAATTCCACTAAGTTTGTAAGACCTAACTGCGAACGTGTCTTCGTTCTGTCTCTGTAGCTCTTTGCCCGTTTTTTTTTTTGTTTTTTTTTTGTTTTTTTGTTCTGGCTATATTTCGAAGCATTTTCTCCTAAACTTCTCGTGCCCAAGCTAATGTTAATGTTAACATATTAAATTAGCCTCCGGGGTTGGACATACAGTACAACAGCCTAACGTAGCTGGTGTACTCAACTTCCTGCTAATGGTAACGTCACTAATAGCTCATTCATGGATTATTGAATCGTATAAAATAGGCCACCTCCTTGAGACTGTCTAGAGTATACAGCCTCATGGCAGTGGAACTGGCAAATGCACAGTGTAGCAAAAAAAAACAACAAAAAAAATCAACAACAACAACAAAAAACAACAACAATAAACAGTTTGCTTGGGGAGGTAGTTGGGGCAAGTCCACTACCCTCTCCATAAACAAAGTTGTTACAAGGGGACATTTTTCTTATAAATTATTGAGACATTAAGGGCTAAATGCTGGGTTCAGCCTAACTACATACTGCAAGTAAATATTAAACGGAAGCTGAGAATTTTGGGGGAAAATTTCTCCCAGCCCCTCCCCCCAAACTAGATAGAACTTTTCTCAGATGTACATGTACCAATGTCCTAGAGATACAAGCTACTTACTGCCTGTCTGTAGTCCTCTGGCATTAGCATAGACCTTTCAATGACAGCTACAATACCAAAGAAGAGAGATAGAGTAAAGCACAGAAATAGTATCTTGATACCACCACACAATGGTAAGTTGACAATGCTACACCTTACCAAAAGAAGTGCTTCCTCTGTCACCGTTCACTCTATATCTGCTCAGGGTCATATCAAAGTCTGTTATTACCTAACAACAAATGACAATGAGATTGATTACCAATATTTCGGAGTTTTCCTGATTGCATTACCAGAACAACAACAACAACAACAACAACAACAACAAAAAATCAATACATAACAATAAACTACGTAAAAAGTAATAATATCAGTAAAATTATACATAACTATTCCTGCATGAAAATTTTCGATGTCAGAGTATAGTTGAGCAACCCCAAGTGCATAGCAGAATATAATAAAACACAACTTGTGAAAACAGAATACAGTACTGTCAACACACAGTAATAGCAACTCTATTTATTTTGTATTGATTTCTCCTAGAGTAATAGTTGTGGATGTACTCGTTATTAGCCTTTTACTTACCAACATCTTCTCTTTACCCTGACGACGAATGTTGTCTAATTTACTAATTAGTCCGTTTGAGGCCACTTCTTCGCCATTACCGTTACCCGAGAGAACGTTTGGGAGCTTCAACAAAGCAGACAATTTTTTATCCATGTTCAGTTCACTACCTTTAAACTTTCGGGACCCCTTCACGAGCTGGTTTCACTTCTCTCCTTCTGCAGGCAGTAATCTGGTTATACAGGTCTAGGTTAGGATAAAAAAGTAGGCTGAAGATAAAAAGGTGTGGTTAAAATTAACGCGCGGTTTTCATAAAATAGGTGTGGTTTACTTAGCTTTTCCCGCCAAAAAGCGCGAAACATCTGCCGCGCGGTATTACTCACGAAAGACGTTATGTGCAGAACGGCTGACCCTCACCTTTGACCTCACGCGATGTCTTTGCGCGCGCTCTTGTTGCTAGCTGTCACCTTCGACCTTTGTGGAAAGTTGTCCTTGGTGACCCTGCAAGATTGATTTAGGAGGTGGTTCGTTTTGTTGGCTAGGCTGTATTTGTGCTACACGTGAGTGATGATAAAGGAGAAGAGGACTGCAATGGCAGGAATTCATATGCTATGCGATAACAAGTAAGTGTACTAAATACTGTGATGTGTAGTGTTTAATAGATAGCTAATGAATTGTATTTAGGAGTTTTGCAAATTATTTGACATGACAAAAAAAACAGAGTTTTCTTTAAACACCTCTCCCCGCCAAACTTGTAAAGCATGTAACTGTCTGAACTAATCATTTCTGCTGCCAATCATTGCTGAAAGTGTGGGTTATCGAATAATGAGTAATAGCATGGGTAACAGTGCTATTAGGGATCAACAGCACTAGTAAAGCAATTGAAATAGTACTGAGAGAGTGCTATTTCAATTGCTTTACGAGTGCAGTTGATCCCAAAAGTACAGGTTACCCGTGCTGTCACTCGCTAATAGTAGGCCATCTTTTCTTTTTTTTTATCATTTGCACTTGTAGCTACACTGTATCAGTCACTCACTATCTTTGTATTTCAGTTAGATTCCTCTGGAATTTCGATTTCAACCTATTGCTCCTCTTAAAATGTTGAAAACTTTCCGTCTAATATGGGTAGAGCTTCTGTGGTACAGAATGACATTGTCTCCAACTAGATCTCTCCAACTGTACGTTTCCAAGGTTAATACTGCATGCGTGCACACTTATCCGTATTATTTTACTTAGCTACTGTGGTATTTCACTTAGTTTCCACTTAGTTACCGTGCTATTTCACTTAGTTACGTGCTATTTCACTTTCTCTGTGCGACTTCAATTGAAGAGTGATTTTCCCACACAATTTTGAATGGGCAATTTACGTGCCGTACTATTAGATTTAGAATTGCTGTGACAAAACCTGTTTCATTTTGGTTTTCTTCATATACATGTTCCATATTATCGTCAGGAGTGGCAGTAAACACTCGGCCACTGTAACTAATGAAATGCCCCCCCCCCCCCACCTCCCTAGTACTTTAGTGAGATTGTGTTGTTGTTTTTTCCCATTAGTGTACTGGCAATTTTTAATTAACAGTGGTATACATGATGACAGTGGCTAAGGTGTAAGGCTAAGTAGGAAAAATAAATAATACAAAAAAAAAGAGTGGGGGGAAATTTTTTATCTAAGTCTTGACACAGAATTACATCTTATAAGGTGTATTGCATGATTAACTTTAATGTCGATTGCCCCCCCCCCATTCACATTGTCTAACTTACCTCCCCCTTGGGTGACAAGCCGGAATAGCCCTAATGATGTTAGGGATGATAGGGTGTTGAACTTGTCTACAATCAGTATGGGTCATGAGATCCTCAGAAGTGTGTCTAAGAGTTGGCCAGAGATATATTTATCGTATTGATAGTGGTTAGTGTGCAGCAGTTCAATATGATGGGATTTCTTGGATAATATTTGTTTGACTAGGTATAAACATGCTTGATTATTAAAGTTCAATGTTTTTTTTTTTTAATAGCAGCCTAAATGTTTGATTAAAAAAACATTTAGGTATGACTAGTGGTTTGAACTTTAATAATCAAATATGAATATGATGGGATGGAAATCAACGGCTTCTATATCGATATCTGAACACAGCTGATGTCTTTTATAGTAGGCCTTCACTATGTATATAGAAATTTGTAAGTAAGTAGCTGCAGCCAACAACTCCACATTAGTTCTCAAGATGTCTGGGCGAAGCATTTATTTGAAGTGAGAATTCATATCAGGTGGATTTATTGAAGTTAAATGGGGAACAAAAACAATAGCGGCTGCATTAATGCAGCCACGGAAGTCGATCACTTTAAAGAATCATAAAAAATACAATATTAAAGCTATATGTGACATACGGTAATCAAAAGACGTCTAAAAGACTGCTCATTCTTACAATGGCTAAAACTTTCTTTTGCTATGTAACCTTTACCAATTTTTTGTACCATTCGATCAGGAGTTTACGGCTTCTTGTTTTACAACCTTTGAGGCTATTAAAAGCTTCTGGCGAATTTAGCCATGTTAGAGAAGAAGAAAGTAAGGACAGATAGTTAGCTACCTGTGCAGCCGTTTTCCTTAGGGTTAGAAGTATAGAAAGTAATGATGGAGCCTCAGGGAAGCCAGTATAATCAAGCAGTACTAAGTCCAGTAGCAATAGATGTCTACTTAATACAGGTATTAGTAGGAAGGAGTGATGAATCTGTAATGATAGAAAGAGTGCTAGGAGTGTGAGAGCAGCAAGCAAGAGAAGGTTTGATTCAGTTTATTTGAATGTTAGAAGTGAATGTCATACTATTCTGTGTTGAAACAAAAAGTTGGGTTTTTTCTATAGCCTTATTTATACATTAAAATAGGATGGGAAAAGAAATGTATTTTATTTTATCACTTTTAAAAAGTCACTGATGAAGGCTACATGGAGCCGAAACATTTGAACTATTATTACAGATACTACAGAAATTAAAAATAAACATGTTTTAGTATGAAGCTGTATATTTTTATGTAGTAATAATGAATCTTTATGTAATACTTAATTAAGTTATTTTACCATCACTTCATCCTTGGTCGTAACTTGTGATACCTTAATTTTTAATCAGTGAATGAGTATTGATCAAAACTGAATCCTGTCATTCATTAGTAGTGTATGCCTGTGTGTGCAACTAGTTTCCTGTGTAGGAATGTTTCTTCTATAATATATAGAGCTGACGTTTCTTCCCTGTCACTAACCTCTAAAATTAATGTTGTGGTTTTTTACCACACTTTCTTGACCGTTCTATTTCTGCATTATACTACAGTATGTGTTCATGCATGCCTCTACCTCTTGTTGTGTTACAACTGACTCCAATCTAGAGATCCAGAACCGCCGTGTTAGTGAATATTTTTAAGAGACTATACCTCTTAGCTAGAGTTTGATAAACTGTTTCTAACAATTTCTTGGTAGGATCAGCTTGCAGAGTACAAGTTGAATTTCATGATTGCATTTATTCACTTCAGTGTGTTTTGTTTTTCTATTGCTTTTCCTTGTAGTGGGATGGAGTGGGTGAAGCTGCTTTCGATGTCTCTGACTTAGACTAGCTGTGAATGATGGCTCAAGAAGTGTCAACATTTGATCATAGAGTTACCTGACATTGCTGAAGTGATGGCAAGGTGAGTGTTCTCAGAGTGTGTTTGTAATAAGGAAGTATTGATTCCAATAGGTCTACATTGCTAGAAGGTATCACCAACACTCGGAGCAATTAGTGGCTCTGGCTAGCTTGTTGTGGTCACCTAGGACAAAAGTGTGTGTGTTTGTGTCAATAAATATACATGTAAATATGTACGTCAAGTAATGTAATCAGATGTCACTGTATATGAGACCAGTACTATCGCAAGATGTTGATAATCGTAGTGATCTGAATGCTAGTCCATACTCTGGCAAGTTTCTGAAGGCTGATCTTATGCAATATAACCTGTGATTTCCCCCTAAGTGAATTTGTGCCTCCCAAAAATTGCCGATTTAATTCCTGGGGAACACTATTGCAATAACAAGGAGTGACTAATGCAGTAACATTAACACATGATCCTGTGACTGTTCTGTTGGAAGATGTCTATTATTTCAGCTAACTTTATTTTGTGTAATCTATGACCTTCAGTGGCATTGGCATCAGCTGTGTCTAGTTCAGTTCTAGTTAGGAGGTTATACCTCCATGTATTCTACATACACAAGGAGTCTATATGTAGGATAATAAGTTCTGTTCTGTTAGTCAGTTTTGTCAATTAGTTGTTATGAGTTTCATATCACTAAATTACCAGCTGTAGCTGTACCAAGTAGAATGCTTGGTTTCCCTCAGTTGGAACATCTCTAAAAATATTCCAGTCTGCGGAACGTTTTAGTTCTTTTAGGACCTTTTAGAGGAGCCCTGCAATGGCAGTCAAGTGTGGGCACATCTGAACAATTTTTCAAATTTTATCCATCTGTGTCTCTGGCTTGTAGTTTATAAGCACATTATTTATTCCTGACAGGCTTTAGGATCTATTTTGATCATGTCATATTTAATCTCGCTTTACTGGACCCTTTACCTACTGCTATGCAGCGGGTAGGCTGACATTAAGTAGTTGTTCAGTTCCCCTCACCAATTGGGAAAACCACAAACAATAGATGACATAATAAGGTGGTATATCCTGTGATGTAAGACTGCTCTAACTTTTTGTGTGTGTTGTATTTCTATATGGCTGACTGAGTTGAATAATTCATGTGCCATGAAATATCTTAGTGGGTTATTCAGTCATTCTCGGCTGAAATAATTATTGGCTGTTAGAACGAGAAAAATTTGCTATTATCTTAGTGGTTTATCCCACACTAATTAAGCCCACCATCACATCACCCGAGCCCAGGTAAAGGTCGGCAGAGGACCTGCAAATACTGCGACCATTTGGCTAAGCGATCACGTGTGGGGTGTCACATATTGAGCAATGGCATCCGGGCATTCGTCCTGATAGCCACTGTTCTCAGTGCTTGTAGCCTAAGCCTAGTAGCTACCTGTTACTTCCTTGCCAGAATGGCTGGTTCACCCGGCACTATTAGCTCTCTAAGGATGGCTGCTCATCAGTGGTGGTATTATTTAAATAGTAAGGGGCTGGAGATATACACTACTGTACTCTATGTAATTAGCTTTCTGTAGGTCAGGTTGGATTAATAGGATCTAAATCATCAATCAAATGGCCTTCATTGATGCAATCAGCTGAAAATAGGAGTTCTATGGCTTGATAATACATGGACATGCTGCCGGTCCATTTGCCTTGCTTAACTAGTACAGTTATGTTATGAGTTGGACTCTAGCTGTTACTCTACCCAACAGTTGCAATAGTTACTAACATGCAATGGACAATGATGATCATAAAATTTTGCATGAAGGTTCGAATAAGAAGAGTGGGAGCCGGCAATGCACCCCACACCTGTAACGAAGGCTTACGCCTGATCATAACGAGGGTTGGCAGCATGATTTCGTGATTTAGAGATATGTGCAGTATTAATGGCCGTATTGCCAAGATTGGCTCTGTCAAAGTGATCAGTATTCTCGAAAGCTTGGAAACTCCTGAATCAGTCAGGTTGCATGCTGTAATTGATATTTGACATGAGAGTGTTACATGAGAAGGGAGGCGGAGCAAATAGGGATTACATAATGAGAGAGATTAGAGAATGAACTGTAGTGCTGGATGTGTCTTGGCACTCATAAGCCACACTACACTATTGCCAGTGTGGCATTATAGAGAGCATGGATAGGCAGTTCTAGTACATATAGTTAGATTTCCGCCAAATAAAGGTGTGATGGTCTGTCCGGGGCCCCTTTGAAAGTGTCTATGCAGGGCACGCTGCCCTTCACTCTATTTATTCTTACACTATCACAGTCGCTGCCTGTCTATTCGCACACGATCAGGCTCTTTGCCTATCTATTCTCTCACTCTCGTTGCATGTCTATTTTCACACGATCAGGCTCTCTGCCTGTCTATTCTCACACGATCAGGCTCTCTACCTGTCTATTCTCTCACTCTCGTTGCCTGTCTATTCTCACATGATCAGGCTCTCTGCCTGTCTATTCTCTCACTCTCGCTGCATGTCTATTTTCTTACTCTCAGGATCACTGCCTATGTATTCTGCACTATCAGGCTCACGGCCGTCTATTCTCTCACTGTTAGGCTTGCCGCCTGTCTAGTCTTACACTATCAGGCTCATATTCTCTCACTATCAGGTTTACTGCATGTCTACTCTCACTCGCAGGCTTGCTGTCATCTATTCTCTCACTCTCACTCAGGCTCGCTGCCTGTCTATTCTCACACTATCGGGATTCTGCCTGTCTATTCTCACTCTCACTCAGGCTCGCTGCCTGTCTATTCTCTCACTCAGGCTTGCTGCCTATCTATTCTCATACCAGCAGACTCACCGCCTACCTATTCTCACACTATCAAACTCACTGCATCTATGCACTCTCAGACTCACTGCCATCCAATCTTGCACTATCAGACTTGCCTACGTAATCTTGCACTGACGCCCAGGGGCCTATCTATTCTCAGGCTCACTGCCTATGTAGTCTCAGGTTCACTGCCTATGTATTCTCAGGCTCACTGCCTATGTAGTCTCAGGCTCACTGCCTATCTATTCTCAGGCTCACTGCCTATGTAGTCTCAGGTTCACTGCCTATGTATTCTCAGGCTCACTGCCTATGTAGTCTCAGGCTCACTGCCTATGTAGTCTCAGGTTCACCGCCTATCTATTCTCAGGCTCACTGCCTATGTAGTCTCAGGCTCACTGCCTATGTAGTCTCAGGTTCACTGCCTATGTATTCTCAGGCTCACTGCCTATGTAGTCTCAGGCTCACTGCCTATGTAGTCTCAGGTTCACTGCCTATGTATTCTCAGGCTCACTGCCTATGTAGTCTCAGGCTCACTGCCTATGTAGTCTCAGGCTCACTGCCTATGTAGTCTCAGGTTCACTGCCTATGTAGTCTCAGGTTCACTGCCTGCCTATTATTCTCTCGCTGCCTGTGTACTCTTTGAGCTGATGGAAGCAAATTAATTTAATATTAGAATTCCACCATGTGTTAACAATGTTACTGCAAACATGTCTTGTATCTATATCAGAAAGGCCAATCTTTCTGTAGCATATTGCCCATTTTTGTGAAATAACATGTAATGTACAGGTATTACATTGAGCGACCAATAGTTTAGTTAGATGTATTACAAGTGCAACATATGTAGTATTCTTCAAAATACTTATGTAAAGATGGTTATGATGTTTTGTACTGCTTAGAAAAGTTTAGTAGAATTTTTTACAATCTATCTTTATTTTGCTCTCTGTTAAATTCTCAGGATTAAGCAAAACTATCTCAAACTGCAAGAAATTATTTGCTCACATGATTACGACGTGACGATAGGGGGACCTTTTCCACAACAGTTAGTACCCTATGTGAAGCCAACAGCTTCATGTTTTCTCAAACTTTCATGTTTTCTCTGACTGCCAGAACAACTATAACATTACATTTTATTTCATCATTAGTATTAACGCATGCTTATTTGTTCTTATTTTCGTGTACCGTTGATCGTTGTGATGTTTCGTTTTTTTGTTTATATTTATCACCTAGAACACTGTCATTGGCTGTTCTTGCTGGAACTCTGATGCTACCATACCCGCTAGTGGGTCTTCACTGCACTAGTTACTCTGTTTCTGCTTGGTGTAGTGCGTGTCAGTAGACTACGCTGGGATTAAGTCCTCAACTTGCTGGATAGTCCCTCTTGTACGTGCACACTGAGGGCTAATAATAATAGTAACAAATTGTAAAGATTTCGTGTGTTAATATTAACTTATGTTCTTCGTATTCATCAATCACCAGCGTTATTCATTTAAAATCATATATAAATTTTAGTTATTTTGAATGTAAATTCAATACAGACTACTGTGTGTAAGTATTGCTGATACGTTTGTAGTTGGGATTTAGTTTGTATTGCAAGTAGGCATTGATCTTTGTATATCAGATAGGATTGCAATCTTCACTTTGAATCTCTCTAGTGAGAATGTTCGCGGATTCTTCATCATCAGTGATGTGTTCCACCTCAGTTTATTTCTCTTATTATAACAATCTTGTTTCAATACTCTATACTTGTATTATATATGCCACTTAATTGTTTTATTTACCCCGCCCTTATAATTGTTATATATTTTTTGGTTAAAATGGCCCAGCTCCCCCCTCCCCTGTATGAAGCCCTGACCAAATACTGGCATATGTAGACACACTGACAAACTTCAGTTCCTCCCCCTACTCTAAACTTGGGGCTGAAGAAGCCTGTAGCAGAGAAAATAAATGCACTGCCAGTATCATAAATATTGGGAGTTTTTAAAACCAAACTTTGAGGGACTACGGGGGAGAGGGGGAGGGGGGTGGTTTATTTGAATAGATGAATCAGGTAAACACTTAAAGCAAAACTATAGCAGAGACATTTGGAAAAGCTAAGCAGAGGATAGAGGGTAGGAGCAGGTGGTAGCATTACTAATTAAGATCTCCTTTTCCTCACTCAATTACGCAGATGCCCATTAATTGGGTTAACTGAAAAACAACAACAACAAACAAATAACTTCATCAAGTGATACTATTATGGATAAATTAATAGTGCTAGTAGAGACGTGTCAATTGGTGAGAAATAATCACGATAATTCAACCCTTTCACAAGCAATAGTGCCTCACAGAGCTCTCTTCTGAAATTATGCTTAAATCTCTACTCATACAAATCACTCACTCACAAGAAAGGGAAACTCAGCTTAAGGAAGAGAAGAGGGTGGAGGAATTTAGTTTAAAGAAGGGGGAAAGGTGTGTCCCCCTTTCGGTATCAAACAATGCAGAAATCATTAGTGACCTTAATAATTGGTGCACTTTGTTTTCAAGAGGCTTTATCTTTCATTAATAAACTATCTGTTGTTGATTTTTACATTAATGAAAGATAAAGCCACTTGAAATGATAGTCAACAAGGCAGTACTCATTGTGACATAAAAAACAACAACGTACATTACTGAAGGTTACATCTCCAGGTAAAGTAGGAAATATATGCTCGTCAAATTATTAAGTTGAGCTTAGAGTGACAGGGTGATGGAAGTGGAGTGGGGGTGTACAGGGGGTCACACACTGTGGAGATTTAAATGATAAGAAACAGTTTTAGTTATTTTTTTACCAATTAAATACTTAATAGCTTTAATAGCATATTTTTTCAAAGATATGGTTTGAGTGGCGTGGGAAGGGGGGGGGGGGGCATAATATTTTTACACAACTTTAAAATGTGATTTCTCGCATGAACACCTGCAAACCACAAAAAAAAACTTGCCCTTAGAGCCTAGTCTCGCGTAGCCAGACACTTTACCAATCGCTACGCGGGAAAGGGTCTGGTAGATTGACATTGAGCAGTTTGTTCAGTTCCCTTTGCTAATTGGGGAGACCGCAAACAATAGGTGATGTAATATCCTGTGACATAAGACTGCTCAAACTTTTGCGCGTGTAGTATTTCTGTGCACAACTCTCCAACAGCCGTGTCAAAACTCTTCCTTTAGATGATGCCATTAGTTATGCTAAGCAGTGACTTGGCCTAGCTTTTTAAAGATATCTGCAGTTGGAAGTTTCGCTTAGCAGCAAAATACAGTTGTTGCTTTGTCGTGCTTGTACAAGTAACATTTCTTCATGGCAATACAGAGCAAGCTCTGCCTACTGATCTGAACAATTCACGCGCCTGAAAATATTTAACGATTTACACCCACACTAATTGAACCACAGTTAACCACTTGCTGACTAAGCAAGAACAAACTGCTCAATGTCAGTCTACCAGACCCTTTTCCCGCGCAGCAATTGGTAAAGGGTCTGGGTACGCGAGACTACTTAGAGCCCACCCATACTGAATCATCTTCCTCACTGTTTGCATTGCTCTTAAATTTACTACTTTTGCATTGTTTGTAACAAGAGGAGTCCATCTGAATACTTTCTGACTGGCAAGCAACACCCCATTTTTGTAATTAGAGCAAAGTTTAGTGAAGCCATCCAACATTTTGATGCCATTTGTATAGGATCCTGATAGATATGAGCACAATGTTGCAATCATAAGTACTGGTACTCTCTGTATCACATGCACATACATGAACAACTGTGGCATGTAAGTTTCAATTATTACAAATGGCATGTTAAGTTTCAATTATTACAAATTATTGTATCAGCCCATGAGTAAATTGTAGAGCTTTTGCTGCTATGTCTGTACAAATTAAAGTTTTTGTTGTGGGGCTCGTCACACCTGTTTCCTCATGTACAAACTCGGTGTGTAGCATATAAAGTGCCATTGTGGTCTCTTTCATTCATCTTAGTAAGAGGTACTTTCTTGCTTTTTTTTTCCTTCTTACATTCATAATGTATATTTAGTTTTCTAATTAAGCATTCCTATTTAATGGTTATTATTGAGACCTTTATCAAGTAGAGATGAGCAGTGTAACATCAAGTGCTGTACTGTACTGTAGTGAAAACAGCATTGTGTTCCTGAAAGGAGCACTGGACCTTTGGTAACATGTAATTACTTTCCCTTCTTTGTTACAGGTTTGAGATGGAAGAGTGTCCAAGGAATTGCCATGGATACGTTTCCAGTGACGATTCAATCCTTGTTCGAAGGAAAATCTACTGGAATATTGAGGACAACTAAACTTATCACTGACACTGTCATAATCCAACTCTTTAAGAGTTTCTTCATACTGGAAATTTACAGTATTTTATTTTTATGGAATAGTTCATTAGTATTTTGTCAATGGCATTGGGAATATTATACTAGCATACAAACAAACTGCATTTTCAGAATAAAGCTGACTAACATAGTACTCAAGGTTTCTTGGGGGAGGGGGGAAGGGAGGAGGCGGCGAGTGAGATGCATGGACCCAGGAAAAGTACTTGTGTTGCTCTCACTGTCGCTACTATAATATATATACACATGTAGTTTGCTCCATTCACTTTATGGAGTTGTGGTCTGTCGACTTAAGAATATGTGTCACCAGTATAACATTTGCTTCAACTTTTAGAATAAGCAGTCACGCCCAAAATTGAAGCCACACCCTTTGATTGGAACAAGTATTATAATTATAAAACTACAGTTGCAAAATATTGATGTGTACACAGCTATTTTTCCAAGTGATGTAAGTGTACTAGCATGATTGAGGTGCTGCTTGGGGTGGGTCTGTCGGCACACAAATGGTCAGCCCCACAGAGATGGTCAGCCCCCGCAGTAATGGTCAGCCCCGCAGCTAGCTAGCGACGGTCAGCCATATGCGCATGCGCACGTGCTTAAGGTTCAAAGTTCGTTTGATCGGCTGCGCTCTGAGGTCAAAGGTGAGGGTCAGCCGTTCTGCACATAACGTCGTCCTATTTTAACGGTCCGGCGTCTCGCGCAGCGAAGTACTTAGGGCCTGAAGGCGGTAGTTCAAGATGCACAGAGCCGCCTATGTCTACGCAACAGTATATAGCCTAACAAATATTTAACGTAGCTACATTTTCATCAATGCCGTTGGAGGGACATTATAAACTCAAGGTGGGGTCACTATCTAATTGTGTCTTTCTCTGGAAGGACCTGGGACCTGAGTGATCAAGTAAAAAACTGCACCAGTTATAAAACTGTGCAGTAGTATGCACACTGGATATGCTTGCGCTTATGAGGGATTCTTCTTCAATTAATCATCAGCCATGTTACAGTTCCTAGCTTTCTAATTTTGTTTAATAATATAATGCAAGAATTTAACTAAAACAATTAGTTAAAACGAGCACCTTCAAGCAGTGTGGAGTGTGGTGAGAGGCTATAAAATTGCAGAAACCAAGGCACATTTTTGTAGAACTTAAAGCTCACCATTTCTCCCTCTGACTGGCTAGTAAAGATTTTTTTTTAATGACTCTCAGTTTATTGTGATCAAATGAATAAAATATACTTGGCACTGTACAACAGTTAACGAGTATGAATATTTATGTTCTTCATCCACAGCTCCATGTTATGCCAGCTTGCCTTTATTGCTGCAATGGAAAATAAAACAACAAAGAAAACAAAACCAACAACAAATAATAATGGAAAATTATTATAAGTCAACAGGTTCATTATAAAATGTTGTATGTAAAAAAAGTATTCCTGAAAGGGTGTTACCTATTATTCCTGACAAAAATACACTCTTTTTGGTATGATCATAGAGTGTTTCGCAGTGTGAGTGTAACAGCACACCCTATGAGTGTAACAATACACCCCAATGCAAAAAAGTGTTCCAGTACACCCCACTTAGGGTGTAACTAAACACCCCGGTTTTTACAGTGTATTTAATAGTATGCAAACTGTGGAATTAAAACAGTTAATGTGCTTGAGAAAAATGAAGAGGAGAATTTCATGAATAAAAATGCATATTATATATATACATAATATTAATATTTGCTAAAATAAGTTTTTTTCTGTGTAGCTAATTTCTTCAAAATATATTTACTCCCTGATTTGAACGATGTCTTTCTGCAAATGTTATTATATTTCTCTAATAATTTGAGAACGCCGGTAAGGTCTTCCTTCATACTGGTCACTTATAAGGTTTCCACGAGGGAGGGTAAGCACGCAGCAATTACTCTGACCCTCCGCTACCACCAGGCTAGGGGGAAAGTTGATGACGTAATCCCCATCGCATATTTAATAAGGCGTATAGTACGAGAGAGAAGTCTATGACTTCCGGTTACGCTGGTGATTGGGCTGTTGTTATCCACTAGTTTGTATTTTCATATTGAGTGAGCAGTAACTTTTATCTCTCTCGCCTGCTATAAATGGGTATCACTACATCTCGACCAAGTGGGCCAGTACAGAAAGTGAGTAGCTATTGAAACGGTAGTTACAACTCGGTAGCTATACCATAGCTCTTGAAGGTTAGAGGATGTTTGACTGTCACACCAAATTGATCTTATTTTTTAGTGGACAGGAAAAACTAAATAGGACTTGGCCGGGGGTGGTGGTGTACAAAACAATCGACAAACTTGCTGAATGCTGATACTGGTGAGGGGGCAGCTAGTACCACTAAGCGGGGGAAGCTAGCAAGACACGCCTAGCACAATGACGTAATCTCTAATCATTCAATAAGTATAAGAAGTCCGACATCCGATTGCACTGGTGTTTGGGTGTATTTCGAGCTTGTATTTTTATTGTGAGTGAGCTGGAACTTTTATTTCTCTTACCTTGGTACCTCTACATCACGAAGAGGTGGGCCAGTAGCACAGAAAGTGAGAAGCTAGAAAGTAGTTACCATTAGCTACACCATAGCATTTAAATAGTTCCTCATCAAGCTTTACTTAGTGGCAGCAATCATCACTGTTGAACTTGATAGACATCAAACTAACTAGTGTTGACTGATCCAAATTCGACCGTTGGTCAGTGTAAATCGTATGAAGTATCGAGAAACCCCGCTCGGAGTCTGCATTCGAACACAAATTTCCGGTACAAATGTAGGCTAATTACAATTTAGGTGCGGTACATTACAGACCTGATAATTCCGGTATTGTACCGGATGTTCAGGTACACTTGGCAACTATGTAAAAGGTAGTTACCATTAGCTACACCATAGCTACACCATAGCAATAATTAGAGGATAGCTACTAGGGCCACACTAAATTGATCTAATGTTTCCTGAACTTAGCTGGGTAGTGTACATTAACAAAAACAATCATTGGCTTGCTGAATTATACTGTAGGGTAATGGGGTGAGGGGAAAAGGCAGAACTTTTAATAACATCATCACTATATTTTGCTAGGTTCAAGAAGCACTCTATAGTTATTCCCTCATAAGCTATTGATCATAGCTGTCTCTTCCATTTTTCTAAGTGAATTAACTAGAAACACATTTCATAAAATATAAATGCTTGTGAATTTTGTTTTTTAGAATTTTTCAAAAAAAAAGTGGTTAGCTAAGTAATTTTCATAAGACATAAAATCAATTTGGTGTGGCCAAATTAAAAAATGTTGCAACATTTTTCAAACTGGTCACATCGATACATATTATATATATATATATTCCAGCCTAGATATCTTGACAATGATATCTTTAAGTACATGACCGTGAAATAACTCAAAGTATTTCACGTTATTTCATGCTGTATTGTGCAAGCTCATTGCCCTATAGTATGTTGAGTTCACCACAAGAAAAACTTGAATAACTTTAGAACGGAAGCCGCTACGCATCCGGGGTTTGCACCATTGGAAAGCTCGCACCAAAGTGGTTAAAATATACCCTTAGTAAACTCCAAAACTGGAGGGAAAGTGCTATTCAAGAACTTAATACAAAAGTCTATGGGAATAGATAAAACCACACCTTTCCTGCTTTACACGTGCCCGAATTTTGTCACACGGTTCGGTGCAATCGATCACATGTAAAGTTTTCAATGAGTTTATAAACAATGAACTTGTCTCTTCTCCAGTGAGTACTTTCTAGCCTTGTATTCCATTACTAGTGTACGCTGTGCCAAACAATCTTTAGTTGTTGCGTCTAGGATACATGTAAGTAAGTCTAATAATATGCAGGTAAATTTAATTTTTATACCTGTTTAACAACTAATGCCGTGCTGTGAATAGAAATAATACCAACATTTAGCTAGCAGAGTGTAATATAGCTGTAGTGTCAGTAATAAGCTATTGCAAATCAAGCATATCCCAATTGTGTGATTGTTAGATCTTTTTATTCAGATTTCTTACACTTTCACTAATGTTTTTCCCCCTAGATTTATTGTGGTAATTCTGAGTGACTCACCTTCACTTCAGGGTTAATTACTAAGGAAGCTTTTCATTATCATTTGTATTTCTGTTTGTTCTGTAAATATTAATGGTTGTGATAATTTAATTGTAATCTTGTGATCAGTGAATATAAATAAATGAAATAATTGACAATAAAATTAAGATTAAAGAATAGTACAAATTTCAAACAAGGACAATAGTTTCATCATTGTGAACTATACAGCAGAATTCTCACATGTAGATACCTTGGATGTTTTAATACTCTCAAAAAGCTTACAACATTGCGCGCTTTAATCTTCTGTGGCTGGTAATTTCACTCTTTCGGGTTCTTTTGTTGAAGTGTGCACCTGTGAGCAGAAAAACGCCAGCAAATAACTAAGTAGAGCTGCAAGACGGCCTGGACTAAACTCTAACAAAAGTTATTGCATTCATAATGTCACTCCAGGAGCTACCCCCTTTCAAGTGAACATTGATTGTGGGTCAATTGCAATTAGTTCACATGACTAAATTGCTTGAGCTTGCTGTCAGTTTACCAAGCTTGCTGTGAAACCAACTTTACCACAGTGAGTTACCTTCCTAGTACAAACTACTGCGGTGAAGATACCTAGTGTGGAATAAACCACTTATTACACTCATCAGAGTGATATGGCTAGAAAATTCACTCTCAGGCTTTATTTTCACTCACCTCTGGCTCCTGAAAATAAATTAGCCTGCTTTTGAAATAATTCACCATATCACACTCTGACTCATGTAATAAGTACTATATGTATTATATTGATAAGCTGAAACATTTCTTATGGTCTATACCTTAGAAAATGCTAAAAAGTCAATCCTTTTGTTGTGCCTTTAGATTACCGTAACTGGAATGGAGGATGCACATGATGACAGTCAAGAAAATTCTCCCAATCTGAATCTCACAAAAAGTATGTTCATACAGAGCAAAGGCTACAAATTTGCTAAAGTTTTGAATTTTCCTGAATTTTGCATGTTTATCAGTTTTCATTCAAATACAGGGCCACACTTAGGGAGTCAGGGGGGGGGGGGCGGGAGCGACAATGCTACTTTTTTACATAGCACCTAGTAGTGGACAGAAAAATATTAGACTTCAATTGCAGTTAGTCTGTTGAGTGCAGTTGTTCAAGTTTGGGAATTAAGTTAAGAAGAGGTGATAATTTAGGTGAATTCTTAGCTTAAAAGGGGTTTCGTCAGAAACCGGAAAAACCCAACTAGATCCTCCACTGGAATCAATTGCTCTGGTTCATACACTCTCCTAATATATCCTTATTTTTATTAAATACACACATAGTTATATATATTATGCATTAAATAGAACACGTATTTATATTCATAAGTTTATCAGAGCCTGTACGATCAATTCTTGTATTGCCAAGTATTGATTATTGAAGGGTTATAAATAAATATGTGTGTATACACATTATACAATGTAATGAATCCATTGTTTGTACCATGGTATACTCAAACCACCTAATCAGATTGTTCAATTTGATGGGAATATAATTTCGTACCCACCTCTTAAAAAGTGAACTGTCCAATAAAAAATTAGTTTTTATGTGTTTCCTATAGCCTAGAGCCATAGTACAAGTCGGTTGCACCCTGCCTTTCGGTAGTACAAAATTTACACTACCCTTGGGTTTGTGACGCTCTGTTGTGTTAATCCTGTACTAATCTCCATGTCCTTGTGTAATCTAATTATTTGTCTTTCATGATTAGTTTCTACCAAAGACTCTCAGGAGAGCTATCAAGCACCACTTGATCTCTACAAAAGATCTAAAGCATCAATCACTTCGCAGGAAAGAAACATACCTGATGTTCCAAGATTACCTGATAATGCAAGATTACCTGATAATACAAGATTACCTGATAATCCAAGATCAACTGATAATCCAAGATTACCTGATAATCTAAGATTATCTGATAATCCAAGATCACCTGATAATCCAAGATTACCTGATAATCCAAGATTACCTGATAATCCAAATATACCTGATAATCCAAGAATATCTGATTACCCAAGAATACCTGATATATATATACCACTTTCTCCTGATGATCCAAATATACCTGATAGTCCAAGAATACCTGATTACCCAAGAATACCTGATATATATATACCACCTACTCCTCCATGTCGTAAGTACAATATAATCATTTCATATTGATAACTCCTGTATTACTATGAAAATATTATGAGGATTTAACTTGCAGAAATATTTCTTTAATGCTGATTGTATATGTTTATTCTGTCACTAATGGTCATCAAGTTATACACATTGAAGTTATTATGTAACGATACTTCTGTACATTTGGCTGCATTTTGTTAAGGGAAGGCACGATGAAGTTTTTCTCTTTTTTTTTGTGTAATTTTCTGGCAGTTTTATGTGCAAATATATCCCAGAAAAAACATTATTATAAGACCCCTTACCTTGGAGATATAATCAAAATCTTAATTACCTCCTGTTGTGAGTAATGATGTAGATAAGGAAACAGTTGTGCTTGATTTATTTAGTAAGTCTATGGCTGTGGCTTGTTTTAGTTAGTTAGCAATGTCTGATGAGTCTGAGGCAGAAGCAAGTAGCCAGTACAGATCAGGCTATGGCTGATGAGAGACAGTAATGGTAGTATAAAACAGTGCCAGATTCCTTACAGCTATGAGCCAAGCAATAGTGTCTGATAATACTTCAGATCATAGGTGATGAATAATAATTTCAACACATACATTCTTCTCAATATTATTGCAATTCAACAAATTTCTTCTCACTGGATTGTGTAAAATGTCCACTCTACTAACCATGATGTATCAGAGTCAGTACGAGTTATCATGGTATTATTATTGCTGGTATTTGAAACATTACCATAGGCATCTGAAATGCCATCAGAATCACTACTGCTTGGTCAGGAGTAATGGAAGCTGCATCAAAGTGGGTGGTGCACCATGTATCACAAGTTAATTTACTCTCATAAAAACCATTTAAATGTTATGAAAAAACTATAACTTCATATTAAATATTAATTTTGTTGATTATAATTTATCAATGCAATTCAATACTTAAATCTGCATAGTGTGTGTCCCCCAGTTGTCCCCAAGCTATAAATTATGCCTCCTCCCCCCCTCCCCCTACTTCCATCACAATATAGCTTTAAGAAATCTGGCACTTTTGTTATACCACCATTACTGTCTCTGATGAGCTGTAGTCTGATCTATATTGGCTACTTTCTTTTGCCTCAGACTCATCAGACATAGCTGGCTAACTAAAACAAGCCCACAGCCATGGTAGGCTTACTAGTAAACCAAGCACAGCTGTTCCCATATCTACATCATCACTAAGCCCTGCCAACAACAAGAAATACTTAAGATCTTGGTTATAATCTCCGAGGATTTTAATTAGTAAAAAAAATTCTGGGTTATATTTGCACATAAAACTACCAGATAAGAACAAAACAGAATAGAGAAAAATTTCAATGTGCTTGCCCTAACACAGTCAATGTCATTCACTCCTTCATATTAATTGAACACTCCAAAAATACCTCCAACCCATAAAATTTCTTTTTTTTTGTATCAGGAAACTTTAAGGAAAATCCATTTAAAAAGTTGTACTTATGTACTCATTGAATTCTGTCACATTCCTCTAACTTGCACACACCTTTCATTTATAAATTTAACTGCATCTCTTGTGGTTGTTTCTTTTAGTATGCAGCTCTAGCCAAAGTAGTAGACGTAGTGGAAGCTCACATGGCAGCATCTTAAATGGCAATAATGGTACAGCTATAATTCTCAACAATGAACACATTCCATTATTATTAAGAAAATTGCATCACCTGGAAAATAAATGGGAGGAAATTGGTAAAGCATTGCCAATACCACTTGTTGTAATAGAGGACACTCGAACATGTGGTACTGATTTAATTAAATTATACAATATCCTGCAAGCATTTGTTTCTTTTCGTTGGAGGCCAACTCTACATCAATTGAATGAGGGTTTGCGAAGCCATGCAGTTGATGGTGCTCAGTATGAGGTTACAGAGGAAGATCTTAGCCTCCACAGAAATCATGTCAGCAATAACAATGAAAAGTACAGAAAAGCCTATCAAGAAATCATAAAACGTGAGAAGCAAGTATTGAAAGTATTATTTGCTAAGTTAATATTTTTGGGACCGCCTGAACGTGGTAAAACTCTGACAAGACTTCGTTTGGAGAATGTAGTAAAAAATATAGCTTCAGATTTAAAATACAACAGTAATCCCAGCACACTCATGGCCAAGAATGAAACTTACTTGATTACTGATCTGTCTAAATCAACAGCTCTGCTGTCAGAAAGAGGATGGAAACATTTGAAAGAGAAAAAAGAAGAAGTTCACTTCTTGTATCAGCTATTTCTTAAGCTTAAAGAAGAAATGGAGTTACAAAAAACAACAAGTGAAGCAGTTTCCCAAAGTCCTTCCAATATAGACAGAAATAGTTATGACTATAAACGTATTTCATTCCCAAATACTGCTAGTCCTTCTACTTCTACTTCAGAAATACTTCAAGTTTTTGATGAATCCTTTGTAACAGGTACATGGGAAGAGTTAGCTGGTCACCTTGATAGAATGACCTTGCTCTACATGAAGGATACTGGAGGTCAGCCTGAGTTGATGGACATGCTTCCAGCTCTCATTATTGGTCCAGCTCTTTATCTTCTCTTCTGTCGATATGGAGACAACATGGATGAGACGTACAAAGTTTCTTTGCGAGGAGCAGACAATTGTAAGATACCAGACAGAATGTCCAACTGCACTGTGAGACAAAATCTTACATCAGCTTTGTCTAGCATATTCTCCATGCAGTCTTATTCCACTGTGCAAGCAAGAGATGATTCTATGTTGAAGAATTTGACACAGAATTCTCCCAAGTCAGTCGCTTACATAGTCGGTACTCACAAAGACAAAGTCTCATCTCAAGAAATGATCGATTTTGACAAAAAAATGCAACAAGATTTGACGGATACAATTTTTGTCGACAAAGAGTTAGTTCACTTTGTGTCAGACGATGGTTTTGATTCTAATGATTCTAAAGATGAATTTCCAGAAGACATGAAGAGACTGATTTACCCGATAGATAATTATAATGGTACAGAAGAGGAGATTGAAGGCCTACAAAAGTTTATACAGAAAGCTTTGGACAAGTTTCCACGACCAGAAATTCCAGCTCGGTGGCTTCCTTTTAGTCTGTTTTTACGCTACAACAAGAAAAAATATGTTGACTTGGACACCTGCTATCAAAGTGGAAAGCATCTTCGAATGAATAAAGAAGAAACAGATGTAGCTTTGTGGTTCTTTCATCACTACACTGGAATTATTTATTATTTTCCAAATGTACCAGAATTGAAAGATTTTGTTATAACAGACACACAGCTTGTATTTGACAGCATTTCACGTCTTATTTTTGAAACTGGTGTAGATCTAAGTCCGAATGCTGGTGAAAAACTGAGAAAAGTAGGTCAGATATCATTTGCTGACATCAAAAAAGTTTCTGCAGACGTTTTCCCTCCTGAAAAATTGGAATCTTTGTTACGGCATGTCCACGTTATCGCTCCACTTCGGAAATCGCTAACAGAAGAGAAGTTTGTCGATAGAGATGCAGCGCAACTATACTTCATGCCCTGTGTACTGCAAAATTTGTCAGAAGAAGAACTTGATGCTGAAATTGAGAGAATAAAAAACGATGCCAAAGTTTTCATACTGAAAGTGTATTTCATTTCTGGATTTGTGCCTATCGGAGTATTTCCATCTATGATAGCAAGCCTTGTAGGCCAGGCATCCAAAGAGGTAATTGATATTCATGTGATAACATTTTTATTATGTAATATTCATATTGTTTTTAAAATAACCCTACTTTAGAGTCAGATGTATCCTTTTGAGCTCTTGGATGAAGAGAGTGTAAGAAAAAACTTCATTCCATTCATTTATGGAAAAGATGGAAACAAAGTATTCTTTGTAGCAAGACCCAACTTCTTTCAAATTATCATGGCTAGACCAAAAAAATGGAGGATACAAGCCTCTCAAGTTTGCAATGAAGTTAGAATACTAGTTGAAGACACTCTGGATAATGTCACAGAGAACACAGACACTGTTCTAAACACTTACAATCTAAAGACTGTCAGTCGTCGATATCAATTAGCATTCGATTGTCCGATTCATCCTGAGGAAGATCACTTGTGTGTGGTGAAGAAAGGAGATTATGATCCCAGCATCATGTGGTGTATAAACTCCAAAGGACTCAAGACAAGAGTTGAAATGGCAGAAGAACACAAAGTGTGGTTTGGAGAGGTAAAGAAATCATTAACTTAAATTAGATATGTACACATTAAATTGGGTTGTTAGTTAAGAGCATGAATCATATCATATAAAAGATAGAAACTTTTAGGACTCTAGAGTCTTATCAGCTATATAATTGTGTAGTTGAAGTAGGCTCTCCACTCAAAATTTCCTATTAAGTGTTGTCACTTATACTAGCTACATTTAGCCATTACCCTTATCAAACAACCCCAATTTATGTACGCACAAATATAAAAGATTCCATTTGCAAATTATCTATTTTATCAAATGTGCTTGTGTGTCAGTAATGACAATGATGATGAAAATGGTGTGTGCATTAATGAAATCAATTAATTTGCTGAGCCCGGTTGGTAAAGCATTGCTATGAATTGAATCAGTAAAGCATCATCGCATTCAGTAGAGGAGAGAAAGATGACCATTGTGTAGCCTAAGAACAGGTAAGGATGACGAATTTTATAAGGCATTCAAAGGCAATAGATTAAATTCACAATCATGGATAGAATAAAAGAGAGACTGAGAAATAGGAAGAGGTAGACAAAGGAGGGAGAATAAGGGAAGCCTCGGCTCAAAATTAAAGAATTGAAGAGAGGAAAGGAGGAGGATAAGCATGAGCTGAGATGACTTAGGATGAAGGATAATGGTAGAGGCAAATTTTTGTGACTACATCAATTGATAGATATAAGAATGTATAAAAATATTTTTTGCTATTGCATTCCTAATTTGCATAAGTTAGAACATCAATGGCCACAGTTGGCAGGCTACTTGCTAGTGTTATACAATTGTACTTGTTGGATTGAAGTTTTACAAATATACATCAATCAATTGTTTATGATTGATTGACTAACTTGTTTGAACAATTTAAAGAAAAACCAAGTACATAAATATTAAATTAGCAATATAAGAATTAATTCATGCACATTACAAATTCTATGGTGTTTACGAGTTAATCTCTGGTAGTTCGTTTTGCCATATAATATGCTGGTTTAATGTTGTAACTGTAAATTACAATCAGATTATAAAGACAGAAATAGAATACAATTACACTCATAATAACCTAGGCATCACTTTATATTCTATACACAATTTCTATTTCGGGCAATTTCTAGGATTAATACATCCCAAATAAGCAGATTTATAAGTGTAAATAGGTAATGTAAGTACAGGGCAGTAGCAGAAGTCTGATAGTGTAAGGGTACTTAATATAAGTAAACATATTGTACAGTGCATTTATTCCCTTGCAATAAGTTTGTGAAGTCTATGTTTACTGCAAACGATTTTAATTCTTGTCTATATATTATTTAGAAATATATGTGCCATGCTGATTCCAATGAAAAGAAATTTTCAGGTAACAAAGATGAGTGTTAGTTTAGATCTAAAATGTTCAGCATCATCAGGAATCAATAGACACTATTAATTAAATTCTAAGTGTTAAACTCCATTTTTGCACTTCAATACCTTACAGTGCGCACAATTATCCAAATACTAATTTCGTTGCTGTGAGAGATTAATGTTATGGCTGCAAAAAGTTTGAATGCACTAATTAGAGCTAATATTGGTTATTGAAATGGAAGGATTATTTCTTTATGAATTATCTCTGGTATAAAAGTCACCTGCCCTTCTTTACACTCATTACCTATACCTGGAATTTACTTATATAAACTTCACCGTGATAGTCACATGTATTTCAGTATAAATCACTTAACAATGGCATGCAGCTTGAAGGTGAGAAACGATCAAACATGTATTAAAAGTTGCTGTGATAACAAGCCTTAGCTACTTTACTCTATATAGTTAATGTTATTCCATTGGACGTCAAGATTGCTAATACTACTTAAGTATTAATCCTGTATGCACAACTGAGCACCTTATGAACTTTTCTTACTCACTTTTAGTTAAAAAATATCATGCAACTTAATAATACCAATGTATGTTTTCAGGATGTAAAACTGATGTTAAACCGCCAAGCAGTAGGATGGAACTAGAAACTAATGAGGACAATGGACAAAACATTGCTGTAGTTAAGGAGAATCTGCAGAGGGTAGACATCAGTCAACTAAGTAAGTTTTATTTCATATCCATGCTACATATATAATATCTCATATGTAAATGTTACAATAACTGATGAAATTAATCTTTGTTTTGTTGTTGCATTTTTTTTTTATCTTCAGAACCTGAAGACTTGTCACTCGTGATTAAAGAATTGGGTGGTAGAGTGACTGCAGTATGGGATGAACTTGCCCTCACACTTGGTATCAAGCAATGGGATATTGACACCATAAAACGTGATTGTAATCACGAATGCTCACAGTGTTTACAGAAAGCTCTCTTCTTGTGGCTATGCAATGACCAAGGAGCTAGTTGGAAAAAATTAGCAGAATCTGTCCTATTTTTAAATTTTGATCTTTATGAAGAGTTGTTGGAGAGGCACTGTAAGTTCACTAGAATAAGTATAGCTTAAGCCACATCCTGTTTACTTTAATGCATTTCCTATGTGGCAACAAATATTAGGCCCTGCTTAGTACATAATAAATCACTTTTACCTATTAATCATCCATTTTGTATTTTTGTTGTTGTTGTTGTAGCTACCAAGCACTGAATCAACGCTGGCAAAGTGTCCATTATCTACTATCTAATTCTACAAATTTAATACACATGCTCTTAACCCACTAACAATATAATCATTGTGGCACATTCAATTAGCTAGATACACAATTTTACATTATAATATGAACACTCATTAGTAATTTTTGTCCTGTTCGACACTAAATATTGTATAAAAATTGATCTTGCATAATCAGAGAAACTGAAGTACAGTAAAACCTCCAAACAACAACCGGTCTTGGGGACAGATCGTTTGACCTTTGTTGAGAGAGTTGCCTCTCTTCGGGGGTTCTTAGAGTATATAATGCCTAGCAACAATGATAATCCATGTAATATAATAGAAATAGACCAATGAATGATTTATTGAGGTGAAAAATAGTCAAATAATGATCTTGCAGATTTTTCTCGCCAAACCTGAACCTTCAAATGTCAGAGACAAGAGTGTTGTAGCAGTCTTCAAAAAAATGGATCAATTGTTGGACATGTCACCATTAACATGGCTCCAATTCTGTACCAGTTTTTAAGAAAAGAAGTCAGCAAGGCTTTTGTTGAAATTAAGGGTGAAAAAATGAACAGAGGTGGCGGAAATACCGTGTGTTTATCGTTTATACAGTTGGCCATGGTATATACAAAGATTGAAAGATACTCTTGAACCACTGATCGCTGCTGGACATTTGTAACTAGCTATTATTATATATCATATGTAACTATAATTGTACTATTTTGACCGGTCTAGGATAATTTTCCCTGGCCGTTGTTAACAATTCGGGGGTGGCCGTTCATCGGAGGCTATAAAACTATTGCAACTGTACTGTAACATTTCATTCCACTAAAAACTACCGCTGTGGAGAGGCTGACCGTTCTTCGGGAGCCCGTTGTTGAGAGAATTCACTGTAAAGTGAATAAAAATAGTGAAGTAAAGACATACATAATAAACTCCGGTTGTCACATTCATGTGCTAAATAAAAATGGAGGAATATTTGGAGAGTTTTAAGAGAAACTTTAGAAGCAATATTAAAATTAACTTCAATACATGAGTTCTATTGGAGTTTTGTGCACGAACTAGATTTTTTTTTACATAGCTATGTGGGGCCACCCACAGAACTGTTGCAGGGATAGCAGGGGGAGAAGCTGGGTGTGGATGACAGTGCGGTATAATTGTGGTCAGCTGCTACATCATCAGCTACCACACTGGTTACAGTTTTGGAACTAAATATTCAGAACTAACTTTAGGCACACATGGTATCACCTTTGAGCATGTGCACACACCTAACTTTATTTTTATATCACACTATGAGGGTGGATGGCTATAAATCACTGTAGTCACTCCACCCAGTTTCAGTTTGTCTCTGTCTTTCTTTTTATCTGCACCATACCTTATTAGCTTAATATCTATTTTATCTTTCATTATAACTTCCTTGAATACTTTCGGGGCTAGTTAGGAAGTGATAGGATAGCTATAAGTTGCTGATAAAAGACTGTCAGACTACCCCAATAGACCAATTCTGGTGGCAGTGTACCCAGCTGGAACTTGGGACTTTACACATAGTAATTATTGAGCAAGGACTTGGTTTAATACCCCCACAAGCTAGTAGCTAATAAGCAAACAGAACAACTATCCAAGCAAACAAAACAACTTCTAGTATCACTACAATTGTTCCTTTTATATACTTCTGTGGGGGCTCCCACAAAAAAGGTGAAAGACCACAGAGATGTTATTATTAAGCATTAGGTACACTTAAAACTTTTTAGTAAACTAACCAGAACTAAATATCACAAAGGATGATAATAACTAAAACTAAAAGTCATAGAGCTCTTGAATAAAAACTAAAACTAAAATTATTTTTTAATCAAAACTATAAATATAGCTAACCATTCTCTGAGAACTTTCTCTTGCAATTTCTTTCCATGCTATATACACTAAGAATTTATGTCTTCACTGCAAGTGGAATATTAAGGGCATATACTCCAGGAGGTCGTCCACACTCATTTCTAGTCTCTCCATCATATTTGTAGTGACATCTCTGAAAGAAGACGAATGACCAGTGTGGTAGCCCAAGGAAGCAAAATCCTTTACCCAATCGTTTCTTCGTAGCACCTGCGTATAATTGTTTGGCTAAGGCAAACTGTTGGACAGCATATCAAATCATTCAGTGTCCTTGCTGTATTTGCTGTCGTTCAGTAAGTAGAGACTGACCAAGGGTAATAATTATTTAAAAAAATAAATCATTATTGTACTCCTGTTAGAAAAAAAAAAAAAGCTGAAAAGACAACTAACAATAATAGTGGATTACAAAAACTAAATAGAATTCGGCTTTGAAAAACAAAACCTATCTAAAATTGATGACTTGAATAATAAAAAATTGAATTCTATAAAACCAAAATAGAAAGTTAGTAAATTTGTAAAACTAAAACTAAAACTAGAATTGAAATTAGTACATTGGAAAACCAAAAATAAGACTAAAATTGTAGTCTTTGCTAGTGAAACTAAAACTAAAATTAATCTTAAAATATTTTTTGTCAAAAAACTATATTATGTAGCTAATTGTTCAACCAAAACAACATTAGTATGCTCTCACCTACTGAACACGGTCAGTACTTTGTCGTTTGTGGATGGATGGCTATATTTAACCATCCCATCCATAGCTTCAATCAGTCTTTGTTTGTAAGTTATCTTCACACCTCCTCTTATACAGCAACTAATGTTAATTAATTGCTCCTTTATAGATCTTGGAGGAGTAATTGATTCAGTTACTGCTGAAGGTGCAGTATCGGCCATCATAAGGTTGACTCTTGGTGGTAGTTCTACCTACTGATTGCGTGTTTCTGAGGGTGGTTTGAAACCCAAATACTCCCCACAACTCTAACTGTGATTCGTAAACATCTTGAAGGCTTAGTTTTAGTTTTGTTTTCCTAATTCTCCCTGAAGATTAAGTTATATAGTATTTAGTATTTCTTCAATATCATGTAGAAGATTTTAGTTCAATTGATTTAGTTTGGGTTATTTTGTGTGGTCTCTCCTATTTTTCAATAGTGAGACTCCTTAAAGAAAGCAGTTCATGTACTTTTCAAATAAAAACTTCAAAATAGCATTATTTCTATAAAATTTTAGGTATACACATAAAGTGTGATAAATATATTTCAGAGAATGTTTACTTTATTTCAGAGAATGTTTACTATATTTTAGAGAATGTTTACTTGATAGCATTTTATATCTTCAGTTTAATAATGACATGATTCAAAGTAAATTACTTACAATAAAAATGGCTTAGTTTTTGTCATCCACTCTGCTAATAGTCTTGGTTTTAATTGAAATTACGGTCTTCTAAAATTTTTAGTTAGTTTTTTTCATCTATTATATCTTACATTATACTCTACTCATCTGGTACAATGTGGCTTCCTGGAGAGTACCCTCTTACTAACTCACCCATAAAATCATTATACTAGTCTCAGTGGGTATTCCCCAGTTTTGTTTCTCAGTTTATTCTATTTTGCCTTATCTTTTGTACATTGTATTAATATAATATTGGGTTAACTTAAACACAAAGTGATCATCTAATACAATAAAGTTTCTATGATAGTCATTATTTTGTTCAATGAAGCCACAATAATGTCTTATATTACCTGGCCAGCCATTCCCGCATTTATAGAGCTGCAAATGTTTAGATAGAAAGTGCATGATATTGTATTTTTGTGGTGTATCTAAAGCCTAACCTAGCCTATTTGTAGAATGTCTTTCAGTTTCGATTTCATGTTACAGGTTATGAAGAAACTTGAGTTTGATCCAAATTGTTGTCATACAAAGCAGCTAATCTGCAAATGAAATACACAGTCACAATTTATCATAATGACTGCAAGATACAATAGCAATATGAATGTGAGGGATCTGCAGCACACTGTGCTGATGTTACACAAAAGAGAACCAGCTATCCAAATAACTTTAGTGAAAACAAGGTATGCATAAAAATAAGATTTCAAAGTAAATGATATTCCTCACTAATTATGAGATTGGTATCAGCAAGAGGTTCGTGACTTCTGCATAATACTGCTCTCTAGTGCAGTGTGGGATATATCTACACGAGTACTGTTTCTGTTTGCATGTTCTGTCAGTCTTCCTGGTGGATTCCCAGGTGAAGTTATGAGAGGTTGTCTAGGCAGTGCACTGTGTTGTCTAATTTGGAGAGATTTCACATGTAAGGATCAATTAGAATTTGACTTCAGCTGCAACAGTTTTCTTGAACAGTCATTCCGGTTTCTTTAAATCTCATTTATATCACAGGCAGTACTTTTGTGGTATCGCTAAGTGGACAGCAGTCCCCAGTTTGTGTGTGCTGACCTTGCAAAAATTATGTGCACAAATTGCATTAAAGGATAACTGATCACATTCCTATCACCATGTCACAAATGGTGACACTCAGAGGTACGTCTGTATCTTCAAAAAGGCCATGAAGGCTGGGAAAAGGAGATAGTCCTACTCTCTGCACACATCAGTTGCAAAATTTCTTATTAGCCCATCATCTTCCCCTACAATAAATGTAATGCCATGAACTGCAAAACTCCCCTCAAAGCAAGTGTAATATTAGAACTTGTGAGTTTTTATCTCTCTGTGACATCATACGATTTGGTGACTCCTGGCCAGTGCCTTCATCCTTTATTCCTTGTCCAGTTCCTTTAAAGTCACTTTCTTCAAAGAAGGAGGTATTATTACTTTTTCTCCTGTTCAGCTTCCACTGGTAGTTCATCTCCTCTCATTCATGTTTATAAATTATTATTGATTATACACAAAAGTATCCACTCTTGATGGGAGTCATGGGAAAAGTAAATTGCCAGAGTCTTAGTTAGACCACTTTAAAAAAAAGGGGGAGGGGGAGGGGGCGGGGCTGATATGAAATTCAAGCAATTAACATTAAGGCTTAATAGAACAGAAATTACTTAAGTAGATTTAGCTATTACCTTCTTCAAGTTTCTCTAGATTTAGAAATTAAGTTCAACTGTTCTGTAAGCTCTTTGTACACAGTGAAAATTAAGCACATAGCTATTTAACCAAATTTGTTTATTCATTCCTGATCGTAGGTTCATAATTAGTTCATTGCTTTGGTGCTGAATAGATCCTTTCAACAGTGGCAAATAATGTTATAGGAATTATCAAAGCAAAAAATGAAGCAGCAATTAAGTACTAATGGTAGCATTTTGTGTAATCAAATAATCTAATGTATCTGGCTAATTGATTCATATACCACTTCTTTGCTGCTATCACATATAATTGTGCTCAAGTAGACATTCAGGTGTTTCCAGACTATAAATATACTTTGTAATTAAGGTCAGTTGTTTGTTGTTGTTTTTTTTATTATTAGTTTTATCATTATAATTATATTTTACCAGCGAATAATTGAGGGGGCAAGTCTAACTGGGACAATTAAGGTGTGTTGAAGTATTCCAGTTTTGTCTCAATTTTGTTCTTTTCTGCCTAGTCTTGTGTACATTGTTTTATTGATATATTAAAACTCAAAGTGATCTTCTAGTTTTCCTATATGTGGTCGTCATCATTTTTGTTGTAAATATTAACTAAGCCACAATAATTACTTATGTTATCTGCATAGCCAACCATTCCTGGATTTTTAGATGTGGATGCTTTGTTAGAGAATGTATGAAATTGTATCTTTGTTCTGCCTACTAAAAACCTAACTTTGCTTTATGCAAACATTTGCGATATGTCTTTCAATTTTGATTCCATGTTCTTGCAGATTATGCAGAAACTTGAGTTTGATCCTAATTGTTGTCACACAAACCAGCTCAGCAGATGAAATAGACAGTCACATTGTTATGCCATTCATGAACAAAAAAAGTCAAATTCATCTTCAATGCTCAATTTTTTGTGTTAAATAAAATTATAGTTTTTAAAAAGATATTCAATAGCTAGTTTTATACTGGCTATCATGCTGTTATACACATGATTTCTTGCTTACAAACAATATAACATCAAAAATGTAATTAGCTAATATGAAAGTTTAAAAAATTGTAATATGTTTATGTACATTATGAATTAATACCTATTAGCCCAAATGACCATTCTCAGTTTGACGATTCATTCATTAAAGCATGACAACATTTATAAAAGATAAGCACAATGTGTTGATGACATGTAAAAGAGCCAGTTATTTAAGTAACTATAGTGAAAACAAGTCATGCATAAGCAAGAATTCTAACTTCATGATACTTCTTTACTAAATTGTAATTTAATATTAATTTGTGACTGCTGCAGGACATTTCTTTCTTGGAACAGTGAGGTATATCTACAATGTTGTTCCCTGTTTGCATGCACTAGCTATCTTCTGGGTGGATTCCCAGGTGAAGTTGTAGGAAGTTGGCTTAGCAGTGCACTTTGTGGCAGTTTATAACTTGGAAAGATCTCACATGTCAAAAACAATCTTGACTTATCTTTAGTTGCAACTGTCTTGAACAGTCGCTCCAGAGTCCTTAAACCCCAATAAGATCACATCAAGGTGGTATTGTTGTGGTACCACTATAAATTGGATAATAGTCCCCAGCTTATGTCAGCTGACCTTGCAAAAGTTAGCAATGTGCACAAAAAGCATACAGTATAGCTGTTCATCTTCCTATTACCCAGTCACAAAAGGTGAGTCTCAGAGATTAGTCTGTACCTTCAAGAAATCATAAAGACTGGAAAAGAATATGAGCTTCTTTCACACATCGGCTACAGAATTTTGATTGGCCCATCATGTTACTTCACAATAATTGTGATGCTACAAATTGCATAAATTCCTCCCAAGCAAGTAATAGTTTTAGAACTAGCAAGTTTTCGCCTTTCTGTGACATCATTCTACTTGGTGACTCCAGGATAGAGTTTCATCCTTGAGTTTCCATGTTCTCCTGCAGCTCCATTAAAATCACTTTTTTCTAAGATTAAAGGAGGTATTATTACTTCTCCTGCTACAGTTTCTACTGATAGTTCATCCATCTCACCTGTGCGGACCAATGATTGCTGATTATGCACAAAAGTATAAACACTTATTTAGGTCATTAATAGACCAATTGTAGGTAGATTATGAGTAGAAGGAGGTATGTTGCATCCAGATACATTTGATGACATAAAATGCTACTATAGTACGTAAACTGCTTCCTTTAACTTTAATAATTCCCATAATTGCCACTGTTGAATGGACCTATTTTGCACTCAAGCCACTAAGTAACTAGCTATATATATATATATATACCTAGAATGACTAAAGAAATTTGGATAAATATCTGCTTCATTTTGGCTTATAGAATAGTTTAAGTTAAGTTGAAAAACTACAGATATATTGAAGAAAGATAATGCAATCTACTTTGGTACCTTCTTAAACCTTTTGTTAATAGCTTTAATTTCGCATCAGTCTCTCCTACTCCTCCCACTTTTTTTGAGCTAACTAAGTCTGGTAGTTAGTTTTTCTCAGTAATGACTTATTTAAGAAGTGTCTTGCTACCCACAACTAGCTATATGATTGATACCATTTCTTTGCTGCTATCAAATATCAGTTGTGCTGCAGTAGCAATGTTTGTATTCAACTGAATATACTGAGCAAATATAGTCATCCCATACAAGTGGTTAGCCCATAACCTGACCAGCCTGACCATGTATTCAGGCCCTGAACAATTCAACTACTACATTTTAATTTGTGGTAGTTTAAAACTAAGCTATTAAGAGTATCAACGGACAGCAAATTCCATTGAACTTACAATAGGAGTGGATGAAAGACTAAACAAAAAAAAAAAGCAAGCCTAAACAAAAAATAAGCAATTTTTATTGTAATTAATTAACCTTGAATCATTCAAATTGCCATTAAAGTAAACCTACTGTAAAACAAACTTTTTTATGTACACCACACCTATAGTTATTTATTATTCAAGAATTTGAGAAAAACAAACAAGTTAATTAGTTTAACCATGCCAATTGAGAGTAGCTAAAGCTAACTAATTCTTTTATATGACATCGATGTAATGATTAAAACTATAACGAATCGTCAGGTAGCATTAGAAAACAAAGTCTTAAAGTTCTTTTGTTTAGTACAAGCTATGTGTAGAATTTAAAACAAATAAACATGGTAATATACACTGATATATATAGCTTACATGCTATTGTAGTTAAGTTCATAATCATTTATATCACTTTTTTATTTTGCATTTTCTGCCTGCAATAGCTACTAGTGCTGCTATCACTACTAGTATTAAAGAATGTTCATTAGATACAAAAGTACATGTGTAATAACTTTGGTGCTTTTTTCAGTCTCTGCAATAAAAAATCAGGTATCCTTTGCTGTAACAACACAAAGAAGCAATTATTACAGGCTGCAATGCTTTAGGGCTCCCCATCTTCTATGGAATATTTTCTCTTCTGTCCTCACTGCTGTTAGTGACCTTGAATTTGTTGCAGCATAATTTATGCCACATTGCTTTGTTGCTCATCATAGTTGCTAATCGAAATAGAAAGACATGCCTCAGTATTTAAAAACAGTTAATGTGCTTGAGAAAAAATGAAGAGGAGAGTTTCATGAATAAAATGCATATTATATACATAGTATTAATTATTTGCTAGCTACATAAGTTGTTTCAGTGCAGCTAATTTCTTCAATTATTTACTCCTCCCTGATTTGAACGATGTCTTTCTGCAAATGTTATTAAATTTCTCTAGTAATTTGAGAACGCAGGTCTTCCTTCATACTGGTCACTTATAAGGTTACCACGAGGGAGGGTAAGCACGCAGCAATTACTCAGCCATTTGTACGGACACCCTCCCACTACCACCAACTTGGGGGAAAGTTGATGACGTAATCCCCATCGCATATTTAATAAGGCTTATAGTAGAGAAAAGTCTATGACTTCCTGTTACGCTGGTGATTGGGCTATTGTTAACCTCTAGCTTGTATTTTCATATTGAGTGAGCAGTAACTTTTATCTCTCTCGCCTGCTATAATATCACTACATCGCGACCAAGTGGACCAGTACAGAAAGTGAGTAGCTATTGAAACGGTATTTACAACTTGGTAGCTATACCGTGGCTCTTAAAGCTTAGAGGATGTTTGACTACCTAGGGTCACACCAAATTGATCTTATTTTAGTGGACAGGAAAAACTAAATAGGGACTTGGCAAAATAGGGACTTGTACAAAACAATCGACAACATGCTGAATGCTGATAGGTGGTGATGGGGCAGAACACAGTACCACTAAGCGGGGGAAGCTAGCAAGACACGCCTAGCACAATGACGTAATCTCTAATCATTCAATAAGTATGAGAAGTCTGAAATTCGATTACACTGGTGTTTTGGGTGTATCTCGAGCTTGTATTTTTATTGTAAGGGAGCTGGAACTTTTATCTCTCTTACCTGGGTACCTCTACATCTCGAAAATGTGGGCTAGTAGTACAGAAAGTGAGAAGCTAGAAGGTAGGTACCATTAACTACACCATATAGCTACACCATAGCTACACCATAGCAATAATTAGAGGATAGCTACTAGGGCCACACTGAATTGATCTAATGTTTCCTGAACTTGGCTGGGTAGTGTACATTAACAAAAACAATCATGGCTTGCTGAATTATACAATGGGATGAGGGGAAAAGGCAGAACTTTTGATAACATCATCACTATTTTGCTAGGTTCAAGAAGCACTCTATAGTTATTCCGTCATAAGCTATTGATCATAGCTGTCTCTTCCATTTTTAAGGGTGCTGGGACAACTCCCACGCAAATATTCACAATAATTGGATTTTGGTTGCTAGGGAATACTAACTTTTTTCTTGGTGTTTATAGAGCTCCAACTAAGGGTGGATCCTAATGAGTACTGCTAATGGACTAACTAAATAAAAAGAACGGGCCTTGGGAGCTTGTTTCGTTCAAGTTACGAGCTCCTCAGCCTCAAGTATATAATCCACAACTCCTCCGCGGGTGCCGTCGCTGACGAGCCCATTCTTCGTATACTGCTACATTTGTTGATTGTCTTCAAAACCTTCGTTGTACTTTTTCTCAATTCTGCTTTGTTTTGTCTAGATGACTGTGCTCATTTGATCCTCGCGGCAGCGCGCCCGAATTTTTTTCTTTCAAAAAAAATCGCAACGAACATTTTGTAGCTAAGGTCATAGTCAGCCTGTGTACGAAATTTGGAGTCTTTTCCACTCGTAGTTTCTGAGAAGAAACACAAAATAGACTCCAGGACTAAAAATTAGTCCACGCGATCTTTTGGCAGAGACTTGATTACAATCAAACCACACCCACAACAGATTCAATTGATTCCGCGGGAAAGTGAGTTCCAGGCTTTCGGGAGCCTACCTGTTAGCAAACCAGTTTTCTGGCCGCCTCTCCTTCTCGATGATAAGCCCTACTGAAACGAGTGTGAGGAGATTATTGTAGTCTTGTTAATAGTGTTTTTCTCGGCATGGTCAGGTAAGGTAAGCCTTTTATCACTTCATTTGTTTATTCATCCTTACTTAGCTAGCTACATCACAAAATATTCATCTAGCTAGCTATATTTAGCTGGCTATTTCAAAATATTTTTTATATGAAATAAGTATCATTATAATATTATATACATTCATAAAAATTATCACTGGTCATCACAATACTGTAAAATAAAAAAATCATGAGTGATATTTCAGGAAGAAGTTTTGCACAAGAACAAAAAATTTAAATAATGGAGTCATTAGTGAGGTATTATTTACCTGTCAAAGCTTGGATACAATCTGGGAGCCGGTGTCTGCTCTAGGGAGAAACAATACTGATAAAGTAAGCTAAGAAATACAATATCAAACAGCTGCGCTCTTTACAACTTATAGCGGGGGCGGGGCCTCGGTTAGTTTTATCAATTGGTGGGCGGGAAGCTTTGAATTACCCGCGCAAGCTAAGTTAGCGGTCGTTTTTACTATTGCGAGCAAAGCGGATTTTTGTGGTTATTTGTGGTGCGTGCGGGTGCGCGCGCGTTGCTATGTCCCAGCAAATTCTTGTGAATTTTGTTTTCTAGAATTTTTTTTTAAAAAAAGTGGTTAGCTAAGTAATTTTCATGAGACATAAATTCAATTTAGTGTGGCCAAACTAAAAAATGTTGCAACATTTTTCAAACTGGTCACATCGATACATATTATATATAATATATATATATATATATATATATATATATTCCAGCCTAGATTTCTTCACAATGTTTTCTTTAAGTACATGGCCGTGAAATAACTCAAGATATTTCACGTTATTTCATGCTGTATTGTGCAAGCTCATTGCCCTATAGTATATTGAGTTTGCCGCAAGAAAAACTTGAATAACTTTAGAACAGAAACCGCTACACATCCGGGGCTTGCGCCGTTGGAAAGCTAGCGCCAAAGTGGTTAAAAATATACCTTTAGTAAACTCCAAAACTGGAGGGAAAGTGCTATTCAAAAACTCAATACAAAAGTCTATGATAACCACAGCTTTCCCGCTTTACACGTGCCCGAATTTTGTCTCGCGGTTCGGCGCAATCGATCACATGTAAAGTTTTAAATGAGTTTATATACAATGAACTGGTCCCATCTCCAATGAGTACTTTCTAGCCTTGTATTCTATTACCAGTGAAGTTATGAGTGCCAATTACTCTTTAGTTGCTGTGTCTAGGATACATGTAAGTCTAATATACAGGTAAATTTTATTTTTATACCTGTTTGACAACTAATGCGGAGCTGTGAATAGAAATAATGCCAACATTTAGCTAGGATAGTGTAATATAGCTGTAGTGTCAGTACTAAGCTATTGCAAATCAAGCATATCCCAATTGTGTGATTGTTAGATCTTTTCATTCAGATTTCTTACACTTCCACTAATGTTTTCCCCCTAGATATATTGTGGCAATTCTGAGTGACTCACCTTCACTTTGGGGTTAGCTACTAAGGAAGCTTTTCATTACCATTTGTATTTCTGTTTGTTCTGTAAATATTAATGGTTGTGATAATTGAATTGTAGTCTTGTGATCAGTGAATACATATAAATGAAATAATTGACAATAATAATTAAGATTAAAGAATAGTACAAATTTCAAAGAAGGACAATTGTTTCATTCTTGTGAACTACAGCAGAATTCTCACATGCAGACACCTTGGATGTTTTAATACTCTCCAAAAGCTTACAACATCGGGCGCTTTAGTCTTCTGTGACTGGTAATTTCATTCCTTTGGATTCTTTTGTCGAAGTGCAGACTTGTGAGCAGAAAAAAAGCCAGGAAATAACTATTTAGAGCTGCAAGACAGCCTTGACTAAACTCTAACAAAAGTTATTGCATCAATAATGCCACTCCAGAAGCTACCCCCTTTCAAGTGAACATTGATTGTGAGTAAATTGCAATTAGTTCACAAGACTAAGTTGCTTGAGCTTGCTGTCAGTTTACCAAGCTTGCTGTTAAACCAACTTTACCACATACAGTGAGTTACCTGTCCTATTACAAATCACTGCGGTGAAGATATCTAGTATGGAATAAACCATTTATTACACTCATCCCAGTGACGTGGCTAGATATTTCACTATCAGGCTTTATTTTCACTCACCCCTGGCTCCTGAAAATAAATTATCCCGCTATTAAAATAATTCACCATATCACACCCTGACTCATGTAATAAGTACTATATGTATTATATTGATAAGCTGAAACATTTCTTACGGTCCGTACCTTAGAAATTACTAAAATGTCAATCATTTTGTTGTGCCTCTAGATTACTGTAACTGGAATGGAGGATGCACATGATGACAGTCAAGAAAATGCTCCCAATCTGAAATGTACAAAAAGTATGTTCACTATTATTATGAAAAAGTATAAGGCTACAAATTTGCTAAAGTTTCAAATTTTCCTGAATTTTGCATGTTTGTCGGTTGTCATTCAAATACAGGGCCACACTTATGGGGTCAGGTGGGGGGTGGGGGGGCGACCATGTTACTTTTTTTACATAGCACTTAGCATAGTTGTAGGGTCAGCTCCAGCATTATCACAGTGGTCAAATCAGGAAGTGGGTGTGGTAAAAGGTGTGACAGATCAGGGTTTCATCTAGGATTTTTGGTTTGGGGGGGAAGGTAGCCTCTGACTTTACAGGTTCCACTCTTAGTGTATTAGTGTTTGATGATTTCTAATTGGTGCACAGTTTTATTTTTAAAGGACAGATGAAGTTATCAGTACCTGATATAGATGAACAACAGACTGTGGCAGAATGGAAAATCTTTCGGCGGATACTGTTCACCAACTATAGAGAATCTTCATGTTCTGATGTTTTATCTGATCTTTTAACAAATCACACACTGAAAGCTGGCTTTCCAAACCTTGAACGTTTGGCTTCTCTCTGTGTGATACTTCCAGTTACCACAGCAACTGTAGAAAGAAGCTTTAGTGACATGAAGCTTGTAAAGACAAGGTTGAGAAGCAGGCTCAGTGAAGAAACTCTTGATCAAGCTATGCGAGTTTGCATTGAAGGTCCTGAGAAATTAAGTTATAGAGAGCTAGAAACAATAGTAGAACTCTGGAAGAACCAGAAAAAGCGCAGACTTGCCATTTAAACTTTTGCACACACTCACAATTTTTTTCCACTCACAATTATTTTAAGATGACATCATCTATCTGAATATTTTCTTTTGGGGAGGGAGTTGAGGAATTTGGGGGGGAAGTTGAGGACTTTGGGGGGGAAGTTTCCCCCCCTACACCCCCACTAGATGAAACCCTGCAGATTATACTACTATAAACAGCATCATGATGTTAGTAGAAATATGTTGTTTCTGGTGCATCCAATACTATAGGAACAGGCCTAGCTCTCCATTTTTCCATGTTTTTACAGTTACCTTCCTCTGGTGAAGCCTGCCCAACCAGGTTAGAGCTGTAACCCTTGGTGTAAAGTTGTCTGTAAAACTCTCTAGGGGCTCCCCAATCCCCAGCTGGTATTATAGCCCTGCTCTAACTAGGTTAGGTAAGCTTCACTAGAGAAAGGTAGCTGTAAAGCACTGAAAACTGTTAAGTCTGGCTGTATGCATTACCCCAGTAGTTAGCTTATTATAATAAACCCACATGTTTATGCATTCAAAAAGTAATAGTGGCGTCTTACCAGTTGGAAAACCCTATTGATAGCTATATAAAAGTATACACGGTGTTGTAATTACAACCAATAAAATATTATTAATAGCTCAAAGCAGTAAAAACTTACAAAACTTCCTAAGTTATACATAATTACTCTAAACAGTCTCTACACTTCGCTTTCAGGCATTAGAAACAAAGCTTGTAGTGTTTAGCTTTAGTAGTAAGCGATTTAAGCTCGATCAAAAGCTGCAACAAACTACCATCTTCTTGCCAAAGATTCTCTGTGGAAAACTGTACCTCTTTAGTCACTGCATGTGGACTTCGCTTTAGCACAAGTATTATCGGCTCTGTCAGAAACCTAGTAGTGGACAGAAACGTCTCACCCAAATACAGCTGTAACTATGCCCACAAAGCGTGCAGTACGCACGAACTAATTATAACAGAGTTAGGTAAAGAATTTCATTAACAAGAGGAGCCCACACCTACTTTTGCAAAGTTAGTAGACCGGCGGAGCGGCCATTGAGTTTGATTTGTTTAGAGTAGTACCTGTGAGAAAAACGGACTGATTAAGTAAGACACATAACATTAAATCAAATTTCAAACAGCCAAAGCTCTCTGTTAGGTCTCAGTTAAATCAAGTGGCTGCCACCAGTTCTCTTCCCTCTCAGTTATGGTACTCCCTACACTATACTGCCCATGTTCTAGTTGGTATATTGGATAATTATGATAAAAACTGGAGGAAGTACAAAAAAAATTGTATGAGGAAGAAGAGACCTAGACAATTCAGAGAACCAGCAGTATATAGGTCAGACCTATGAGGTCACCAGAGAAACACATGACAAAACTGACTAATTAGCACATGCATGAAAAGAAAGTTCTAGAAGCTATCGTGAGAAGCAGGAGAATCATTCAAAGGTGTGAAATGGTGATAAAGTGATTGAGGTGGTTATAATACATTTAATGAACAGTAGAATCCAGGCGCGAATCAATAACTTTTGAAAGAGGGTTTCTTTTTTTTCTCTGATCACTTAAGCCACATACCCTCAACAATATTCATGAAGTTGTATGTAATTTTATTTATTTATTTTTTTTTTGAAAAAATCATGAAGAAATGACTGTTACTATCATTAAATTCTTTGAGACATAGTGATGAGATATATTAAAAAGCTACATTCATGCAATAGCTATAATATTATATGAGTGGTTACAATGTTCAATATGAAGTGAATTATACATGTACATTAAAAAAAAGGATCAGAAATAAGGTAACAGACTGTTGACAATATAATGATATTATCTTGAGTTGTGAATACTGTTAATACTTCACAATCAGTTAGAGAGTTATGGGTGAACACATGAAGGTAGACCAGTGGAAATAATTGTATCGTTAATGTTTGAAAAAACGAAGTCATTTGCTTTGAGACATTGCTGCTGTACAATGAACTCTGCTGTTGCCAAGTATTGTGTGAGTTTTCATTGTGAGACACACATTTCTCAACCAACAATTATCATCTGAAGGTTTACTACAAAAAGAATATTAGTAATATCAAATGTTTTGATGTGCCGTGAGTCTATTATTGAAACTCTCCTAGCACATTATCGTTCTTATGGTTTCAATAATAATATTACTTTAAGGGTTATAAATTCATATGTGTGTGTATACACATACACAATGTAATGAATGCTTTACTTGTACCATAATATTATACTTAAACCACCTAATCAGATTGTTCAATTTGAGGGGAACAGATTTTGTACCCACCTATTAAAAGGTGAATAAGTGAACTGTCCAATCAAAATTAGTTTTTATGCGTTTCATATTGCCTAGAGCCACAATACAAGTTGGTTGCACCCTGCCATTCAGTAGTATAAGATTTACACTACCCTTGGGCTTTCCACCCTCTGTTGTGTAAATCCTGTACTAATCACCATGTACTGGTGTAATCTAATTATTTTTGTCTTTTATGATTAGTTTCTACCAAAGACTCTCAGGATATCTATCAAGCAACACTTGCTCTCTACAAAAGATCTAAAGCATCAATCACTTCACAGGAAAGAAACATACCTGATGTTCCAAGATTACCTGATGTTCCAAGAATACCTGATAATCCAAGAATACGTGATAATCCAAGAATACCTGATAATCCAAGAATACCTGATAATCCAAGAATACCTGATAATCCAAGATTACCTGATAACCCAAGAATACCTAATAATCCAAGAATACCTAATAATCTAAGATTACCTGATGTTCCAAGATTACCTGATGTTCCAAGATTACGTGATGTTCCAAGATTACCTGATGTTCCAAGATTACCTGATGTTCAAAGAATACATTGTGTCTCAAAATTACATGATGTTCCAGATCTAATTCCTAATGGTAAGTACAAAATAATCATTTCATATTGATAACTCCTGTATTACTATGAAAATGTTACAAAGATTGAACTTGCACGAATATTTCTCAAATACTAATTGTATATGTTTATTCTGTCACTAATGGTCATCAAGTTATACACATTGATGTTATTATGTAACTATAGTTCTGTCCATTGCTTTGGCTGCATTTAAGGGCAAGCACAATGAAGTTTTTCTCTCTTTTGGTTGCTAATTTCTGTTAGTTTTGTGTGCAAATTGATGTGCAGATATAACCCAGAAAAAACATTATTATATAAGAACCCCTTACCTTGGAGATATAACCAAAATATTAATTACCTCCTGTTGTGAATAGGGCTTAGTGATGATGTAGACAGGGAAACAGTTGTACTTGATATATTTAGTAAGTCTATGGCTGTGGGCTAGTTATAGTTAGTTAGCAATGTCTGATGAGTCTGAGGCAGAAGCAAGTAGCCAGTACAGATAAGGCTATGGCTCATCAGAGACAGTAATAGTGGTAGAAAGCAGAGCAAGATTCCTTACAGCTATGAGCCAAGCAATAGTGCCTGATAATACTTTAGATCATAGGTGATGAATAATAATTTCAACGCATGCATTCTTCTCAATATTATTGCAATTCAATAAATTTCTTCTCACTGGATTGTGTAAAAGGTCCACTCTACTAACCATGATGTATCAGAGTCAGTACGAGTTATCATGGTATTATTATTGCTGGTATTTGAAACATTACCATTGGCATCTGAAATGCCATCAGAATCACTACTGCTTGGTCAGGAGTAATGGAAGCTGCATCAAAGTGGGTGATGCACCATGTATCACACGTTAATTTACTCTCATGAAAACCATTTAAATGTTATGAAAAAACTATAAATTCGTATTAAATATTAATTTTGCTGATATAATTTATCAATGCTATTCAATACTTAAATCTGCATAGTGTGTGTCCCCCAGTTGTCCCCAAGCTATAAATTATGCCTCCTCCTCCCTGCCCCCCCCCCCACTTCCATCACAATAAAGCTTTAAGAAATCTGGCACTTTTGTTATGCCACCATTACTGTCTCTGATGAGCTGTAGTCTGATCTATATTGGCTACTTTCTTTGGCCTCAGACTCATCAGACATTGCTGGCTAACTAAAACAACCCCACAGCCATGGTAGGCTTACTAAATAAACCAAGCACAGCTGTTCCCATATCTACATCGTCACTAAGCCCTGCAAACAACAAGAAATACTTAAGATTTTGGTTAATCTCCGAGGTTTTAATTAGTAAAAAAAAATTCTGGGTTATATTTGCACATAAAACTACCAGATAAAACAAAAAAGAATTGAGAAAATTTTCAATGTGCTTGCCCTAACACAGTCAATGTCATTCATTCCTTCATAATTATTTTAAGCACTCCAAAAATACCTCCAACCCATAAAAATTCCTTTTGTTTTGTATCAGGAAACTTCTTAAGGAAAATCCTTTTAAATAGTTGTACTTATGTACTCGTTGAATTCTGTCACATTCCTCTAACTTACACACACCTTTTATTTATAAATTTAACTGTATCTCTCGTGGTTGTTTCTTTTAGGTTTTCCAATATGCAGCCTTAGCCTTAGTAGTAGAAGATCACGTGGCAGTTTCTTAAATGACAATAATGATACGGCTATAATTCTCAACGGTGAACACATTCCATTATTATTAAGAAAATGCATCACCTGGAAAATAAATGGGAGGAAATTGGTAGAGCATTGCCAATACCACTTGTTGTAATAGAGGACACTCGAACATGTGGTACTGATTTAATTAAATTATACAATATCCTGCAAGCATTTGTTTCTTTTCATTGGAGGCCAACTCTACATCGTTTGAATGAGGGTTTGCAAAGCCATGCAGTTGATGGGGCTCAGTATGAGGTTACAGAACAAGATCTTAGCCTCCACAGAAATCATGCTAGCAATAACAATGAAAAGTACAGAAAAGCCTATCAAGAAATCATAAAACGTGAGAAGCAAGTTTTGAAAGTATTATTTGCTAAGTTAATATTTTTGGGACCGCCTGAACGTGGTAAAACTCTGACAAGACTTCGTTTGGAGAATGTAGTAAAAAATATAGCTTCAGATCTAAAATACAACAGTAATCCCAGCACACTCATGGCCAAGAATGAAACTTACTTGATTACTGATCTGTCTAAATCAACAGCTCTGCTGTCAGAAAGAGGATGGAAACATTTGAAAGAGAAAAAAGAAGAAGTTCACTTCTTGTATCAGCTCTTTCTTAAGCTTAAAGAAGAAATGGAGTTACAAAAAACAACAAGTGAAGCAGTTTCCCAAAGTCCTGCCAGTCTAGACAGGGATAGTTATGACTATAAACGTATTTCATTCCCAAATACTGCTAGTCCTTCTACTTCTACTTCAGAAATACTTCAAGTTTTTGATGAATCCTTTGTAACAGGTACATGGGAAGAGTTAGCTGGTCACCTTGATAGAATGACCTTGCTCTACATGAAGGATACTGGAGGTCAGCCTGAGTTGATGGACATGCTTCCAGCTCTCATTATTGGTCCAGCTCTTTACCTTCTCTTCTGTCGATATGGAGACAACCTGGATAAGACATATAAAGTCTCTTTGCGAGGAGCAGACAATTGTAAGATACCAGACAGAATGTCCAACTGCACTGTGAGACAAAATCTTACATCAGCTTTGTCTAGCATATTCTCCATGCAGTCTTATTCCACCGTGTAAACAAGAGATGATTCTTTGTTGAAGAATTTGACACAGAATTCTCCCAAGTCAGTTGCTTACATAGTCGGTACTCACAAAGACAAAGTCTCATCTCAAGAAATGATCGATTTTGACAAAAAAATGCAACAAGATTTGAAGGATACAATTTTTGTTGACAAAGAGTTAGTTCACTATGTGTCAGACGATGGTTTTGAATCAAATGATTCCAAAGATGAATTTCCAGAAGACATGAAGAGACTGATTTACCCGATAGATAATTATAACGGTACAGAAGAGGAGATTGAAGGCCTACAAAAGTTTATACAGAAAGCGTTGGATAAATTTCCACGACCAGAAATTCCAGCTCGGTGGCTTCCTTTTAATCTATTTTTACGTTTCAACAAGAAAAAATATGTGGACTTGGACACCTGCTATCAAAGTGGTAAGCATCTTCGAATGAATAAAGAAGAAACAGATGTAGCTTTGTGGTTCTTTCATCACTACACTGGAATTATTTATTATTTTCCAAATGTACCAGAATTGAAAGATTTTGTTATAACAGACACACAGCTTGTGTTTGACAGCATTGCACATCTTATTTTTGAATCCGGTGTAGATCTACGTCCGAATGCTGGTGAAAAACTGAGAAAAGTAGGTCAGATATCATTTGCTGACATCAAAAAAGTTTCTGCAGATGTTTTTCCTCCGAAAAAATTGGAATCTTTGTTACGGCATGTCCATGTTATCGCTCCACTTCGGAAATCGCTAACAGAAGAGAAGTTTGTTGATAGAGATGCAGCGCAACTATACTTCATGCCCTGTGTACTGCAAAATTTGTCAGAAGAAGAACTTGATGCTGAAATTGAGAGAATAAAAGACGATGCCAAAGTTTTCATACTGAAAGTGTATTTCATTTCTGGATTTGTGCCTATCGGAGTATTTCCATCTTTGATAGCAAGCCTTGTGGGCCAGGCATCCAAAGAGGTAATTTATATTCTTGTGATAATATTTTTTATTATGTAATATTAATTTAAAATAACCCTACTTTTTTTAGAGTCAGATGTATCCTTTTGAGCTCTTGGATGAAGAGAATGTAAGAAAAAACTTCATTCCATTCATTTATGGAAAAGATGGGAACAAAGTATTCTTTGTAGCAAGACCCAACTTCTTTCAAATTATCCTGGCTAGACCAAAAACATGGAGGATACAAGCCTCTCAAGTTTGCAATGAAGTCAGAATACTAGTTGAAGACACTCTGGATAATGTCACAGAGAATACTGACACTGTTCTAAACACTTACAATCAAAAAACTGTCAGTCGTCGATATCAATTAGCATTCAATTGTCCAATTCATCCTGAGGAAGATCACTTGTGTGTGGTGAAGAAAGGAGATTATGATCCCAGCATCATGTGGTGTATCAATTCCAATAGATTCAAGACGAGAGTTGAAATGGCAGAAGAACACCTAATGTGGTTTGGAGAGGTAAAATATTCATAATTTGTATCAAAAATGTGTACACCATTATTAAGCTTATATACCCATATATATAATTGATGGTTTTCAATCTACATACTATGTCAAAGCAATAGCATATCTAGAATGTATATTAATTAATTACCAGCTTAAAATATTTATACCAGTGATGTGCTTGAAGCCTAAAACTACAAACAATTAATTTTGACTTCTAACACTTAAGCTACTAAAAAAATTTCAGTTTTTTAATTACGTATATACAGTGAAGGGGATTCAATGCCATCATAACCACTCCCCACAATTGTTTGAATTGGAAAAAAAAAAGCAACAAAAAAAAAAGAAGTCAAGTTATTTAAATGTTTTCATTGTGATATTCATTAGTAGCTAATATAGTAGTTGTAACGCACAATACTTCACACTAAACTGAACATACCTTACACAAGGTTTACTTTTGTGGTTGTCTAGTGGACAATGAATTTTTAAGTAAATACTGTTTTGTAGGTCTTATGACAAATAGCTATTAACTTACCACCACCACTAACTCGAATAGATATGGAACTCCCGTAATTTTTTGAGTTCTAACTGCACCCGCAAAAAATTTCATAGTGGTAAACAATTCAATTTCTAGAATGATGGGTATTGATCGATAACCAGAGGATTCTGTTGGGACGGGGTCAAACATCGATCTAACACAATAATACGTGAGGGTCAAAGTACAAATGACATACGTACGTCCAAACATATGTACAAGCAAACAAACATCCCCAATTTTCAATTGTGTTACCCATGTAAGTGTCTCGCTCGCTTCGCTCACTCGTCAATTATTAAAATACAACAGAGTTAAGTGGTATACAACCAGTGTTTTTAATAAAACTGCTCTATATATTATATTTCATTGACAGTAGCAGAAAAGAATAATAAACGATTTCATAGTTAGTATAAATACACACTTGCCAAGTAAATATACTTCTTGTAATTTTAACAAATAATCACGTATCTATAAACTATGATACTTGGTTGTTAAGTTGTTGTCTGGTATTTTTAGGAAAGTGTTTGTTATCCTGATTTCAATGAAGTGGAATTATCAGGTAAGAATGAGGAGGTAGGTTCAAATCAACAATGTTGTATAAAAGGATCCAACTAGAATATTTGTGATTAAATTCTAAAGAATTGAGGCTCCTTCTTTGTACCATTTCTCAGTAAGTATCATAAGCCATTCAATAGTATTCTGTGAATCAACTGAGTTCAATATTTCAAGAAAATAATAATTTCTGCTTTTAGATGTATTCTCTCTCTTTCACAAGCTTTTGTTTTAACAATACAGAAATAAAAATATTTGGTCACCACTGAGAATCGAACCCAGGACCACTTGCTTAAAGCACAAGCGCTCTACCACTGAGCTACGACAACCAGCCGGCAAACAAACACTCCAATTCTGTATTTATACAGTGGTAGAGCGAGCGCTTGTATGTTAAGCAAGTGGTCCTGGGTTCGATTCCCAGTGGCGACCAAATAATTTAATCCTGTATTATTTTAAAAATAAAGCCAGTGAAAGAGAAAGAATACATCTAATTGGTAAAAGAAGGCTGATAAAGAAAGTATTAAATTTCTGCTTTGCAACTACTGTATTTCTCTAGTACAACTATAATATAAATACAATCTATTTTGCTTTATTAAGATGATATTATGAGCCTAGCTGTTACATACTGAAATTTTAAGATATTTTAGATTATCAAACTTCTAAATTGTTTAGAAATTGTCATATAGCTAACCAAATTGTCTTGTTTCGTTGCAATTATGTTTTTTCTGATCGTAATTTAACTAAATATTTTTTGGTTTTTTATTCAAGTCTTAGTTTGTGTACACTATTACTCAGTCAAGGGTCTTGTGCAAGATCAAAATGGTGTCATTTTGTGGATAACTTTGTTTCTGTACCATTTTTCAGGAAAATTCTCAAAAAAATGTGAAGTATTGAACAAACATCCTGCGAAACCCACAAATACATTGTATCAGGATCGTAAGTTAATAGTAATTGTGTTTCACTTAGAAAGTTGTTACTGTGAAAATATTTTTAATAACTGTAGCAACACTCTATACATTAGCTTTCAGTCATAAAAATAATTCAAAATAGCCAGATTAAATGCATTTGCCAGTATTGATTATATGAAAAATCTAAAACTTACCATAGGAACAGTAGAAACAATGATAATTTATAATGAAACTTGGAATTGCTGAGTATATATTTCATTATAACTTGACAATTAATTTGTAGGTCATCAAGAGGTTTGTCGTGAGCCACAGAATGAAAAAATTATGTTAAGCAGAATCGATTCAAAAGTATTGGGTAAGTAAAAATTATAAATCGTAAGACATTATGTTTTACTAATAGACAGAATTTGAATGTATTGAATTTTTACTGCAACTTCTAATTGGCAAGCAAGCGAAGCGAGCGAGACACTCTCAGGGGTAACACAAATGAAAATTGGTGATATTTGTTTGTGTAAATATATGTGTCGGTTTGCGTATGTCATTTTGTACTTTGACCCTAGCATTTGTGTTTGCTTTGTGGTCTACCCCTTCCCATATCTCTGCTACACAGAATCTTTTCGTTTATCGATCCGTATCATTCGAGGAAATTTAATTTTGCTCCTTCGTATTAGATTGTTTCTGAATGTCACAAGACGCACTTAGGTCTTTAAAAACTAACTGTTATACTCAGCATTGTGCAGTAATGCATTAGAACTTCTTTTTTCTTTTTTTTTCCAAGTCTCAAAATGTTACGGCAACTATGGTATTGATACCAGACATAATTTTAAAAAACTCGGTCAATTTTAGTAGCAGTGACAGCTTGTTGTCAAAAGATACTGGTAATTCATATAGTCAGAATGACATATATTAGAGACTATAGAAAATACCAGTACTTGTGAAATTGAGGTAAGAAAGTGGTTCTGTATTATTGTTAGCTGAAGTATAATGTAACGGCTAAATACTTAGCTGTACTTTTAGAAATGGACTGGTAGATTCTAGTATTAGCAGACACTCTACACTGTAGTCAAGCTTGTAAAATGAAGTACACAGTCATTTCAGCAAAAAATAATAATTTTAAGCACTAAATACAATCTCTTACTGCATATTTTAAATACTCAATTGCCTGTGAGTAAAAACAGGTAATATTTAATCCTTATAGTTGTCCAATTTTTTTGTTTATAGACATCTATAGTTTGGGGTCCATTTATAGGAAGTTAAAACTTCCACTGTCTCCAATCTGGCAGGAGTTTGCTCTACAGTTGGGTTTAGACTACGATGCCACAGAAGCCATTAGAATAGACTCTCCAAGCAATTCTTCGCATTGTCTGCAAAATGCCCTTGCTTCGTGGCTGCATCTGGATTATGACTATCAGAAACATGGGAAGCCCAGCTGGAGAAGAATAGCCGAAGTAGTGTCATGGCTTAGTAAAAGGAACCTTTTTCAAGACATTGCCAAGAACCACACTGGTAAATAAGCATCATATGAAATATTATGCTAGATATTATATATATAAAGGTTTAAATAATTTGATTTCAGCATTTTTCAAATTTCATCAAAACTTTCAGACCAATTTTGGTGTGAGCATTTTAAAATATATTTATAACTATATCAAGTACCCCGCCACACAGTGGCGCTTGACCTAGCTACTAACTTAAGTAAATTTGTAGTACAGTAGCTTAAGTTAGTTTTATCCATGATTTTCTCCTGCTCTCTTTTTTTCCTCAGCCATCCTTTTCAACTCATGCATTCCCTTCTCCTCCTCTGTCTACCCCTCCTGCTCCCCAGTATCTGTCCTTTCTGTGTATTTTCTTTGACACCTTAATCATTGGAGTAATTACATCAGTCAGCTTTATCCCTTCTGCTTCTATATTTAGTGACCCTTGCATTCTCCTGCTTCTTTGCCTCTCTTATAGCTTCCTATTATGTTTAGCTACTGTAGCTAGATGAACACTTTTTCCCAACTCAGTTAAACGAGTGTTCAATTTTATAGGATAAATTGGGTTTTATGTGTGCATTCTACACTCCATGGTTGCTGGTTCGAATCCTGTGAAAGCCCTTTAATTTTGTTCCTCCTTTGTCAAACATTGTTAACGTCAAGTAACGACGATGCTTTACCAACTCTGATTAGCTCATAAATTATTCCATACACTACTGACACACAAGTGTATTATTATAGCTAAAGATACTGAAGTAATTATTTTGGTTTAAAAGAGAAACGTTTTCGAAATAGAAAAGCATTATAGTGACAAATAGTACATTCTGTTGGTTGAGCTTAAGTTTTATATTTTTTTAGATATTTTCCTACCGATAATATACTATTTCTCTTTAAATTTGCGATTTTTTGTTTTTTTTCTTTAAGATAGACTTTGAATCTTAATTTTTAAACTTCATAAAACTAAGCTAGATGGTTGTCATCAACGTCACAGCTACCGACAGGTAGCTATTTGCTAATTTTCTCAATTCATTATAGACTTTCAATGTTGTTTTATTGAAAATTGGTATATTTTTGTTTTTAAATGGCATTAATTAGATATATGAGTACAAAATCAATCTAGTAATTCATAATTGTGTTATGTGTAGCTACTTGTGACTGATTCAACTTACCATCACTCAAAGGAGCTCTGATAAAAGACACAATAATTATCATCACAATTCATAAATGTGCACTCATAGTTCAGTATTATTATAATTTGCAACCATTTTACATATACACATACACCTACATCGTTAATTTGTATATTGTCAATTTTATTACAGTCACCATTAGGAAAATAAATAGCAAATAAGAACTGGTATATATTGCTGTTGCTGCTATTATTATTGTTGTTGTTGTTATTAGTATTATTATTTTTATCCTGTACTTTATGTACTGTACACACACTTCACATGCCACATTTAATTTGCTAATTACTACACAATTAATGTTTTTACATTATGAGCTTGTGAAATACTATTACAAACTCATGTTATTTTTTATATACGGTGTATAATTGGCATTAAAATTAAACATTAAGTCTTTACATAATTAGTAAAACTGTGAAGTGGATATAAAAGTAAATAACGGACACCATAGACCACTGTATTCAAATTTATGTGCTAAATATATCAAATAAAAATAATGTACACTGATAAGAAATGAAGAAGTCCCGAGCAGTCAGTTTGTAAGCCATGTCTCAACCTGCTATTGTGAGTGGAGTTTATTGCAGTGCAATACCTGAAGAATTACAACAACAACAACAACAACAACAAAAGTTCAAATACACTGAGCCATTAGAAACTATACCATGTTTAGAGCTGGTCACATATTGCTATTGTAAATTGAATTCATGTAACTCTCGGGTCCCCCAATAGTACTTGCTGCCTTGGACATCGGCAGGAATAATACAATCACTAATTGGAGCTAGTTGCAAAATCTACACACAACTTACATGTCCATCATTTGTCATGTTCTGAACGACCTTCTGCTGTGTGTTGACACTCATCCCAGCCGATGGTTTCTTAATACTATCAATGCCTGAATAAGGGGTGAACTCCATGTCTTCTCTCTTCTCAGCAGGCGGGGCATTCTCTTTGTTGTCTGCTAGTTTCTTTTCACTAGAATTTTCTCTTGAGTTCTCAGTGGCCGTTCTGAGGAACTGAGTTCATGTTCTTCCTTGGCATCAATCTCGGACTTTAGCTTGGATAAAACATTGCCGAGGTCCATCTGCACAGGTACGGAACAAATTGATACTGAGCATACTGAATCAATTGTCTGTAACGCTAAGTGTTGTTCACTAGTATCTCAAGTCCAATTAATTGCTGAAACTAGTGTTATATATTGCATGTGGCAGTGATGACAAAAAAATGGACAAAAAAGTACACATTCTTTCAAAGCTGTTCATAAAAATGTAACCATTCGTGTACTAAGGTTATTGTTGCTGTTGTATGGTTTGCTACACGGACGCAAATTTCACAGCCAATTTTTTTTCTACACTCACAGTTGGTAAGGGGTATCCATACGATGGAGGAACGCGGCCAGATTCCGGAGTCTCTGTGGGGACAGCATTACTAGAGTAGAGTCATCGGTACCAGCTTCTTTACCTATGAAAAAAATTCAGCCAGGCTTTGTCAAAAAAAATCATAGGATTGATAGTACGCTACAAAAATTTCAATTATAGTATGTAATTACTACAGCAATAGCTACACATACTCCTTGTGAGACTGGTATCAAATGCTTCACAACCACAATTTAACAATATACATGTAGGTCAAAACTTTCAATCATGTACCAAATACATATGTATTGATTTACTACAGGGTGAGCTGGAAAACCAGAGGGGACCCCAGTTTATCACACATGCAAGTACACACCACCCTTTACACGTTGGGGTGAGGGAGGGAGGGAGGATGGGGAGACTACTTGTTAGCTATATGCAATAAGATTAGTGGATGCTTTAAGTAAGTCTTATTTATGTATGAGTACAAACATCAATCCAAAGTTGTATACAGAACTACAAAATGCAATTGCAATTTATTAGACATAACATTAAAGAAAAAAACGAATCTAGGAAGGAGTGTGTGTGTGTGTGTTTACCATCCCTGAACTGCTACATTCTGAGGAAGGAACGGTTCCATGGGAACATGAAAATGATGTCATTAACTGAGTCAAAAAAAGGGCGTTCTTTGATACTATAGTTGTACTGTAAGCATGTGGCTCACCTTTACCAGAAAAAGAAAATTAATGTCCCATCACTTTCAAATTCCATGCCTGAGTCTAAAAAAAATAATGGGAGTCACTCTTTTAAAGTAAAGCTTTTATCTAGCTTCACATTTATGAACTACTCAAATGCACAGTTAAACAATAATTAGTAGTATTTAATTTAGGAGTACAAGCACTTATTTATAAATTTCAGAGAACACAGTCTGTAGTTCGTGATAATGAAGCAATGGACAGAGCTCATCTGATATTGTAGTGGCTGGAGTAAACAAAATTGCACGAACCATAATTCTACCACGAGATGACCACGGGTGACATGAGTAATCTCCACAAGATTCTGTTAGGCATGCCCATTTAAATTATCTGTTCAAGCCCAGTGCGTACTTTACCAATTAAAGCTGCACAAAAATGGTTTGGCTCAAGTTGGACTATTGATGCCTCCTCTGATTACTTTGGTGAGTATGCCAAGTGGAGGAGACTCATACAGAAATACAAGTCCCCCGCACACATTGATCATGTGATGCAATGTTAAGGCCTTCATTAGCCTCAAACAAGGATTATTGCACACCATGAAACTGGTCTATAAAGTACCTCAAAAAAAGGACATATCGTATAACAGACAAACAAAACCAGAGATGACTGTTTATAGCGATATAATATGTGTGTACGAACTACAATGCAATCAGATGGCCAATGTACAGTAACCATTGTAGCTGAAGAATTAATCAAGCCTGAAATCTCTATAATTATGAATAAATACATTGCAGGCTTTAATACAGGAATTTTGGCTTGAGGAAGGGGGTGGGAACTGTTTTGCTAGTGGATGGGGCTATTATTTGTAGATATGTCAAGTAAAACCTCCGAATAGTGACCACATTGGGGACACGACTTTTGGTGTCTTCTCAGTAGTTGGTCCTTTCTCAGAGGTTCTTTTGTAAATGCTGATAAAGAGTTAGGAAACTTGAATTTAAAAATACATTCATTAATTATGCATGTCCTATTGTGGTTATCAGAATGGTGTCCTGATGACAAGCATCTTACTAGAAATACTTTTTTTCTGAAGTCTTAACTGCCTTCTTGTGGCTACTGGTAACTAACTTAGCTATTTCTCCTCCACATTTATCTACTTTGATAGGATGTGCTGCCACTGGAGATGCAATTTTCTGTAAAAAAAACTTTCCTGAATAAGGGTATTGTTTGAAGTGGTATTTGCAACAAACCACACCAGTCTTTATTTCGGTAGCAAGCCAGGTAATTTTTTCTAGTAGCACTTGCTGTTCTGTGGATATTATTTCCTGCACTTTTTGTTCAGGTGATGAAGATTAAAATAGAAGTATCAAACTTCCAGCCAAAAATTGGATACTGTAGAATTAGTCATATGTCATTTATGTGGCTTAAGCATGACCACAATCTCTCAAAATTCAGTAGGTGTGGTCTTTGGTCACTGTACAGGGGCAAATGTATTGTAGTTGCAATCGGGGGTGCATGACTTGGTCTCTCCAGAGAGGTCAGTCACCTTTTGGATAGAAGTTTTATTGTACACCTGTGTAATTTACACATGGATTAACTTAATTTGCATCAAAACATGTGTATGAGTGGGGAGGGGAGGGCTCTTCAGGCCGCAATTGTCCAACGACTGGCGCTGGGGACTTCAGGCTCAAGCTGTCCTCTTCGTTCACCGTTACTGAAGAAGTCATGGTAGATATTTTTATCTCTGCTTATTGATATGCTTATATTCAGTTGGTGATCTTGCCCAATCAGCTATATTTGTGAAGGGGGTGAGGGCAGATCATGTGTTTCTCTTTTCTGTATCAAAAGCTAGTGTATTGGTAATAGATATTGGAAGAATTAAGAAATTTGGATTATATTATCAGCATGTTTGAACAATTATCGTCCATATCTTTATTTTTAAAACTAAATACATTATAGCAAACATTACCACGAAATCCCAGTTTCTTTAAAAAGCTTTTTTTTACTGCATACTTTCAGTTCATAACCATTATTAGATAGCTATGTGATTGTCCCAGTTTGCTGCTAAAATGCATCTATTATTGTAAACATATCAAGGAAAATATCATCAAATTACATTTAACCACGTTGGTTTCCGAAACACTTGGCAGTGGGGTTAATGAATCAAATTCATAGAATCTGTTAAGCTTTATCACCTTCCCAACATAAAAAGGTACCTTCAGAATGCTCAAATTATTTTAGAAATATCTGTCACGCAGAAAGCTTTGGTTTCTTCAGTGGGGTTAGCACGGGCTTCTCTGACAGTGCATGACTTTGGACATAATTTTTCTTCTTCACCCACCCTAAAATAATGCATCAATTTTGATACTTTAAGATCACTTGTTCTACTGAAAGGCCAGTTTAACTTGCAGCTTTCTCTATCAGTACTAGTCTTTTCTTGAGCACCTTTTCATTCCCGTTTCATAGTAGTATTTCAGCCTGTTAATCTGTTCTGGGCTGTGTCTAATAGGAATCCTTCCTTCTGGGGAGGTTGCACATTTTAACAGGATTCATTGTAGCATTCCTCATCCATGACGTATTGTTCACTTCACATGCATAACATGCTTTCTAGAACGAAAACGGATGTAGTTGTCATTAGGTAAGTGGTCGCCATGAACATACTTTACGTGTGACACACCCAAAACATTGAACCTTTTTGAGCCGAAATCGACCCGAAAGTTTTAGATTTTAGCAGCAGGCTGCTCAGAAAGCTCTGAACCGGGTGCAAAAGTGAGCTAAAAGTGCCAGGTTTTTGTTAATCACATTTGAACGGAAGAGTGCGTTAACCGGGTGACGCCCCTTAACCTCAAGCTTGTATTTTCACATCGAGTTTATCTCTCTCCCTGCTGTCTCTACATCACAACAGCGCGGGCCAGTTCAGAAAGTGAGAAGGGATAGTTACCTGTAACTATACAATAGCTTTTAATTTTTAAGATTAGATGGCTGCTAGGGTCCTATGAAGTGATCTTATGTTTGGTGGCCTGGAATAATTGAAATAGTGACTTGGCAGGGTGATGTAAAAAATATCAATAGCTTACTCAATGAGACGGCAAGAGGAGGGGGAAGGGGGTAGTTGCAATAAGAAATAAGTTATGATAATGCCATCAGTATATTTTCCTAGGTTCAAGAATGTTTACACAGTAATTTTCTTGCGAACAATTGATAACATCAACTAGTCTGGCGTAGCCGACCCTTTACCTTCCGTTATTGGTGGGCGGGGGAGGAAGGAAAGGGTCTGGTGTCATGAACGTATAGTAGTTGTTCCGGCGCAACGATAGTTGCGCTCCAATCAGATTGCTTGAATCGACTTAATTGCATATCTTACCCAACCTCGAGTCTGGAGAGAAGTGCGTTTTACAATGTCTGCGATGTCGACCGCTCGGTCTGAAGTGATGTCCATTTTTGAAAAACTTGGATATTCAGTGAAATCAGAACAACTGGAAGTAATCACAGGGATCTTACGAAGGGATGTTTTTGTTGTTCTTCCAACAGGATTTGGGAAGAGTCTTTGTTTCCAGTGTTTGCCTCTACTATACGACAGACTGTTTCCAGAAGAGGCCAACTCTATTATTATTGTAGTAACACCTCTAACTGCTATAATGAAGGACCAGGTAAGAAAATAAACCGCAGTTTAGGATTTTTAGCTATTAAGAATGTTATTTGCAGGTTACAGTTTTGTCCAGAATGGGTATTAAAGCCTGTTATGTTTCTGGAGAGCAGGATGATGAAAGAATGAGAAAGGACGTTATAAAAGGAGCATATCAAATAGTATATTTCACTCCAGAGATGATTCTGGCAAGTAGAAGATGGAGAGAAATGCTCATAGGAGAAGTATACTCTCATCAGCTTCGAGCTTTCATAGTGGATGAAGCTCACACAGTGAAAAAATGGTATGTCACAATACTGTTTCACATATTTTGTAAAAAATATAATTAATTGTTATCTTAAAAAAATCAGGGGAGATACATTTAGGAGGCTACTTCTGAGAATTGGTGAAATAAGAAGCTTACTACCATCACACGTTAATATTATGGCACTGACAGCAACAGCTACAAAAACACTCAGAAGAGATATTGCACGTATCATTGGAATGAGAAATGAATTAATTGTTTCACGACCTCCTGTGAAATCAAATGTGATGTACTCAGTGGTCCAGACTTCCTCAGTTGAAGAAACGTTTTCTTTGATTTCAAAGAGACTTCACCAAGAGCGACAAGCATGCCCTCGAATGATTGTGTACTGCACAAACTATAGAGACTGTGCAAACATTTATCTGTATTTTAAGAACTGTCTGGGAAACTCGTTTACAGAACCATCTGATGCACCAGATCTCCCTAGATTCAGGTTGGTCGATATGTACATGAGCTGCACGGAAGGGATAGTAAAGGAGAGCATTGTAAACCTGTTTACCAGTAATTCTACATTACGTGTCGTAATTGCTACAGTGGCATTTGGGATGGGGGTTGATTGTCATGACATTCGCCAAGTTATCCATTATGGATCCCCTAATGACATCGAGTCTTATATTCAACAGACAGGTCGTGCTGGTCGTGACAGTCTTCCTTCCTTAGCAGTTCTTGTTAAGAATACTGGCAGAAGGAGATATGTGGATAAGTCAATGACTGAATACTCAAATAATGATGTTGCATGTAGAAGAGATACCTTGTTTCAAGATTTTGATGAGTACTCGCGTACTTATGATGGACCTTTGTGTTTGTGCTGTGATGTATGTCAAAAGCTTTGCACATGTTCGCACTGTTCTGATAATCACTTATCTTTCACTTTCATCTCAAATTCAAAAGAATAATTTTTAAAAAAATTCCCATTGATTTCTAACATTTTTTTTCAAGATAATATTTTTTTTTTTACAAATGTGATGAAATTCATACTGATGCAGATCATTAAAATTAAATATGATCAATGATCCATTTAATTAAAGTGTCTTTGTCCAATACATGTAAAACATCCCGAGGTGTGCTAAAACAAGAGTGACATCTGCCCTGGTTAATTGAAAATATTTTGTTTTTTAGCAAATGTTCGATAATCATGTTGACATCTTTTCCTGAGCTTGGCACCTTGTGAGCACCAGACACATGGGTAACTCCATTTTCAGTGTCATAGTTGTCAAGAACTGGTACCACTGTTCCCAATGTCTTCCCTATCTTTGTGATTGCCTTCTCAGTTTTATTCGCCCGAAGCCCCCGAACAGCCTCCTTGCACACTCGGTTGAGATGTTCTTGGAATAAGTCACAGGGAATATTGCGTCCTGGAATACTATGAGTATTTACAAATCGACTCCACAGGAGCTCTTGAGACAAGCGAGGAGTGAGCATAAACTCATATTGATTCAGCATATTGAGGACTTCAATGGAATAGTTTTTTCTATTCGAACTCTTGAAAAGTGGTATAAGGTATTTCCAATACCGTAGTATTCGTAAGCCATCACCTTCGCTGATGGCATCTGAAAAAACTAAGTAAAATGATCCCACACCAAGGAGCTGTCTGCCATAATCAAAAATCTATTATGTACAAATATATGTAATACATAATTAGGCATAAAAATACAGCAATATAGCAGACTATAAAAAGGGAGGGGGATGGATTATGTTAGCATGATAAATAGCTGACCTTGTCTTGCGATGGTGCTGGTGATTGGTTGAAATCAAACGAGGCAAATTTGTTCACAACTCCCTCACATATTTCCTGAAGGATTGTCTTTCGTTCATCAGCTTGTATCATCCACAAGTTTTCAGGATTACTTACACTATCAATATCTGGAACGTCAGAAAGTGACTTCATATTTAAATGTTGGAGTGCTGCGACCAAAATATGACACTTCACAATTAACTTGAAGAAATCATCACACTCATTGTACTTCTTTGTAGGATCACCAGATACATTTGATCGCCCAATCAAATTTCTTAATTGATACAGTGTACCATGATCAGCTCCAGAGAAAATAGAATAATAATACTTCCAAATTACCTGTACGAAACATTGCATTATTAAAATGTATTGGTAATTGATGTTTAAAATTAACTTACATCAAGCAAGTTCATTTTAGTGTGCCAGTCTTCTGCACAGGGAATTAATCCATCCAGACGAGTGCCACAAGTCACAGAGTTTACTCTAGTCTTTTTGGCTCCTCTTGCTCGTGCAGCTGTCAGTTGATCACCGCCTAAAAGGATCGGGTGAAGTGATGCTTGACATATATCAACCTCTTCTCCAATACTTGGAACAAACAATTGTTTTGTTGTTTGCGTTAGAGGAACATACTGATGCAAGTGTAGCATGATGTCAACCATGTCATCTCCCAAATTTTCATTCTTTGCTAGAACACCTAGGGGCACCTAATAACATGTAAGAGACATTGAGGAATTTTAGTTGTGCCCTTAGCTAATTCCCTGAGATAGTGGATAGTAATCACATAACATTTGGAATCTCGAGAATATTAGTTGTTGATGAATAGATGGTCTAATTAACCCTATTGACTATTCCTAGGTTGGACATGAGAAGAGGGAGGATCTTAGTTTCAAACATAAACGTGACAATTGCAATTAAGGATTTAATTACAATTACTTACTACAATGGACTTTGATGACATTTCAGAAGAATACTTATGTGGTATATGCCATTTCACAATGTCCTCAAACGTCAGCTTGAAATACGGCATGTGTTGTGTCAGAATTCGACCAATAATAGTCCCAATATTAAGTCTTAGTTCTTTGTCATCCTCTGCTGATGGTAATAGCCTTAATGCTCGATGTTTAGGACAGTCTTCACATCCTTGTGGGTGTTCATCAGGATATTCCCTGAGATCAACTCTATTTTCAATTGCACAGGCATGAAAGTAGTGCAATGACTTGTTGCTGTGATCTTCGACTCTCATGAACCTTGTTTTCACTCCTTTGTCAATATTGTCACCAATGAGCTTGTATCCTAGCTGTTTTGGAACGTTTGCCTCACTTGTAGCAGTAACTCCTGCATAAAGAAAATAAAAATGCACCTATGCCTTCAATTATCTGCATATATTCTTACCACAGGATTCCATCCCCTCAGTAGTACTGTGGAGATTCGATTGTGAAGTCAAAACACCTCCTTCAACAGTATCTTCATTAGCCAATAATGATATGTCAGAAGACAATGGTGAAAACTGAGGTGTTTGGGCACTAGAAGTGGTGGAGGAGTGGGACTCAGAAGTGGACTCTGAACAGGAATCAAACAGCTCATCCTCTGAAACTGGCCCAATCGACTGACTTGATAAAAATTGATCCTCCTGTGAAAACATACATCAAATGAAAGTTGCTTAGTTTGATTGTCGCAACCAACCTCTCCAAGTCCTTCCTTAAGATCTGCTATAAGTTTGTCCCTCCAAGTCTTCACCAGTGTATCGTGTCCAACTCCTATCAGATTCATTAGCCTGTTAGTTGTTACATGGGACATACACACATTGACCTTCTGCAGTCGTTCATACACCTGAGATAAAGAACATACTAAACACAATTAGCATAGAAACTTTAAAAATTCATACCTGTTTTCCACTACTTCCGGCACGAAGGATCAAAGACAAAATTCTTTGAACCATGCTCATTCTTGAATACCGGAATTTCAGCAGAATGGCACTACACATGCCTACAATAGCATCTCTGTTCATTCGAGGTCTACGTCGGTATGTGCAAGATAGTAGCAACGAATGAAGAATTGGAGCATTTAATGAAAGCTCATCTAGAACTTTGCTCCAAGTGAACTTTTTCATATCAGCTATATCTTGGCTACCTAAAATAGACTTCGTTTTGTGAGAAGACATTACAGTAAGCTCTTGTCGTAGCATTGTTCCAATCTTCTTCAAAATGTAATTGCGACTCCCTGGGTTGTTCATGAGATCAGATATAATGGCATACGTACTTCTTCTTGCTAAAGACTTGCCCAAATGTTTGCGATTTGGAGTTAATGTAAAACTTTTCAGTCCACTTTTATACTCAATATTGACCTGTATATAACATGAAGTCATGCTTTATTATATTTAACTTGATAAACCATATAAAACGTACTGAAACATTTGGCGAATCCGTTGTTGGAATGGGAGATGAAGTACTTACAGGAGGAGGTTCCTGCTCAGACAAAGCTAGCACTCTCTTTGCTTTCTTTGCTGGAGTCGTGCAAGCATCTTGTGAAGTGGTTCGTGGCCGTTTCTGTGCTCTTCCTCCTCTAGAGGTAATCTTGGCAACAACCTTGCTAATGTTTGATATGATTGTCTAAAACAGATAGAACAACACATAAATGGTCACATCATAAGTGAATGTGAGAGTAAAAAATATATATATATTTCTAAAATAAACAAAACACAATAGAGTAGCTTGAAAATAACAAATATTTTATTACTATTTGTGCCATTATATTTCTTATAGTACATTTTATTGTATTTTGTACATATTTATTGTCTCTTTTGATGGTAGTAAGATGCAACACATAACTCCAAATAGACACAAGACTAGATTTGAAGCAAGTAACATTGTAGAAAAATCTTTTTAAGTCTTTCCATAGCTTTGCTTAAGAATGTAGTACAGAGCTATAGCTAGCTACAATTAATTCCTATCTTGTTTTCTCAGAATATAAATTGCACTTATTAGGCACTTAATACACTCAACATGAACTAACAGGCCTACCTCTTTGGCCAGCAGCAATTTATCATAGGCATAGAAGCATTTTCTGCACATGAAACTTGGTCCAGGACACAGAAGTTCATTTACATCAATCTGTGGTTGGGTCTTTTCTAGTTCTTGAGATATAATCTCTTTCCAATAAATGGTAACTCTCCCTGAAATATCCAGGAGTCTTCTGTCTTTCTTTGCAGCGAGTTCTCCACAAGCCAGACAAATCGGAGATGCAGAACTTGCAGCCATGGTTGGTATAGACGTTCCACTTAAAATTTCAGCGCAATCTATACTAAGAAAACCACTAGACCGCAAAATGATGGCGAATGACGTTTTCTACATTCCATTCGAACAACTACTATACGTTCATGACACCAGACCCTTTCCTTCCTCCCCCGCCCACCAATAACGGAAGGTAAAGGGTCGGCTACGCCAGACTAAACATCAACCTCTTTTTTTTTTTTCAGAGAAATAGAAAACATTTTCTAAAATTAAAATTCCTTTATGATTTTTTTCTATCTCTGCCCAGGTATATCCATAAAAAACCATAAAATCAAGTTGGTGTGGCCAATAGCTGGTTGCAACTTTTTGCAAACTGGTCATAAATATATAATATATATATTTATATACATACATGTATATATATATTATATGTATATGTGTGTATATATGTTGGAAGACTGCACTCAACATAGTTACTGAAAAGCATTTGCACTCAGCATAGTTACTAACAAACATTTTGAACTTTTTGACTCTTGTTTTCTTAATGTATATTATTGTTCACTTATTTCTATATTAGTATTTTTATAAATAACTCATATTGCCTATTTAAACTCGGTTCGTTCATTTTACATTTTTGTCATTATTATTCTGCCAACTATGAATTCTGCTAAAGAAATGTTTCAACATTATATACATATGTATATATTGATCAGTATAAATCCTTCTCTTTAGGTATCTATAACCTAAGAAAGAAGTTAAAGTCGATCTTTTTGTTGTGCCTGTAGACTGCTACAACTGGAATGGAGGATGTACGCAATCAAAGTCAAGGGAATACACTTACAAAAGGTATGTTCACTCTAATACTCGCTAATAATATTACAAAACGTTAGGCTACAAATTTTCTAACTTTAAATTATATTCCTGAATTTCACGTTTATCATTTGTCATTCAATAGTTATGTGAATACAGTATAATAAACTTATTTAATTCTCTCTTCTCTTGCAATATTGTGTAATGTATTATCATATAAAAAAATCTTAATTCCTTCATTTCACTTTTGCATTATCTTTCAGAATGCATGTTCATTCACCCACTGGATATAAAATGTGTTGTTTACATCTGTTCACTGATAGAAATGAGGCTGTATATGCATTCCTGCCACTTTTTTCCAACTTGTATGAATAGTTATAGACCATGGGCTTGAAGAATTATCTATAAAAAAATAACACTTGAGTTGACATTGACCTATGACGACGGTGTGTATTAATGAATAATTTATGAGTTTAAAAGAGTTGATAAAGCGTCACCTACCTAAATGAAGTTCTATACGCTTCATACATAGTTGAAAGAAGAAAAGGACTAGAAAAAACTCTTCCATATCAGATTAGAACCCATGACCCTCAACTTAGCACTCACGCACACTTACCATTATACTGTCTGAAACTAACAGCTTAACGATTCTTGGAGTATCCTATTAACCAATTGTATCCTCTTCTCTCCTTTTTTTTGTCTTGCCCTCTCCATCTCCTACTCTATAAAAATTGGGTTTCTGTATTCATGAATAATTCCTTTGCAGAACTGTGTTATGAAAGAATGTTCACATACAGTAGCTAACCATAATTCACCACAAAGCATGTGTAGAAGAAAAGCGGAGGAGTAGTAAAACACAAGCGTCAAGAAAAATAGAAGCAGGTGAGAAAATGCTGACGGACAATGAAGAAATGACATAGAAAGAACAGTTATACTGAGCAGCATGAGAAAGGATGAGAAGGAAATGAATGAGTTGAAGAAAAGAATTAATAACAACTGAGAGGGTTCAGGAAGAATTTGAGCAGGAGTAAAAAATATTGGATCAAAATGCCTTATGTTATACTGCATTCCTAAGTTGCACAATTAGTACATCAAGTGCCACTGTGTAGCTGGGTGCTTGCTAGTCTAAAAATAATTCTAAGAGTTGCCGAGGTTTGACTTTTTTGTTCCATAGTTACTGGGGATTCAAACAAGATCTTTTGCTGTGGAGTGGGGGAATTATTTAGGGTTACATGAAAATGGTGAAGTTATGACCTGTATTACACAGATGGACAGACGAAAATTTGACAGATTATTACCAATTGCTATCGATAGACTAGACCTAAATAATGAATGTCATTAAAATATGTGAATTCATTACGTCAGTATTGTTTTATAGTAATAATATATCCAGCTCACCTAGTAGTAAAGTATAGTAACAAATAACTGACATGATCCGAGTTGTATGCATGGCAACACTTTACCAGTTTCATTCATACCACCTGACAATAGTTGTTTTCTTTCAAGTTGATTAATATTGTCCCCACAAACGACAGTAGCCATATCAATCAGTGCTCACACTAGGACTTCCATAAAGTTTCTGTTACCTATTGCTGTGATGGAGATAACTGGTTAGTTAACCATTAAATAAAGCACTAAAGGTGCGAACCCTCAGCGCTACTATTAGCTAGCTATTACAAAATCATCTCAGACCAAAAGAATAATTTATTGGCTATTCTAATTAGTTATTCATATAGCTTGAGCAATGAAAATAATACATAT
>WLWD01002006.1_pt1 | contig 125480 bp, 89 predicted proteins | sample 6712731 | NCBI WGS metagenome assembly WLWD01 (sample SAMN12718690, study PRJNA576275) | sponge metagenome | isolation source: marine sponge | host: Mycale hentscheli | place: New Zealand: South Island, Marlborough, Capsize Point | collected 2014-11-01 | reverse complement strand
CTGCCCAATAATCAAAGAGTTGTTACAGGATATTTGAATTCCTAAAAAAAGAAAAAACAATAACAACAAACAACAAAAACAAAACAATAACACATACATATTAATTGGAACTCAGATTAGGAATCAATCGTGAAGAGCTAGATTTATGAACTGAGTGAAAAGCTTGTGTAAAACAAGACAGATGAAACCAGTAAGAATAAAAATTTTAATTTATTTATAATATGCACCATAATTCTTTTAGGGATCTGCTGTAGTAGATGGCTCAAATCGACGCTGAGGTTGAGAGGTGGTGAACTGTAGCTATCAAATGGGCCTACGTAGGGGAACTAGTCTACCTTCTGGTTGAGTTTGCAGAACAGCATGCACATGAAATCTCATACGCACAGAAAATATTGATGAGCACAAAACTCCGAGTGAACTGAGGCTGGCCAGAGTATATAATAACTATGCTTCCTCAGGTCACTCTAAAATATGATTGGCTGGTACAACAATAGGTGATCTTACAAAAATAACCAAAAATGGAAATGTTTTAGATATCACATTATCTTTCACTGTTACACTATACACAACCACAATTCCATTCACATTAATGAGTTCATGTTTCATGTTCATGCATCACGGTAGATTTTCTTGGGTGGGCGTTCCCACAGGTGATACAACAAATTTCATAAAATTATATCAAAGTACAGGGGCATCGGAATGGGTGCGGCTATGTAGCCATGGGTGCACCAATATTTTGAAAAAAGGGCGTGGTTCATAGTGTCTCGTAGTGTCTCTCTCTCTCTGGTGATCGTTGTGGTAATGTCTTATTGACCGTTTGGAAGATAGCTATTTTGGGAACTCCGCACCAGCGTGGTCCTTCTTTAGTTTTCCAAGGTGATCTTTTGGAAAAACAAATGTAGTTCAGAGGTCCTTCCAGCATTGTTGGTTTGAGAAATAGCCATTTTTGCACTATAAAGAGTCAGCTGATGTAGCTAGTTTTTTTTTTGCCACACATTCTTAAAATTGTTATAAAAAGAAGAAGCAAAGACTGCCACAAAAGTTGACCAGGCATTTGTAAGTTCTAATTTTTTATAATTTTCATTGTTATTTGCTTTATATGTCCAAGTAATTATGTTAGCTATACAATATAGACACACAAAGTTATTAATTTGATATGAACCTACTGATTGTATAATAAATTTTTGGTTCGTTTGATCGAGAATAACTTTAAAATTGTTTTTTTTTTTATAAATCAAATCCACCAATTAAATGAATGAGAGGGTGTGGATAAGTAGGTGAGGCTATGTGGGCATGGATAAGTGGGTGTGGTTATGACCACACCAATCCGATTTGGCTTCCTACTCCCCTGAAATAATTCACTATTCTTTTGCAATGGTTTCATTTAATAAGATTAATACCCAATACATTCTAGCAAGGATCTTTCTCTATTAAATACACCAAAAATGTTGTGAAGCTAAACAAGATTTGGAGTATGCTTTTTAGAAATGAACCTGCAAATAGTTTTAGTGTTGCACAATAGGCACAAAGACAGATGGACTTACAAACAGATACAGTTGTACAATGTAGCAAGATAAAAATATAAATGACCAAACTAACATAAACCTTTTCACTATCCCCACCTGTTTTGTTAACCCTCAGAGCACATGCGCAAGAGGTTACAGTACTCAGTTTGTCTATCTGTTAGTAAGTCAGTCAGTCAGTCAGTCAGTCAGTCTGTCACACAACAAAAAGCAGATCTCTAAAATGGCAGCCTCCTGAAGATTGAAACATGCATCACAATTATGTACTGGACAATTTGTACACATTGTTGATGATCATACACTGAAAATGGTCGGTCAAGAAAGAAACTCTAAGGACCACTGCAGTCACTAAATGATGAGCCTCAGAAACTGTCAATGATTGGCGTTGGTCGTTGTTCTTGATGCATTGATTAAACAAACCTAACCTTGAAATGTGGTCAATACAAGTCAGAAAAGACCTGGGAGAATTCAGACTATTGTACTAATATAGTAGCAATTTTTTCATTGGTTATCTCAAAAGATGGTGACGTGAATTTCAGTAAAGTATGAGTGTGCAAGTATGATATAGATATGGGTTGTGATGTATAAATATAATTAGTAAAGCAGGTCCGAAGAATGATTTGAATAGGTGTGTGAATTAGTTTTGATTATTTGTTCTGAATCAGTGCAGCTTTGAGTCTATCTTGTTTGGTCTGACCCAAACTCAATTGAAATCCATAATGTGCCAGATTATTTCACTTCGACTTATTGTTTCAGAAAAGCTAGTTATTTTTTGGTTGTAACGCTCCCTATTGTCATGTCCTACTCATGTGAGCAAATAATTTCTTGCTGCCTGCGGTAGTATTGCCTGATAGTCTCAGTGTTGGTTTACTGGTTGGAGTTCCCCGTTGACAATACCTGATAGGTGTGTGTCTTTTGCAAGTTTCTTATGAAGACAGCAATTATGTCCAAAATGTTATTGTAAGAGCAACATATGGACTTGCACAAGCCACAAATCAACTTGCATAAGCTAGCTACATAATTGACACATTGATATTACACCAAATAAACTATTCTTTGAGCCTTTGTAATAGCTAGCTAGCTACTTTATAGTAATGCTTAGGATTTGCACCTTTGGTGCTTCATTCCAACATCGTTTTTTCTTCTCAGATAATTTGAACATTAACACTTTTTTAAACTAAATGCACAGCACATGGAATGTAATGACTGCCACAGAAGAGGTTGTATGGGCACAAATTTGTATCGAGTATTTCAACAAATTTCAGCTACTTTATGAAATTATAACCACATTCTAGTACAATAGAATAGCCTGCCTACTTCACCGGGTACTGGGGCATCAGAACTGCTGCTGCAGCCAGTGTGGCTATGGCCACACCAAAATTTTAACAGAAAGGCATGTCTCTTAGCTTGTCTACCCTTTACTGAATCTCATGGTTGTTGTCGATCGAAATTGAGCAGTCGAAATTAAGAAGTTGAAAAGACTTCTGCTGGGAGTATATGGCCAACATTGAGCATTTTAGAAGATATCTGGGAAACTCAACACCAGTCTGATCCTTCGTTTAGTTTTCCAAAGTGATCTTTTGGAAAACAAACATGGTTCAGGGATCTTTTTACCAATTGCATAGTGGCTATTTTGCACTACAAGGGCCTGTTGATGTAGTTTTGTGCTGCACATAATTAAAAATATTTAAAGAAAATAAAGTTAAGACTACAACAAAAGTAGAGCAGGCATTTGTAAGTTCTGATAATAGTGGGTTCATTTTAACCCTCAGCGCATGCGTGAGAGGGTTATAGTAGTCGTCCTGTCTGTTTGTCTGTCACACTCTGATTTTGGAGATTACTGACAATTAACCGTTGATTTAGATATGAACTTACTAAGGACGAAAATTTAGGACCTTTTACTGTGCTACCTTTTGAATTGCTGGCTAATTGTTGAGAAAAGACGAAGCTTTCAGTTCCGTATAGGTACCAGCTTTTATGGGTAACGCCCCCTAGCGTCAAGTCACAATCACATGAGCAAATAATTTCTTGCAGCCAGCAGTGTAGTTTGCTTTATACTCGGGGAAGTTAATGGAGTTGAAAGGAGTGAAGTTTTGCATTGAAAATGTATACCGGTGAGTGTTTCTGGCCTGTTTAGCTTTTTCTCTTATGAAGACAGTGTGTTGATCCATTACTTTTGTGCACGAGGATTTTTAATTGTAAATTGAATCCACTCCGTCCCAACTGTACACATGCTGTGGTAAGTGAGGCACAGCTACAATTCACAGGCAATAATGTTGCAAAGTGGGATGTGACTTTGTGGTAGACAACACGCGACTATTCAATGCGACTATTCAATGCGACTATTCAGCTGGAGTGCACTATTAAAGGTGCCCAGGCATTGCTATATGATGGCACCCTTAACCACACCCTTAATTGTTTTTCAAACTTTTATTCCAAATATCTACAAGAAATTGAAAGTGAAAGAGGATAATTCATGGGCACATAATATAAATATGGGCCATGTTATAATTTACCAAGTATATAGAATTTAGAAGTAAGACAAAGCATATTAAGGTTTGTATTCAAATATTAGAGCACATTAAGTGGAGTACTTACCATTAATAGTAGGCAAAGACATGTTAGCCATTACTCGATCATTGCCAACTGAAAACTCATAGCTGCCAACAAGGTCAGGTGGGTTACCATGTAGCAGTGAAGTTGTATAATAGTAAGAGTATCTACGGTTTGTAATTGCTGTTGTCATGGTAATGTTGTTCTGTGCCAAATCAATGACCTCACCATTTTTGTACAAAGTTATTGTAGTAGGTGGAACATTTCTAGTCTCAGTCACAATGCGAAGTGACATGGGATGAACTTGCGAATAAAATTGTCTCTGTAGATTGTAAATCAATAGATTGTTCACTGTAGACATAAAGTGTTAATGTATTGAGAGTACTGTGAGATATGGTAATACTTACTAGTGGTTCCTTGATTATAGAGTCCAATACTAGCTCTCTGACTGCTGCTAAATGAGCAAGTATATATTCCACTATAACCAGAACTTAGAGTAAATGAGTATCTATAGTACTTATAATAATAAAATAGAATACATCTGTAATATTGATCATTGGAGTGATACTGCTGCATTCGTAAATTCCAGTAATTGCCAGATGTTGTATGTCCATTTGGGAAAGTAATCCTGCCAGAAGTTGATGTATTTGAACAGCAATAAATATTAACTCTGATATAACTACGGGTATTCGAAGTTCCGGTATCCACAATGGCATAGCTATTGTTTGGCTGAGGGCCATAATTACGCCCTATTCCAGTACCCAAGCTAGAACTCACGTACATACCAGTACCTGCACAAAAACAAAATATTCTGTTATAATCATACATTTTCAAAGAAATGATAGAATTTAAAAAGCAATATAAAGCTGTAACTACTAAAATGAAAACTGTATAAAGCTTTTTATTTAACTTTACCGTGTATTTTCATGATAGTAGAGTTGAAGCCAGAGATGCCATAATTGTTTGTGACAGTGCACGTGTGAGTTCCAGCATCTCGAGATACTAAAAAGGATCTAGTAATACTTTTACTAGAACTGCTAGAAGCAAAACAGTTGCTGCATGTGGACCTCCAGCGATAGCTCAATGAACCAGTCAGGCCTGGGGCTACACAAGTCAGTGTTACTTTACTTGCTGCTCTATAAATAGGAGGAGAATACCCAGAGTCTAAGGAGTCATAGGATATGATGATCTTCACCTGAACCACTGAACAACAAATACAAATATAAATAATAATGTTAGTCTTGAGGCATTACACATGATATTAACTTTCTATGGGAGATGAAAACAAAAACTATACATTTTTTACATGATTAAAAGGTCTCTGGCTTGTAAGGGTTCTTTGTTTGGAAGGGGAAGTCTGGCATGTTCACCATCTCTAAGTGACAAGGCAAATTGATATTTCTCTTAAATCAGCGAGAATAATTAGCATGAATTATGTTGAGCTAAATGCTGTCAATTTGGGCTCATCTAACAATATACTGCACATACATAGCATGCTAATATTGGGGGGGGGGGAGGGAGGGAGGGGTAAAGCTGGGATGTATGTGGAAAAGCCCACCTGGTGAAACATATTTGGAGATGCTAGTACTACTGTTGGATAGAATGAACCGAGATGAAATCATTGGATTAATTGTAGATCTACAGTAATATCTTCCAGAATCAGACGATTGAAGTAAATGAAATGTCAGATTAGATCTAAAGCCTCTAGTATATTTTTCTGTTGCAGTGACATTTCTCCTACTGTTAGACTGTAGAATGCCACTTGGTCCTTGCCACGTGTTGATGACTTGTATAGGTGTATCCACTGCAAAACTAAGAGATGTTGTGCAAGAAAATGTCAAGGAGTGGCCCATAAAATGGTTGCCTCCTGGAGATTGCTCCATATATATAGATAGTGCTGACACTATAACAACAATAGCAGAAATTGATCATAATAATGTGTATGAATGTGAACAATTGAAAATTGGGTATTATGTTATTGGTGAGCAAGTGAGACAGTTAGGGGTGGCTAATGGAATATCTGGTATATGTTTGGTATACAGTGAATTCTCTCAACAACGGGCTCCCGAAGAACGGTCAGCCTCTCCACAGCGGTAGTTTTTAGTGGAACGAAACGTTTACAGTAAAGTTCCAATAGTTTTATAGCCTCCGATCATAAAATAGTAAAATTCAACCTTTGTCTGGTTTTAGTTTTAGATCTAGCTGTTGTTTAATTAGAACTATTTTCTCACTCGCCATTTGTGCACAAGCAACCACTAGTTGGCAAGTAACAATTTGAGAATCGGGGATATTTGTTTGTTTATGTAGACATACATACGTCATTTTGTACTTTGACCCTCATGTTGTTGTGTTTGCTTGGTGGTCTACCCGTCCTCATTCTCAACTGAACAGAATCTTTGGTTTACCAATCTTTACCACCATCATCAATTGTTTACCCTTTTGAATTAATTTGTGTCCAACATATCTGATTCTTGTGGATGAAGTTAAGTCTTCATCTTCTATTCGAATTATCTTGGGTAATGCAGTGTTTCTCATAGTTATAGCCCTACACAACACCATTTTTCTGACTTGAAAATCCATTTTTAATTGTCTAATAGTCAAGTCATGAAGGTAAGTCTTGTGTTGATATATTGAGTGAACAAGTGTATGTGAAAGTGTTGTGTATCACAAGGACTGCTTAGCTAAATAATAGCACAAAGCAAGTCTTAATTTAGGGTTAGTGTCAAAACTGCATGGTAATACCTGTAATGGAATGCCCCACATTGCTGGAACTTAGTTATCATTAGTCTGTTTATTGTTTTAATTATATTCATTATTACTACACATACACTTGTGCATTATTTAGAATAATTACTTCGAATATGGACTTTTTTTGCACACGCCACTACCACGTGGGAACAGACTGATTCGTCATCCTTGCCATGTTTCATAAACATCATATTGACATACTTAAACTTTTACCTAAAATTGTAGCTATTTCAGTTCTGTCTGAAATCTGGTATTATATTAAGTCTCCTGTGAATCAATCTATCGGGGTTTACCGGCTATTGGTTCTTAGTTAGCACCTTCGCTATAGCGTGACAGTTGTATCTAGGTTTATAGATTGAGGACAGAACTCAGGTGGCAGTGACTCCCCCTAGTCTCTGTCCCACCACATACCTTAAAATTGCTTCTTCTTTTTTCAAGTTGAACAATTGCGGCAAGTGGTTACTATGGCATTGAAACCCTTATTGTGGGATCCAAACCCACATTCAGAACAAGTAACTTAATTATATGACACATTCAGAACAAGTGATTTAATTATATAACACGTTATTATTATTGTTTTTAATGTCACACAATTGACAAGTCATCCATGACACACAATTGACACGTCATTCATGACAACACATCTGTTCTAGGAACTATGTATATTTAGGACGTGCTATTTTTGTATCACCCACTGGGCATGTGCAAGAGTTTAAAATATATGGCTGGAGCACATGTCCAGATTTCAGTTGATGTACCTTCCTTCATTTCGATGATCAAGTGCTGGTTAATTGTTACTTTGTAAAACTCAACTTTGCCAGTGTGAAGGGAATTGTTGGGCTAGTACATTGTGGTAGTTACTCAAATCTTGCATCAACCCTGGTGGCAGCAATCTACTTTTGCTGTCATCACTGTGCACACTTAGTTGGAAAGACAGAAACCCTGCCAAACCCACCCTGACCGTGACAAAGTGGTGGCAGCGGTGGGATCTCGTTGATTGTTACAACCGCCGCTTGATTCCCAAACTCGAACCGGACCAGTGCTGAGAGAAGAGTATTGCAGTAATCCCAGTGACACAGAGGACACCAGGAATAAGAAGATAACCAGGACAGCTTCAGTGGAAGTCCAAAGACAGAAGGAAATAAATAGGAAAATAGGACCACTTGAGGGCAGTCTGAAGAAGGAAGAGGAAAGGAGAAAGAGACTCGGTGCAACTTCAGTGGTTGTTCAAGGAAGAAAGAGAGAAACAGACAGAAGAAGAACTTTAGAGGCTTCTCCTTAAGAGGAAGAAGACAATAAGAAATTGCAAAAGAGTGCCAGGGCATTCTTGAACTGAAGCAAAGTTTATTACTGGGTTGCGTTTGTGATTCTGGTTTATTTTTTTTTTGGCGCCATTGTGTTGTGTTGCTCTTGTGACTCCCCAATTTTATTCTGTGTCTTTTTGTGTTGTAGATTCACCAGGAACTCTGTCCTTCTGCGGATGCAGGAGCCATCTGAGGGAGTGGCAGGAAGTGAGTGCAACAAGGGAGCAGTTAATCTTGGCACAAGGAAGTCAAGGAGGAAATTGCCTCAGGTGTCAAGGAACAGAGATTGTGCGTACAAACCTTCCAACTCACGAAGAAGACTAAGATCACCCTACTTCATCAGGAGGAGATCTCCAGAGCAGCATCTTACAGCAGCTTCTACTCCAGGATTCTCTTTCACGACAAATAGGAGGTTGAATCCGTCTGCAGCCATTTTCTCTCCCACAGCAGCCTCACCAACAGAGGGTAAGGTGAGAGCTGAGGTAGAAGGTAGGGTAGAGGAAGGAGTGAGTGAGGTGGTCAGTGAGGAAGAAAGCTTACAAATAAGCAGTGAAACCCAAGGAAAAGAGGTAAACATGACAGAGGAGGGAGCATCAGGTGCTAACCCCAGTGAAAATCCATTGATGGCTATGCAGGCAATGATGCAGAGTGTAATGAAGACCATGACTGAACAGCAGAACAAATTAATTGAATCCCTAGCAGGACAGAGCAGGGACAATTTAGCCAGGACTGAGGCAGATAGAGGAAGCCAGACTAGAGGCAGAAAGAGTAAGGGAAGAAATTAGGTTAGAGTCAGAGAGACAAAGAGAGGAAAGGTCAAGGACTTCCAGAGCAGATGCAGAAAGAGAAAGGGATGAGAGAACAAGGCTAAATAAGGAAGAAGAGAGGAAGTATAGGAAGAAGCAGGATGAGCTGAAGGATAGGTGGATGAGCTTTAGTAGCTTTAAGGAGGGAGATGACTTGAATGCTTTTCTGGCTAGATTTGAACATGTAATGAAGTCTTGTGAGGTGGAGGAGGGCTTATGGACTACAAAGTTGTATTCCAGGCTTAATATTACATTGTGTTCTAGAATGAAACCTATGTTGGATGGAGGAGCTGAGTATGGAGTTGTGAAAACTCTGCTATTAGAATCTGTAGGGGCAACAGTTGCCACTTATGGTAAGAAATTGTATGAGGTGACGATGGAAAGTTTGAAGGCTATGACAGCCATTCAGACGATTGAGAACTTGTCAGGTATTGCTCAAGGTTTAATGCAAGAAGCTAAGGATTTGAAAGATGTGATATTTGTTTTGGTAAAGATGATGGTGAGGCATTGTTTACCACATAATGAACAATTTAGAACAGTTGAGGAAGGCGTTAGAGGCATGGTTGTCCACTAGAATGGATGGGGATTTTACGAAAATCCCAGGTCAGTCTGTGAAGGCTGACAAGAAGGACAAGCCAGTTAGCAGTAGTTCATACTTTAGAGGTGATGGTAAGCCCAGTTGTGGAGTGTGTGGGAAGATTGGCCATAGAGTGAGGTGTGTTGGTATAAGAAAGAGAAGCCCAGCAGCAATAGCAGTAGTGGTGCAGCCAGCTCAGGGTACAAGCCAAAACCCATAACATGTTTTATTTGTGGCCAACCTGGACACAAAAGTCCAGACTGCCATGAGAAAGGGAAAGGAACCAAACAAGTGAAAAAAGAGGTGGAAAGTGTCCGCACTGGGTCAATCAATGTAGTGTTAAATGGAAAAGGAAGAAAGAATATGGCCCAGGGAACTGACAGGAAAGCCAGGAAGATTCTTATAGACAGTGGGGCTGATAAAGCAGTGGTGCCCCAGGAGTTGGTGGCTCCAACTGCATATACCGGCAAATTAGCCATGTGTGAGGGTGCTGTTAGAGGTATAAGAGCAGTGGCTGTAGTTGATTTTGAATTTGAGGGCAAACACTTCAAAAGGGAAGCAGTGGTGACAACTGGGGATGATGATTTCCCAGGTTGCCTTTTCGACGTTGACTTTAACAATCCAGAGGAAGTAGAGCTAGCTTACAGAATTGTGTCACAGGTGGAGAAGTGTAGTGTTAATGTGGTGACCAGGAGTATGAGCAAGGCTGAGGAAGAAGAAGGCAGGTCAGGTGGCAAGAAAGCCAAGGCTACAGCTTTGTTTGAGGAAGAAGGTCTTGAGGAAGGAGTAGCAGTTCAGCAGCATAAGCCCAAATACAAGAGGAAACAGAAAGCAAATCCCAAGGTGGCAGTCAAAGTAGCAGGGAGCTTGGAAGGTGAACAAGCAGTTGTGCCAGAGAGAGCACAAGAGGAAGAGTCCCAAGGTGTTAGTGAGCAGCAGACAATGGCAGCCACAATCACAGAAAGGACAGAGCCACAGCAGCAAGAAGAGCAGCAGTTGGCAGAAATCCAACAGCTGGGTGAGACAGAGACCGAAGGAGAATCTGCAGCAGAAGAGGACGTTAGCCCGGAAGCAGCTCAGAAAGCCACTGCACTGGTGGAGGAAGTCATTCTGAAGGAGGAGGAACCTCTGAGGAAGTTTATCCAGGAGTTGGAACCAGTTGGCAGAGGCGAGGAGCAGCAGGAGTTCCGGAAGGAGACAGAGCTTGATCCTACTCTCAAGGTACGGAGAGGGTTAGCTGGGAAAAATTTACAAGGGTACAGGTGGAAGAATGGGGTGGTTGTACAAAACAAGAAGGTAGATTGGGAAGAGTTTAAGGAAGTAGTAGCAGTGCCTGTGCGTTTTAGAAGCAAGATCATGAACATAGCCCATGATAAGACAGGTCACCTGGGAAGTGAAAAAGTTTGGATGATGGTGAAAAGAGGTTTGCATGGCCAGGCATGGAAGAAGACATAATGAATCACTGTAAGGCATGTCACACCTGTCAAATGAACTCTACATACATTCCCAAGAAGGCCCCAATGGTGGAAGAGCAATAATCACTGAACCCTTTGAGGCTATTGCCATTGATTGGTCGGGCCTCTACCTAGAGGAAAGGGAGGTTGCCAGTTTCTTCTATTAACTAGTGTTTGCTTGGCAACCAAGTGGCCCAGTGCCATTGTGTTAAAATCTACTACAGCAAAGGCAGTCACAGACGGGTTGTGGGTAATTTTCAGTAATACCTCAATCCCAGAACAGATCTTAAGTGATAAAGGACCTCAGTTCATGAGTGAGATGTTAAAGGAGATGTATAAGTTGGTGGGAATCTCCCACATAACCAATTCAGTGTATCATCCTCAGAGCAATGGGGCCCTGGAGAGGGTGCATGGCACCTTCAAAAGCGTGCTAAAAAAATGTGTGAGCCGGAAATTAGATTGGGTGACTCAAGTGCCCTTTGTGTTATTTGTATTAAGGCAGATGCCATTAGCTGATCATGGCCTGAGTCCATTTGAACTTGTATATGGTTTAAGTCAAGGACCCCATTGGAAGCTCTCTATTTCAGTATAATGGAGAATGACAGGGAGGAGTTGTGTGCTAGCGCCTGGGTAGAGCAACTGGCAGATAGATTGCAACTCCTGAGAGAGGAGGCAGCTCTAGGCACAGCGCATGCTATTGAAAGGAGAAAGACACAACATGATAAAGGGACCAAGTTAAGAGAGTTTCAAGTTGGTGAGAAAGTCAAGTATAGAATATTAGGCATGCTTAGCAGCTTGTCTGAAAGTTGGGATGGACCATTCATAATTCAGGAAAAGATTGGAAGTGTAAACTACAGGATTGGTAGAGATAGTAACAAGAGTAAAGGAAAAGTGGTACATGTCAGCAATATAATGAAGTATGTGTGATAAATAGGCTAGATGTGGTGGTGGAAGCTGGAGAGGAAGTGCAGGAGGAAGTAGAATTGGTGGGGAAGTGTGCTGGTTATGATCAGGGAGAACTGGATGCAGTGTTGGAAGAGTATGGTGGGATGACAGATGTGCCAGGGAGCACAGACTTGGTAGAATTGGAGATAGAGACAGGAATCCACACCCCTATCCAACAGGCACCCTATTCCATACCACTAGGTCTCAGGGAAAAGGTTAGAGAAGAACTTAAGAATTTGGAAGAACAGGGCATCATAGAAAGAAGCTCTAGTTCTTGGGCCAGCCCTTTGATCCCTGTTAAGAAGTCTGATGGCAATATTAGACTCTGTGTTGATCTCAGAAGGCTGAATTCAATAACCATTACAGAACTACATCCTTAAACTAGAGGAAGTACTGAGTAAAGTAGGAAGTACACATGTGCTAAGTAAGCTAGACTTATCAAAAGGGTTCCATCAAGTCAAGGTGAGAGAAAAAAGACGGCATTCCTGTGCTTTTTGCTTTTTTGGAAAATTCCAGTACTGTAAAATGCCTTTTGGAATCTGTAGCAGTCCAGCCATTTTTCAGAGGCTTATGGACTTAGTTTTAGCAGACTGTCATCAGTGCTCAAGTGTCTACATTGACGACGTCTTGGTTTACTCCCATAATTGGAAGAAACACTTAAGAGACTTGAGAAGAGTTTTGACTTGCCTGAAAGAGACAGGCCTCACATGCAAGCCCACTTAAGTGCCAGTTTGGTATGAAGAAGCTCATCTTTCTAGGACATGAGATTGGTGGTGGCTTCATGAGTGTGCCAAGTCACAGAGTTACTGCGTTGAAGTGCTATGAACAACCAAAAGGAAAAAAGCAGCTCAGAAGTTTTTAGGAACCGTGAACTACTATAGACACACTATGACCGGCACTCAGCAGCACTCACTCCTGCCACTGCCAAGGATGCACCAGCAAAGTGGAGTGGACAGAGGGAATGGTGGATTCATTTGTGAGTTTAAAGAATTCCCTTTGTGTTAGTGTGTGCTTATGTATTCCTCAACCCAGTGACAAATTTGTTTTAGAGACAGATGCCTCTGGGACAGGCGTTGGAGCAGTTCTTTCAGTAGTGAGACATGGTGAACTACTGCCTGTTGGCTTTTACTCAAGACAACTGCACGGAGCAGAGGAAAGATACTCCTCACAAGAACTGGAGTGCCTAGCAATCTATAGTGGCAGTAATCACTTCTCATTCTATCTTTTTAACACAGAGTTCGAGGTGTGGACCGATCATAAGTCCCTGTGCTCCATGATGAAGGAACCCTAGAACAACCAGAGAGTTTTGAAATGGACTATCAAGCTGTTGCCTTTTAAATTTAGTGTGAAGTACAGAAGTGGTGCAAAGCAACCAAGCTGCTGATTTCCTCAGTAGACAGTATGACCAGACAGAAAACGAGATGGCCCCAGCAACAGCAAGAGAAGGAGAGGGGAGATGTGGGATCCAAACCCACATTCAGAACAAGTAACTTAATTATATGACACATTCAGAACAAGTGATTTAATCATTATCAACGAGACACTTACAGGGGTAACACAATTGAAAATCGGGGATGTTTGTTTATTTATATATAATATGTTTGGATGTATGTATGTCATTTTGTACTTTGACCCTCCGTATTTTTGTGTTCGCTCCGCGTTCGACCCCGTCCCAAACTTCACTAAACAGAATCCTCCGGTTTAGTGACCATTACCCGTATCACCTTAGAAATTGAATTGTTTACTGCTTTGAATTCTTTTGCGGGTGCAGTTAAAACTCAAAAACTTATGGGAGCTCCGTTTCTATTTGAGTTAGTGGCGGTGGTAAGTTAATACGCTAAGCCCTACGCAACAGCATTTATTGACAATTCATTGTCCACTAGACGAACCACGAAGGTAAGTCTTGCGTAGGTATGATCAGTTGTGTGAAAGTATTGTGCGTTACAACTACTATTAAGAATATCACAAAGAAAAATTTAAATAACGTGACTTGATTTTGTTGCTTCTTTTTCAATTCAAACAGTTGCGGGGAGCGGTTACTATGGTATTGAATCCCCTTTACCGCATATACTTAGTTTAAAAACTCGACTTTATTTTAGTAACTTGAGTGTTAGTTGTTAAAATCAATCATTTAACAATAGTGTAGTTTAAGGCTCGCTCGCCATTTGTGCTCAAGCACACCACTAGTATAACACATTATTATTGTTTTTAATGTCACACAATTGACAAGTCATCCATGACACACAATTGACACATCATTCATGACAACACATCTGTTCTAGGAACTATGTATATTTAGGACGTGCTATTTTTGTATCACCCACTGGGCGTGTGCAAGAGTTTAAAATATATGGCTGGAGCACATGTCCAGATTTCAGTTGAAGTACCTTCATTTCGACGATCAAGCGCTGGTTAATTGTTACTTTGTAAAACTCAACTTTGCCAGTGTGAAGGGAATTGTTGGGCTAGTACATTGTGGTAGTTACTCAAATCTTGCATCAACCCTGGTGGCAGCAATCTACTTTTGCTGTCATCACTGTGCACACTGAGTGGGAAAGACAGAAACCCTGCCAAACCCCCCCTGACCGTGACACTTATCATATGTAATTAAAAAATATGGCCATTTTTTATTAGCTGGAGTGCTTTTTGTCATGAACTACTGGTCATTTAGATAGTTAATATGTACTACTGAAGCTACATACCACTATTCGATAAAATTGAGGTAAGCTTCAGGGAATTATATAAGATGTAGCCTTATTGTTATTTTAGTATACAGATTTTGTAAAGGCAAAAATCAGCTTCATCATAGTCTACTTTGTTGTTTGTGCACAATTTTTGCTGAAACACATTACTGTGCTCAAGCTACTTGGATCAGTTGGAATTTACGGCACCCGGTCGCTCTTAAATTGCGTTGAATTGCGTGACATAAAAAATGTGAGACCTCGCGTCATTCACCTGTCAATGGCTACTATCAACACTAAATACTCCTAATATCTCAGGGAATACTCTAGTATTTGTGCTGATGACTGCTTTGATCACTTAATACTCCACAACGTCACAGGAGATCCTCTACCACTAAGAAAGCATGGGTGTTTGGAATTGTTGAAACTTCTAAGTCATCAGGATTTGGATACAGGCAAATTGTGGATAAAAGAGATGCAAATAAATATGTGTTCCCAAGGATGAGCAATATTCTGACTATTGGATAGCGTATAATGGAATTTATTCCCCCACAAATGTTGCTACCCACTGCTCTGTACCAGTGACTATGCCCACGCACAAACTATAGAATTGTATTGGAGTAGAGTGAAATCAAAATTGACAAAAAAAGAAAAAGAAAAGAAAGGAAAGGTTACTCTTTTAAGAGCTATTTAGATGAATTTATGTGAAAGGGGAGATATGAAAGAAACATAACATTATGAAAAATGTTTCCAAACAATAGCTACATATTGTATGCAAATCCATTCCACTCAAAGATACATCTTTGAAACCTATTTATATTTATTTAACCTGCCATTTATATTGTCTTATAATTGAAATATACCTTGATTACACAATCATGCTAGAATTTAAAGTTTGAGGTATTTTAATCAGTATTTTTCCTGTGTTTTACCACACGCATATTTGATCCTGTTGCATGTCACAGCAGGTCATGTAGGTGCCGTATATTCCAACTCGTCCTAGTACTCGCTCTTTATCATTATTTATTATCTAAGAACAAAAACAAACAAACAAACATGACTTACATTGTACAATTACATCCACTGAATCTTGTTTGGCAGAGGGAGGGAACACTACAGATGATGTACAAGTATAAGTTCCAGCATGAGAAGATCTAACAGGATTAATATGGAGCCTCAAATGTGTCATTGTCTCGTTAATGATAACTGTTTCAGTCCAAACTGAAGACCCAAAGGAAGGAACTGGGACACCATTTTTATCGAGCCATTGAATACGTGGAGGTTGAACACAGTTGACTTCACACGACCAAGAAGATCTTGATCCTACTAGAACTGAACCAGAACTATTAATGTTCACAAAATGGCTGAGCTCTAACATACAAAGAATAATATAAAATGACTGGTTCACATTCAAAGTAAAAGTTAGTCATGAGTTAAAATAATGTTTCTATGAATGGTAAATATTCCTGATACTACTTTAATAGAATGATTTACCAACCTTTGATCTGAACAGTTACTGTTTCTTCAAATATCTTGCCATTGGTAGTTGTTACTTTGCATGTCAGCCTAGCCCCATCGAGTTCTGTAGCCTGAGGGCTCAGTGATAAGACTAGAGTTTGTCCCTGTGTTGTCTCCCCTATAGGATCTCCATTTCCTATCCCAACAAGAAGCCACTCCATTTTGCTGGCATTTAGAACAGTGCTGCAATTGATGGTCCCACTGGTTCCAACAATAATGGGGTAGTCGTGTCCAGTTATTTCAATGGCTAACAAGTGCATAGAAATTGGAATTTACATACAGCAGTAGCAGCATTAAAAAACTATATGACAAAATGCATTGCTTTTTATCATACATTTACTTCGGTGGGTGTTTTCCAGGCAAATCAATTCTATACAGTACACTGAAAATTACTTCTAAAAATTATAGAAAAGTAACTAGGATATTTTAAGAGGACTTCGGCAAGAAGTTGAAACATCAGGTTAGTTTTAATTAACAATATTGGCTGTTAGAACGAGAAAAATTGCTATTGTTATAATTATTTCAGCCGAGAATGACTGAATCATTGATAAGATATTTCATTGTGGAAACTGGCAAAAAACTATAGATGTATCATTAGAAATGTTTTGTTAATTCTCAAAAATATGCATTAGAAGTTTGTTCTGTCTGGACTATTTCGTCTATCAAGAGCAGATTTATAACACCATAATGATCTTAACCTTTTTTTTTTTTTGCTTATATTTTTTTAAAAAGAGACCTTGTCATTCAAATGGTTTACAAATATATAAAAGATGTCCCTAATTTGAGATCACATGATCAAAATTATTAGAGTTTACCCCTGGTTAAGAGAGAATGTGAAAAGGGAAAGAGCAAGCATATTGGCAAGTTTTTTGCAGCATGGTTTAAAACTTGCTACAGAAAACATAAGGCAATTGATATGGATAGTTATGTCTATAAGCATTAGCCTGTCTCAAAAAATAAGTTTGTGGTGTTGTGGCATTTATTGTGGTTGTTACATTTGTGATTTTATGAAAAAAACAAATAAAAACAATGACAGTTCACCCATTCACCAATTACAGAAAGGTAAGGGTCAGCACCAAATTAACCAAAGTTCACTGACCCTTTTCTTAAGTTATCAAGTGAAGAGCCTATAACATTGCATGCCAGAAGACTAAAGTTTAGGTATTTTCCACATAGTGGCTAAGCAAAAATCGTGAAAGAAGAAAAATCGTGACAAAAGAAGAGGTAAGCATGACAAGGTGACATATTGATCTGAAAACCATTACTGTCGCGTCAATTCGGTATGGTTGGCAACTATGCGAGATATGACATGATAAAAGGGGACATTACCCACCAAAACTAGTACTTATGAAGAGCTGATACTTTAGCGTTTTCTCAAAAATCAGCCTCAGTAAACAATCTCCAAAATCAGTGCGTGACAGACTAACGGACAAAGACGACTACTATAACTAACTCTCTCACGCATACATGCTGAGGGTTAATAAGCATGCCAGTCATTACAATAAACCTTATCAGGTGGTTTAATATAAAGGACATTGGGCTACTACAGCATAATATAGTTTGAACAAAACTGCCCTTTCACACCTATTATTGGTTTGCCCTACCATAATCTAACTTACGTTCCACAGTGACATTTCTGGTATTGGATGTTCCCAGAGTGTTAGTTACAGCACAGGAATACTCTCCCACCACGTCATCCAAGACTCCATCCATACTCAGAATACTCAAATAAGAAGAATTGACACGATCCAACAGATTCTGAGACATCTTGTAGTCAGTAGAATTACTGAGAGAAAGCTGCTTCCCATCTTTTTTCCAGATAACGTGAGTGGGTGGAGAATTTTGGGAATAACATGAGAGCACAAAAGCTACATCTCCTCCAACAGTGAATTTAATTGCTGTAACTTCTGGAGAATCTGAAATAAAATATGTGATAAACTGTGCCATACAACAGTGCAATGTTGTGTGAATGAGCTATGCCCTGCTGCCATTGTGCCAATAATACAGATGATGAGCTATAGCACTGAAATATAAAAATGCTGATACAGTTTCAACAGGTTGTTGTTTTTACAGTCTGTCATTATTATGTAACAATGTATTTGGTGTATGGTATCTTATATAGCATTTATGCCACCTCAAAATATAGCACAGAAATTACTGATTAAAAAGACTCATACAGTTCAGCATCAGTTTGGTTAACAGCTTACTGGAAGAAGTATAGACTCCAATGTTGATGTCCACCATCTTGCCCTTCTCATCAGGAGTGCGATATGTGTAAATGCCTGTTTCAGTATCTCTCAAAGATCTGAATCCTCTGACATACATTGTTCCAGGATCAAAGCTACGCCCCAAGGACACAATGAATGGATCCAAGTTAGATATGGTGATATCAATGCCCCTGGGGTCAATCAGTTGTCCAACACGTGAGGTTCTTGAGCCAGAAAGCCCTCGAAAATGGGGGACTTTCCCATTTCTTGCTGCTAGAATGATGCTATTATTATACAAAGCTGAGTTGAGAGGTGACTCCGCGTATATTCCAGCACCTGACAATATTTAAAACAGAGCTTCACAAACTGTTCTATATCTACTAAATGCTAGACAAAAGCAGCATGTCAAGCAAATCAGCCAGCTACTGTATATAAAATTATATATATATATAATATATAATATATATATAATTACATATTATACATATAAGAGTCTGGCCCTTACTTCTTTAAGGTAAAATATCAGTGTTGTTTTGGTTTAGTAATTCCAGACTTTCTTAGTTTTAGTTATTTATACTAAAAAATATCTTGAATATTCAGTCTTAGTTTTTTCCCCCCAAATTTCCTGAAGATTTAGTTAGTTTCAGTATTTCTTCAATATGATGTAGACAATTTAGTTAACTATACTATCAATTCACTTAGTTTTGGTTAATTGGTGTTGTCTCTCAAATTCTTCAATAATGAGACTCCTTTAAAGAAAGCAGTTCATGTAGTTATCCCAAATAAGTTAAAAAAATAGCTATTTCTATGAAATCTTAAGTATTAAAACAAAGTATGATATTTTTTTACATAGTTTAGAGAATATTTACTTGTTGGCAATTTAAGTCTTCATTTAATAACGACATAATTCAAGGTGATTTGTTTACAATAAAAATTGCTTGCTAGAATAAAGATTGCTTAGTTTTAGTTTTTGTCACCCACTCTATTGGTAACTTCAGTAATTATCAAATTTACTGTCTTCTAATAATAGTTAGTTTTAGTTTTCTTATGTTCTCTACAGCTTAGTTTTAGTTATTCTTACCAAAAGTAAAATACCCCAAAAACTAAGGGGTTTTGGTTTTAGCTTTAGTTAAATAAAACAGCACTATAAATTAAGTGGAACATATATAGTGCCTAGTTGATTTTTAAGTAAGTTCCAAAACATTTTTTAGATTATGCCTTATATTCTCACTAATTTTAACTTTCATTTTTTTTCCATGTGGGTAATATAATATTCCTACATAGTATATAGGTTTATGATGTCTACACAAGGGCATAGGAGCCGGTCCGGTCGGTCCGGCTTTGGCCGGACCACTTTTCTCGTAACCTTAGCTAAAGGTACAAACTCCACCCAATGTTAATGACTTTTCTGAATTGCACGGGTAGTAATCATTGCATGCAGTGAACTCACAACCACACAGTGTACACGGGAGTGGTAACAGTTGTACTCATATGGCTTCACCAGCTTCTATGGAGCAGAAACCACACCAGCCAGCAGCAAATTTTTCCATAGACAGAAAATGTGAAAGCCATTCTATCTATGATTTTTTCAAAGAAACTTTGGAAAACAAGATGTTAATAAGAGTTTTCAGCAAGGCTGGTTTGCTAGGTGGTCTTGGCCACACTACTCAGAAACTGATGATGCTGCATTTAGTTTTATTGGTACCAAAGCTGACAAAGCTGGTAAGCTGAGATCTGGTACTACACACACACATACACACACCAGGGGAGTAGGAAGCCAAATTGGATTGGTGCGGCTACTAAACCACGCCAACTTTACCACGCCCACTTTGCCACACCCACTCATTACTTAAAATATTGAATATGATTAATAGAGTGGCAAGCACTAAGCTCATGATTACGAATCCTAACAGCGGCATCTTTCCAGTTCGAATATCCTTTGCATACCTAATAAAAAATGGAATCCACTAATGTTACTCCAGCGATCAAGTATAAGCCCATTTTAATTATGTTACAATGCAAATGATTTAATTAGTAAGTAGCTATACATATTAAATAAAAGTAGTTATTATTTTTTCAATATATATATCATAGCTACATAGATAGCAGACACAAAAGCAAACATAAGACATTTTGATTTGCAAACAAAAAATAAACTGAATCTACAATAATCAAAATTTACAAATGCTTGCTCTGCTTTTGTTGCAGTCTTAGCTTTATTTTCTTTAAACATTCTCATGCATGTGTGGCAAAAAAAACACATCATTAGACTCCTGGTAATGCAAAAACGGCCATTTTGCAAACCAACAATGCTGGAAGGATCTTTGGACTACGTTGGTTTTTCCAAAAGATCGCTTTGGAAAGCTAAAGGACGGTCAAGGCTGATGTGGAGTCTCTGGGATATCTTCGAAAGCGCTCGATACTGGCCATTTACTCCCCGCCAAACTGCTTGAAGCCATACCGATAACTACCACAAGATCTAGTAAGGGAAGCCCCGGTAAGAAACACGCCCCCTAATTTGTTAAATATTGGTGCGGCCATGGCCGCACTGGCCGCAGTAGTTCCGACGCCCCTGCACACACACCAAGCCACAATACCAAATGTGGCTTTATCTTTGGCCAATCACAGATGAGATAATTTTGTTCACAAGGTAAAACCTGCAGGTGTAGATAAGCTGAATGAGGAGCTGCTATGAGCTTGGCACACCCTCTAATGTGAATATTGCTGCGCTCTTCACCATGAGAAACAACAATAAATACTTACCAGTTACTTGAACTGTGATATTAGCACTTCCAGAGCAGCTTTCAAAATCATGAACCACACACGTGTGTGTACCTTGATCTCGGGATTGAAGATATGGAGTGGAGACAGTTTGAGCAATCCCACTTCGAACAAAACAATCTCCCTCACAAGTTGACCGCCATTCAAATAAAAAGTTAGAATTATCACCTTCTGATTCTTTTACTACACAAGATAAAGATAAAGGACTTCCAGCCAGATAGGATGGAGGCTTGAGTGAAAGTGAACTTGGTGAAGTGTAGTTTGCCACTATTTGTACTTGGAGTTTATTCCCTATAATTACATCATAGATAGCATGATTAGCTATCTGGACTAAGTCCTTCCTTACCTGTTTTTTTACATGAGGTAGCCAGTCCTGCGAACAAGCCAAGTAAAAAAAGCACGATCAAAGCCATTATAGGAGGTGTCAGCCTACCAAATTAGCTCAGTCGAGAAATTTCAGCTGCAGGGTTGCTGCACGCGTGCGAGGAGGATTCATTCGTCGCTCGCGCGCGCTGAGGTCGCTAACAATTTAGCGGCTGCTATTGGTCGTCCGGCGTGCATCATTGGAATTAATAAGATAGGCCTCTGGCCTGACTGGTTCCTACTCCCTGCCTTAATCAATATATGGTTTAATGTGAACTTACAATTGCGATAAAAGTAGACTTTGAAAATTTTATCATAGCTAGTCAGCACCCTCTATCTTCCATACAGATGATATTGAGGCATCATTATGAAAACCTTTGCATCAGTGTTCAATTTCCACTATATAGCTATAACAATGGACGGAATAAGGTATAATTTCTACTGGTCACAATTTCATTACATAGCTATTAGCTAGTATTAAAAAACAAAACAAAAAAACTGACACTTTACACACCACAATAGATATTTAGTATAATATCTAAATTGTTATAGCTATAAAATGACACACTGTGAGAAAAGAGGAAAAATATTAGCATTCTTTGTCATTAAAGGAATCAATCTCTAGCTTGCATTCTTTCTTGCTGTGTATCCTCAAACGAAACATTTTATGGAGTAGAGTTCCAATATCTTCTCTCCACATATCAATGAAACTCATTATTTCAGTGGCAGTCAAGAAATCACTGGTTCCATTAACAATTGCTCTGTAGGTTACTGGACTCACAGCAGAACTGGATGGGCCACATGATTCTTCAGATGAGCAGCTCTTGGGTTGACAGCTAAATTCTGCTGAGTGAATTCTGGTTGAGCTGAAGGAACAGTTGCAGAGAGATGATATGGCTTGCTCTAAATTCATCTTTACCGATCTGTCCAGTGTTTGAGCTTTGTCCAACTATAAAAACATTTATTGATGGGTCAGAAGTATGTCATGTGACCTATACTATAGCTTAGTATACTTCAGAATAACAGTGATTTATATCAAGAATTAAGATCTTTTTTTCTTTTTTTTCATTTTAGTGGAGTAGCTAAATAGCTTGCTAATAATCTAACTCTCACTCTATGTGTATAAAACAGACATATAATTTTTCTCACTGATGTTTAACTTACATTCTAAGTAGAGCAGTGGGTAACAGGATAAATTTTCAGTTGAAACTTGGCTTGAGCTATTAAAATTTTCATTTTAAGACATACATAGATAAAATGAAACAGGTATGGAGCTATTTAGTTGAAATTCAGAGAAAATGCAAACCAACAACAGTACAAATGCAAACAAACAGAGGCTCCTCTGTAATCACAGTACTCATTTTGTCTGTAAGCTATATAAGAATATTCTACTTAAGTTTAAAAAAATCCAACTATGCCATTTTGTTTTGAAAGTGCATATAAATTTCTACTAGTGAACAGCTATATTACAGTGAAACCTCCCTACCAAGGGCAGACTTCGGGCAATTTTTTTTTTACTATTGGAGAGAGTTTAGCTGCTTTCAGAATTTATTTCATTATTGTAGTAGATAATTTTGTTCCTTTTACGCTTGTTGTTGTTGAGAGTCATGGTTGTTTTTGGAGTCTCTTTGTAGAGAGGTTTCACTGTATTACCAAAACTTACTAGTAACAGGAATACTTATTTGCCTCTTTATTTTCGGTGGTTGCAATCTCCTCCAGGGGACACGGACTGTTGCTTGGCACGAGTAAGTGCCTCCATCAGAGTTTAAGATGGGATCATATATCATGGAATGATGCAGTGTATGTTGTTGTGGAGGTGAGACAGAACAATTTGATGATTCCAAGACTGGAATATTTGTAGTATTGCTGGTTTCAATAGTTCTATAGCCTTGGCTTGTGATGATGGATCCATTGCGAGATACCCACTGAATGGAAACTGGCAGATTCATACCTGGATTGAGTGTTAGCTTACAAGATGTGGAGTAGGTATCATTATGAAGAGGTTCTTCTTCAGAACTTTCTATGGTGATATATCCCCAATCATCTGGGACTAAGAAAAGAATGATGGTTACAAGTTGTTTTATATTAGGTTTAGCGATCCTTGCCCATCTCGGAAATTTGTTGCTTACCTAAAAAATCAATTGCTCTTTGGTCAAGTCGTGGGAAAGAATATGATGACTATATGGCACCAGGAGCAAGCGCAATGTGGCAACTACTGTTATTATATCTGTACAGGCCAGCTGAGCAGCCTCTTCAAGTCTTCCTCCCTGATGTGAAGAAACAACCATCAAATAACTATTATAATTGTTCATTATTTCATTTATTCATTCACCTGTTGTAGTTATCATTTTCTTTTATTTACCACGTATTGAATTATTATTTTCTCTGTCACACATCATCGATGTTCATCAATTTATCCTCGTTCTTTCAGTTGTTGATTTTGTCAGTTATTGTATAGATTTAGTTACCTTGTGTTTATTCTAATTACCTATAACTAACTGATCAGCCTGTTTAGGTTAACTTTACTTTTGATCACTTTAATGGTCTGGTCCTTCGAATACTCCTAAGTGCATTTACAACACTATTGATCTTCTAAGTGCATTTATGCATCAAGTTACACCCCAACGATATCCATATTTCTATTGCCAGTTTACACCCTGAAGGGCATATATTTGTCAAAATGAATTCATACTATCATCAAAAAGTTCTATTTCATGTTATACATTACATCACAGAGTGCACTGTCAGCAATCATCATCATAAAATGATTCTATGTTTAAATCACACTCCTTTTTTTTATACAGCTTCAATCTCAACTTGCTATGTAGCAGACTTCCAGTGTCTTCTCTCCACTCCTCCACATATTGAAGAGCCTGACTGGCTGTCATCAGGTCACTGCTGCCATTGACTACAGCTCTATACAGCACTGTGCCCACATAGGAACTAGTGACTCCACATGTGCCATCAGAACTACAAGTAGTTGGTAGACAACTGAACTCTCCAGAATGAAATCTACTAGAGCTGAATGGACAGTTACAACGAGAGGAGACTGCCTGTGCCAAGCTGGTTGCTATGGAAGCATCCAATTCTGAGGCTTGCTGCACCTATATTAAACAATGTATATTTCTAGGTCACTGGTAGGACAACTATAAATGCTGTATAGATGCATTCTGTGACATGCTCTAATTCATGATGTCAGAAAATTGTTCCATTTCTCTCTCCTAACCTCAACCCTCTCATCAAATTATCAGGTTGTCATGTTATTGTGTTTCATTGAAAAACCATTGTGGATACCTTTACTTCATTTAGGCATTTACTAGAGTTTGCTTTATTATTTAAAGCAAAATCTGATGTGAACTTTTATTAAACTAATCCTTTTTTTCAATTGTCCAATTCCACACATCATAGCAGTCTCTTACTTAATAAAGACACCAATACTTCATTTTGCATGGTGTTTGATGGCTAGCCACACTTTAACTTGCATAATGTCAGGAAATGCACTGGCTAGCTATCAGCTTATCTGAGGCTGCGTTCTTCTGATAGTGTGGTGACACTGACATTTTTGTGTTTGCTCGGTGGTCGACCCCATCTCATATTTCACTGAACAGAATCCTCTGGTTTATTGATCTTTACCGTATCATTCAAGCAAATTGAATTGTTTAACACTTTGAATTATCTTTTGCAGCAGCAGTTAAAACTTACAAACTCAACGGAATGCATTTTCTATTCAAATTAGTGGCGGTGGTAAGTTAATGTGCTATTTGTCATAGTTATAATATACTCCTTATGAAACAATGTTGTTCCTTATTTGAGAATCCATTGTCCAATAGCCTTTACCATATATGCGTAATTAAAAATAACTCGACCATTTTTTAGTAGCTGGAGCGTTAGAAGTTAAAATTAATCACAATACTGTAGTTTTATGTAACCTAACTAGGAGGATCGCTCACCATTTGTGCTCAAGCACACCACTAGTTATTAGTGATTTCTGATTAATCCTTCCCTAATCTAATAACTTACATTCCAGGTAGAACAATGTGTCACTGGAAACATCTTTAACTGAAACATTGCTTGAGCTGTACACAAAAATATTCAGGGGCATAATAATGAAGAAATGTCTACATAAGACACTAAAAAATTATTACTAAAAGTATTAGTAATACTGAGATGTGATAAAGTTAAAAGCAATAGCTACCTTTTACTATCATATTTCACAGGAAGTAGACTTTTAGCATCCATGAAATTGACAAAAACAGTAACAGACAAATCCATAATATTTGTATTTTTCTAGAGATTTTTTTATGGTTAATTTAGAATAGTCTGTGCAAAGGATAGAATACCTATCTCAGATAGGAAAGGCAATATGTACAAAATACATTATGGTACTTGTAAACAAACATATATTGGGCAAACAAGTCGTACACTCCATCATAGAATAAAAGAACACAAGATCACTTATTTCAGACAGCACCTATTCACTCCAGCAGTTGTAGAACATGCAATCAAGAACAATCACGCCATAGACCAGGACACTGCTGAAGTCATAGACTCATAGCAATTGATACCACAGATGCCACTTAGAGTCTTGGCACATCAGAAATAAGAAGAGTTCATGAATAAAGATGAAGGACTACTACCACCAGTGTATAACCATCTTATTCTTAGAAGTAACAACTCTGTATCTAAGGCTCATTTTATCCTAAAGCTTCTTTCTGTAGTTATGTTTGATGCATATTTGTTTGTTTTTGTCACCCTCAGGCTCTTTGTAATTTCAATCATTTTTATACTGATGAGTGCCAAAGTATAGTGTGCCGAAACGTATATATATTATGGTAGTGAAGTTAAAAATATATTTTTATTTATATATATGTATATGAAGCTCTTGAAATTATCTACTTATTCATTTTTGTTTATTTCATCTCTTTAGTAACCCATTTTGTTAAGTTGTTAAAGTAGTAGCAAAAACTGTTTTAACAGCTTAGAACTTTAATAGCTAGTCTAATCTAGTTAATTATTCATTGTGTTCCAATGGCACTATAACTACGAGTGGTCCTTCAGACTCTTCATACTATTCCATTTGCTGCTAAAAACTCTCAATCCTTAAGGAGTTATGTCCGTCCATGTTCAAACTGTTTAACATGACAAAAAGGCTAATGTAAGCCAGCATTCACGATAGATTACGTTTAAATAAAGTGTGCTTTACAAATGGCTAATGATCTATTTCTTAAGTTCATTCAAATTTTCATTAAATTTTCTTTGATAGAGCAACCTAGATAGTGTGTCATCTCTCCTGCCATTTATCAATATCATTGCATTACAAAAAATTAGCACAAGTAGAATTAGAGACTATTAAGAGTGTACACATTCAAGCCAATGTTTTATTTTAATGTATGTTTTATGCACTTATCAGCAGTGTTGCACATTACGGTAAGATTTATTAAAAGTTTTCACCTTGGTGTTCATGAAAAAAAAACTGCTAAGAACCTATTTTTTTTTGTAGCAACATTGTTTGATGAATATATATTTCGACTTCATCCATATGCCATTATAAGATGAATACACCATGTTAGTTTCAGCATGCTGTTAGAATTTACTAAAGTTTCTTTTTCCTTCACTCAGTATTCATGCATATAGAATAAATAAATAAAAACTCAATTAGCTAAGTCCTTGTTTGCTTATAAAATAATACAGGTAAAGCTAACTCACCTATTTGTACTGAAAAAGCACGCTAGTATCATGCATATGCCTATGGGGTGTGTGTATATACAGGGTCAAGAAAAGTAAGTGAGAAAAAGCGGATTGATGATGTAACTAAACCAAGCAGTAGATAATAACAATGGATAAAAATACCTCATGCTACACCATTCCTAATTTGCAAAAGTTAGTACATCAAGCGTCAACTGTGAGGCGGCGAGGTACTTGCTGTCAGTAATATTATAATAATGAGTTACTTTGTTATGCAACCTTAACCCTGACTAGAATAAGCAAAGATAGGTACTAATTAGTTACACAGACTGGCAACAACCCACATCACATGCCCTAGAGCAGGACACATGGTTTGGATAAAACATTGTACATGATACCCACTTTTAACTCACTGGTTACTATGATTGGTATGTTTCTAGTGAGTTGTGAAGTCTGGTTTCCTTGCCATGGAATTTTAACAACTGCTCGACAAGAATAGTGACCACCATTAGAACTAACAATGGGGTTGAAGATGATTGGTAATTCAGCCTTAAACAAATATCTTGGAGCAACGTTGCAAGAAGGAGATAGTGCTGACGTGACAAAATAATCTGTCTTCATGGTTCCGGAACTAATGGTCCCATCTTCTTCAGTGACCAGATCTCCATTTGGTAGAATCCACTCCACAGTGATTGGTAGATTCATTCCGGGCACTGGAGTAACTTCACATACTAGTTTGTAGGTGTGGTTATGTAGAGGAGAGAAGTCAGGAGAACTGGCAGAAAATGTCGCCCATTCACTTGGTACTGTAATAAAACAAAACAAAAAACAACAAAAATTACTAGGATGCGAGTCATATAATCGTTCTTTTGAGTACCTATAATGCAACTTTTACACTTATAACCAGTTTATTTTATGATGCTATAATGCAACTTTTACACTTATAACCAGTATATTTTATGATGCTTTAATCTAGCTAAAGTATCTCTGTCATAAAAGGGAATGGTGCATTGCCATGATAGTGGATTTCATTTATCTTTATTATATATATTTATTTTAACCTTTTTGTTTTTACTTTGAGAAAATAGTCCTTTATCGGAATAGTCGTAGCTAAAACAGGCTAATGAACTATAATAATTACACAATAGGATGGACCCCCAAAAGTACAAGATTTATCCCATGAAATCATGTTCAGATTTGACTTGCTCATTTGGAAAATAAAGTAAAAACTAACTGGACTCATTACAGAGATTTTTTATCATCTGCTCAAAGTTTGATGTCACTTTTGATGTCCAGGTGTTTGTCCACAAACAGACAGAAACAAACAAGATGCTGAAGGATTATTATTGAAAAAAATTACACTACAGTGGTGGCGGAAGCATTTTTTCATTGGTCAGGCAAATTCATACCTTCTATTTTCATAGCTCATTTTGTATTAAAGGAACAATGTTATTAAAATTTGAATTTGAAATAATAAAAGAAAATTAATGATTAGCTCAAGTTAAAATGATCCAAAAATTCTTCCTGCGCTAACTTCCACTAATAAATTCATGTTTGCAACTTAACTGACTTCTCTGGACAGTACTGCTCCAGTACGCTACCGCTGGAGTCGCCACAGGATGCCATACCAGTTCAGGTCGAATTCAACTGGTAAGTATCGTTATATAGTTTTGTACCCAGTTCTATTCTAAAATATCACTGCCATGCACATGAAATATAAAGAGCTACAAGAGCCGACGTAGAGCGGTTAAGTAAATAGTCTCGCTGGCGAGACTGAAATAGTCACGCAGTTATGAAAAAGCAGTTATGAAAAAATTGGTCAGGCACTTATGAAAAATATTGGTCCGGCACTTGCCGGGTCTGCCGGGCCAGGTCCGCCGCCACTGCACTAAGATTTCAGACTAGTGTACTGCATTAACTCTACTCTATATTTAAGAATTCTACATTCCTAATCTAGCATTTAACAGTTTATTCTACTAATAAGTCATTTCCACCAGCTATATTATATTGTACATACACTCAACATTCATCTGTAGAATCTTCTCTTCATTTCCGTAAGGTGTAGTAGTGGTGCATTTTAACTCAGTCCCATGATCATCACTGGATACTGTAATAGTTATTGTACTAGACCCATTATAATTTGATCTCCATAAATTCCTTACAACTGTCTCTGAGCAAAATGGAGTGGATTGATTTTTCTTGTACCATTGAAATAGAGTAGGCTCCAAATCAGAAGAACAAGTGCAAGAAACTGGCTGCCCAATAATCAAAGAGCTGTTACAGGACATTTGAATTCCTAAAAAAAGAAAAAAACAATAACAACAAACAACAAAAGCAAAACAATAACACATACATATTAATTGGAACTCAGATTAGGAATCAATCGTGAAGAGCTAGATTTATGAACTGAGTGAAAAGCTTGTGTAAAACAAGACAAAGATGAAACCAGTAAGAATAAAAATTTAATTTATTTATAATATGCACCATAATTCTTTTAGGGATCTGCTGTAGTAATGCAATGGGTGATGTGGCGGGGCTATCGGGACTTGTTGAGTAGCGTTCTGCTGCCACCAGGGAGATGGCTCAAATCGAAGCTGAGGTTGAGAGGTGGTGAACTGTAGCTATCAAATGGGCCTACATAGGGGAACTAGTCTACCCTCTGGTTGAGTTTGCAGAACTTTAGCATGCACATGAAATCTCATACACACAGAAAATATTGATGAGCACAAAACTCCGAGTGAACTGAGGCTGGCCAGAGTATATATAACCATGCTTCCTCAGGTCACTCTAAAATAAGATTGGCTGGTACAACAATAGGTGATCTTACAAAAATAACCAAAAATGGAAATGTCTTAGATATCACATTACCTTTCACCGGTACCTATACACAACCACAGTTCCATTCACATTAATGAGTTCATGTTTCATGTTCATGCATCACGATAGATTTTCTTGGGTGGGCGTTCCCACAGGTGACACAACAAAATTTCATAAAATTATATCTAAATATAGGGGCATCAGAATGGGTGCGGCTATGTGGTCATGGGTGCACCAATATTTTGAAAAAAGGGCATTGTTCATTGTGTATCTCTTTCTCTGGTGATCGTTGTGGTAATGTCTTATTGACCGTTTTGGAAGATAGCTATTTGTGGTGATTTCAAGGTGATCTTTTAGAACAACAAATGTAGCTCAGAGGTCCTTCCAGCATTGTTGGTTTGAGAAATAGCCATTTTTGCACTATAAAGAGTCAGCTGACGTAGCTAGTTTTTTTGCCACACATTCTTAAAATTGTTATAAAAAAAAAGAAAAAATTGTAAATTGAATCCGCTCCATCCAACTGTACGCATGCTATGGTAAGTGAGGCCCAGCTACAATTCACAGGCAATAATGTTGCAAAGTGGGATGTGACTTTGTGGTAGACAACACGCGACTATTCAACTGGAGTGCACTATTAAAGGTGCCCAGGCATTGCTATGTGATGGCACCCTTAACCACACCCTTAATTGTTTTTCAAACTTTTATTCCAAATATCTACAAGAAATTGAAGTGTAAGAGGATAATTCATGGGCACATATAAATATGGGCCATGTTATACTTTACCAAGTATATAGAATTTAGAAGTAAGACAAAGCATATTAAGGTGTGTATTCAAATATTAGAGCACATTAAGTGGAGTACTTACCATTAATAGTAGGCAAAGACATGTTAGTCATTACTCGATCATTGCCAACTGAAAACTCATAGCTGCCAACAAGGTCAGGTGGGTTACCATGTAGCAGTGAAGTTGTATAATAGTAAGAGTATCTACGGTTTGTAATTGCTGTTGTCATGGTAATGTTGTTCTGTGCCAAATCAATGACCTCACCATTTTTGTACAAAGTTATTGTAGTAGGTGGAACATTTCTAGTCTCAGTCACAATGCGAAGTGACTTGGGATAAACTTGCGAATAAAATTGTCTTTGTAGATTGTAAATCAATAGATTGTTCACTGTAGACATAAAATGTTAATGTATTGAGAGTACTGTGAGATATGGTAATACTTACTAGTGGTTCCTTGATTATAGAGTCCAATACTAGCTCTCTGACTACTGCTAAATGAGCAAGTATATATTCCAATATAACTAGAACTTAGAGTAAATGAGCTATAACCGTAGTAATAATAATAAAATCGAATACATCTGTAATATTGATCATAGGATCGATACTGCTGCATTCGTGAATTCCAGTAATTGCCAGATGTTGTATGTCCATGAGGAAATGTAATACTGCCAGAAGTTGATGTATTTGAACAGCAATAAATATTAACTCTGGTATAACTACGGGTATTCGAAATTCCGGTATCCACAATGGCATAGCTATTGTTTGGCTGAGGGCCAGTACTACGCCCTGTTCCAGTACCCAAGCTAGAACTCACGTACATACCAGTACCTGCACAAAAACAAAATATTCTGTTATAATCATACATTTTCAAAGAAATGATAGAATTTAAAAAGCAATATAAAGCTGTAACTACTAAAATGAAAACTGTATAAAGCTTTTTATTTAAATTTACCGTGTATTTTCATGATAGTAGAGTTGAAGCCAGAGATGCCATAATTGTTTGTGACAGTGCACGTGTGAGTTCCAGCATCTCGAGATACTAAAAAGGATCTAGTAATACTTTTACTAGAACTGCTAGAAGCAAAACAGTTGCTGCATGTGGACCTCCAGCGATAGCTCAATGAACCAGTCAGGCCTGGGGCTACACAAGTCAGTGTTACTTTACTTGCTGCTCTATAAATAGGAGGAGAATACCCAGAGTCTAAGGAGTCATAGGATATGATGATCTTCACCTGAACCACTGAACAACAAATACACAATATAAATAATAATGCTAGCCTTGAGGCACTACACATGATATTAACTTTCTATGGGAGATGAAAACAAAAACTATACATTTACATGATTAAAATGTCTCTGGCTTGTAAGGGTTCTTTGTTTGGAAGGGGAAGTCTGGCATGTTCACCATCTCTAAGTGACAAGGCAAATTGATATTTCTTTTTAAATCAGCGAGAATAATTAGCATGAATTATGTTGAGCTAAATGCTGTCAATTTGGGCTCATCTAACAATATACTGCACATACATAGCATGCTAATATTGGGGGGGGGGGAGGGAGGGAGGGGTAAAGCTGGGATGTATGTGGAAAAGCCCACCTGGTGAAACATATTTGGAGATGCTAGTACTACTGTTGGATAGAATGAACCGAGATGAAATCATTGGATTAATTGTAGATCTACAGTAATATCTTCCAGAATCAGACGATTGAAGTAAATGAAATGTCAGATTAGATCTAAAGCCTCTAGTATATTTTTCTGTTGCAGTGACATTTCTCCTACTGTTAGACTGTAGAATGCCACTTGGTCCTTGCCACGTGTTGATGACTTGTATAGGTGTATCCACTGCAAAACTAAGAGATGTTGTGCAAGAAAATGTCAAGGAGTGGCCCATAAAATGGTTGCCTCCTGGAGATTGCTCCATATATATAGATAGTGCTGACACTATAACAACAATAGCAGAAATTGATCATAATAATGTGTATGAATGTGAACAATTGAAAATTGGGTATTATGTTATTGGTGAGCGAGTGAGACAGTTAGGGGTGGCTAATGGAATATCTGGTATATGTTTGGTATACAGTGAATTCTCTCAACAACGGGCTCCCGAAGAACGGTCAGCCTCTCCACAGCGGTAGTTTTTAGTGGAACGAAACGTTTACAGTACAGTTCCAATAGTTTTATAGCCTCCGATGAACGGCCACCGTCTCATAAAATAGTAAAATTCAACCTTTGTCTGGTTTTAGTTTTAGATCTAGCTGTTGTTTAATTAGAACTATTTTCTCACTCGCCATTTGTGCACAAGCAAACCACTAGTTGGCAAGTAACAATTTGAGAATCGGGGATATTTGTTTGTTTATGTAGACATACATACGTCATTTTGTACTTTGACCCTCATGTTGTTGTGTTTGCTTGGTGGTCTACCCGTCCTCATTCTCAACTGAACAGAATCTTTGGTTTACCAATCTTTACCACCATCATCAATTGTTTACCCTTTTGAATTAATTTGTGTCCAACATATCTGATTCTTGTGGATGAAGTTAAGTCTTCATCTTCTATTCGAATTATCTTGGGTAATGCAGTGTTTCTCATAGTTATAGCCCTACACAACACCATTTTTCTGACTTGAAAATCCATTTTTAATTGTCTAATAGTCAAGTCATGAAGGTAAGTCTTGTGTTGATATATTGAGTGAACAAGTGTATGTGAAAGTGTTGTGTATCAAGGACTGCTTAGCTAAAGAATAGCACAAAGCAAGTCTTAATTTAGGGTTAGTGTCAAAACTGCATGGTAGTGGAATACCCCACATTGCTGGAACTTAATTATCATTAGTCTGTTTACTGTTTTAATTATATTCATTATTACTACACATACACTTGTGCATTATTTAGAATAATTACTTCGAATATGGACTTTTTTGCACACGCCACTACCACGTGGGAACAAACTGATTCGTCATCCTTGCCATGTTTCATAAACATCATATTGACATACTTAAACTTTTACCTAAAATTGTATTTCAGTTCTGTCTGAAATCTGGTATTATATTAAGTCTCCTGTGAATCAATCTATCGGGGTTTACCGGCTATTGGTTCTTAGTTAGCACCTTCGCTATAGCGTGACAGTTGTATCTAGGTTTATAGATTGAGGACAGAACTCAGGTGGCAGTGACTCCCCTAAGTCTCTGTCCCACCACATACCTTAAAATTGCTTCTTCTTTTTTCAAGTTGAACAGTTAATTGCTGCAAGTGGTTACTATGGCATTGAAACCCTTATTGTGGGATCCAAACCCACATTCAGAACAAGTAACTTAATTATATGACACATTCAGAACAAGTGATTTAATCATTATCAATTATATAACACGTTATTATTATTGTTTTTAATGTCACACAATTGACACGTCATTCATGACAACACATCTGTTCTAGGAACTATGTATATTTAGGACGTGCTATTTTTGTATCACCCACTGGGCATGTGCAAGAGTTTAAAATATATGGCTGGAGCACATGTCCAGATTTCAGTTGATGTACCTTCCTCCATTTCGATGATCAAGTGCTGGTTAATTGTTACTTTGTAAAACTCAACTTTGCAAGTGTGAAGGGAATTGTTGGGCTAGTACATTGTGGTAGTTACTCAAATCTTGCATCAACCCTGGTGGCAGCAATCTACTTTTGCTGTCATCACTGTGCACACTTAGTGGGAAACCCTGCCAAACCCGCCCTGACCGTGACAAAGTGGTGGCAGCGGTGGGATCTCGTTGATTGTTACAACCGCCGCTTGATTCCCAAACTCGAACCGGACCAGTGCTGAGAGAAGAGTATTGCAGTAATCCCAGTGACACAGAGGACACCAGGAATAAGAAGATAACCAGGACAGCTTCAGTGGCAGTCCAACGACAGAAGGAAATAAATAGGAAAATAGGACCACTTGAGGGCAGTCTGAAGAAGGAAGAGGAAAGAGACTCGGTGCAACTTCAGTGGTTGTTCAAGGAAGAAAGAAAGAAATAGACAGAAGAAGAGCTTTAGAGGCTTCTCCTTAAGAGGAAGAAGACAATAAGAAATTACAAAAGAGTGCCAGGGCATTCTTGAACTGAAGCAAAGTTTGCCACTGGGTTGCGTTTGTGATTCTGGTTTATTATTTTTTTGGTGCCATCGTGTTGTGTTGCTCTTGTGACTCCCCAATTTTATTCTGTGTCTTTTTGTCTTGTAGATTCACCAGGAACTCTGTCCTTCCGCGGATGCAGGAGCCATCTGAGGGAGTGGCAGGAAGTGAGTGCAACAAGGGAGCAGTTAATCTTGGCACAAGGAAGTCAAGGAGGAAATTGCCTCAGGTGTCAAGGAACAGAGATTGTGCGTACAAACCTTCCAACTCACGAAGAAGACTAAGATAACCCTACTTCATCAGGAGGAGATCTCCAGAGCAGCATCTTACAGCAGCTTCTACTCCAGGATTCTCTTTCACCACAAATAGGAGGTTGAATCCGTCTGCAGCCATTTTCTCTCCCACAGCAGCCTCACCAACAGAGGGTGAGGTGAGAGCTGAGGTAGAAGGTAGGGTAGAGGAAGGAGTGAGTGAGGTGGTCAGTGAGGAAGAAAGCTTACAAATAAGCAGTGAAACCCAAGGAGAAGAGGTAAACATGACAGAGGAGGGAGCATCAGGTGCTAACCCCAGTGAAAATCCATTGATGGCTATGCAGGCAATGATGCAGAGTGTAATGAAGACCATGACTGAACAGCAGAACAAATTAATTGAATCCCTAGCAGAAAGACAGAGCAGGGACAATTTAGCCAGGATTGAGGCAGATAGAGTGAGAGAGGAAGCCAGACTAGAGGCAGAAAGAGTAAGGGAAGAAATTAGGTTAGAGGCAGAGAGACAAAGAGAGGAAAGGTCAAGGACTTCCAGAGCAGATGCAGAAAGAGAAAGGGATGAGAGAACAAGGCTAAATAAGGAAGAAGAAAGGAAGTATAGGAAGAAGCAGGATGAGCTGAAGGATAGGTGGATGAGCTTTAGTAGCTTTAAGGAGGGAGGTGACTTGAATTCTTTTCTGGCTAGATTTGAACATGTAATGAAGTCTTGTGAGGTGGAGGAGGGCTTATGGACTACAAAGTTGTATTCCAGGCTTAATATTACATTGTGTTCTAGAATGAAACCTATGTTGGATGGAGGAGCTGAGTATGGAGTTGTGAAAACTCTGCTATTAGAATCTGTAGGGGCAACAGTTGCCACTTATGGTAAGAAATTGTATGAGGTGACGATGGAAAGTTTGAAGGCTATGACAGCCATTCAGATGATTGAGCACTTGTCAGGTATTGCTCAAGGTTTAATGCAAGAAGCTAAGGATTTGAAAGATGTGATATTTGTTTTGGTAAAGATGATGGTGAGGCACTGTTTACCACATAATGGGATAGTGTTTCTGGAAGGGAAAGAAGTGAACAATTTAGAACAGTTGAGGAAGGCGTTAGAGGCATGGTTATCCACTAGAATGGATGGGGATTTTACGAAAATCCCAGGTCAGTCTGCGGTGACAAGCCAGTTAGCAGTAGTTCATACTTTAGAGGTGAGGGTAAGCCCAGTTGTGGAGTGTGTGGGAAGATTGGCCATAAGAGTGAGGTGTGTTGGTATAAGAAAGAGAAGCCCAGCAGTAATAGCAGTAGTGGTGCAGTCAGCTCAGGGTACAAGCCAAAACCCATAACATGTTTTATTTGTGGCCAACCTGGACACAAAAGTCCAGACTGCCATGAGAAAGGGAAAGGAACCAAACAAGTGAAGAAAGAGGTGGAAAGTGTCCGCACTGGGTCAATCAATGTAGTGTTAAATGGAAAAGGAAGGAAGAATATGGCCCAGGAACTGACAGGAAAGCCAGGAAGATTCTTATAGACAGTGGGGCTGATAAAGCAGTGGTGCCCCAGGAGTTGGTGGCTCCAACTGCATATACCAGCAAATTAGCCATGTGTGAGGGTGCTGTTAGAGGTATAAGAGCAGTGGCTGTAGTTGATTTTGAATTTGAGGGCAAACACTTCAAAAGGGAAGCAGTGGTGACAACTGGGGATGATGATTTCCCGGTTGCCTTTTCGACGTTGACTTTAACAATCCAGAGGAAGTAGAGCTAGCTTACAGAATTGTGTCACAGGTGGAGAAGTGTAGTGTTAATGTGGTGACCAGGAGTATGAGCAAGGCTGAGGAAGAAGAAGGCAGGTCAGGTGGCAAGAAAGCCAAGGCTACAGCTTTGTTTGAGGAAGAAGGTCTTGAGGAAGGAGTAGCAGTTCAGCAGCATAAGCCCAAATACAAGAGGAAACAGAAAGCAAATCCCAAGGTGGCAGTCAAAGTAGCAGGGAGCTTGGAAGGTGAACAAGCAGTTGTGCCAGAGAGAGCACAAGAGGAAGAGTCCCAAGGTGTTAGTGAGCAGCAGACAATGGCAGCCACAATCACAGAAAGGACAGAGCCACAGCAGCAAGAAGAGCAGCAGTTGGCAGAAATCCAACAGCTGGGTGAGACAGAGACCGAAGGAGAATCTGCAGCAGAAGAGGACGTTAGCCCGGAAGCAGCTCAGAAAGCCACTGCACTGGTGGAGGAAGTCATTCTGAAGGAGGAGGAACCTCTGAGGAAGTTTATCCAGGAGTTGGAACCAGTTGGCAGAGGCGAGGAGCAGCAGGAGTTCCGGAAGGAGACAGAGCTTGATCCTACTCTCAAGGTACGGAGAGGGTTAGCTGGGAAAAATTTACAAGGGTACAGGTGGAAGAATGGGGTGGTTGTACAAAACAAGAAGGTAGATTGGGAAGAGTTTAAGGAAGTAGTAGCAGTGCCTGTGAGTTTTAGAAGCAAGATCATGAACATAGCCCATGATAAGACAGGTCACCTGGGAAGTGAAAAAGTTTGGATGATGGTGAAAAAGAGGTTTGCATGGCCAGGCATGGAAGAAGACATAATGAATCACTGTAAGGCATGTCACACCTGTCAAATGAACTCTACATACATTCCCAAGAAGGCCCCAATGGTGGAAGAGTGAACCCTTTGAGGCTATTGCCATTGATTGGTTGGGCCTCTACCTAGAGGAAAGGGAGGTTGCCAGTTTCTTTTATTAACTAGTGTTTGCTTGGCAACCAAGTGGCCCAGTGCCATTGTGTTAAAATCTACTACAGCAAAGGCAGTTGCAGAGGGGTTGTGGGTAATTTTCAGTAATACCTCAATCCCAGAACAGATCTTAAGTGATAAAGGACCTCAGTTCATGAGTGAGATGTTAAAGGAGATGTATAAGTTGGTGGGAATCTCCCACATAACCAATTCAGTGTATCATCCTCAGAGCAATGGGGCCCTGGAGAGGGTGCATGGCACCTTCAAAAGCGTGCTAAAAAAATGTGTGAGCCGGAAATTAGATTGGGTGACTCAAGTGCCCTTTGTGTTATTTGTATTTAGGCAGATGCCATTAGCTGATCATGGCCTGAGTCCATTTGAACTTGTATATGGTTTAAGTCAAGGACCCCATTGGAAGCTCTCTATTTCAGTATAATGGAGAATGACAGGGAGGAGTTGTGTGCTAGCGCCTGGGTAGAGCAACTGGCAGATAGATTGCAACTCCTGAGAAAGGAGGCAGCTCTAGGCACAGCGCATGCTATTGAAAGGAGAAAGACACAACATGATAAAGGGACCAAGTTAAGAGAGTTTCAAGTTGGTGAGAAAGTCAAGTATAGAATATTAGGCATGCTTAGCAGCTTGTCTGAAAGTTGGGATGGACTATTCATAATTTAGGAAAAGATTGGAAGTGTAAATTACAGGATTGGTAGAGATAGTAACAAGAGTAAAGGAAAAGTGGTACATGTCAGCAATATAATGAAGTATATGGAGAAATGTGTGATAAATAGGCTAGATGTGGTGGTGGAAGCTGGAGAGGAAGTGCAGGAGGAAGTAGAATTGGTGGGGAAGTGTGCTGGTTATGATCAGGGAGAACTGGATGCAGTGTTGGAAGAGTATGGTGGGATGACAGATGTGCCAGGGAGCACAGACTTGGTAGAATAGGAGATAGAAACAGGAATCCACACCCCTATCCAACAGGCACCCTATTCCATACCACTAGGTCTCAGGGAAAAGGTTAGAGAAGAACTTAAGAATTTGGAAGAACAGGGCATCATAGAAAGAAGCTCTAGTTCTTGATGGCAATATTAGACTCTGTGTTGATCTCAGAAGGCTGAATTCAATAACCATTACAGAACTACATCCCTAAACTAGAGGAAGTACTGAGTATAGTAGGAAGTACACAGGTGCTAAGTAAGCTAGACTTATCAAAAGGTTTCCATCAAGTCAAGGTGAGAGAAAAAAGACGGTATTCCTGTGCTTTTTTGGAAAATTCCAGTATGGTAAAATGCCTTTTGGAATCTGTAGCAGTTCAGCCATTTTTCAGAGGCTTATGGACTTAGTTTTAGCAGACTGTCATCAGTGTGCTCAAGTGTCTACATTGACAACATCTTGGTTTACTCCCATAATTGGAAGGAACACTTAAGAGACTTGAGAAGAGTTTTGACTTGCCTGAAAGAGGCAGGCCTCACATGCAAGCCCACTAAGTGCCAGTTTGGTATGAAGAAGCTCATCTTTCTAGGACATGAGATTGGTGGTGGCTTCATGAGTGTGCCAAGTCACAGAGTTACTGCGTTGAAGTGCTATGAGCAACCAAAAGGAAAAAAGCGGCTCAGAAGTTTTTAGGAACCGTGAACTACTATAGACACACTATGACCGGCACTCAGCAGCACTCACTCCTGCCACTGCCAAGGATGCACCAGCAAAGTGGAGTGGACAGAGGGAATGGTGGATTCATTTGTGAGTTTAAAGAATTCCCTTTGTGTTAGTGTGTGCTTATGTATTCCTCAACCCAGTGACAAATTTGTTTTAGAGACAGATGCCTCTGGGACAGGCGTTGGAGCAGTTCTTTCAGTAGTGAGACATGGTGAACTACTGCCTGTTCGGTTTTACTCAAGACAACTGCATGGAGCAGAGGAAATATACTCCTCACAAGAACTGGAGTGCCTAGCAATCTATAGTGGCAGTAATCACTTCTCATTCTATCTTTTTAACACAGAGTTCGAGGTGTGGACCGATCATAAGTCCCTGTGCTCCATGATGAAGGAACCCTAGAACAACCAGAGAGTTTTGAAATGGACTATCAAGCTGTTGCCTTTTAAATTTAGTGTGAAGTATAGAAGTGGTGCAAAGCAACCAAGCTGCTGATTTCCTCAGTAGACAGTATGACCAGACAGAAAACGAGATGGCCCTAGCAACAGCAAGAGAAGGAGAGGGGAGATGTGGGATCCAAACCCACATTCAGAACAAGTAACTTAATTATATGACACATTCAGAACAAGTGATTTAATCATTATCAACGAGACACTTACAGGGGTAACACAATTGAAAATCGGGGATGTTTGTTTATTTATATATATGTTTGGATGTATGTATGTCATTTTGTACTTTGACCCTCCGTATTTTTGTATTCGCTCCGCGTTCGACCCCGTCCCAAACTTCACTAAACAGAATCCTCCGGTTTAGTGACCATTACCCGTATCACCTTAGAAATTGAATTGTTTACTGCTTTGAATTCTTTTGCGGGTGCAGTTAAAACTCAAAAACTTATGGGAGCTCCGTTTCTATTTGAGTTAGTGGCGGTGGTAAGTTAATACGCTAAGCCCTACTCAACAGCATTTACTTGACAATTCATTGTCCACTAGACGAACCACGAAGGTAAGTCTTGCGTAGGTATGATCAGTTGTGTGAAAGTATTGTGCATTACAACTACTATTAAGAATATCACAAAGAAAAATTTAAATAACGTGACTTGATTTTGTTGCTTCTTTTTCAATTCAAACAGTTGCGGGGAGCGGTTACTATGGTATTGAATCCCCTTTACCGCATATACTTAGTTTAAAAACTCGACTTTATTTTAGTAACTTGAGTGTTAGTTGTTAAAATCAATCATTTAACAATAGTGTAGTTTAAGGCTCGCTCGCCATTTGTGCTCAAGCACACCACTAGTATATATATATTATTCATTTGATACAGGAGAATATCACGAGTCTGTTGGCTTAGTATTTACGCGAGTGCCGCAGGCACGAGCGTAAATACCGCCAATCAGACGAGTGATATTCTCGGGTATCCAATGGATAATAAATTTATTAGGTACTGCTCATGCGTGAATACCTTGGTAACAAGAAATTTACCTAGGGGGACGTAATAACCCAACGTAATAACTATGAACACAGGTGATATGGAAAAATATTGCCCTAAGCCACATCCTGTTTACTTTAATGCATTTTCTATGTGGCAACAGTTATCAGGCTCTGTTCAGTACCTAATAAAACACATTATTATTGTTTTTAATGTCACACAATTGACAAGTCATCCATGACACACAATTGACACATCATTCACGACAACACATCTGTTCTAGGAACTATGTATATTTAGGACGTGCTATTTTTGTATCACCCACTGGACGTGTGCAAGAGTTTAAAATATATGGCTGGAGCACATGTCCAGATTTCAGTTGATGTACCTTCATTTTGATGATCAAGCGCTGGTTAATTGTTACTTTGTAAAACTCAACTTTGCCAGTGTGAAGGGAATTGTTGGGCTAGTACATTGTGGTAGTTACTCAAATCTTGCATCAACCCTGGTGGCAGCAATCTACTTTTGCTGTCATCACTGTGCACACTGAGTGGGAAAGACAGAAACCCTGCCAAACCCACCCTGAGCATGACACTTATCATATGTAATTAAAAAATATGGCCATTTTTTATTAGCTGGAGTGCTTTTTGTCATGAACTACTGGTCATTTAGATAGTTAATATGTACTACTGAAGCTACATACCACTATTCGATAAAATTGAGGTAAGCTTCAGGGAATTATATAAGATGTAGCCTTATTGTTATTTTAGTATACAGATTTTGTAAAGGCAAAAATCAGCTTCATCATAGTCTACTTTGTTGTTTGTGCACAATTTTTGCTGAAACACATTACTGTGCTCAAGCTACTTGGATCAGTTGGAATATACGGCACCCGGTCGCTCTTAAATTGCGTTGAATTGCGTGACATAAAAAATGTGAGACCTCGCGTCATTCACCTGTCAATGGCTACTATCAACACTAAATACTCCTAATATCTCAGGGAATACTCTAGTATTTGTGCTGATGACTGCTTTGATCACTTAATACTCCACAACGTCACAGGAGATCCTCTACCACTAAGAAAGCATGGATGTTTGGAATTGTTGAAACTTCTAAGTCATCAGGATTTGGATACAGGCAAATTGTGGATAAAAGAGATGCAAATAAATATGTGTTCCCAAGGATGAGCAATATTCTGACTATTGGATAGCGTATAATGGAATTTTATTCCCCCACAAATGTTGCTACCCTCTGCTCTGTACCAGTGACTATGCCCACGCACAAACTATAGAATTGTATTGGAGTAGAGTGAAATCAAAATTGACAAAAAAAGAAAAAGAAAGGAAAGGTTACTCTTTTAAGAGCTATTTAGATGAATTTATGTGAAAGGGGAGATATGAAAGAAACATAACATTATGAAAAATGTTTCCAAACAATAGCTACATATTGTATGCAAATCCATTCCACTCAAAGATACATCTTTGAAACCTATTTATATTTATTTAACCTGCCATTTATATTGTCTTATAATTGAAATATACCTTGATTACACAATCATGCTAGAATTTAAAGTTTGAGGTATTTTAATCAGTTTTTTTCCTGTGTTTTACCACACGCATATTTGATCCTGTTGCATGTCACAGCAGGTCATGTAGGTGCCGTATATTCCAACTCGTCCTAGTACTCGCTCTTTATCATTATTTATTATCTAAGAACAAAAACAAACAAACAAACATGACTTACATTGTACAATTACATCCACTGAATCTTGTTTGGCAGAGGGAGGGAACACTACAGATGATGTACAAGTATAAGTTCCAGCATGAGAAGATCTAACAGGATTAATATGGAGCCTCAAATGTGTCATTGTCTCGTTAATGATAACTGTTTCAGTCCAAACTGAAGACCCAAAGGAAGGAACTGGGACACCATTTTTATCGAGCCATTGAATACGTGGAGGTTGAACACAGTTGACTTCACACGACCAAGAAGATCTTGATCCTACTAGAACTGAACCAGAACTGTTAATGTTCACAAAATGGCTGAGCTCTAACATACAAAGAATAATATAAAATGACTGGTTCACATTCAAAGTAAAAGTTAGTCATGAGTTAAAATAATGTTTCTATGAATGGTAAATATTCCTGATACTACTTTAATAGAATGATTTACCAACCTTTGATCTGAACAGTTACTGTTTCTTCAAATATCTTGCCATTGGTAGTTGTTACTTTGCATGTCAGCCTAGCCCCATCGAGTTCTGTAGCCTGAGGGCTCAGTGATAAGACTAGAGTTTGTCCCTGTGTTGTCTCCCCTATAGGATCTCCATTTCCTATCCCGACAAGAAGCCACTCCATTTTGCTGGCATTTAGAACAGTGCTGCAATTGATGGTCCCACTGGTTCCAACAATAATGGGGTAGTCGTGTCCAGTTATTTCAATGGCTAACAAGTGCATAGAAATTGGAATTTACATACAGCAGTAGCAGCATTAAAAAACTATATGACAAAATGCATTGCTTTTTATCATACATTTACTTCGGTGGGTGTTTTCCAGGCAAATCAATTCTATACAGTACACTGAAAATTACTTCTAAAAATTATAGAAAAGTAACTAGGATATTTTAAGAGGACTTCGGCAAGAAGTTGAAACATCAGGTTAGTTTTAATTAACAATATTGGCTGTTAGAACGAGAAAAATTGCTATTGTTATAATTATTTCAGCCGAGAATGACTGAATCATTGATAAGATATTTCATTGTGGAAACTGGCAAAAAACTATAGATGTATCATTAGAAATGTTTTGTTAATTCTCAAAAATATGCATTAGAAGTTTGTTCTGTCTGGACTATTTCGTCTATCAAGAGCAGATTTATAACACCATAATGATCTTAACCTTTTTTTTTTTTTGCTTATATTTTTTTAAAAAGAGACCTTGTCATTCAAATGGTTTACAAATATATAAAAGATGTCCCTAATTTGAGATCACATGATCAAAATTATTAGAGTTTACCCCTGGTTAAGAGAGAATGTGAAAAGGGAAAGAGCAAGCATATTGGCAAGTTTTTTGCAGCATGGTTTAAAACTTGCTACAGAAAACATAAGGCAATTGATATGGATAGTTATGTCTATAAGCATTAGCCTGTCTCAAAAAATAAGTTTGTGGTGTTGTGGCATTTATTGTGGTTGTTACATTTGTGATTTTATGAAAAAAACAAATAAAAACAATGACAGTTCACCCATTCACCAATTACAGAAAGGTAAGGGTCAGCACCAAATTAACCAAAGTTCACTGACCCTTTTCTTAAGTTATCAAGTGAAGAGCCTATAACATTGCATGCCAGAAGACTAAAGTTTAGGTATTTTCCACATAGTGGCTAAGCAAAAATCGTGAAAGAAGAAAAATCGTGACAAAAGAAGAGGTAAGCATGACAAGGTGACATATTGATCTGAAAACCATTACTGTCGCGTCAATTCGGTATGGTTGGCAACTATGCGAGATATGACATGATAAAAGGGGACATTACCCACCAAAACTAGTACTTATGAAGAGCTGATACTTTAGCGTTTTCTCAAAAATCAGCCTCAGTAAACAATCTCCAAAATCAGTGCGTGACAGACTAACGGACAAAGACGACTACTATAACTAACTCTCTCACGCATACATGCTGAGGGTTAATAAGCATGCCAGTCATTACAATAAACCTTATCAGGTGGTTTAATATAAAGGACATTGGGCTACTACAGCATAATATAGTTTGAACAAAACTGCCCTTTCACACCTATTATTGGTTTGCCCTACCATAATCTAACTTACGTTCCACAGTGACATTTCTGGTATTGGATGTTCCCAGAGTGTTAGTTACAGCACAGGAATACTCTCCCACCACGTCATCCAAGACTCCATCCATACTCAGAATACTCAAATAAGAAGAATTGACACGATCCAACAGATTCTGAGACATCTTGTAGTCAGTAGAATTACTGAGGGAAAGCTGCTTCCCATCTTTTTTCCAGATAACGTGAGTGGGTGGAGAATTTTGGGAATAACATGAGAGCACAAAAGCTACATCTCCTCCAACAGCGAACTTAATTGCTGTAACTTCTGGAGAATCTGAAATAAAATATGTGATAAACTGTGCCATACAACAGTGCAATGTTGTGTGAATGAGCTATGCCCTGCTGCCATTGTGCCAATAATACAGATGATGAGCTATAGCACTGAAATATAAAAATGCTGATACAGTTTCAACAGGTTGTTGTTTTTACAGTCTGTCATTATTATGTAACAATGTATTTGGTGTATGGTATCTTATTATAGCATTTATGCCACCTCAAAATATAGCACAGAAGTTACTGATTAAAAAGACTCATACAGTTCAGCAGTATTCAGTTTGGTTAACAGCTTACTGGAAGAAGTATAGACTCCAATGTTGATGTCCACCATCTTGCCCTTCTCATCAGGAGTGCGATATGTGTAAATGCCTGTTTCAGTATCTCTCAAAGATCTGAATCCTCTGACATACATTGTTCCAGGATCAAAGCTACGCCCCAAGGACACAATGAATGGATCCAAGTTAGATGTGGTGATATCAATGCCCCTGGGGTTAATTAGTTGTCCAACACGTGAGGTTCTTGAGCCAGAAAGCCCTCGAAAATAGGGGACTTTCCCATTTCTTGCTGCTAGAATGATGCTATTATTATACAAAGCTGAGTTGAGAGGTGACTCCGCGTATATTCCAGCACCTGACAATAGTTAAAACAGAGCTTCACAAACATGTCCTATATCTACTGAATGCTAGACAACAGCAGCATGTCAAGCAAATCAGCCAGCCACTGTATATAAAATAATAATTATATATTATACATATAAGAGTCTGGCCCTTACTTCTTTAAGGTAAAACAACAATGTTGTTTTGGTTTAGTAATTCCAGACTTTCTTAATTTTAGTTATTTATACTAAAAATTATCTTGAATATTCAGTTTTAGTTAGTTTCAGTATTTCTTCAATATGATGTATACACAATTTAGTTAGCTATACTATCAATTCACTTAGTTTTGGTTAATTGGTGTTGTCTCTCAAATTCTTCAATAATGAGACTCCTTTAAAGAAAGCAGTTCATGCAACCATACAGTGTACACGGAGTGGTAACAGTTGTACTCATATGGCTTCACCAGCTTCTATGGAGCAGAAACCACACCAGCCAGCAGCAAATTTTTCCATAGACAGAAAATGTGAAAGCCATTTTCTATCTATGATTATTTCAAAGAAACTTTGGAAAACAAGATGTTAATAGGAGTTTTCAGCAAGGCTGGTTTGCTGGTGGTCTTGGCCACACTACTCAGAAACTGATGATGCTGCATTTAGTTTTATTGGTACCAAAGCTGACTAAGCTGGTAAGCTGAGATCTGGTACTACACACACACATACACACACACACCAAGTCACAATACCAAATGTGGCTTTATCTTTGGCCAATCACAGATGAGATAATTTTGTTCACAAGGTAAAACTAGCAGGTGTAGATAAGCTGAATGAGCTGCTATGAGCTTGGCACACCCTCTAATGTGAATATTGCTGCGCTCTTCACCATGAGAAACAACAATAAATACTTACCAGTTACTTGAACTGTGATATTAGCACTTCCAGAGCAGCTTTCAAAATCATGAACCACACACGTGTGTGTACCCTGATCTCGGGAATGAAGATATGGAGTGGAGACAGTTTGAGCAATCCCACTTCGAACAAAACAATCTCCCTCACAAGTTGACCGCCATTCAAATAAAAAGTTAGAATTATCACCTTCTGATCCTTTTACTACACAAGATAAAGATAGAGGACTTCCAGCCAGATAGGATGGAGGCTTGAGTGAAAGTGAACTTGGTGAAGTGTAGTTTGCCACTATTTGTACTTGGAGTTTATTTCCTATAATTACATCATAGATAGCATGATTAGCTATCTGGACTAAGTCCTTCCTTACCTGGTTTTTTACATGAGGTAGCCAGTCCTGCGAACAAGCCAAGTAAAAAAAGCACGATCAAAGCCATTATAGGAGGTGTCAGCCTACCAAATTAGCTCAGTCGAGAAATTTTAGCTTCGGGGTTGCTGGCTCGCGTGTGAGGATTCATTCGTCGCTCGCGCGCGCTGAGGTCGCTAACAATTTAGCGGCTGCTATTGGTCGTCCGGCGTGCATCCCGGACAGATAATTCTTATGTAAGAATTTTTTTTTGTGTATTGTGATATATGTATGAGTAGTAGCACGGGTAACCTGTGCTATTAGGGGTCAATAGCACTCGTAAAGTAATTGAAATAGCACTCGGCTTCGCCTCGTGCTATTTCAATCGCGTTACTCGTGCTCTATTAATCCCGAATAGCACGGTTACCGGTGCTATTACTCATACAAATAAGATAGGTCTCTGGCCTGACTGGTTTTACTCCCTGCCTTAATCAATATATGGTTTAATGTGAACTTACAATTACTTTGAAAATTTTATCATAGCTAGTCAGCAACCTCTATCTTCCATACAAATGATATTGAGGCATCATTATGAAAACCTTTGCATCAGTGTTCAATTTCCACTATATAGCTATGACAATGGACGGAATAAGGTATAATTTCTACTGGTCACAATTTCACTACATAGTAGATAGTATTAAAAACAAAAAACAAAAAAACTGACACTTTACACACCACAACAGGTATAATATCTAAATTGTTATAGCTATAAAATGACACACTGTGAGAAAAGAGGGAAAAAAATTAGCACTCTTTGTCATTAAAGGAATCAATCTCCAGCTTGCATTCTTTCTTGCTGTGTATCCTCAAACGAAACATTTCATGGAGTAGAGTTCCAATATCTTCTCTCCACATATCAATGAAACTCATTATTTCAGTGGCAGTCAAGAAATCACTGGTTCCATTAACAATTGCTCTGTAGGTTACTGGACTCACAGCAGAACTGGATGGGCCACATGATTCTTCAGATGAGCAGCTCTTGGGTTGACAGCTAAATTCTGCTGAGTGAATTCTGGTTGAGCTGAAGGAACAGTTGCAGAGAGATGATATGGCTTGCTCTAAATTCATCTTCACCGATCTGTCCAGTGTTTGAGCTTTGTCCAACTATAAGAACATTTATTGATGAGTCAGAAGTATGTCATGTGACCTATATATAGCTAGTATACTTTAGAATAACAGTGATTTATATCAAGAATAAAGATCTTTTTTTTCTTCATTTTAGTGGAGTAGCTAAATAGCTTGCTAATAATCTAACTCTCTCTATGTGTATAAAACAGACATATAATTTTTCTCACTGATGTTTAACTTACATTCCAAGTAGAGCAGTGGGTAACAGGATAAAATTTCAGTTGAAACTTGGCTTGAGCTATTAAATTTTGTATTTTAAGACATACATATATACATAGATAAAATGAAACAGGTATGGAGCTATTTATTTGTTGAAATTCAAAGAAAATGCAAACCAACAACAGTACAAATGCAAACCAACAGAGGCTCCTCTATAATCACAGTACTCACTTTGTCTGTAAGCTATATAAGAATATTCTACTCAAGTTTAAAAAAATTCAACTATGCCATTTTGTTTTGAAAATGCATATAAATTTCCATTAGTGAACAGCTATATTACAGTGAAACCTCTCTACCAAGGGCACACTTTGGGCAATTTTTGTTTAGTATTGGAGAGAGTTTAGCTGCTTCAGAATTTATTTTATATTTAGTAGATCATTTTGTTCCTTTTACGCTTGTTGTTGTTGAGAGTCATGGTTGTTTTTGGAGTCTCTTTGTAGAGAGGTTTCACTGTATTACCAAAACTTACTAGTAACAGGAATACTTATTTGCCTCTTTATTTTCTGTGGTTGCAATCTCCTCCACGGGACACTAATGACTGCTGCTTGGCACAAGTAAGTGCCTCCATCAGAGTTTAAGATGGGATCATATATCATGGAATGATGCAGTGTATGTTGTTGTGGAGGTGAGACAGAACAATTTGATGATTCCAAGACTGGAATATTTGTAGTATTGCTGGTTTCAATAGTTCTATAGCCTTGGCTTGTGATGATGGATCCATTGCGAGATATCCACTGAATGGAAACTGGCAGATTCATACCTCGATTGAGTGTTAGCTTACAAGATGTGGAGTAGGTATCATTATGAAGAGGTTCTTCTTCAGAACTTTCTATGGTGATATATCCCCAATCATCTGGGACTAAGAAAAGAATTATGGTTACAAGTTGTTTTATATTAGGTCATAAATAATCTTATAACATAAAATTATTGTAGCTTCAAATGCTATATTCTCACAAAATTTTTTTTTTTACGTAGCTGCCTTATCAATATTACAGTTACCTTCTACTTCCATATCAATGGATGCCTGTTGTGAGCCATATGGAGTGTCAGTTATGCAAGTGAGAGTTCTTCCATGGTCATCGGTACTAGGTATGACAATAGTTGAGGCAGATCCTACATTAGTTCTTCTATTTGAACTGACATTTTGAGAGCAGATTGAAAGTGAGTCGTTGCCTTTGTACCAGTGAACACTAGTTGGATAGAGGTCACTAGTGCATGTGCAGTTCACTGTTGAGCCAATAGTGAATGTGGTACTGTTGCAGGTTAGTAATATTCCTTGAAAAGAACAGATCAACAACATCAAAACTCTGAATTTAGTATGTTGGGTTAAAAAGAAAAATATACCCAATTTAGCATACAAAGTAGAATTACAATAAGATTTCCCATTATAAAAATCACTTGGTTTAGAAGGGACTGCAGGATTACAAACATAAAATAGCAATACAATTTTATTTGCCTTATACTGTATACAACTTTATTTCCTCATTATATTTGATTTATCAGTTCAATTGGTTGGCAAACACACTAAGTAGCCAAGTTTGTGTTTACAACCACAATCACAATTAGAGTAAATGAACAAAACTTGATCAATGTCGAGGACTCGATCATTACAGAATAGCGTTATATACATTTTGCATTTAAATATTGATAAAAAGACAACAACTCAAGGTACCTGTAATATTAGACGATAATGCTCGAGTTGTTGTTCCTCTGTAATTTCCAACACGCACGCTATATCCTCCAACAAGATCTTGTGGAGTACCTTTCACTGCCAATTCTAATCTGTATTGAGAACTGCTTCTCCGTGTGATGTATGCATTGGCAGAAATATTCTCTTGCTTGAGGTCTAATGGCTGATCATTCCTGAACCATGTGATTTTAGATGGTGGGGAGTTGTATGTTCCTAAACTTATTATTAAAGAGGTTGGAGAACGAGAAGACCAAGCTGCTCTTTGAATTAATGATGTATATATTGAACTAACTGACATACAAATAGTAAGAAGGTTAGCATTAATTGTACTACAGTTATCTTCTCTGGTGCATAAAGAATATGACATAGAACATAGATGACAGCTAAATGAGTAGAGCTACTGAAAACTATTGAGCTACAACATTTCAGATTCTTGAATTGACGTATGATTCAGAATGATGAAGGTTTTAATGTAGGACATGCTTATTATGATAAATATTCAAAGGTGTAACAAACATGTTATTGAATAGAAATTTGTTCCCTTCATTATAGTGGCATCTTTGCAGAATAGCATTTGAAACTGACATAGTTTCATTCATACAGTGTTGCAGTCAGTATTTATTATGGGGAGTTTAGAGGAACATGCACTATAACTTAAGTACAATATTTGGGGTGGGGTGGGGGTTGAAGTAGGTTAATTATTATGTAATATATAATATATTTTTAGAGTGTGCTTGCTTGTTAGAGGGTTGATCAAGATGAACTCTATCAAAAACTTATAAACTTACTTGAAGAACCTTGAGAATAGAGAGCAATACTGCTGAATTCACTACCAAAGGAACATGTGTAGATTCCCCCGTAAGAAAGATAAAAATATGAATAATAACTACTTGCACGAAAATAAAACCGTATACAACCTCCTTGTGAGCTACTGGAAGAGTAAGCATTGACATAGCCACTGCGATATGATCCAGAGGAACGCCTGTAACCATTGGGATAAGTTATATATCCAGTAGTGTAAAGTGAGGAAGAACAACAATGTATGTCTAAGCAAGTTCTTCTGTACCGCTGACGGTGCACTAAGGCATATGAATTATTAGGCTGCACTCCTGTGGTTAATCCTGTTCCTGTTCCCGTGCTATATGTCACATAAATGCCAACTCCTACAATAAAACAACAATACGGATATTAAAAACATTCTGTTCAATTGCAATTACAAATATGTAACCCTAGATTAATTTTCTTTCTGGACTAACTATTTTACTCTAATGGCATCAAACGTGAAATGGCTTTGTTAGGTACAACCAAATTAAACAGGGACATTAAAGGATGTGAAAAGATAGAGGGTTAAAATGCCCAAAAATTTAAGTAAACAAGAAAATACTTGTTAATTTTCAAAACACTTAAAATTAACAGACAAATATTACCCATAATTAATGGTTAAATAAAACTAACTAGTTCACTTCCCATATGCTTATAAGAAACTCTTGCTACTGTTAGCTATACAGTAGCTTTATTAGAGAATTAAAAACAAAACTATGGAAACAGACTTTGAAGTTCACATGCCAGTATTAATAAGAGGCTTATATTGACAGTGTCTGGAAATAAATAGATAATTCAAGGAAACAATTTTTCTAATACTGTATGATTCCATTATTTCCACAATGGAACTTAAGCTAAATTTAAATATTGCCAGATGGTTCCATAATATTATTTTCCAAAGTATTCTATTGTCACAAATGGGCATTTGTGCTGGTGACAGGGGTAAGATTCAAGTTAATGGTTTGATGATGTGAATCATATTAGTAGTACATGCCAGACTAACAAATTTGAGTTTGACTACCATTATGTAAAAGCGAACCAACCGATCATGCAAAGTTTACTGGCCTGAGGATGGACATTAACACTTGAAGCCAAACCTTTAGATTACTTTACCTTAGAATGTATATAGCTAACTTGCCACTAAGTAACTATAGGGCATTTTGCTAATAAAATGTTGTTAGCCCCATAGTGAGTTCTCTTTCTAGTTACTCATCTTGTATACATATTATGTTGTTGAAAATATGTATTATAGATAATGTAAATGAAATTATGCATGTATTTAATTAGTAATTAATTCCTCTTATTGCTTAAAATTATTTTGTGCTGAAGCACACAACTAGTTTGTTCTTTATCTCTTGAATCAACTAGCAAATTATTCCATTAATATGCAGCTGTTAAAATGTATGAGCTACAAAATATTTAAAAACATAATTTAACAGATTTAGAGTTGCCTAAAATGTAGCACCCAATTTAATGATTAAACTCTTGTTCTCACCAATACAAAGTTTCACTGCATCATTTGGTGTTAGTTATACAAACAAAGATTAATTCACTGTTGACTGACAGACGGACTAGACAGACAGTGATTCTCATACACGTGCATGGTATGATACATTAGATTATTTATATCACTTGCATCATGTACATAGAGATTGGAGTCAGATTGCAAGTACTCAATATGACTTTGACACTCCATAATCTGGTCTTCCATTGCTATTAAGTAACAGGCATGGTAATAAATGCATTAAATGTAGCACAATTAAGCCATTACTGTTTCATACTCTGTTGTATGATATAAACTGTGTATTGAAATTATTGTTCTCAAACCATTAAACCAATTTCTTACCTACAATATTCATCGTTATATTGTTGCTTCCCTGATTACCAGATGTATCTGTTACAGTGCATGTGTGAACTCCAGAGTCTCTGGCTACTAAATATGCTTTACTAATGGAAGAACTGGAACTGCTTGAGGCAAAACAGCTGCTACATGTGGAGCTCCAACGATACCTTAAGGAACCAGACACTCCAATGGCTGTACAGGTGAGAGTTACTGCACTGGCAGCTCTGTAGTTTGGTGGGGCATATCCAGGATCTGGTGACGTGTAGCTGATACTGATGGTCACATTAATAACTGAAACAAACAAATTAATAAAACAAAATTTCTAAACCAGCAATTTATATTTTTACTATGGAGCTCAATTGCTTAGCTATGCTTTTCCTAAAGCGTGTTTTTTTAAAACAATATTTCATGTGATAGTTTTTAAATTGATTAAATAGGATACTCTTAAAATTGCAAAGTCTCTAACAGAATATTGATGGCATCAGATGACAGTCAAAATTACACATGGCCAGGTAAGATCGATGTGGAGTGAGAATTCTTAATTGCTATATCTTGTGGATTCATTCCACTCTATTGAGAAAGTTGTTTTTAGCTGATGGTGATAACGTAAGATTAAAGTTTGCAAAACCCACATACAAAATAGATGCATGTGTGTATAAAAGAACATCCTAGGCTTGAGGATATCTCACTTGCTTCACTTACTAATAAAACACTCAATACCTGCATTAATAGTTGTTGATGCTCTTTTGGCATTGCTTGCAGAAATATATGAGCGGTGTGAGTAAGAAGATGACGGTAGAGAAGTAGACTGACATTGATAAGTACCAGAGTCAGAGGTTCTCAGAGACCTGAAGGTCAAGGTGGAATAGTATATACTTCCATTGACAGAAACTCCAGTTAGAGTCCTTCTGCTGTCTGTTCTAATGGTGCCTCCAGGTCCTGTCCAGGTATGAGTCACTTGTACCGGTATATCCACAGTATCATTGAGATGTGTCCAACATTTTAGAGTAAGAGATTGTCCAGTGAAGTGATTGCCACTTGGTGACCTTTCAATGTGAACTGATGGTTGCACAACTGAATAAAAAAGTATAGAAAACAATATTTTAAGGAAAATTATCTATAGTTTTTTTAATGACACATTCAGTAAGCCAATGAATAATGCGAATTACTTGAACTTAGATAAATTATGCACAAATTATAACCCAAGGGGATAGTGTGTGGTCTGTGTCTTACCTGCAGGTTCAGTACTAGAAATGTAACTATTTCTAACATAATATAATAGAGTTTTACAACAGCCAATGCTGGCCCTTCTAAGGACATTGAGTATATGAATCGATGATTTTAAATAGAGTGAAAATAGCCGGACTACAGGAGGTGATAATGGATTTTGAGATAGAACACAAGGTCAAAGTTAAATTCTGTTTGCCTTATTTGGTGGTAAGGTTGCAGTGCCAGATTCATGGAGGGCTCAACTGGTGTTGTATGAGACCTCCTTTTTTTTAAGAATGAGCCCCCTTTTATCATCAGCTACTTTATTTCTTACCGTCTTCTGATGAACACATCACTACTAAATTGATGTGCTGAGTCAGGAATTTTACATTCGTGCTCATGGTATGGCTGACTAAGCTTAATTATCAAGTTCTGACCCTTCATAAAAACTAGATTTAAACTTTCTCACCTAAAGGGTCTAAAGAGAAGCAAAGGTAAAATGTGAAAACAAATCGCAGTTGTAGTTTCTCTTTAGACCCCTTTATGTGAGAAAGTTTCATTCTAGTTTTTTGAAGGATCAGAACTTGATAATTGTGATGATAAGCCTTTTCAATCTGCTAATTATGGCTCCTCTCTGGAGGGGGACGTGTTTACGGTCAACACTGAAAAGGTGTTCTGACGGCACATAATTATTGGTGGTCTGTTGAGTACAAGACTGCAGCAAGCAGTACTACTCAACGGTATAGAAGTAAAATGTGAAAGTCTTGGAAGTCGTGGGTTGTCATAACTCAGTGACTAGAGCATTGATGGCTAAAGCCAGGGGTCCTTTGATTCCTCCCTCCCTCACCCCCCCAGCAACTCAGATATTTTCACATTTTACCTTTGCTTCTCTTTAGACCCCTTTAAGTGAGAAAGTTTCAACAGATTAAGCTTAATGTAGTAAGCCAAAGCAGACAAAACTTGTTTTTTCAAGTTTAGCCATTCATTAATTCTGGACAGAGTACTTAACCCTCAGCGTGCATGTGCAAAAAGGTGATAGTAGTCTTCCTGTCTGTTTGTCATGCTCTGATTTTGGAGATTACTGACAATTAACCATTGATTTAGGTATGAATTTACTCAGAACAAAGATTTCGGACCTTTCATTGCGCTACTTTTTTTAATTTTGGGCTAATTGTTGAGAAAACACAAAGCGTTCAGCTCCGCGTACCGTCATGTCATAATAACGTGAGCAAATTAACGGAGTTGAAAGAAGTGAAGTTTCACATTGAAAATGTATACTGGTGAGTGTTTCTTGCCTGTCTATAGCTTCTTCTCTTATGAAGATAGGGTTTCCATATACCATTTTCATTGCTCGAGCTATAATGTTGCCTGATTAAAATAGCTAACATACTGCTTGAGATTTAGTAGCGCTGAGGGTTTCACCTTTGGTGCTTCATTTTGTAATTAGTTGTTGTTGTTGTTGATTAATAAATTGAATGAGTCTATTTTCTCTTCATGGTTGAGCTTGACTATTAGCAACTTTTTTATCATTAGAATGTTCTTTGTAAAAACAACTTTCCAAATATTACTAAACTAGTGATGTGCTTGAGCACAAAGGGCTAGCGAGCCTATGCACAAATGAAACACTTCAAAAGAATCTATCAGTCCATTTCTATAAGTATAAGTACATAGCCATTGTGACCTTTAGCTAACAAATACAGATCCACTTTCTTACCTCAATTCCCTGAGTACTGGTATTTTCTGTAGTCTCTGACTATCTGAATTACATAGGCTCCAACCGTCCCGAAATGTCCGGGACCGTCCCGGATTTGTTAACTTTGTCCCCGGTCCCGGAAGAGACTACTATTTGTCCCGGAAAGTTACTTTAACCGGCAAAAGGTAAAGGGTGTCTCTACGCGAAATGGGAAAAGATCGTCAGTAGGAGTAGATTCACGGTTATATTGTAGAGGTTGACATGAGTGATTGCGGTCCTCCTAAGCCTAAAAGAGCCAGAAGGCAATGCCATTTTGATTTTAGCTGGCCTCAACAATTCCCTGGTATAGGGAGAAGTAATAAAGTAGTGGTTATTTACTACTTTCTAGCTAGCACAACAAACTTTGTATAACAATGACTATAAAATAAATACATAAACAAAAGCAACAGCAATTTACTATTACAATGAACAGTCATTTAGTGTAGGGAATAATGTTGGATATATATTTTGATACATCAAATGTAAATCTCTTCCAAGGTTTGAGGTAGTTGTATACAACTATCGTAAAACTTAGATGAACTAGAATAAAGTTCCATGCAATATCTCTGTCCTCATTGAGTAAGCACTTGATAATGAAAAAATTCATTATTCTTTTCCACAGAATTTTTTTTAAACTTTCAAAAATCCAATATAATTTAAATGCTACACCTATTTATTAGTCTTAATCGTACTTATTGCACATGCTATTAAACGATGTGTACAGGAAACACATATGCAAGATGCAATTTTTGTTCATCTGACTTCAATATATCTCATGGTGGACAAAATGATGTGAGGGTTAACGGGAAGCATCATAAAGAAATGGCAAAAGCTTGCTCTTCTTCATTACCAGTTGCATCTTTTTTTAAACCTCCTCAACTGCAACAGAATGTTATTGAAGCTGAATCCCTCTGGTCTCAATTTGTTGCTAAGCACAACTTGTCCTTTCAGTCTAGTGATCATGCTACCAAACTGTTTTTCATCGCATGTTTCCAGATTCTGACATAGCCAAGAAGTTTTCTTGTGGCCACACGAAAACAGCTGCTATTGTCAAAGAAGCTTTGGGCCCTCATTATATGGCTAGAACTCATCTTGACATGTCCACTTTTTTCTCAGTTATGATGGATGAGTCAAATGACAGAATAGATAAGTCATGCATCATTCTTGTTCGTGTTTTCAACTCAAAGGTAGGAAACGTTTGCACTAGGTTCCTTGACATGCCAATTGTCAACATAGGAACAGCACAGAATCTTTTTGAAAGCAACAATGGCTTTGATTTTAGTTATTGCTTGTCCTTTATGTCAGACACGACAAATGTCATGAAAGTTGCAAGATCAGGAGTACAGAAACTGATCAGAAGTCAATGCCCTTATGTTCATGATGTAAGTTGCATTTGTCATTTAGCCGATCTTAGTATTAAAGTTGGTATGGAGTCATTACCTGTTGGTATTGATCACTATCATTTCATTGATGAGTATTAAATTTAACTCTGATGAATGCTGTCATGACTGTACCTTTGATGAAGACCTTCTCACAAAATGCAAAAAAGCTTGTAATAAACAATCATCACCATCATTATCACAACCGTCAAGTTCTACGTCATAATAATTTACATTTATCTCTATCTTATCATTTTTCATTTAGTTAATTAGTGGCGGGCGTGATGGTCCCTGAAGCTCCTTTGGAAAAGTTGGAGGGTATGGAATTACCAGTAGCTTTTTGACAACTAACACTTGCAGATAGTAAAAAGGCCGATTTTTTTAAAATTATGTCTGGTAAAGGGTTTCGGTACCATAGTAACCAATCGTCGCTTAAAAAACAAAACAAAAAGTTCTAAAGAATTACTGCGCAGTGATGTCTCTAACATGAGTCTTGTGTCATCCAGAAACAACCTAATACGAAGGGGCAAAACAATTGATTTCCTTGAATGATACGGGATCGATAAACCGAAAGATTCTGTTTAGTGGAAGTATGGGAAGGGGTAGACCACGAAATAAACACAAAAACGCGAGGGTCAAAGTACAAAAATATGTTCACACATATTATATAAACTAGTGGTGTGCTTGAGCACAAATATTGAGTGAGCCTGCCTAGTTTAGTAACATAAAACTACTACAGCATTGCTACTACATAATTTATATTTATGCAAAACAGTATAGTAGCAGTTGACCATAAAGCTTTAGCAAACAAATGCAAAATTTCCCTCTTACCCGACTAATGGTAACATCTGTAGCATCAAGCATAAGCCATTCTGACGACCTCAATTGCCAGTGACTCATAAACAAGCTCTCTGCTACAAAAAATAATAATAATAAAATAAAATAAAATAGGCCAGTGTTTTTCTAGCCCAACAAATATGGAATTACTACTTACCTCAATTTCCTGAGCATTGGTAACTTCTGTAGTATCAAATTTAAGCTATTTTGACTATCTGAATTACTGGTAGTGCTTGACAACAAGCTCTCAGCTACAAAAACAAAAGATCATTATTCAGAATTACTTTCTTACCTCATTTTCTTGAGTAGCAGTAACTTCTGTAGCTAGTATCAATTGAAGCCATTCTGACTATCTAAATTTACCAGTCACTTTTGACAACAAATTCTCAGCTACAAAAAAGAAAGGCCAGAGTTATTTTGTAGTATTAGCTAACAAATATGGAATTACTACTCACCTCAGCTTCCCCCGAGTAGTGGTAGCTTCCTTAGCATTAATATTAAGGCATTTTGACTACCAGTGGCTCTTGACAACCAACAATTGGCTCTCGCAGCTCCCCATAAACGGCGAAGTTTGAAATTATGTCTGGTAAAGGGTCTTCAATGCCATAGTAACCGGTCGCAGCAACTGTTTGTGACTTGAAAAACAAGTATTTTCTCAGGAATTCTCTCACAATTTTGAGCCTAAGTTTAAAGTAAAACTTGATGAATGCTGTGAAACTGGGGTCAAGGCCGTGTTTTTAGGAGATACTATCCCCAATGGATAGTACTCTTTCTATTGTTTGTCCCGGAAATGATAAACTTTGTATCTGTTCACTATGCATGATCTGCTGAATACTTCTACTGTTCTAAAAATTTGGAGTGTTTATTTGATTCTAGAATTGCTTTTTTCATGTAATTGTTGTGATGTTGGGTGTGGTGGGTGTGGCTTAATGTCCCTAAACTATGATTAGAAAAGTTGGCAACATGATATTACCAATCAAAATACAGAATTAGCTACTCTCTTACTTCAATTTAGTGATAGCTAACTTCTGTAGTATCCATTCTGACTGCCTCAATTATCAATAACTGGTGAACAAGCTTGCAGCTCTACCAAAAAATATACATAGCCAGAGTTATTTACGTAATTTTAGCTAGCAAATATAGAACCATATAAGTAATGGTGGCTTCCTTTGTTTTAATATTGAGCCACTCTGGCTACCAGTGACACCTGACAACCAACGAACGGCATTGAGCAGCCCCAAAAACGACAAAGTTTTGAAAATACGTTTGGTAGAGGGTTTTCAATGCTATAGTAACCATTCACAGTAATTTTTTGGGACTTGAAAAACAATTTGGAGCCCAAGTTTCAAGTAAAACTTGCTTAATGCTGTAGTATCAGAAGAAAGTGGGGTCAATCCTAAAAAGCCGTGTTTTTCGGAGAAAAAACGGCACCCCCGTTTAAGGAGCATACGTACCATCCATCCATAGTATCTCGCTCGCTTCACTTGCTCGATAACAAATATCCCTGATTCTCAATTTGACACCACTGTATAGTGTCTCGCTTGCTTCGCTCGCCAATAACATATACCCAATTTTCAATAGTTCACCCCTAATAGTATCTCACTCACTTCACTCACTCAAACAAACATCCCAGATTATCAATTGTGTTACCCCTGAGAGTGTCTCGCTCACTTTGCTCGCTTGCCAATCAGTATGTTATTCATGATTAACTTAACCTATTCATTCATTCTATTTATTTATTCTGAACAATAATACCTATGTAAATGATCTTTTCTTCATGATTTTAGAAGTTCAATTACATTTAATTCTTATTGTAGGAATGAATATCATTAGGATGTAATTTTAGGAATACATATAGAAATTTTTCCCTAAAGTACCTATACATATTTCACCCATTCTTAATAAGAGCCCTCCTAAAAATCCTAGATGCATACCTGAGTTAGTATGTGCTTTGAATATGGCAGAGTTAGTAAGAACGCCAATTGTACATTTTAGTATAAAAAATTCAGAGACTTACGCTTTATCACAATATTTTTGTTGGTGCTGTTCGTTGATGAAAGCTTTTGTGTGACTGACTTGCAGGTGTAAGATCCACCATGTGAAGTTTGTACTGGTTCAAATACCAGGTTCAAGTAAGTGGTGTTTCCAATGGTGTACTGATTTTCTGTCCAGAAGGAATCACCAGAAGTTGTGACAGGATTGTTACTTTTATCTAGCCATTGTACAGAGGGTATGAAGTCGCTGGTAACAATACAAGTGTATGTGGCCTTTCCTCCTGGTAGAATTGCATGAGAAGATCCTTGAATTTTCACAATATTGTCCAATTCTGCTTACACACATTACGACAATAATATAAGGAGAGATATTCGACTAAGAATTTTTGATAATTAAAATTATCTTGTTCCAAATTAGAAGAGTTCAAACGTAGCTCAGTAAAATGGAGAAAGATTAAATATGCAGCTAACTCAGATCTGGTGATTAAACTTACATAACATGTATTAAAAATAGTAGAACAATGATAATACCAGGGTAACAGGTGTTAGATTTGACATATAAGTACAAAGTTATAGTACTCACACATTGTTTAGATTACAACCACCATATATATACAGAAGAATGTGATTTACTCGAGAAATCATTAATATGGAATTTTTAAGGACTAGATACATCTTTCTACCAAGATAAAATTTATCACACCAACTACATAAACAGTTTATAGACAAAAGCATAAAATGGAAATTCATCAGCTCTACATTTTTCTGAAAAATTAAGTTGGTGAAAATTATAGATTCAACTCCTACCTTTAATGGTGACAGTAACTGTTTTTTCAAACACAGATTGTTTTGCTGTGGTCACTCGGCATGTCAGCTTAGCTCCGTTCAACTCTGTGGCTTCTGGGGTTAGAGTCAGTGCTAGAAATTTCTCCCAACTTGTTTCTTCTACCGGTTCTCCTGCTCCAATTCCCACTAGTCTCCATTCCAACTTACTTGCATTGAGAATGGTAGTGCAATTGATCACTCCACTTAACCCAACAATAATAGGAGTATCATGACCAGTAATTGTAATGGCTGCAAGAAAAAAAAAAAAAAAGAGAGAGAGAGAGAGAGAGAGAAAGAGAGAAAGAAAAAAGAAGAAGAAAATTTTAGTGTACTCCAAGAAGATCCCACCCTTTAAATTCTGAAACTTTTATGCTAGCTATCCCTTGGAACAGTTACAATAATTTGTGACTTACACTAACACTTACGATCAATGGTTATGTTTCTGGTATTGGATGTTCCCAGAGTGTTAGTTACAGTACAGGAGTACTCTCCCACTACGTCATCCAAGACACCATCCATACTCAGAGTACTCATGTAAGAAGAACTAACACGATCCAACACACTCTGAGACATCTTGTAGCCATCACTGAGTTGGATTTGCTGGCCATCTTTCCTCCAGATGACTTGAGTTGGTGGAGATTGTTGTGAAGTGCAGGATAGAAGTAATGGAGTTTTTCCTCCAATGGAGGCAGTGAGATTTGTGATAGTAGGTGGCACTAAGTGAACAAATGTGTGAGATTAAGGATTACAAGGAATGTTGCCCCATGCATATTTCTATTATTTGCACAGTTGTCAAAAATTATTTCATTTTAATGCTTGTATCCTTATATTTATAACTTGTAGGAGTTTCAGTTGATGTTTCATAATTATTTTTCAATTATTTCTTATGTGTCATTGTCATTACCACTAAATAAACAACTTTTTCTATCCTAACAGAATTTCTAATGGCTGAACAAAAATTGTATAATTGTCTTTTCTTTATTTCTGTAGTTCCAATTGTTATTTATTGAGAGCAGAAATAAAAATGTTGTTACTAAGCCATTGAATAATCCTTAATTCTTAACATACGTGATAAAGCAGATGTGTACAGACCAAAGTTTACATCAATGGTCCTCCCATTTTCATCAGGAGTGCGGTATGTGTAAATCCCCACTTCATTTCTCTGCAAAGACCTGTAACACCTCACTCTCATAGTTCCTGGCTCAAAACTAGAACCCAAGGTCACTATGAATGGGTCTGTGTTAGATGAAGTGATGTCTCTGCCCTGGGGGTCAATAAGCTGACCTACGCTGGACCTATTGGATGCTGACAGACCACGAAACTGAGGGATCCTCGCGTAATAGCCCCCACTTTCCACTATTAAACTGTTGTTAGGAAGACCTTCATTCCTAGGTGACTCCACAAACATGCCAGCACCTAAAAGATATCAACTGAATGACTTGCCAATACATAATCTGCACACACTCACCTTTGATGGTAACTGTAATGCTGGTATTTCCAGTGCAGCCTCCACGATCGTGCACAATGCACTGGTGGACTCCATTGTCAAGGGAACGTAGGTAGAGAGTAGAAACTGACTTTGTGCTGCCACCTCTTACAAAACAATTCCCACTGCAGCTTGATCGCCACTCATACAAAAGGCCAGAGTTGTCATTTTCAGCTCCTTCTACCTCACATGACAAAGTGAGAGAGCTCCCAGCACAATAAGATGGAGGGTTGTATTTGAAGGAGGGAGTATAATTGGCAACTATTGTCACCTTTAATATCTTGTCTATAAATCAAATTAAGTGACAATAGACAGTGAAATTTTCATCATATTCCTAACATACCCTTGTCACTGCATGTAGCTCCTGGAAGCAGTGTTGTGCTGCTCACAAGACAAATGCCAATAAAAAGGAGTGATGTCTTCATTGCTCTAGATTTAGCCTTGTAAAAACTTAAGGCTGACTGCTGCTATGGATAGCTAGTGGACTTTTATGTACTCAGCATCTCCTAATTTGTAGGTAATTACTATGATGATGTGAGTTCCGGTAAAATGCTTTAAATTATGGCCTGCAAACTGGAAAATAGCTTAATTGCTATTAGTAACTAATGCTAGCCAATTCAAGTCACCATAGTGAGCTACCACAAAACCTGCACCTTATTTTAACTTTGGTTGCTGAGTTTTATGACTTATTGAATATACTAAGCAGTGGTGTAGGAAGTGGTGTAGGAGGAAGTGGTGTAGGAAGTGGTGTAGGAAGTGGGAGGGGGGGGGAGGGGGGGCCTCCGGGGTCTGGAGCACCCAATAGTTTTTTGGCACATCTTAAAAAGATGATTACTCACATGAACACCAGCAAGCCACAAAACACATACCCTTGGAGCCCACCCACACCGAAACATCTTCCTACACCACTGCCAAGGTATGTAGAAATGGCTTGTGTATCTCTTCTAAGTTAGTCAGTACAAACATTTAGTATGTCATTAAACTATCTGCAGCCATGGTAATGTCCAAATTGAAAAGGAACTAAGCAGACAGACTCATAGTCCATCATGGTGAGCAAGATTACTACTAAATTATTGTGTTTGTGTATGTGTGTTCTGTCATAAACATATCGTTTTGTTCAAAATAGATAGTAAAACCTCAGATAGTAGACTCTCTATAGAGCAAATTAAATTACCTCCATTAAGTATACGTTTTGCTTGTCCCCTCCAGTAGAAAAGTATTGCTTATCACCTCTTAAAGCAAACAATTTATTATTTGTGAACTGAAAGCCCTTGTTCCAAATTGTTTCAGTCCAAAGGTTTTACTGTAACTTACCCAAAGTAAATTGCACCAAATAGCTACTTTTGGTTTTATTAACCTTTTTTTTTTACATCCTAAATATATTATCATTGTACACAACTACATGAAAGAAGATTACTGATGCCAGAGTAATAATTAAATGGATAAAGTATTGCTGACAGAGTATAATACAACAATGCATGGATATTACCTTCAAGCTGTCCACGCAACATCAGAGTAGGAATTGTAGATGAGCTGTCATTTCAGAGAAAGTATACAGGAATGCCTTATATATTATGACAAGATGTAAGGCTCACTGTTAATGCCAGCTATCAACTTTTTAGCAACTGGGGACTTCTTATTTAGTTTCGCATGCAATTTTTTTCATGCTCTCTTCAAACACAAGGTTTTATTTGATTGTATGTGTGGGTCTCCTCTGCTGCTCAGGTACTCCCAAGTGCTGAGAAAACCACACTAGGAGATTTTCTCTACCGGTTTTCCCGACCTGACTAATAACCAGAGAAATTTAGGTTTTTGTCTTATCCAAGTAAGCAATGGTTCATGAGAAAATACTCTGTGACTGAGCTAGGCACAAAGGTAAATATATCCAGGGCTCAGCCCATAGAAAAAGTGACATAAAAATAACAGAGACATGTAACTAATACACAATACAAATGAACACACAACAGACACTAGTTGCTAAGAGCACATATTACAAAACATGCAACAGTCATAGTGACTGCAGCAGTGAAAGTTCATTGGGACTTGACAGTATGTATGTCTCAAGACTTTATGCTTTCTTGCATGCATTATGACCAGTTGTTATGCATCTAACTGGCCAGTTAATGCTGCTATTCCATCCATTCATGTTCCTGAGGCCAAGTGAAGCCTTGTAGACCCACTAATTTATAAATACTGAATGCATGGTGATGCAATCTACAGTAGTTGTAGTATCCTTCTGTAGTAGCAGGATGGTGATCTAACACAGTATGTTCTCTTAGACCCAGTGTTACCAAGGCCCATATGTGAAATCTTAAAACATTTAGGTTCTCTTAAGGGTGCAGTACCACTTGAAACCGCAGCGCTAAACCGCAGATGGAGGAGTTATGCTATGTATTTATTTCTCGTTGTCTGTTCAATGTACGCTTACTTTGTTGTTGCAGTTGAAACAGACACCAACAGACAGCTCTTATAAACCAAGTTTCAAGAAAAAAGACCGACCAGGAACTGAGAAACAACGGTACAAACCTTAAGGCTATTCAGCGATATTCAGAGGCGACCGTTGCAGTTACGAAGTCGATTTTTTTTTCCAGCGGTAGCCTAGGGGCTTCCCCACAACTTAACAACGCCGTATTTTTGATATTAGTATTTGTTTTCCATTTTTTTTAATATTTTTATATATTTTTTTTTGTATCCTATTTAAAAGAAAAAACTCGTTGTTATGTTTTTTTAGATGTGGAGTGTACCCCGTGTACAAAATATGAGTTCATTCTGGTCATCCAGTACTTCTGAATATCGATTTTTAGGTACGAAGCTAACTTATTGATTCGTATTCATTTGATTCTTCAACTCCGCCCCCCAACTCTGAGCGCGCAATTTATTGTGGGCAAAATTCCGGGTGGTGGCGGCTCTAATTAGAACCGGTAAGCAAAAACAAAAGAAGAGTTACTGTGCGAGTGAGCCCTGTGGGGAAGAGTACAAGACTTCTGGAATGTACTGGAGGGTCCTAGACAATGAAGAAGCGGCGGCGTATTAATGGGGCCTGGAGTCACTCGTTTAGAATAGATATATCACGGCTCGCAGCTGCGACTTGAAGGAAGCATCTGCTTTGGTGTCTTTGGAGAGCTTGATAGAAGGTTGGTGTAGCGGGTAGAAGTTAGAAGCAGTTTCAGTGTGTTAACTTCAACTTCTCAGGAATTTTTGGTGCTATTTGTTAAAAGAAAATGTGAATTATTACTTTTATTGACTAATGTTATTTTCTTTCTACAATAATATATATTTATCAATTAGGCTGTTTATTATCAATTATTATTTTATTGATTTATTTAAAATAAGACCAGAATCAAATTTTAGATCACAGTACTTTGTCTGATCTACCTCAACAGGAGGAAAGGTGCTGGCATGCTCTTCATAGCAATAGATCAGCTCCGATTATGAGAAGGCACAACTCCTTGGTTCTAGGGTACAACTGGCAGGTTCACAACAAAAGTGCAGAGCAGAAGACATGGCTTCCTTGTTCTCCAGAGGAGAGAATAGTAGACCTTCGGCTCTCCTAAGAAGTCATGCCTCCTGAAGGGAAGAATACTACATCCTGGTTATTTAGAAGAGAGGACATGGCACTCCAGTAGAGAGGTCAATGAGAAGGCACAGCTCCTTGGATCCCCTTGATAGTATTGCATACTTCAGAACCTTTGATTTTGTTCATTTCATATTGTATTTGATTATGGCCCTGCTACTATGGACTTATGATTTATAATATTGTTTAGTAATATTTTTTAGAAAGTGAACAAATATTAATTATCTGCACTGCTGCTTCTGCCCTACAGTACTGGTAGTCCTTTGAGGTGAAAGCTCTTTGAGGTAAATTGTCTGGTACAGTTAATTGGTACGTGTTCAAATTGTGCGCGAGTCGCGTACAATAGTCAGTTCGCGGAGAGTAAATTGGATCGAGTTACGGGCGCGTTTTGTGGTATTCTACTGAATCGCTTAATTACCAGCAGGTTCCGGTGGTACTGCACCCTTAACAACCAGGATGTCCAACTTCAAAATTCAGCCAGAGAATGAACATGGTCATTGAGGCAATAAATAGAACATGGTATTAGCTATGTCAAGAATTTAATAATAATCTTGCTCATGCCGTGAAATAATATCTTTATAGTAGCTAGCCATTTCCTCCATACCTAGTCCATTTTTGTGCATTGGCCTATCCAGTCTGTATGTATCACTTCTTTATATACTATGACTTCGTGATCAGAATTGCAGCCTGGACTGAGGTTCAGTTATCTGGTCAGTTTGTATACAGAGAGAGAGAGAAATTTTAATAGTTGCAAATAAGTTGACAAAAAAAATTGTCACTTCAAATTTTTAAAAACTATTAATTTATTTAATAATATCACGATAGTTTATATTCAACAAAGATTCCATACAATTAAAGGTGCAGTGTTGCATTAGCATCTTTTGCTTTTGAAGGAGTCAATCTTCAGAGTACACTTTTTCTTTCCTTGAATTCCTAATCTGACCATATCTTGGTGGAGTAAAGTTCCTGATTCCTCTCTCCATGTATCAATATAGTCCAGGATCTGGTCGGCTGTCAAGCGGTCACTTGTTCCATTCACAGCAGCTCTGTAAACCACTGGGCCCAGAGAAGTTGTGGTGGAGCCACAGTTATCATCAGAATCACAAGACTGTGGGAGGCAGTTGAACTCTCCTGAATGAATTGTCGTTGAACTGAAGGGACAATTGCACAGATCTGATACAGCTTCTTCTATGTTCTTCTTGATAGACTTCTCTAATTCTCGACCAGTCTGTACCTGAAGATAAGTATATTGGAGCTAGATTAATTATATATTGTATAATTAATTATTCCAGAGTTTCAAGATGCAATGATAATATTAATAAAAGGCAATATCTCCAAGATTGGCAATCCTTTAACTTTCTTAACTATAGTTCCTCCAATTTTCAGTAGTGACAATTGTAGCTAACAACACAAATCTACGGCACCCATAGCCATTAAGGATTGGTAAAGTACTTAGCTATTTTAGCTGGGTTAACAGTTGAAAGATTATAATATTACAAGACACAACTTAGGGGAGGATCAGGGGGGGGGGGGGGGGCGAGGGCTTCCCTCCCAGCCAAATTTTTGAAAATATTATAAGGATGAATATACCGATACAGGAAATACAGTTTACAAGTCAACTGCATGCTGACTTATACTCTTTATCAACTCAAATCATGTACAATCAATCGTTAAAATTTTTGTGAGTTTTGACCTAAATATATTTGGGCCCCTCCCTATCGCTAGTGCTGGATCTGCCCCTGCGACTATATCCGTTCCCAAGTTTGGCCATAAACCCACATTCTTGTCATACCAAGATTTTTGCATCCATAGACACTAGCATTCACAGAATGAAGTCAATAATTTGATAAACTAAAGCTTACATTCCAGGTGGAACAATGAGTCACTGGATAGATCTTCAACTGGAACTTGGCTTGAGCTGGACAATAATAATTATTATTATTACCTTATGAATACCGCAACTTATAAAAAAAGAAATATAGAAACATAGACTAAGTCTACCAGAAACTATTGGTGCTGTTATAACACTCAGACTAAGTCTACCAGAAACTATTGGTGCTGTTATAACACTCAGTTTATTAAACACCAATTCATTACAACTTCAAAATAATAGTAAAATGAAATGTGACGCTTATTTTTATTAGGGGAACTTGGTAATGACCAGCAGCCTCATTACTAAATACACTTTAGCACTCACTTGTAACAGTAATGATGGATGAGTTAGCAATGGCTGGCCGTAGAGGCATCCAAGGGACCTTGGTCTTAGCCTGGCACTTGTAGCTTCCTCCATCGGAGTTGTGAACTGGTGCGAATGACAGAGAAACTGAAGATCTGGAATATGTGTGAGAAGATTGACAAAATGGAAGCCCTAGAGATGTGGTGTAATTAGTCCTCTGGAGGTTTCCTATTGTCCGGTTGCCCTGAGTTGGGATGACACTTCCATTAGGGAACAACCATTCCACTGATACTGGTAAGTGTAGTCCTGGTACTGAGGTCACTGTACAGGTCAGGGAGTAGTTTTGGTTTTGAAGAGCAGAATCCCTGAGCAACTCTATGGAAACTGAACCCCAGGTGCTTGGAACTATTAGAAAAAAGAAGAATATACATATATATTATTCATTTGATACAGGAGAATATCACGAGTCTGTTGGCTTAGTATTTACGCGAGTGCCGCAGGCACGAGCGTAAATACCGCCAATCAGACGAGTGATATTCTCGGGTATCCAATGGATAATAAATTTATTAGGTACTGCTCATGTGCGAATACCTTGGTAACAAGAAATTTACCTAGGGGGACGTAATAACCCAACGTAATAACTATGAACACAGGTGATATGGAAAAATATTGCCCTAAGCCACATCCTGTTTACTTTAATGCATTTTCTATGTGGCAACAGTTATCAGGCTCTGTTCAGTACCTAATAAATAATGCTTATTATGAGTCAAGTATGATACGGCAAGATATTTCTTTGAGTAGGCTAATTTATTTTCATCACCCTAAGGTGAGTGAAATATCTTGCCCTATCACACTCTGATTGGTTTAATAAATGGTTCATTTTATACCAGATATCTTAAACTGTTGTGCTTCATCATCATCAAGGCCTACTAGTTCTAGTGTCTCTGTTATCTGGATGGTTGATGAGCATGTGTGAGGTAACATTATAACATCGAGATATTGTGACTTCATCTCATAATGTAAAGAAATCTAGCACAGAATATAAAGGTAACTTTGAGGAATTATTGCTGATAACCATTCTGATTACAAGGGCAAAGCCCGAGGAAGAGGGTGGCTATCTAGCGATAATTCCGAGAGTAGCCATGGTTTAATTATTTTATACCATGGTTACCTTTTCGAACGGAGCAAAAGACCAAATAAAAAGAGCAGATATTGTTGTTTTGAGGGAGGAAATATGTCCAGTTAATGTAATGAGGTTCATTCTAAAACACATGCAATAAGATAATGCATTTTGTTCCCTTTCCGCCGCTTTCAAACAGTGGTGATGGAGTGATGATATCCAGTGAGGTTCACAAGACTAGACTTTAGCTCCAATAAATAATTCTCCGTGTCAGTTCTTTACACATACAGGGATGGAGTAACCATTCACAAAGAAAGCTTTATTCATAGCTAAAAAAATCATGATACATCACTTTATATCATAATTATTATGTGCATCTCACTCTATTTTGTCGACAAAAAAAAATCTTCTGTGTGCAATTTAAACTCTATTTGTAGTGCAAAAGTATTTTTTTCTACAGGTGATTGGAGGGGAATAACACAGGGGAATAACATTTTTAATTCATGGCTATTAGGCAGCAACTAGGTTATGTTTATTTATTTATTTCATGCTAGATATCTTCACAGTGTTATTTTCAGGTAAGGGTGAGGTGACCAGTATATTGGCAAGCTCATTACCCTCTGATACACTAGTAGTTATACCAACCAGCCCAGAGCTTACCAGATTTCAGGGTTTTACAGCTACCTTCCTCTAATAAGCCTACCCTCCCCCCCCCCCCCCCCCCCCCCCCCCCCCCCCCCCCCCCCCCCCCCCCCCCCCCCCCTCCTCCCTCAAAACCAGGTTAGGGCAGCTGCTAAAATATCATATCAGCTGGGGGTTTATGGGAGCCATGGGAGTTTTACAGCCAACTTTACACCTCCAGTTACCAGCCCTAACTATAAACTACAGTGGTTATCTCTCTAACACCCTAACACCAGGATGGGTGTGGCAGATCTTTCACTCCCAGATTACTTTTTCACTGCCTCTGGCTCCTGAAAATAAATTAGCCTGCTCTTGCTTATCACACTCTGACTAATGTAAGAAGTATCATATGATACACCACACATGACACATATCTTCTCTCCATTACCTTCCACTTCAACATCCTTTGAGGTATTTTGTTTTCCATAAGGTGTAGTAGTGACACACACCAACGTCTTCCCATGATCATCTGTGGTAGGCATGAATACAAAGTCATTGGAACCAAAGTCAGACCGGCTGCTAGTGATGAACTGTTGCGAGCAGACAGACGTAGATTGTCCCGTCATGTACCACTCGATGAGGGTTGGTTTCAAATCACTGGAGCACGTGCAGGTCACAGGTTGCCCCACGATGAACCTGGCACTGCTACAAGATATTTGGATTCCTAAAGCAATTAAAGTAATTTGAAGCTGGAAATGTTTCAGGTCTTAAATAGTCTTGCCAGCTCTTTTTTTTTAAATCTACATGTAAGTGTATTAAGTTTTAGTGAAGGTTTAGCAGATTTCTATTCCACTGTTTGTAGAAATATGTAATTTAAAACAACATGTATCAATTGCACCATGATATGGAGGTCGGTATGGGGTTTACACCATTTGAGGGCTGATTTACATAGCCGAGGGCGAGGATAGTATGAATCCCGTACCGGCTGAATACGGAAGGGTGCAACCGACTTGTACCAAGGCTCTAGGCTATAAGAAACACATAAAAACTAATTTTGATTGGATGGTTCACTTATTCACTTCCTAGGAGGTGGGCAAGAAATATATTTACTGCTAATTGAGCACTCAGATTGGATGGCTTGAATGTACCATGGTACAAATATTTTTATCTCTTAAATACCAATCATATAATTTTTTGCTTACATTATCTAATTCACTCACCATCAACAGATATGTATGTCTCATTGCTACTATCTGTTTCGTTGCTAAGAGAAACACTGTATTCTCCAACAAGATTATCTGGGCTGTCCTTCATTTCAAGTGAGACGTCATAATAAGAGCTCCGCCTGTTTGAAGCATAGGTGTTAATGATGATGTTACTGTCACTGATGTTCTCAGGTGAGTTTATTGGACTGTCATCCTTGAACCAAGTAATACCAGATGGTGGTGAATATTGTATTGATGCAGATAATCTGAGTGTCCTTGGATAGTTTGCAGACCAGGTTGTCTTCTGCACAGAAACAATCGACGCTTCTGGAACTAAATGAGTATACAAAATATATCATTAAATAACTATCTTCAAAAAAAACAAAAAAACAAACTAAATGCTACTCCTTATTGCAAATTTATTATTAAATAATATATTCAATATAAAATTAACTAAATGGTATTTTTATTGCATATTCATCACACAATAGTCCAATAAAATTAATATATATTCCAAGTTCACAAAAATACAAACACATAAAAATACATTTGTAATGATAATATTAAATCAGACACAAAAGTTCAATATTTTTGTCTTTTCTGCTGTTACCTCTAGTTCCTCTGGAATAGAGTGCAATACTGCTATACATATTGCCAAAGGCACAAGTGTAGATTCCAGGGTACGAAAAATAGAAGGTGTAGTCATAATAACGGTAGTACCAACCGTAACGGCTGTATCTACTTCTCCCGGAGTACTTGAATTGAATGCAGCCGGCATACGAGTGGCTAGATGAGTACTGAGTAATGGAGTCATAAGAAGAGTATCCTCCTGAGGTCCTTCTGGCACCAGTAGAGTAGATTATGGCACCATTAGAGTACCGTGATGAGGAGCAGCAGTACATGGAAAATCTTGTGGATGTTCTGCTAGAGTATGTGTCCACAATGGCGTATGAGTTATTAGCTTGAACACCTGTCGAGTATCCTGTCCCAGTTTTTATGCTGTTGGATACATAGATACCAATTCCTGAACATCAAAAAATTAACAACAACAACAACAACAAATAAATAAATGGACGACATTTACAAACGTATATAATTAATATTAACTGATGATAAACTATTCTTACATACATTTTTTAGCATATAAAATTATAAATGAAATTGCATTCAGAATTTTGTAAGTTATTAGAATAGCAGACACACATTTGAATTGAATAGCAGACACACGTTTAGGAACTATGCCATAAAGGCAATCATTGGGAGGGGAAAAAATAATAGCTTTCTCTAATGTGCCCATACTAAAATGTAAAGTTACAAAAAATACTACCAGTACTTGTTAAATTCAAATTCAAAGATACCTCAGTAAGAGAAGATTCACACTAATCAATTTACTTCCCTCAGAAACACAAGTACACATACAAAAAAAACTGTATTAATGCAATAATGGCACCAAGCTTGGACCAAACCCTAAGCACTCACCTACAATATTCATAGTAATACTAGCACTTCCAGAATTGCCATTTCTATCAGTCACAGTACACGTATGCACTCCCTCGTCTGACGCAACTAGGAAAGTTTTGCTGATGGAGGAAGATCTGGCTCGAGAAGCAAAGCAATTTCTACACGTCGAGCTCCAACGATAATACGTATACCTAAAAGCTCCCGTTACATCGCAATACAACCGCACAGAGCTAGCAGCTCTGTAATTAGGAGGTGAATATTCCGGATCCGGAGATGAGTAGTCAATTCTAATTTCCACTTTCAATGCTAGTACATAACACATATAATAGTAATAACATCTAAAGAAAATTGTACTGAGGATGCAAATCTTTAAGGATCTATAATGAAACTGAATATTTTACTAAGGAATAATGTACCTGCATTAATGACAACTGATGCTGATTGGGGTGTGCTGGAAGAAATACACTCCATATCTGCATGAGACGATTGAATCGTAGACTGGCAGGAATACAGACCAGAGTCTGACGAACTTAGTGAGTAGAAGGTCAAACTGGAATAATAACCTTCATCAGAAAATGTGACATCAGAAATACTTTTTCGGCTATCTGAAGTGAGGGCGGATCCATTACGCGCGACCCAGGAGTGGGAGACTCGCACAGCCGTATCTATCGAGTCGTCCAAGTATGTCCAACAAGTGAGAGTGAATGACTCTCCAATGTAATGCTGGTTCTCTGATGACTCTTCCAAGGCAACCAACTTAGAAGACACTATGGCATGTAAAAAAAACCACTTACATTTTTACTTTGGACATATTCAACCCTTTTCCTCATAAAAATACACAATGGTAATTTGAATGTTGAGGCATTGGTATCTGTTCCAATAATTTATTAAAGTAAAAATGCTAAATCAAACCAAGCACTTGTGGACCTTCTTTACTTCAGCACTAATGAAAATATCAGTTAATCGGTGCCTTTAATGAGAATTTGAAGACTTACATTTGATGATTATTTTCTTGTTAGTACTGTTTACAGAAGAAGGATCACTTATGGTGGACTTGCAAGTGTAGGAACCTCTGCTAGATGACTTAGCCTGCCAGAACACCAACCGCTTGTAAGTAGCTCTTCCGATAGTGTACTGTTGCTCTGTCCACATGCTGGTCCCATTGGATGTCACTACGTTGTTGTTTTGGTCCAGCCATTGAAGAGTTGGTGCAAAGTCAGTCTTTGCCACACACAAGAAGCTAGCATTACTCCCCACTGGTATAGATTCTGATGGGCCTTCTATTTGAACTAGATTGTCCAGTTCTGTGTACAAAAAACAACAACAACGTATGCATGTCCTCAATGTAATCACAATAAGTAATAGTTAAAATTGTTTATAAATTGGTTGTTAAGGACAACAGAAATTATGCTGTGTATTACGTGGCACTTTTAGAGACATTTGCTTCTGTAGGAACATCAAGTGTATTTGAATACATTTGCTAATTAATTAATACACTTATTGTAGTTTGTGACTTAACCAACTAAGACTCTTCAAGCAAGCCGACAGGAAACCTGACAAGAAACCTGACAGATCAGAAGTTCTTTGGCTAGATCATGGGGGGATTCTGGTGTGTGGTTCTCCTTTTGAGATCCTGGCCTACCTTTAACTACTATAGCCACAGTCTTCTCAAACACCTTGTGGTTGGTGGTGGTCACCCTGCAGGTTATCTTGGCGCCATCTAGCTGAGTGCCCTGTGGGGTAAGGGACAACACCAGGGATTGTCCCTGGTATGTCTCATCCACTGGTTCTCCAGTTCCAATTCCAACTATTGTCCATTCCAATTTACTCGAGTTCAGAACTGTGCTGCAGTTAATAGCTCTGGTTAGACCAACTATTATAGAAGTCTCATGGCCAGTGATGGAAATGGCTGTGAAAAGGAGAAATAAAGAAAGAGTAAAACTAAGTAGAGGAAAACAGTAATTTCATGTATATGTTAATTTATTAATGTGGTATGTAATCTACACTACAAACATAAAATGCATTCATTTCACTTGGAATTTGTTCAAATAACAGATAAAAAGAATAGAAGTAAGCTTCTTAATTATTATTATACAAAATTATTGCATCTATTCTGCATAATAGACTTACATTCCACAGTGACATTTCTGGTATTGGATGTTCCCAGAGTGTTAGTCACAGTACAGGAGTACTCTCCCACCACGTCATCCAAGACACCATCCATACTCAGAGTACTCATGTAAGAAGAACTAACACGATCCAACAGATACTGAGACGTCTTGTAGCCATCACTGAGTTGGATTTGCTGGCCATCTTTCCTCCAGATAACTTGAGTTGAAGGAGAGCTGCTAGTAGTGCAGTTAAGCATAAAAGGTGGCGTTCCTCCAATGGATGCTACAAGATTCGTAACAATCGGAGGTCCTGTGGACGAAAGATAATTTATGAGAAGATATCACTTTTTTTGTAAGTCAAGTATATAATATTATATATACAGTAGTGTAGGAATGGGGGGAGGGGGCTCCGGGGCTAGAGCCCTCCACAATTTTGGAGCACAATCTAACAAGGTGGTTTTTACATAAATTATATTAAACCATAAAAACCCATATCATTGGAGCCCACCTAACCAAAACATTTTCCTACACTGCCGATACATGTATGTATATATATTGGATTTAAGTTACTTGTGACCACAAGTACAGAAATAGTAGCTACACTGGCACAATCATACCCGTAGCCAAGGGGGGTTCGAAATATTTTAGCCACACCCCACATATAACTTCTGGAATATTATCATCTGTTCGATCAAGCTGAACCTGCGAAGGAATTCTCTGCTATTTCCCTAGATGCACTTCATACTTTGTATATGGACGGCCTAGTCTGAGTCCATGTGACCTAATAAACTTTCAGCTCCTTGGCTACACAATTTCGCTCTCATAGTGGCATGAGTAAAGCTTGCTACGTTACATCTATTCTAAAGTATAATGTAATGCACTTATTAATTAGTACGAGTAATAGCATGGGTAAGCGTGCTATTCGATATTAATATATAGCACAAGCAATGGAATTTTGTCTACAGATTAGAAGGGGAGCCATCGGGAAGTATCTGAGAAAGTTAATCCTGAAATACACAGATAGTGAGTGCACTATATAGTGTAGCTACACTGCAAATGATTAAAAAAAAGAGCTGGCCTACTATTAGCGAGTGATAGCACGGGTAACCTGTGCTAATGGGGATCAATAGCGCTCGTAAAGCTATTGAAATAGCACTCCGATTTTCCTCATGTTATTTTAATCACATTTTTCGTGCTATTAATTCCTAATAGCACGGTTACCCTTGCTATCACACTCTAATTGTAAGCCAGCTTTATAAAAACTGCATGAGACTATTGTAAGCTAAAAATCATTTACAGTGTGGCTACACTGTGTAATGCAGTCACTATCTCTGTACTTCAGGATAAACTTTCTCTGGAACTTTGCTTTTAACTGATGATTCCTCCTAATCTGTTGAAAAATTCTGTCTAATATGGGTAGAGCTTCTGCGCTACAGAATGACATTGTCTCCAACTAGAAACTACTTGAATTATACATTTCCAAGGCTAGAGCTGCATGCTTGTGCACTTACCCTTACCATTCACTTAAGCTACTGTGGCATTTCACTTTGTTCCCGTGCTATTTCATTTAGTTATAGCGATTTTTCCAATACTTTTTGAACAGGCAGTTTACACGCTGGACTATTCTTGTAGTACGAAAAAGGTGTACTCATGTTGCACTGTTTATATACAGCTCACCATAGTGGTTTGAAGCCTGGTTACTCGAGAGTGATACCGCTTTTCTCTCGAATATCAACAGTGTTTAATGAACTTATAGTTTTGAAGTAGAATACATAGAACAAATTATAAGCTTTAGTGCAGTTACCTTTTGTTTTTTTAATATTATATAGAAGAATTAACGAGGAAACAAAAGTAGGTGTGGCTTTCTACGTCTTCAAAATTCGAACCCCCCAATGCAAACTTCTGGCTATGGGCCTGACAATATATATATGTAATATTTAAATCATAGTTGGAGGAATTATTATAGCTGATAATTGTCTTGATCCCGAGGGCGAAGCCCGAGGAATAGGATGGTTATTTAGCAATAATTTCAAGAGTTGCCATGGTATAACTACTTTATATCATAGTTACCTATTTGAACAGAGTAAAAGACCAAGTCAAAAGAGAGAATATTGTTGTTTTGAGTGGGAAAATATGTCCAGTTAACAAGATAAATGCATTTTGTTCCCTTTCTGCCACCTTCTAAAAAAAACAAAAAACAACTTTACAAGCTGGGTTATATACCCTAGTACAAACTACTGCATTGAAGATATCTAGCATAGAATAAACCACTTATTACACTCATCAGAGAGAAGTGGTATAGCAAGATATTTCACTCTCAGGCTTTATATTTACTCCCCTCTTTGAAATAAATTAGCCTGCTCCAGAAATATTTCTTGCCATATCACACTCTGACTCAGAAAGTATTATACATATAGATACTCTAAGGTTGCATCAAACATGTACATTACAATTACCAAGTTCTGACCCTTCATACATACTAGATTGAAACTTTCTCACCTAGAGGGGTCTGGAAGTGTTAGATTGTAGCTACTGCTACTAGGCTACCCCAAGTGTGATCCCTTCAAGAGATAGAAGTTAAGTTTAAACCATAATATTTCGGCTTGTTGGGCCTTCTAGTGGTGAATGAATAAAACTCAGAAGAGATGAATTATATATACCCAGAACTTGTTTGTGTGTGTGTGATGATTAATATTAATTGGTGTTGACCTGTGAACAGAACTTGTTTGCGTATGTGTGATGAATTGGTGTTGATTGACCTGTGTATAGCTCTGCTGGAATGACAATGCTCACTCCTATATGTCAGAGAAAGATAAAGAAAAAGAATTAGAAAGAAGAGAATTAAAGATAAGATGGGGGGGGGTATATAATTCATCTCTTCTGAGTTTTATTCATTCACCACTAGAAGGCCCAACAAGCTGAAATATTATGGTTTAAATAACTTCTATATCTTGAAGGGATCACACTTGGGATAGCCTAGTAGCAGTAGCTACAATCTAACACACCTAAAGGGGTCTGGAAAAAAAGCAAAGAAAAAATGTGAAAAATCTTAGTTGTCGCCGGGAATCGAACCCAGGGCCACTGGCTTTAGTACTAGCCAGCTTGCTAGTCTGTATTTTGCTGTCTGAATAAGCTTTCCTTTATGGGATTTAGCTACGCAAGTAACAGTTGATCATAGCATTGAGAAGGTATCTGACCCTTTTTAAATAGTTATACAAACTTACGAGATGAATTTGATGTGTACAGACCAAAGTTTACATCAATGATCCTCCCATTTTCTTCAGGAGTACGGTATGTGTAAATCCCCACTTCATTTCTCTGCAAAGACCTGTAGCACCTCACTCTCATAGTTCCTGGCTCAAAACTAGAGCCCAAGGTCACTATGAATGGGTCTGTGTAAGATGAAGTGATGTCTCTGCCCTGGGGGTCAATAAGCTGACCTACATTGGACCTATTGGATGCTGACAGACCACGAAACTGAGGGATCCTCGCGTAATAGCCCCCACTTTCCACTATTAAACTGTTGTTAGGAAGGACCTTACTTCTAGGTGCTTCCAGAAAGATACCGGCACCTTGAAAACAACAAGGAACAATAGCATCATAGTAACTTAAATAGCTAAGAAAATTGTTAATACCTGTTACTTTCACAGTAAGACTGGCACTTCCGGTGCAACCTCTAAGATCATATACTACACATGTGTGTACTCCGTCATCGTATGAATGGAGAGAACTGGTAGAGACAGACCTTGAACTGCCTCTTCTTACGAAACAATTTCCCCTGCATGTTGACCTCCATTCATATAGTAAGCTGCTATGGTGGTTATTCTTTGCTCCTTCTACCTCACAGGATAAGGTAAGAGAGCTCCCAGCACGAAAGTATGGAGAGTTATACTTGAAGGTGGCAGGGGGAGTGTAGTTTGGAACTATCCTAACTTCCAGTCTTTGACCTGTTAAACTAAAATTTATAATTATTCAAATATATAACATTCCAGGCTTACTTGGATCACATGCAGTAGCTTGAACTACTAAATGACAGAGAGCTACCAGGAGAGACACCCTCGCGTCCATTATATCAGGCCTGGATCACGAAGTTCGTCAGCTCACCTTTTTTTATACATTGAGCTTGAGAGGTCGCCACTCTTTATTGCGCGAGCGCCACCAAATTTTAACCACACAGGCGGGCTAAGACGAGATGAGACTAGGCTACAGCGCATGCGACACGTGCTGACGGCGGCAGGTGTAGTCTAGTAGACGACGGCGGCATAAAAGCGCATGCGCACTTAGATTGACTGCCCTTTTTTATTTAGCCGCTTGGAAGGCTGAGGGCATGCTAAAGTGTTTTTGTCTGAAGTAAACTAGTTCCTCAAGGACTGCACAGATAGGACTGGGTAATTGAGCCATTGCATGGGCCTGACTTAAGCAAGGGTTGTCAAAACTGGTCATGATAGCCTAAATTCACCCACAAATAACACATGTGATTTTTCCCCCTATATAGACTCAGTGTTACAGCTATATTTACACAATGTAGTACTAGTTCTACGTATTTCAGTATATAGCTATGTGAGTGTGTATGTGAGACCATGAAGGTGGACCAGTCCTACTCTATCATTTCCCTCACATAGTTATGGGTGTAACTTTATTTTTCACGATGAGAGAAGAGATTTTCTTCCATATGGGTTTATAAGACATATCAGGTCTACGACGTTCCACAGACTTTATATCAGTGGGTGTATTCTGCCTGGACATAATATAGTCCCTTCTTTTTTGGGACTGCTGCTTGACCTCAGGCTCTATTACACTGTATTTCTGAATTGTAGCTCTCCATTTGTCATCGATTGGAACTTGGGCACTTTTCTGTCTTCTTGTGTAATGCATGCCACGCCTACTCTGCAAATCTAATAACTTATACAGCATGTCATCCTGATTTATAGGAGGGCCAATAGGTTTGGGAATAATTTCTGTGGAGAAAGTAGAGGCCCTTGAAGGTGTTCTGGTGCTCTTTGGCAAGATTCCTTCACTTGCACATTTTCCCATTGATAGAGATTTCTTGGAGAATTCGATTTGTGTCATTCTTCTTTGGATTTGAATGGGTTTTAATGTAGAAGGTAAAATCTTTAGAGGTTGTTGAGATTGTCGACGCTGGGTTAGAGTATTAACTGTAATGATGTTTCTTGCATCAATGCCAAGAACAGATTTGTATATGTATTGTGGAAATTCAGGTAGAGTAGATCGAGCATTAAGCTCATATAGTTTGTGAACACTGTCGATGTTCCTGTGCAGAATTGCCTCATCCAATGGCGTGTGATTGCTGCTATTGGGAATGTTGATGTTCATGGAGTATGATACCATTTTTGTGGCAATCTTTTGAGTGATGCTGCCAGTACTGTATCTGGCACAAATATGCAGGAGAGTGTTTCCATAGCAATCGTGGTTGTAGAAACTGCAGATGAAATTGTCTAGAATGAAGCATAGCTCATCTTCTAAGTTGAGAGCACAGGTGTACATGATGGCATTTCTTCCAAAAGCATCAGTCAGTTCCGGATTAACTCCATATCTGAACAAAGCTTCAAATATAGCATATCTTTTGGTAGCATTCTTTACGTAACATGCTGCTATCAAAGCTTGAATTCTTGTTTCACCAACTGATTTGTTGGGACTACACCCATTTTTTAGCAAAAACTTGGTCCTCCTTACATTTTCAGCTGTTATAGCTCTTACTAAGACAGAAGTTTGTCCAAATGATGTGTTTGGAGGAGTGGAAAATTTGAAGTCGTCTTTAACCACCATTGAAGCCATCCTAGAATTATTCATTCAGTCTTCACAGAAAAAGAATATTTTGATATTTGGTTGCTTGAAGAAATCACAAGTAAGGGTGTTACATTTTAACCCCAGTGTCAATGAATTCTCCTTCTGCTTTTACTTAGCACCATTTTGCTTTAAAAAAACCCCATAAATTAACACCTTAAGTGACTGACCACTGGTGTTGAAGTACACTAACTAGCTGTACTCAACACAAGCAAGCTCTATAGCTATCACAAGGAATCAAGCTTTTGTAGATAAAACAAAGGCTATATTATTCCCTCCTCCCCCCCCCCCCCCCACAAGTCACCTAATTTTTTTTATTCTCATTTACCTATGCATCAAGAGAAGTTTGCTTGAAGGCATTAGCTATAGTTACTTACATTATATAGAGACCACTTTGCTTATCAAGATAATTCTTGGGCAACTATTGTTGCTGCATAATATAGGCTCCAATGAATGGTGAGGATGCATATCAGTGCTAATGGAGATAGGTGTAAGCTATATAAAAGCGGTAGAAAGTAATCATTCAATTAATAGTTAAAAACGTCATTATTTATTTGCCACTCATGAAAATTTATTTTTGACCTTTAGTGAAGGCTGTGGCTTGCCTGAGTGTTAGAAGAGATTTCCAAAGAAAGGTCAAGTTCTTGGCACGTTTGAATTTAATTATTCCTATGATAAGCTTTGTGAGAACTACAGTACATAAATATTTGTATGCTGTATATAGCTACTACTGTACACAAGTAGTAATAATTGAATAGGTTTATAATATCTTGAGCCACACAATGGTTATACAAGATATAATACGAGAGTAAGTAAAGAGAAGAGAAACTGTATGTGCAAGTGAAGATGCGCAGAATTTGTAAATATATGGGAACGTAAGTTTAGCTTGATGAATGTCTTCAAGGCACTTCACATCAGGTTAGGTTAGACAGTGATCAAAAGCAAGTGATATCAGTATTATCTTCACTCATGCCTGATATCTCTAAGCTTTCTGTTAGAGATTGCACGAGAATGGGTAAACATAGCCCCCAAGTTGTTGAGAACAACTGAAGTGTCTGTAATCCTATCCAACCGAAGTAAATTGACCAAATGAAAGGTGTATATAAAACCTTATATGACCCCTTCAAAGAGAAACTCTGAGAGTATTCTCTTAAAGGAGAGAAAGTCTTTGATTTCCTCTGGGGCAAACCCAAAGGACATTAAAGGTAAAAGCAACAAGCTTCTTTTAAATGGATCTGTCTATGGATCAGTCCAGGGCTCCTCTTTTTCACTCAATGTCCAGAATTCAATTCAAGTTTCCTCTGATTCGCATGTTGACGTGGATCCAGTAGATAGCACACGCTGTGGTCCAAGGAGAGTGAACAAAGGCGCCGGTTATGGCCTGGAAGTGCCCAGTATCTACCGCGTGTGTTCGGCCCACCTGTTTATGTCTGCCGAATGAGAGAACTAGTTAATAGAGGGACATTTGTAATGAATGTAAACTTAGTATTAGCATTCATTTAGTATTATGTCTTTTATTAAATTGAAAGGCACACAAGTCATAAATTAGTTAGGCGTGGCAAGCTAAAATTGAAAGGCTAGGCAAAATGGAGGCATCAATAAGTTGGGTGTGGCTAACTGGCCGTCCCAAGAACTAAATTTTGTACAAGACATTACATTTTGGGGCACACAACTTGGCCGTTGTCCGGAGTAGAGAGTCAATCGTTACTTGGAGTCAAAAAATCCATTACATACATGCAGAAAATACTCCGTTCCCAACGGTCTGACCGTTGTTGAGAGTCTGACCGCTTCTCGGAGTCCCGTTGTAGGGAGGTTCGACTGTATGCATCAAGAGAAGTTTGCTTGAAGGCATTAGCTATAGTTACTTACATTATATAGAGACCACTTTGCTTATCAAGATAATTCTTGGGCAACTATTGTTGCTGCATAATATAGGCTCCAATGAATGGTGAGGATGCATATCAGTGCTAATGGAGATAGGTGTAAGCTATATAAAAGCGGTAGAAAGTAATCATTCAATTAATAGTTAAAAACGTCATTATTTATTTGCCACTCATGAAAATTTATTTTTGACCTTTAGTGAAGGCTGTGGCTTGCCTGAGTGTTAGAAGAGATTTCCAAAGAAAGGTCAAGTTCTTGGCACGTTTGAATTTAATTATTCCTATGATAAGCTTTGTGAGAACTACAGTACATAAATATTTGTATGCTGTATATAGCTACTACTGTACACAAGTAGTAATAATTGAATAGGTTTATAATATCTTGAGCCACACAATGGTTATACAAGATATAATACGAGAGTAGTCATTTAATTAGTAGCTAGAAACTACATTTCCCACTCATAAAATATTCATTTTGACTTTTTCTTAGTAGCTACCATGCATAGCAATGCTAAAAGTATTATATAAACTTGAGCCTCCAGCTAGCTAGTTGTAGTTTTTTCTGTAGTTCTGTCGTTCACTATCAGTTTTAATAGCTTGTATCACCTCAGTCAGCTAGCTCTTAGTAGCCCGAGCCTTACAACCTCAGGTGGCCCTCACTCTCAACTTGAAGGTCACAAAGCTAGCTATTTTGTAGTTAGTGGAGACAATTCTGTGATAGCTATGTGAGCTGAGAACTACTGTACACAACCCCCCAGTTGTAATAGAATTATTTATATGAAGTAACAATACACAAACTGTAAGTAAACAGGTCTATAAAATCCATCTATAATACCCATAGTAAACAACCTCCGATTTGTGAACTGTAAACCTTGGTCAGATTATACAACTGTATTTTGTAGTGGACACACAAAGGTCTCGAGTGAGTCCCCCACACCCTCTCAGATTTCTATCTCATTCTTGAAATCTAATGCATAATTATTAGTGTTCATTCAACATTGATACACAATCATCATCACCAAAACTAATCACAAAAATACTGCACTCTAAGTATTAAAAAAGAAAGAAAGAAAATAGGTCCAGCTATTCCAGCCACTGGCAAACTAACAAAACTACACACATCATTGGTCTAATCACAGAATAAAAATAGACATCTTGAGTTCAAACTATTCAGTCTATGGCGGTGGATATCATATGCTAGTGGTAGCCATTGGATCTTCAACTGGAGGAGAAGGACTCTACCAAAACAAAGCAAAATCATCCATTTAACATTTTATTACAGACAATCAAGGACAGATAGTAGAACTTCATGTTTAAGCAATGTGTGTGCGTGTGTGTGTGTGTTGTGCATGTGTGTGTGCATGTGTGTAAGTAGCTATAAACACAAGACAACACTACATCACTCACCTTAGGTTTAACAGTTTTGGCTCGAATGGCCTCATAGGCTAGCAGTTTCTCTCTCCTAATTTCATTCTGAACACTTTGAGGCACGTCTGGGATGAGGAAGGCAATGACGGCCACAACAATGACTACAAAATGCTGTAAACAACAACAAGTACAAGTGTAACATCAACTTGAACTTAATTAGTTTACAGTCGTTATTTACCTCGAATATCACGACAAAGGCCATTCTGGCACATAGAACCTGCCAAAATGTACGCCCAAATATAGTTACACTGCGTCTATTTTCTCCTTGGCCTTCGAAACCTCCATCTCTGGCAAATCCACGGTACCTAGCCATAGAACGGCATAAAAATGTCACGTTGACACAAACAGCACAAAAAATGCTACATGTTTCAAAATTGATACCATTTCCAGGCTACAACAACACTAACAGTCACTAAAAGATTAAAAATTATACACAATAGAATGCACACATTTAACTTTTCACTTCAAATAATATTTCCAGCAAAGTTTACTATTATGTACAATCAAGTTCTTCAAGCGACAATGTAGAGTTAAGATTAACAGTTGCAAAATATATTTTACTTCCCCCTCCTCCTTCATTCCCCTTTATAACAAATAAGGATAACCTATATATTCTTTCCTGAGTATACTCACCTGCACTGCACGGAAGGCCTGAAACAAGAGCTTGAATTGGTGACTGACTCACCAGCTCCATCACTGATGAGGATTCGGTTTCTGACTATTGGGTTGTTAACCACTTGAGTTCTGTAATCTTCTTCATTCATGGTCATGTAGCCACCACTATAGCAACACACACACACACACACACACACACACACTGAAGCTATACCTGGTAAAGTAGCATCACAAGCTTCCACAGCTCTCTTTACTTATCTCAAGATACTCTTAAGTGGTGTGGAAGATAATTAGCACTTGGCAGGGAGCGCAAATTAGTACTTGCTACAAGTACTTCTTTCCCACTGTTGCCACTATTTAAACATGTGGGCAGGATGCAGCTTAGTTGCTTGTGGTTACCAGCTTGCTTGGTGTGTACATATATATATATATATGTATATATTAGATACAGATATATAATGTACGTAGTAGAATTTGAATTCTTCAATGGAATACACATTTCTGGACTAGCTCACACATAGGAAGACACTCTATTCAATGAATAGTAATTTTAAAATTGTTTGATACTCTTCCTTGTGAGCATAAATAAATAAAGATGGCAGACGGATAAAGATATATATGTGTGTGTAGGTTACGCTGTGATGACCAAAGGATAGTGTAAATCTAGTACTGACCGAATGGAGGGGTGTAATCTACTTGTACCATGGCTCTGGGCAACGCATAAGAACTAATTTTGATTGGATGGTTTACTTATTCACTTGGAAGTGGGTATGAAATATATTCACTGCAAATTGAGCAATCTGATTGGACAGTTTGAACGTACCATGGTACACACACATATATCTATATATGTGACCGTCTACAGGAAAACCGGGCACAATGCGGCACCCTTCGAAAAACTTTTTTTTTGCACTTACAGAGTTGTCGGCGTCCAGATATTGAGCTCTCCAAGTTTTATCGTCGTAGCTTAAGTCGTTCCCACTATAATAGACCTAACCGTTCCCTTCCGTCGGCTTGAAACAATACATTTTTAAGAAATCGATCGATCTTTTCTCGATATTTACGCACGCCGCGTTGTGCCCGGTTTTCCTGTAGACGGTCACATATATATAAACACGCCTTTCCCACTTAACACGATACACCTGCAGGACTTACCCTTGCGCTAGCAGCTCATCTGGAATTCCCGAGACATTGTAGATAGTCTGTATTCTCAGAGATAGGTTTCCTGCTTCTCTCTGCACACATTCGAAATCCACGTAAGGAAGGTACAGGTAATCATCACCACCGTCCCGGACAACCCCGGAGGAGTTATAGAGCTGCAGGCGCTGGCCATTGAAGGCGGGATAACCTCCTCCAGGGATGAGCTTGTCCACCGTGAAGGGACTCAAAGACCAGTTGACATAGCCCGCTAAACCATTCAGATCATCGGGTCTGGGGAGAGAAAAGGAGAAGATGATTTAATAATATTAATAGCAAATTTTGTCATTCTAACAGCCAATATTACGTTAATTAAAACTTAACCCGACGTTTCGACTTCTTGCCGAAATCATTGGAATTATTTCAGACGAGAATGACTGAATCATCAATAATAATATTCATGGACAATGCCAAGATAGGCTGCTCGCCAACAGTGGAATTATGAAATATCAAATTGTGATGAGCCTGACATTTGAGGAAATATTAGCTTCAGGCACTTACAGAAATTCCAGTTCCCTTCCCATACCACAGATAGTGTCATGTCACAGACATGAATATTAGTACTGTATGCCAATTAACACATATGATCAACTGAGAAAAAATATTGGGAAGGGGAGGAGGGGGAGTGGGACTTCACTTACTGTTCACCGCCATATTGGTAGACAGAGATAGGAATGATCTGAGCAGTGAAGGCAATAAGGAAGGCGTTCATCATGATAGCCATGTACGTGATGAGAGTTAGGATGTTGTACCAGGCACCTGTGTGTGTGTGTGTGTGTGTGTGTGTGTGTGTGTGTGTAGAACGAAACAACATTAGCCATGTTTTATTATCTTGAAAAAAAATCCTCCTATGGTAAAAAATATAAGTAAATAAAAAATTAAATAAATAAACAAATAAATGAATACTCTCTAGCCTGATTTTCTGCTAAGCAAATAAACATAAAAAAAAAAGCAAAACATTTTGTGTCAGTTGTTCTAATATTCTTACCAATATCACCGGCTCGTTCAGATATGGTCCTCCTTTGAACCACCACAAACTTGTGGGCATCGATACGGATCTCAAAGTAGTTGTTGAGGACAGCGAAGAAAGGAGCCAGAGGGAAGGATGCCACAAACAAAGTGGTGAAACCGTACTGGATTATCAGCTCCAAGTACTCGAAGAACAGTCCGTGCTGGTTGATGGGGACAAGGTCGTTGTCCTTCTCCCAGCGAGCGAAGACATCCTCTTCAGTTTCCTCTTTATGCTTCAGGCAGTTTATGATACGCTTCACATAGCTACAACAAAGCAACAAAACAGGGAAATAAAGCCTTAATGGGACCACATAATCGGTGGTGTTGACACACTAGTACCCACATTGGAGTTGGACCATTTGATAATTCTTAAATCTGTAACTAAAAACACTTGAAGTTTGTGAGTAGTATTATTTTAAATTGCATCAATATAAAAAGAAACTAAACGACAAGTATACTGACACTAAATCTTCAAATATTTGTACATACTGATATTACTAACAAATAGGTTGCACTATCCTTTCACTCATTGACCACACCCATTCTCCAGTGAGTCTTACGGGATTGCCAACTCCTGGACGTTGTTGAGGGCTTGTTTTCCCACCATGATGATGAAGAGCTGGATGGTGAGCTCAAGCAGACACCCGTAGGCTGGACACTCATCGATACGCAGGTTGTTGCTGTTGCCAATCAAGGAATAGTTGCCTGGGTTACCAGTAGCGCTAAATGAGAAAAAGACAACACCCACACACAGTAAGCCATGCCCGGTGGAGAGAGAGACTCTTAATGCCACTCCTACTCAGACATCCCACTACCAAATTAATTGTTGCTAAGTTGCATGTAATATTAAAAAACAAAACAAAAAACAAACAACAACAACAAATAACAATTAAATTTATATATATATTTATTGCAGCTTTGATATTTTTACTTGAATATTTCCGCATCACGCGAGCGTTCTGTATTCTCCCATATTGTACGGTTTATATTGTACGCTCCTTGTAGCGCGCGCGTAGCGAGTAAAATCGATGAAAATTGTATTGTAACCGGTTGAGAAAAATTTCAAAGAAGCAATAAATCACTTATCACACTCGTCGTACAATATGGGAATGATATTTTACTCTCACGCCACATTTTCACTCGCCTTTGGCTCGTGAAAATATTTTGCGTGCTCGTAAAATATTTTCCCATATTGTACTCTGACTCGTGCTATATTATATATATATATATATATATATATATACACACATGCATGTACATATAGTCCTTTATACATAACATAAATTACAACTTATCACTCTGGTGCACAGAGAGTGCTGGCCCTCTTGTCATTCACTCACTTTCCCTTGATGAAAGCAATGTAGAACAGAGAGGTGTAGAAGTTGAAGAATTGGAACAAGTACATCTTGGTGATGAAGTTGTCGTCGTAATCAGTCTGAGTACGATGGAGCTCTGCAAATAACAAGTGTTTTGGTAAGGGGTTGACAAATGTGCGCCATTAAAATTTTTTTTTGATATTTCCAGATAATATGGAAGTGAACAATGTAGCACTACTAAGAGATAATCTTTCATTCCCACCTCCAATCAGTTCACCAGTTCAGCCACCCTTGCCTCCAAACACCTAGTAATACAACATTTCCCTGAGATAGAGCTTGACCTAGGAACAACCTGAGGAATGGTTGAGCTACGACACTTACATGCAGTATCAATATTCTCAGCTTTTCTATCTTACACAATTGTTTAGATTAAGAAACTATGGAAAGAAAATTAATACACTGTAATAGTTAATGTTGACCCTAAAACACATATGCTACCACTAAGTAAATAAAAAAAACAACAACAACAACAAAAACAACAACAACACACCCACCCCAGTTTGTGAGTTTGAAGGCGAGAAACTCGTAGAACTTGTTCATGATGATGATAGCCACCAGCTGTATGGCTGCTCCGGTGATCGACACAATGATGCTACCCACAGCCGGCCCCAGGGAAGTGCCACTCACAAGACTGTAGATGATTGTACCAACAGCCAACCGATAGACGATAACCGCAAACACAACGGCCAATACCACAATGATCTGCACACACCACACAACACACACACACGACATGCATGGTAAGTAGACCACACTGGGGCTAGCTTATTCCTCAAAAATAAACAAATAAATAAAATAAATAAATAAATAATAAATAAATAATAAATAATAAATAAATAAATAACAAACAATAACAACAATAATAACAATGATAATAATAATAACAACAACAATAATAATAATAATAATAATAATAATGATAATAAATAAATTAAAATAATAATGCCTTTAAAAAACCCAGGAGATAACTGCAAATTAATTTAAATTAGCTAAGCTAGCTCATTGACTAAACTTGTGTGGAAACACAACTAATGGAGGAAAGAAAAAAAAAGAAAGAAGAACAAACAAAAAAAACAACCCCAATCTACATCAGGGTTTGATACAGAGGGGGGAACCCTGGGATTTCCCCCCCTTGAGCAGAGTTTTCCCCCCTCCCCCCCTATGATTTTCACCTATACTTATTAAAACATACAAAAAATACATTTCCTCCCAACTTTTCTTGTAGGTAAGCCTAGATTTGTACAATTTCTTCAGGCTAGCCTTTGAATGCTTTAAGTTGGAGCTTAGTTTGGGATTGCCTCAGCCAATGTTCATCTTTATATTACGTCCCTCTGCTGCACTTCTTCCCTCTGCTGCACTTCTTCCCTCTGCTGCACTCCTTCCCTCTGCTGCACTTCTTCCCTCTGCTGCACTTCTTCCCTCTGCTGCACTTCTTCCCTCTGCTGCACTTCTTCCCTCTGCTGTACTTCTTCCCTCTGCTGTACTACTGCACTTCTTCCCTCTGCTGCACTTCTTCCCTCTGCTGCACTTCTTCCCTCTGCTGCCCTTCTTCCCTCTGCTGCCCTTCTTCCCTCTGCTGCCCTTCTTCCCTCTGCTGTACTTCTTTCCTCTGCTGCCCTTCTTCCCTCTGCTGCCCTTCTTCCCTCTGCTGCACTTCTTTCCTCACCTCTTCTCTCTTCCTCCCTCACCTCCTCACTCTCTCTGCTGCACTGCTCGAATCTGTTCCTTGTGTTCCACCAATTCATAGCTATCACATTTGCTTTTTTTTGGTTCGGATTCACTTTCTTTGGAGCCACAAGGTCTCTTTTTCCTAAAATACTTTCTGATCCATTAGCTACTACTCAGCAACTTCTACAGTCTGCCAAAGCAACAAATATACCCTTACCAACCAGGCAGCTGCTTCACAATGACCAGTGCTAAAAGCAACTCTCAAACTGGAACTGGTGATCCATAAAATGATACACCTACTCCATTCAAACTAGAAGGATAACCTTAGGAGTCTGGCTTAATTAATGTCAGAGCTATTCAGCTTTCAAAATGAACAAAGCTGTTTATTAGAGGTAATCAATTGATCAATACATAAATATAATAAAATAAGTTTAATTTCCTTACCTTACTAGTTTTGCAAGGACAAAAAAAATACAACTATAAGGTCGCTATGTGACTTTCCCCCCCCTAGCAAAAAATCCTGTATCAAACCCTGTACATACGTAGGTTAATGCTGCCCTTACCATAGAGAATAGAATGGACAAGGTTCCCACTAGCTTGGGGTAGAACCAGTACGAAGGCTGCACAAACTCCTGCTTGTCCAGGACTGGGTTGTGGATGAGGAACTTCTGCTTGCCCTTATCTGTCTTGCATTTACGCATGTGTAGCTTGATCTTCTGCTCAAACTCTGGCCTTGGGCGTTGCTACATGGGGTAAAACAGGAAGGAAAAAAATAGTAACAAGCTTCTTTAGAAAGAATTAAATGTTCCTGGTTGTCTTTGAGGAGTAGGGAGGTGCATACGATCAGTTTGTTAGGACGAGTGGGAACAACCGTACAGCAAGTTTCAACCACTTCCGCGTTTGAATTGGACCTACGCACCCTCACAAAGTGAACTATTCAGCCATTGACTGGTCATATTATAAACAACAGTTGAACTTCCAATTATCCCAATGTTTCAGTCAACCAAACCCCCGAAATCTAATAGTAGCACATGCAGACACTTAGAACCGGTTGCTATATTGTTACTAGGTGTACTAACTTGGTAAGTGTGCACTATTTTTTGCCTTTAGGTATATAAACTGCGCACACTAACCACCCTTGGGGTATTGCTATTTTTGAGTTTTAGTTTAATAGAATAGGCTGGATAAAGCGGTGTGAGGCCCGGATATGATATGTGAGGCCCGGGGATATGGTACGTGAGGGTCTACTACCCTCTCATATCCACCTATATGGGACCAGCCCTAGTTCAGATAACTCTCCCGCTGCCACTCATACCACAGGAATTTACCATAGCTAGCTGCTTAACTGTTTAGCAGAGCAGAGCAGCCCAGGGTAGAGTTAGATCTGGAGATAACAGCTGGCAGCTACAATGCTAAAGTAAACTTGCAGGGTGTGCTTCAATTGAATTTTAATTGAATTTTAATTTGGGGCCCTGTGGAAACCGCCATTTGTGCGAAAATGCTGATAAACCAAGTTGCTAGTGGAAACTGGGCCAGCTTTGGGTAAACGGGTTCTAAAATAGTTAGAGCATGCGCTTAGGTACTGGTGGATTTAGTGCACAAAGCCCTCGGGCTTCAGTGCACTAAATGCACCAGTACCCAAGCGCTTATGCTGTAACTATTACAAAGAATTGTTTAACTATGCCCCTATAATAACATTTCCCTTGGTGTTCAGTTATCTGAACATTTCTTCAGAGTCTGACTGAACACCTCTCGATCCCAACGTGTTCAAATAACTGACATGCTGCTGTATTCACTAATCCTTACCTCAGACTCCTCAAATCCAAGGACATCCCAGTCGTACTGGAGGAAGAACTGACGGCGCTTCCAAAACTCTAGGAAGAATGCAGCTGAAAGGGAATGGCAAAGACGACAAACATGGTAAAGTGTTGAAATAGGAGCAGAATCACTACCTAGTTTACCTGCTCACGAAAAAAAAAAAAGAAAAAGAAAAAAAAAGAAAGAAGAAAGACGAAAGTTAAAGTTAAAACTTACCCCAGAACGACATGAAGATGGCAAAGAACACAGTCGCCCCATTGTCAAATATCCGGCCTATCCGAGAGAAGTTGCAGGATTCAATGAGGTACCAGAAGTCACAACGTACGGCACAGGGGGGACACATGTAGAAGTCATAGCGATTAGCCTCATCACACACTTCATCCCTACATACACACACACACACAAATGGCAGCTATCATAGCATTTCAACCTAAACCCACTAGTGGAAAAGGTAAAGGGATAACATCCGCAGAGGCCTAACACATGGGCAGATACCTAACTTACGGAATAGCTTCAGTGATGGTGAAGAAGCCCACGATGGTGACAATGAGACCAATAATGGAGGCAGGAAGAAGCCACGTGGTGTAGAAGCCAAGCCAAGTGAAGTAGATTCCCACTTTCTCACCAAAATAACGACTAAAAAAAAAAAAGATCAGAAATTGATTGAAATTGAGTGAGTCAAACAATCCATGCTGCTATATACATACGCCATCTCATCATGCTATTTTACACAAACTGTGTCTCTCCTTACCGGATTTGGTCCAGTGGTTGTCTCTTGTACCAGTTCTTGGGGTGGGACCACTGACTGTAGAGCAGTTGTCTGTCTGTCATGTCTTTCTCTGTCTGTCCTTCCAAAAGCTTTTCAGAGCTCTATTAACAGACACAATGAACATCAATAATCAATCTCTTTTACATAATGGTTGATTGTTAGGTGGCAAGTATTGCCTTTGGTTTGAAAATAATCAGCAATCTCCCTCCCTCTCCAAAATAAAATAACCCACATAACAAAATAAACAACAGCAACAAAAAAGAAGAAGAAGAAGATATTTAGTAAGTTACATACTTGAAAGGTGGGAGGAGAGAGAGAGAGAATGTGGGTGGGGCAAAGTGCCTCGTCTCCTATAACCTCCACCTATTAGCTATTCAAAGGTGTAGGAATAATTCATAATTTGAGGGGCACAACATGACTACCAAGATATACTTGAGGGAGTGTGTGTCCTCATGCAAAGATACTTGTGTTGGGCTCACAGACACTAATTTAGGCAATGTCCAAAATATCTGATTGTTCTTCTGTCGCCAAATGCAGCTGCTGTAGTGTAAGTAAGTAAGGCATGTCTGATTCTGTCTCTAAAGGTTCAAAATATTGGAGGGGGCGTGCCCCCAGTGCCCCTCCCCTCCCAGTTCCAACACCTATATATGATAATGTTGTTCTGGATACTATGCCAATAGCTGACCTCGTGAAGTGGGAAGGCAGCAGTAAAGCTCTTGTTGCTCAGAAGTCTGAGCAAGCCCACGTGGTCATCAGCTGTCCCGTACCTGGTATTCAACATGATGTTGTAGACCTGAGTGGAGAAAAGCAAACAATAATAACACAACACTTAACTCCAACAAACATGTCAAAAGCCTCATGATGAGACGTCGGGTCACTTACAATGGCGGATCTCTGTGCGGTGGTGAAGAAGCCAGCCTCGTCATCATACCCAATGAAGCTGAAATAAACAAAAACAATAAACAACCACTGCAATAAGTGGACTCACACGCATAAAAACAAACAAACAAACAAAAGTTTCTAGTATACAGTGCTTCCAGCTTAAAGAGTGGATTTTTTAGCTTTTTGGTTAATGTTGCTAATTCTGCTACAATTTCTCAAGTATGTGTAATAGAAAGTTAAAAATTTGTATTATTATACATTAATGTCATACTAACATACAGACAAAACAATTTTGTGGGTTTGTGGTTATTTTTGTGGTTATAGGTGATGGAACTGGGAGCTTCAAGACAGTGAATTTGAAAGTGTTTAAGCTGAAAAAAGAGAAACTATTTGTCCTTATCTCTATAACTTGGTATACTGATACTTTAATACCTGAAGTTTCATATGAGCCTAATTTTGTGGGCACACGAAATTTGAATCTCGAAATATTTTAAATTTTAAGAAAAAAAGTGTTTAAGCCAGGATTTTTGAATTTATTGAGTTATATCTCTAAAAATTTGACACATGATGTAAAATTGCCTTAAAATTACTACTGAATAAACTAAATCAAGAACCGTCTGCTCATCAGTTCATGTGAATACATCTCAGTGCACATGTGCAAGAGGGTTGTAGTGGTTGTCCTGTTGTCCATCTGTCTTTTGCACGCCCTGACTTAGGAGACTATTGACAAGTCATTGTTGATTTGTATGAGTAATAGCACGGGTAACTGTGCTATTGATCCCTAATAGCACAGGTTACCCGTGCTATCACTCGCTAATAGTAGGCCAGCTTTTTAAAAAGTCACTTGCAATTGTAGCTATACTATATCGTTCACTCACTATCTCCTTATTTCAGGATTACCTTCTACTGGAACTTCGTTTTCAACATACGGCTCCTTCTAATCGGTTGAAAAACATTCCGTCTAATACGTGTAGAGCTTCTGTGGTAAAGAATGACATTGTTCCCAACTAGAAACTACTCGAACTGTACGTTTCCAAGGTTAACGCTGCACACGTGCGCACTTACCCGTACTATTTCACTTAGCTACTGTGGTATTTCACTTAGCTACTGTGGTATTTCACTTAGCTACTGTGGTATTTCACTTAGTTTCCACTTAGTTACCGTGTTATTTAAACTATTTACGCTATTTCACTCCCTGTGTGATTTCAAATGAACAGCGATTTTTTCCCATACATTTTTGAATGGGAAGCTTATGCGCCATACTATTAATATATGAATTTAACCTCAGAACAACAATTCAAAACCTTTTACTGCGTTACTTTTTAAAATTTCGGGCTGATTTTTTGAGAAAACGTGAAGCTATCATCATCAGCTCTGCTTAGGTACCTACTTTTGTGGGTAATTCTCCCTTTCATCATCACATTGGAATCATGTGAGCTAATAAATACTCGCTGTGTGCGGTAGTTTTGGTGTTTGAATTGGAGTTTCGCGTTACCATCGGTGATTGTCATCTGTGTGTTTAGCTTCTCTTATGTAGACGACATTTAAATCTACTGCCTTCATTGCTATATTGATACCCAATGGGTCTGAGAAATGATATTAATAGCTAGTGTATAGTAGCGCTGTTTGGGTGATTCATTCAATTGGTAATTTTTAGAGCTGCAGATGTGTAAAAAGAATTAAGAAATATCCAATACTCATGAAGAGCTGTTAGCTAGTTCAGGAGTTCAGGAATCATTACTCAACGATACTTCAGAAACATACAAACATTTACATTCAATACAGGATGAAAATTTAAGTCTAGAAAATCTGTTGTAAAAAAAACAAAAAAACAACAGCAACAAAAACAAAAACAACAACAACAAAAAAAACATGCAGAACTCACTTCTCCCTTTTGTCATAGCTGAAAGGAGCAGTAAAGTATGAGGTTCTCTTCAAGTGTCGAGGAATCTTTGGCTGCAGTGGGTCACTGATTTTGAAGCAATCCAGCAGCCTATCCCGGAAACCAAGCTGCCTCAAATTGTTCTCCTACAACAACAGCACCAAACACATCACATCTTGTGGTTAAAACAACAACAACAACAAAAACATTTAAAGTTCTAAGGTGTTGATATGTCTGACAGCCTTGGACAGACGTTGATGGGGGAATCATGTGCTCACCTGGATGGGCATACGCAGCAACATCTCCTCGGCACCTCTCAGCAAAGTGTCGTGACTGCCGTGAACTTTAACATAGTACGTCTTCCGATCAGGAGATTCCTGAAAGAAGAAATAAAATAATAATAATAATAATAATAACAATAAAAGTTTCATAAACTCAAGTACTTTCTAGCATTAGAGGATCCCTAATAGCAAATTTTCTCAGTTAGAACTGTCGATATATATTTAATTAAAACTTCACCAGACATTTCAACTTCTTGCTGAAGTCCTCTTCAGAAGTCAATTAAATGAAATTAATTTAACATTGTTTAATTAAACATATAATATGGCTGTAGAAATGAGAAAAGTTGCTGTTAATATAATTATTTCAGCCGAGAATGACAGAATCATTGAGAGGATCCTGCATTCCATTCAGTAACTTACATTGCACTCTTGGCGCTCAAGCTGTATCCCTTTTTCCTCTAGCTTCTCCAAAAAAGTCTCTCTCTTCTTCCTTCTCTTATCCTTCTTCTCATCGCTGTCGTCCTTGGCTTTCTTACCTTGGAGGTCATCTTGGTAGGTCAGAATAAAGTCTAAAAGAGAGGTAAGGGATTGGCAAGTGGGAGGGAGGTGAGCAGAGGGGAGTGGTAAGGGAGCAGAGAAGACGACAAGGGACGGGAAAATAAATTAGTAGATTAAAAAAAACATTGACTAATCAATTAGCAACTGCTGGTCATTAAACCAACTTATTGGTTGACACTGATTAGTAACCAACTCAGATTTTAGTTTCTATTTTAAAAGGAGTGTTGTTATAAAAACAAACTTATTAGTAGTGGGATGTTTAATGCACACTAAACCCCCCTCGAGAATTTGAAGCTAGTAACTAAATAACTATTCCTACAATAATTGTTGGTCCTACAATTTCTTTTATTCGCTCATTTTCAGTTTTGATAATATACACAATATGTTGGGAGACACACAATCTTAATTATCATATGGTGTTTATAGTTCACTTTCTAAGGAAAGTAAATTAGCTAATAGCAAATTTTCCAAGTTCTAACAGACAATATATGTTTAATTAAACTTGGCACGACGTTTTGACTTTTTGCCGTCTTTTTCAGCGATCAATTAAAAATTTAACATTATCTAATTAAACGTATTATATTGGCTGTCAGAAATGAGAAAATTGCTGTTGTTACAATTATTTCAGCCGAGAATGACTGAATAATAAGTTAGTAAGTATATTCAGATAAATTGTTGCCAGGGCTGTATCTAAGTCATAGCTTTAAGACCTTGACTCCATCCACAGCTAATGTTTCGAGCAAGGAAACAAATCTCGGAATCCTCCATTACCAGTTAAATCATGAACACATTATTTAATGAAAGTAACTTCTCTTGAACTTCAAGTTTCAATGACTTTTTGCCACTTATAAGAGTCATGCTTTAATCACATATCTATTCATATGCAGGTTCCATACAAAGGTAGAAGTGCCCTGGGATCTCTTCCCCCCACCACCAGATTTAAAAAAAAGTTAATATAGTATGCTGTGGCTATGTACAGCAGTATTTTCCATCCTGTACATTAGACTATTACAGCGACACAAGACCTGTTCTTTGTTGAAGCTTCAACCATTAAGCTGTTGCTAGGAGACCAAGAGTTTGAAAATGTCAACTACGTATTCAAGATATTTTTACTTTCCATGTTGCATGTAAGAATAAGTTTCATGATTTTGTTTATGGCAGTGGGCATCATTTCTGCTAGAGATGAGAAAGACGATTTGCAATCTGACAGTCCCAATTATAGTAAATAATAATGGTGACAGATGATGATGACAATGATTATGATTTATAATAATAATAAAATATAATATAATAGCAATAATAATAATATATTAGATGTATTCTAAGTTGTTCAATTACATAAAAAACAGTAAATCATTTCTTAGTATGTACTTAGTAGTAGTACTACTACACGAACTTTAGGCTTCAATGTTGTTTGAAAACTTACATGCAGAACACTACCTCTCATCCTCTCTAATGTGACATGCCAACAAAACAAAGATAACATGTGGATTATTCCTAGAGTACTATCAACAACAATGAGAGACATCTACAGAGATGAGGCCAGTGGGACATCAAGAGAACTGGCCACTTGCTTCGTCTCCAACACTCCACCCACACAACATGGCTGTGTCTCATACAAGCTGGTGCACTCCTATACCCGCATTACTCTTTAAGCTGGCTGTCTTTTAGAAAGCTTGCCATGCTCAGAGCTCTCTCTTTCTTTCTTTCTCAAGCATGCTCACCTCATTGGTATTCCGTGTCAACTAGAAGAGGAACATAATGGTCGAGTGAAGTAGGTAGTTTTAAACATGCACACTAAACGTCAAAGGCTCTATTGATGCTTTGCCAAATTCCAACCTAACAACATGGTATTGGATCAGGTACAACATGCACACCATCACCCACACAAACACCACGAACATGTGGCCGAGACGAGTTCACACATCTCACTACCGTATTGAGCATAAACTCAGAGCAACCTCTCACGTTATGTAGTTAAGTGTATGCACTAGGTAACGCAGGCACACTCAATGTATATCAGATGATAAGCTTCAGGGACTCACTTTCCTAGTCTATCCTCCTACATTGAATGATCTCTAATACCAAGAGATGTTGCAGTTTGAGCCCTGTAACTTATTAACCTGCAAGTAAAGGGATCAGTGATTCCAGGCAAGACCTTCTCCCAGTCTAGAGTTGTGATTTTGCTATTGCGGGCTTCCCTCTCTTATCACATACCAATGCTTGAAGTAGCTGTTACTTAGGCAACTAGAGGCACGCCTGAATGCTCGAGGAAATCATAACCTAATTCTCAGAGAGCCAAGGTAACGCTACACTTAAAAAAGAAGCCATAACTCATCAGGGATGCTGAAGATACACAATGGTTGCTGTGAGGATGCTTGATATTGCTATTACAGAATAGCACCATTGATTGCGTAGCTCTATAACAACGTATTGAATCCACTGATTCAGGACATGCTCAAATACATCCACTGACAGACACACAACACCTGCGGGTCCACATGCAATTGTAGTCACCTTCAACTGTGACAGGAGTGCATGTGCAAGAACAAGGACAAATGTAAGCTAGTATGTATGTGTGTTAGTATGTCAGGAAAACCTGGGAGTGGAGTACAACTAACCACATGCCTCCAGGCCATATAAATGCTTTCCCTACCTCCCATGGCCATAACTGGGAGTTGCTATAGTACCTGGAAGTAAAGGGATCAGTGATTCCAGGCAAGCCCTTGATATTATTTTACCACCTAGCTTTCAATAAACAGTCATATGACTTCATCAACAAGATAAAGTGTAAAACATGACTATTTCCCCGGCCTCGGGCATCAGCATGACAACATCCATATCTTTCACAAATATTTCGTATTCCATGGGAAAAGTACAAGCATCATTGATATTGTTAAAAAGAAACGAGTAAATTAGATGAACTAATTCAATTGACCTTCAGCTCAGATTCTTTCTCTCCTTCCATGACACAAGTGTGAGTTATGTTTACGTATTTTGTAAGCAGTAAAAAAAAAAGAAAGAAAATATTTCGCTGCAAAACCTATAGCTGATGGTTCACACTGCATTGAACCTCAGTGACTACATTTGATACTGATTAAAAAAAGAAAAAAGAATATTAATACGCTGACTACTTTTAGGCAAATTCACTGAGGAAAAAAGTCTCACATACCCCACCTCCCTTTCACTATGCAATAAAAAGGTGTCGATATTAAATCCTAGGAGTAGTGAGTTTCAAGGAACTTCAGACTTCTCTGAACCATTTCAAGCTGTATTTACTTCCAAGTAGCTCTTCCTGTTAGCTTGATTTAGAAACAGTTTACTTTAGACCTCTACGCCAACTCTAATGGCCACTACAAGAAACGTATTATATTCTATGAAAAGAGAATGGCTTCTCTAATGGAAAAGCATTGCATAAAAGGACTTCGCTAAAGTTGTGAAATGATGATAGCTACATATGTTCTGATCTTTCTGTCCAGCAGTTTGTGTAATCTCTTTTGAGCATCAGATCAGGTTTTAATGGTTAATTTAATATCATCTTTCTTTCTTCCATACTCCCCCCCCCCCCCCCCCCCCCCCCCCTCATCAAATGACTACCAGACTCAACCAACTGCCATATAAGTTCCACCACGTTCCTTTTCAATCACACCATTCACTCCACGTGGTAAAAATAGCACTTAATCAAATACCATAGCCATGACAACAGATAGGGTGTGGCCAAAGCTATCACAGCCAGCCTTCTATTTTTGTGGTGAATATATTTTTAGAAAAGGAGCTACACCCCAAAGTTCAAAAGGAGTTGTGTTGTTGAGTGGATTCTTTGGCAGTGGCAACCTCCTTGGACACATTGGCATCTCCAGCAATTGACCTCTAAGTGGTTGAAGCCAACTTGTGGCAGTAATTGAACGTGAACACTTCTACAGCCCAACACGACTACGACAAATTTACAGTGTGTCCTACACAATTACCCACACAATGTTTGCTCAGTAGCTCAAGACAAACAAGTCCAAACTATTGGTTTCTAGAATATTATCATTACTGCATTGTTGGCTTTATACTGGGTGTGGTCAAGGTAGCTATCATTCCAGGATACGTACACACATGTATAAATAAATCATTACACAACTAATTTCAAACTAACACTTATGTTCTTGTTAAAATTGACCTTACACCTCAGAGTGGTGTACCTTTAGACCTAGGTCGTTCTTATCCCAAGGAATACAAGGAACTGAATGAATCGCAGTGACTGCTACTATCGGGATCTAATACCTTAACCCTTTCTGACAACGAGCACACGACTGGGAAGAAGTTGTGGTACAATTCATGAGTTCAATGTGCACAGTAGAAACATATGTATAAACTCTCATTGCTATTTCCTTACCAATCCGTCTCAATTCATCTTCAAAGAACACCGTCTCTTCCTGGGCTTTCTGCAGAGCAACATTTAAACAAAATCACATAATTATTCAAGAAATCATCAAAAGCTGCATTCATTCTGTCTCCACCCACCTCCTCCGCCCCACATTTTCCCCACAAACTGAAAAAATGATGCATTGGACCTTATTGAATAGACACAATTAAGACCTGAAGATTTATGATCGGCAACACATTACTATCCTGCACCACTGGCACATTAGGTAGCATGACAACCATGTCTTGTTTACGATATGACACAGCTACAGATTGGTATATAGCATTCATACTCAGAAGGGTCCCTAAATCGACATACCCAAAACTCTTCCATGAAACAAAATAAACACAAAACAATACTTTTGTATTCTTCACATTTATAGAATGAATACAGATTTGTGTAAGCAAGTTAAAAGGATAGTGAAGGGAGAGGCTATGAGATGACAACATGAAACTTAACCATGCCTGTCACTAAGATACAACCTTTGAGGCCTTTCCACAAGTCTACATACAAATAAAAGTGATATTCTTTTTTTGCTATATGTATTTAGTAAGGTCACGGGGCAACTGGGCTAATGGGTGTGGCCCTAATTAGATTCACAACTGGCTGTGAAAAGCAGAAAAAGAGAATTGCAGATATACCCTTTCTATGAATATAATCAACTTTACAACCCGAGAACAATGCGCTGTGAAAACTTGAAGACTAGAGAATCTTGCACACACCCTTCCTCCCGTCCAACCCCCATCCACACATACACAACATACAGGTATACATACATGTAAATGCCTCAGAGTACTGTTGCTGGCCTAACCCTTCAAATTCTCCTTTCTTTGTAAGCCCTGACCAGTAGGCTTGGGTTACATATCTATTTTCTACAGTGCAAGTTGAGCATGATCACTACCTAGTTGTGCCCATCTCACTACTTGAAGGCTTCTGTGGTCATTATGCTGTGACCACCAGTAAACAGTCTCCTAGCAACTTCCAACCTTGGAATAAGCTGTTACAAGTGAATCTTCTCGTGAGAAACTTCCACTACAAACCTAACTCGCTTCTTCCCGACCTACCTATTGAATTGTTTGTTGCTGTTTTTCTCCATACTACGGTACAATTTTAAAGGGCTGCATTTCTCTCAGCAGCTGTAAATATACAATATTTCAATTCCCTTTCCCTCCTAACAGATATATTAAGAGCCCCCACGTAAGTCTTAGTCAACTATCCATGCCAAATTGAAGGCACCATTACCACATCCTTCTATTGCACTACAAACTCACTTCAGTATTTTCTGGGATGGCCTCATAGCTTTCTTTTAAATTAAGACCTTCTGACATTTGAACTAACGACACGGTATGTTGCCAAACACACACGCAAACAAAAAAATGTAGCTTCGTCTTACTTTTGTCCGTTTTAAGTAGGCAACGGTGGCACAGTTCCAACTACCCTAGTCTTAGTCACATGACATCCTCATATATTCACCATCACGTACACGGTTTCGAACACTTATTTTGTGAACTTTGAATTCAACCTGAACATCCTACTAACATCACAAGCATGTAGTGCCTGACTACTTCTGAATAATTGAATTACTTGAACACAGTGGGAGCTTAAAAAAAAAAAAAAAAAAAAAGGTAAATTTGTGCACCTTTTTTGAAAGTATGCGATCCTCTTCCCCTTCACCAACTTCTTCTGACTCATCTCGCTTGGTAGATTGAGGTTCCGCGTCAGGTGATACTGCTCCCGTCATGGAAAATTCTACCGTGTATTCGCCATCTTTGCCAGTACCTTGGTCATCTGCAGGGACGAGCCCGTCAAATCCAAGGGGTGCCCCGTGGGCCATATTTACAGGTGCTAGCTCCTTTCTATCCTCCGAATAGACCACAAACTCTTCGCAGAGTGTAGAACAGTGTCTGACCTAGCCCTAGCTCTCCGGGGAGTCTGGGTTGAGCCCGAATACCGCGGTTAAACACCCCGCCCTCTCTAAATGGCGGGTTTGTTGTGACTACAACCCACTACTAGGCGTGGTCAAATAACTAGTACAGTAGTTAGTTACCATAATCTTACAATAAACAACATCACAATATGACTGTAATTGTTTGTGAGACTAACTGGAAGAGTTGAACCTGCAGGTAGAATATTTGTAACAAAACTAATTGAACAATGACTCAAGAATGTCAGCATTCTTACTTTTGCATGGCTTAGAATATGGTTCCTTTTTGCACTTTTTATCCATTAGCTTAACCAGTGTATTTGCTAAAAGTCACATAAAGAAATATTTATATCACATTGTTGATTTCTTCAAATATTGCATTCATTAGCTACAACCTGACTTTTGGGAATAGAGGGGGAGTTGTAAATATCTGTATATTATTGAAAGGTATTATGTCTTATTACAATAATCAATACCAGTATATAAAAACTAATTTTAAAGTGTTATAATTTATTGCATACAGCTAGTTAGTATACATTTGTCCATAAGAAAAGAGCTCAATAACATTATTTTTTTTAAGTACAACTTTACACAGCTAAACCTTACCTGTGCTACAAATAGGAGCAATGCCAGACCATTTGCCATCATTACAAGTTCTTACATCCACTCCCTTGAGCTGATAGTAACCAGCTATGCATGAGTAAACAGCTTTTGATCCAGAGACATTCCCTTTGGTTATCACGACTGCATTCTCTCCAGAGTCAGGATTTTTACACATCTTATCTATAGATTAAATACTATATTGTATGTATATTATTGCTTTCATAGACATATCTTTTCATAATAAAATTAATTCAAGTAACATTTAAAATGTTTTTATAGCTATACATGCAATAAACATCACGTGATAAATTTGTAAGTACAAGCTTCATAAAAATAAATATAATAAATAAATAAATAAAATATAAATAAATAAATAATAAATAAATAAATAAATAAATAAATAAATAAATAAATAAATAATGTCTTTCTCAGCCTTCTTTAACTCATTCGATGTACTCTCTCTTTCACAGGATTTTTAAACAATACTGAATTAAAAATATTTTATTTATATATATGTATAAGTTGTGAAAAAAAGTTGGGTGAATTTGTAATTGAAAATTCATTCACATATAATATATTGTATATATTATTTTAGATCAAGAATATTGTGGAAAACTGAGTAGTAGCTATTTCAAATGGAATGGTTTTACAAAGTGGAACACACATTGGATCTGTTGAGTTAATTAATATTTATTTATTTATTTATTATTCTTTTTGCTTAGCACTTAACAAGTGGTCTTAGGTTCGATTCCTTGTGGTGACCAAATATTTTTAATTCTGTATTGTTTAAAAGCCTATGAAAGGGAGAGAATACATCTAATGAATAAATAAATAAATAAATAAATAAATAAATAAATAAATAAATAAATAAATAAATAAATAAATAAATAAATAAATAAATAAACAAATTAATAAATTAATAATTAATTGATTAATTAATTAATTAAATAAATAAACAAATAATTAATTAATTAATTAAATAAATAATTAATTACATAATTAATAAGTAAATAAAAATTTATATTACAGTATAAAGTGCAGGTAGAAATACAGATGAGCATTTCTTGTTATAAATGTTACTTTCGTACCACAATAGGGGGCATTGCCATTCCAGCCATCATTTGTACAAGTGCGAACCTCTGATTCCATTGGAACCAGTATGTGAGGGTACTCACATTTATAAATAGCAACAGATCCAACTTGTGTTCCACTTTGTAAAACTATTCCATTTGAAATATTACTCAGTTTTCCACAATATTCTTGATCTAAAGTAATAGCTATACATACAATGTATTATATAATTTATTTTGAAATTGTATTCACATATTATTATGTGAATAAATTTTCAATTACAAATTCACCCAAAATTTTTCATAACTTATGCATAATAAATAATAAACAAATTCAATTTTGAGAAGTGTGAACTATTCCTGTCAGTGGTGGGGCATGCAATCCTTGGATATAGGATCACTGCCACCGGAGTGAGGCAAACTGTGTGTTCTCAAGCAGATCCCTGTAAATCTCAAGATGATTTAAGGGTAAGTTCAGTATAGCACTGAAGTTGTATGTGTGTTCATTTGTTAGTATCCAAGTACCCACACACGCACACACGCACACATACACACACACGCATGCACACACACACTAACTCACATACACACTCTTACTCAGTATGGGCTTCCTCTTCTTAGATACTTCAAGACATAACTAAGAAATTTTTCTCTACCAGTTCTTCCAATCTGATAATAACCACTTTGAAAGAAATGTAATGGTTTGTTGTTGTTGTTGTTTTGCTTTTATTTTTGCTTTTGAGAAAATGCTACTGAAGCAAATGGAACAGCATTGGTACTTGACACACACTCAAACTCACAATACACACATACACCAACATATTGGTCATTATACCTTCCTTCCAAGGGAATGGCAAACTCAACAGCAGGGCACATTTGTGAGTTGGTGAGTAATGAGTTGGTATAACAATTAGGAAAGCTTGCACTTATGTTCTGGCATTGGCTGTGATTCATAATCTATAATTTCCAATTAGTGGTAAGCATATCTAAAATTTCTCCTCTTGCCCCCATTATTTGCAACCCTATAGTAATTATGTTAATAGGAAATTTTTCTCTTTTTAACAGCCAATATTTTTAATTATAACTTAATTTAGGGTTAAGTTATTAAAAATATTGGCTGTTAAAAGGAGAAAAATTTCCTATAATTATAAATATTTCAGCCGAGAATGACTGAATCATTGAAAGTAATTATGTTGTTCATGCCAGTCTTCAAAAGTATATTTTCCCTACAAGATCTAAGGTGGAACTGATAGTAAGTAGCTAACTAGAAGAAGTGGTACTGTCTGATAGTAAGATACTGTGTGTGCCTGTTTCTTGTTTCTACTTCCTCTGATGTACAGCAATACCAAGCCACTATAGGAACCCCACTGGTACAGTTACTACTGAAACTTCAATAGATGATAACAAAAAATATTAACAACTTACGCTTTGTGAATGATATCTCCAGATTGTTGTTGAGTACAATTACTGGAATATTAAATGGGATCAATTGAAAGATTAGAATTGGTGCCTTCTGTGCTACTTCAAAATGTATGCAATTTGTATTCTGTGATGTAGAGAAAACAAATAATGCCTTACTCTGACTATAGTTGAAGAACTCTACATAAAAATACAATTAATGAATATCCAATTGTTCTTTTGACAATACATTATGAGTAGCCATAAGGTGTGGTATGTATTCCCATTGTTTCAATACATTTCTTAAATACGGAGAATCTATGACTGTCAACTTAAATTATGGCGGAGGAAGGATATGCAATATTGATGATTTGATATGGTATGAAAGATTAAAGTTTAATCTTTCATACCATATCAAATCACCATTTTGATGGTAAAGGTGATTATTATTATGATGATGATAATAATAATAATGAAACAATAATAAAATAATAATAGCTAACAATAATAGTAATAATAATGATGATAATAATAATTAATCACCTCATCTAATCATTTTGATTCATGCTACCTATTTATTATGAATACAAAATGTTATCTCAACTTTACCACTTGTATTATACAAGCATTATTCTCGTACTGTCATCAGATTCCAATCGAAAACTGTATTTCAGGAGTAAATCTATTCCAGGAGGTATTATTCCTTTTATAATGTCGACACATACATGAAATGATCCATTGATTGTCACATTTGTTAAATGTATCTTTAATTGTAATTCTGCAGATAGAACATGGCATAAGATTATTTATTAATTATTATTATTATTGTTATTATTATTATTATTATTATTATTATTATTATCATTATTATTACTATTATTGTTAGCTATTATTATTTTATTATTATTTCATTATTATTATTATCATCATCATCATAATAATCACCTTTACCATCACCATAATCACAATCATCATCATCATTATATACATACTGTCTGTATCTTGTATGTAGATTATGGCAGGCTGAGAATGCACTGTTACCATCGGGGTGGCATATACCTCAGTGAGTGCTATTGAAAACCATCGGGATAATGGATAGCTTCTTATTTCATTGTATATTACGGTGACATTAAAACAAGTCCTTGAAGATGTAGCTATTTTATAATCTTGTTTAAAAGGTAGGTAGTCCACTGATGCTAAATTTAAGTATCAATTAATGATTTTAACGGGGATGGAATTAACTCACGTTTTGCTGATCCTTGAATCACATTAACTTTTATTTGTGCATATGCCTCCTTGTAAGGTGGGTTTCTGAAAGCTATACATTGATGGACTTTGCCTACTTTATCAGTGACATATTTTATGTTAGTGCTTTCGTCTGTGCCCTCCAAGAAAATTTTACCTGTGCACCAAAATTGAGTGTGATAACATTATTCTTTTACTGTTGTTGTTGTTGTCATCGTGGCTGTTGCTATTGTTGCAGGTGCTAATTTTCAAGCCAAATGTTCAGAACAGGGAAGCGTGATTGTGTAAAATACACGTTTTAAATTGTTACTTTTATTGGCGGCTTTATCACTCAAATTGGATTTTGATTTCAAAATTACATGTCGCACAAAAGTAATAATGTCATATTAGTGTATTGGTGGGAGGAAAAAAATTATGGTTGCTATGATATTTGTGCATAGGTGAGCACTAAGTAACTATCAAATTGTTTATTTCTTCTTACCACCTGCAGTTTCCATTTGAACAGTGACGTGAGGTTGTACTAATTTGACTGGGAATTTCTCATTTTTTGTTGAAATAATTATATCTGATGAAAACTGTGAAATTACTTCAAATTTTATGCAGAACTTCTTAATGGATTCTTTTAAAATATATTTATTAACATTTCCATAAATTTGGTAGACATTATCATCTAAAAAAAAATAATTGTATAAATATAATTTATCAACAATTGTAATTGGAAAGCCAATAAATAGTGAAATACGTGACTGCAAAATTTTAATGTGACTAATTATTTTAATTTGGATAAACTATCCAAAAACAAACTGCATAATGTATACTTTGAGAGTTCCACCAATGACAACTACAACTATAATTAGCTAAGCATTAAAAGGACAGTTTTCTGGTTATATTCAATAACATTAATGAAAACATCACATGCCATTAGTACAAATCTTGAGAATAACTACTCGGTTTTTCTTGTTGGAAATAATTATAACAATAGCAGGGTTATTTTTTTTTGTGGTTTTAACTATTTTAATTTTTCTGAAACAAGGAATTGAAATGTCTGGTTAAGTTTTGAATTAAACATATATTAGCTGTTGTTGGGCCATCTCTCTGATTTGAGTGGATTTCCCATACTCCCCCAATCATATACACACAAAATGTTCCATGTTTTCAATTTAATTTATGAAAGACAAAATTGAACATGAAAATGACGATGTTGTACCAGACGAGAATTGAATTACAAACAATGAGAGAAAGAGTAAGTAAATATAGTAATAGAAAACGATAAGATATGAGTAATTGATTACTTGTTCACAAGTCCCAACAGCTGTTAAAACAAGGAAACCTGCTTTTGCTAAAAAAAAATTTTTTTAATACTGGTTCAGGTCACTGAATTTAGCTAGTATACAAGAAATTAGGCTAATATTATCATAGCTATAAAACATTCACACTAATTTTATGATACGAAGTAGATCAGGAACATATATATTATATTTATTTAAGTCACTTGAAAAGTGTAATCTAATTTATGTTTTAAAGTTGATTGTCCCAATGTAGTATGAACTAGTGATGTAATCAATAAGCCATGCATCAAATCAATAATCTTGTTGTAATCTCACCATTGTCTACAGCATGCATTTGAGTGTACATGTACAGTATTACTTCAGGTGCTAGTACTCCATTTAATATTTCCATACAAGGATAAAAGAATCGTTGCTCCTTTGTTATTCCAATGACAGTATTTGAAAATCCAACTTCTATTACTAGGAAATGGCACAAGCACAATTAATAAGTCATGTATAAGTGATGGTTCATTACCTTGAATTCATACTCATATAATATTAAAAATAATTTCTTACATATGCCTATTGTGAAGCAAACTTACAGTCTGTGTTCTGTATGCTGATGTATGTTTCTTTTGTATCAATGTTTCCATTTGCTTCATGCCTGAATATTTCATATCTTATCTTAAGTGAAAATATTTTGCTGACACTGCCAGAAGCTATGCCATTTCGAACTATTTTGATTGGAATGCACTTTAAAGAAAATTTCCAGGACAGTTTTAGTGTGTCATTTGCTGGTATGTAATCTTCATAAGCTAAAACAACAACAACAATATAATATAAAATAATATTGAATTGAGATGGTACTATGTATTTCATGCAATCTTTCATCTCAAAGACTAACTTTGTAAGTGATATCATTCACTCATAATTTGCTCTCATCTTGTCTATGAGCTTAAGCATTTCACTTCTCACCCTGTCTACACTCTTCCCCTCAAACTCCTCCCTCCCCCCCCCCCCCCCCCCCCCCCCCCCCAAGAAAAAAATTAACAAGCAAAAAAACAACAACCAACATCTATAACGTTTGAACTCACGTTTGGCTGTAAGACCTTTATTATGTGTAGAATAATTGACCAAGGCGGTATGATTGACATCATGATATCTCAAATGAACACAAATACTCAGAAATCCTGTGGACTCTAACACGGAATGCTTACTCCCACTCCCCTCAAAATGAACTGAAACTACAAAAGTAAAAATTTCTGGTTATTTTTTAGTAATAGTTGTAGGCATAAATCAATAAAACGTTAAATAATTTTGAAAAATTACCCTCCTTCCTACCCAGCTGTGGGTTAGCATACACCCATCATGAGCTTGTCTTGTTATGAACAATAAGGATGAGAACTGACGAACACATTAGATAGATGTAGAGTTGAATCTGCCTAAACAAGCATTTTTTGGGATATAATATACAATAAGTGGAAATGGCGTCTACCATTTTTGCATTATCTCAACCAACTCTTCACTGTAACTAAGCACACCAAAAAATAAGAAACAATATGAATTTAATTTGTGAGCAATTTTGAAGAAAAAAAAGTGACATAACAAAATCAGATAGAGATTACAGGTCGTAGACAGATTGTTGGTCGAAGTACTATTCTTGGCCTTACCATATAGTATAGTGCGAGTGTTATTCTTATAGCGTGTATTTAGTAAACACTAGAGTACCCCAACATAGTCTCAAATAGCTGTACACTTCCCCTAACCGTGCCGGGAAGAAATGAGGCCCATATCCGCCAGTAGATTGAGTTTTCTCATCTCCAGCAGGTGGTACAACAGGTAACAAATTTACCGGCGTTGTGAAACAAATATTAGAGAATTGCGTGCAGACAATGTACAGTGGGGGTTAATTACATAGTCCTGTCACATGACACCTACCTGCACTAGGCCGGCATTCAAAGAGAAAAAAATAACGACGTTGGAGGTCTATTTTAACACTTTCATTGCAAACAATGATCACGTAAGAAAGACTATCTGTCATTTTGGTTATTTGCAGGGTAATTCAATAGTCATTTGATTGAATCACATGTCTACTTAGAAGTGGCACAGTTCATTAACGTATCTCTGTGTACTGGCCATACCCTACCCACGACCACACCTTTTCTTGGCCTGACCACTAAAATGGAGCTTCCTCCAGCCCTGTGGTGTCTAGTATCGCTCAACCATATCATTTGAATCAATTACAGTCAATAACAATACTGTCACAAAGACACAACAACAACAACAAAAAAAATTCATATTTATACTGAAACAGTTTACTTTCATGGTCTACTGACATCAAGCACAGATTATCTGATACAATTCTAAATTTTAGTTATGCTATTTCAGTACCTGAATTGACAAGAAAAGTTAAGGCGTCTACCATAACTACTTTTAAGAGAATATCTAACTGCATAAGCCCTACTTGTTATTACTACGGATATTAAATTACTTTAATCTTGAAATACCTCATTTTACCAACGCTATTTTTAGGATTGTGCATTTCGCCAATTAACTGTTGAAACCGAAATAACGCTGGAGATTACGAGTGGATAATTATGCATTTCTTTCATAAATGAAGCACCAATGGTGCGAACCCTCAACACTAAGCCGCCTTTATTATAAACTCATTTCTCAGACCAAAAGACTAATTGTTGGCTATTCTCTGTAAAAAGAGAAGGAGAAAAACAGGGCTAGAGACACCCACCAATATATTTCAATGCGGAACTCCACTTTCAGCACTACGTTAACTTCCCGGCATAAACCTAATACCGCTGGCAAAACCAGATATTACTTGAGGGTAGTCTCGCGTAGCAAGACCCTTTACCAAACGCTGCGTGGAAGGATGCGCGCCGAGAGGTACCTGAAAGCATTACGAAATTAGCTTGTGTAGGTGTTAATTCGAAGATAGAACTACTGCTTGGTGGAAGGCGGGACTATGCTACTAATCCTCTGCAAAACACGCCGCAAGACTTTTTCGGTCACAAGGACAGGCAGTACGCAGTGGAGTTATAGCAAAGGCAAAATAAGGTAGTCCTGGTAAAGGTTCTTGCTTGCAAGACTACACATTCCCGTGGGGAACTAAAAAAACTACTTACCATTCTTACGATAGGTATGGTAGAAAGTTTGGCCCAGCGAGACTACCCTACTCAAGACGCACTAACTTCGCGCAGGCGTGTTAGCTTTACGCAGACGCTTGTTTCTTAGTATATAGAGTTGCAAACTCAATCAAACGCTGTCATATTTTTTCTGATCCGTTTTGGTTTACTTGCTGTTTTGCTCGTTGACGAAAGTGCTTGTTCTATACGTTTACATCTGATACAACTTCAGGCCCTTTATCCCTGAAGAAGAATGGAAGCCAACACTAATAGTTTGACAACATCTCTTCCGCCTAAACTCTATCGCAGTTGTTCTTCCCTGTCTGTACCTTGCCCTCAGGTACTGGGATACACCGTGGGAAAAACATTGGGCAGAGGAAAGTTTGCCGAGGTCAAGGCTGCTTGGTCGCCTTTTGAACGTAGAATGGTAAGAAATGTTTAGCATACTTAGTACGTAAATATTGTTTTTAATTATGTAATGATTTAGGTTGCCCTAAAGATCATTGACAAAAGCAAACTGGACAGGACTAATGTGTCCAAGTTCCTGCCTCGAGAACTGCGCATTCTCCAGAAAGTCTCCCACCCTAACATCGTTAGCGTTTTCCAGATTGTCGAGACTGAACGTCGTTGTTTCATTGCACTGGAAATTGCTGAGAATGGAGACCTTCTGGACTACTTGAATTATAGAGGAGCTCTTGAAGAAGAAGAGGCAAGGCACGTCTTCAAACAAATGTGCCAGGCTATATCTTATCTCCATTCGTCTGGAATCGCCCACAGAGACATCAAGTTGGAGAATGTATTCTTCAATAAGGACATGAATGTCAAAATAGGTGGTAAGTTTTACTTGTGATCTTTGTTACTGAACATTCTAGTGTATAAAAAAATGTATTATACATTCAGATTTTGGGTTTGCCATGGAGATTGGAAAGGACTCTTGTTTTACTTCTTGTGGATCCTATTGCTATGGAGCTCCTGAAATTTTTTACAAACACCAAAGTTACAATCCTCTGCTGGCTGATTCGTGGAGTATGTAAGTTTACTAACAGTTTTTGTAAGTCTTAATATTCATACTTTAACTCTATACTTACAGGGGTGTAGTCTTGTACTCCATGGTTATGGGAGGCTTGCCATTTGGAAATGACTACGAAATCATCAATGGTCTATCCAATTATTACTACCTTCCTTTTGAAGACTACCAGCCAACATATGGTAAATTAATAGTTTTGTAAAGACTAATGTCATTGTTCTTTGTCATTTATAGAGTATGAGCAGCTAGTAAGGTCCCTACTTTCTGTGGACATCTCTGCTCGTCCATATATTGCAGATGTCAATACCCACTTGTGGATGACGGCTTTTCCATCCTATCGCCCATCTTGGGAAGGACCGTGTGGAAGCAAGTACACAATAGAAAACTCCCTTCCCTCCTCTCTGCACGGCATACGTCCTCATAATACTTGCTGTTGTAATGTTGCTATTCCTTACCCAAAGGGTCAGCAAGGTCTTATGATGAATGCAGCTGCAACAACTAAAGCTGAAGCTAGTTTACCTTCCAGCAGCTTACATTGTTCAAAGGTACATGATGACTGCCCTTTGAAACCAGACAGCACCACCTCAGTGCCTGCTGAATCTGATTCCTTCGTTTCACCGACTTCAGTTGAGCATCTTCCTGACCCTATTAGTGGTACCGTTATTCCAGCTGAATTGATTCCATCAAGTGTCGAAAATGATCCTGACTCTGTTGACAGCAGTACACCTGCTGAATCAGTTCCATCAAGTTTACTGGAGCAGGTCAGCCATCCACCTGATCTTGCCAGCAACACAACTCTGCCTCTATCTGATTCATCAGTGATATACAAGTCATTGGAAGAGGATGTCCAGTCTCCTGCTTCAGCTAGAAATACATCTGAAGAGTTGGAATTGCCAGGTGTGGTTGAGCACGCTAACCATCACCCATCCTGTGCAAGCAACACAGCCATGCCAGCTATTCAAGGCATTGCTATTGATGCCAGACCTCTGCAAAGGAAAAGAAGAAGGCATCGTTTAGCAGCAAGACTTAAAGAAGTGATTGGCCAGAGACTGTTCTCACATTTGAGAACAAATTTTTTTATGTTGTAGACTCTAGCTATTATTTTGGTGTGATTGCTGCTAACATCATATTTTGAAAATTATAATACAAAACTTTTTTTAAAAAGTAGCATAAAAAGCTAGGTTTGGGGTTGGAAAATATATATAGCATTATTATTATTTTAGGTTAAACAAGTCAGTAATGATTAAAGCAACTCAATTCTCCCTTCAGATCGGTCCCCACCGCCCCCCCCCCCCCCCCCCCCCCCCCCCCCCCATTTCTTCAACGGGCATGCCTGCACTCAACGCTTTTCCTAATTGCTCTCGAGTCACGGGGTTTCATAGAGACATTTGGGTCTTGGGCCGGTTCGAGTGAGGTAGAAGGTTGATGAGATGAAGGATGTAACTGATAGGCGTCCCGTGCACCAATAATGTCACCCAGTACTTAAGGGAAAATGCTACTACTTTTAAAGCTTAGTAGTAACCGGTAGTGTTCCAATTTAAATTGTGGTGTCAGGATTAGTGCGAAAAATCTATCAAGTACTTAGCAGGTCCCCAGACAGTCTTTTATTTAATATAATACTTGTACAAGCCGTCTCAACATTTCAATGAAATCACACATTGAAACTGCTTTACTCGCACAGTTTAGAAAAGTATATATCTTGTCTCAGTATAGGTTGCTGGATACTAACTCTTTATATTTCACCTATTTTTCTGGACACTTACTACACATTCTCATGAAACGAAATAAGTAGCCGAAGTTTAAAAATCGCCAGGAATATTACAATAAATTTTACAGCTAAAGTTGAACTATTGACTTGCTCTCTGTTAATTATTTTCTACTAGCAAATACTCTGCCACACAGTTTCTATTTTTCTCTGTTCACTCTCCGCGAAACAACAAACGGTAAGCGAACAAAGCGATAAGCGCTAAATTAAGGTGTTGCCAAAATCTGTTAGAAGTCGTCAAAAGTAAGCTACCAAAAAAACAACAATAACAAATAAGAGAGGACTTCGGCTAAAGTCTAAACGTAGGGTTAAGTTACAATTAACTCTATTGGCTGTTAAAAAGAGAAAAAAAATGCTATTAATAACAAATAAAACAAAACGAGCGGGTACATCACCATAGCACTAGTGAGTATAAAGGAAATTCTTGAGTGTATAGTTTTTAAGCTTAGAAATACCCTAGTAGTGAGTAGTGTAGTCTCGCGTACACGCTAGGTAAAGGGTCTGGCTATGGCAGACTACGAGTAGCGCTGGTATATTGATAAAAATGTGCACTACTCGCTACTAGGGTCTCGCGTAGATTTTCTGCTCAGCTTGTTTATATTAACTGCTGTAGGTTCCTGTTGTTTGTGACAAAAAGGACTTGATACACAGTTGCAGGTATCCTTCTCTATCGTGTAAGTTTTGTTGTGTTGCTTTTTCTAGTATGGTGATTTTACATCAGCTTGAAAGTTGTGATCAGCTTTGTTGATAAAGTGTTTGTCTATTGGCAAATTAGTTTTGTACCTGTTTGGGGCTCTGTGTCCAGCAAGCCTTTTAGCCATAGTTCTTTGTGTTTGGCCCACATATTGATTTCTTTTGGTAGATCTTGTGTATTCCAGTAGCTAAATAAATAGCATTTTAGTGTGACAATTAGCATGAGTGGGTGTGGGGAATGATTTGCTGTTGTGTGATGAGATTACCATGCATTTTCTAGACATTGTTTTACAGCATTTACGGTTAGCTGTTCCACAACCTCCTGAGTTTCCACTCATGTCTGGAGTTGTGCGGATTATGATGTTGTCTGCAGATTTGGGTGGGTCGTAATGTTTCTTAGTTTGGCTCTGACAATTATTTTGCCTATAGCTAGTGTGTTGGATCTTTTTTAAGCTAAGTCAAGGTCTGGGGATATGGTTAGTTTCTGTGGGTGTGGGTTTGAGTATGGCTCTGATTGGCTGGGCTAGCGCTAGGGATCACCATTCTCAGCATTTTTATAATTATATTGGTTTCCAGGAAATATGATAATCAAGAAATACCATTTACCCCACTATTTAGTTTCTTTTTCCCCTCTTGTTACCTCAAGGATTTCTTTTAGTGCTATGGTGGTGTCCCGCTTGATTTGTTTCTTGTTTGTTTTGTTGTTATTTTTCATAGCAGCTTATTTAGGAGACTTTTAACAAATATTGGCAACACCTTACTTTTAGCGCTCATCGTTTTGTTTCCCTTACCGTTGGTTGATACGCAGAGAGTAAAATGAGGAAAGATAGAAAATAATGGACAGATAAAATTACAGCCACTTATTTGGTTTCCTGAGAATGTGTACTAAGTGTCCAGTAGGTGAAATAGAATGTAGCTGACCCTTTACCTTCTAAAGAGTCGACTATGCCAGACTATACCACGATAAGATATAGCTATACTTCTCTACACTTACCACAGTGTGAATAAAAATTTTGAGACTTAATAAGAGTTTACAGCTTCCCTGTTTTCATTGATGCTTGTACAAGTATTACTATACCTAAAATAAAAGACTTTCTGAGGACCTTTCCAAATTAATCCTAACACCATGTAGTCTCACAAGCCAGACCCTTACCTAATCACTCCGCTCGGAAGGGTCTGGTTACTCCAATGCACCCGTTTGGTAATAGTGGAATGCAATTAAACCTTGCGGGCTTTCTTACCGTCCTGTTATAAGTATAATGGGGGTTCTAGCTGAGGCTATGCCAGTAGTGTGCGAATCAGTCACTTCAATTATTGTTGTTTTTTTAGAAATAGACAAGAACTTTCCATTTTTAGGACGCTTTTCAGCTCGGAGCTCATAGAAGTGCAGAGGTGGGACTAGCTGAAAATATTTGTACGCACATTTTATAGACCCACACACACAATTAAACTTGACATAAGAAGTACACATTTTATACGTTCCCTCGAAATCCTGGGGAAAGATACCAAATGGATGCGTTAGGGTAACCAGACCCGAGCAGAGCGGTTAGGTACAGGATCTGGCCCATGAGACTAAACACCATGATGTAAACTGGAAGACTATGGGTTATTACTAGGCTTAAAAAGAAACAGCATCTGCTCTGTGGTAAAATGCAACTCTAGGTTGAGAAGGCTGCCACCAGTTCTTGCTGTTCAAATGCTTAAGTATCCTAAGCTGATTAAAGCTTTACACAGAACCTCCCGTACAATGGCTAAATTGAATAAGAAGTTAAACGTAATTCGGACAATTCTTCAGCATGAGAGAAAACAAGACAAAAGAACAGATGCAAGAGTGTTCCTTTTATAGAACAGGGTCCTGCACAAGCTTAATGGGATGACAAATAAGTGTGTGCTGTGCTAATGGGTTCAGAACATACATTAATGGAATAGTGCTACTGAATAGAACATTTATTAATGGAATAGTTTTAATGAGTTCAGATGTTCTGATAAGTAACGATTATTAGGAAATAAGCGTTCAGTGCTGTGGTGCTGTTATGTGGGGGTACTCCACCACATCTCCCCCTTCTTCCAGATTGAGGTCTTCATCCATTTCAGTAGTAGTCCAGGACTGCCTAGACATTGCATCAGCAACATTGTTAGCATGACCAGAAATGTGAACAATGTCAAAGCTGTACTCAGCCAATTTGATCTTCCATCTAATCAGTCTAGCACTTGGGGGGTTGCCACCAAAAATATGTACCAATGGTTTATGATCAGAAAAGATCTTGAAATAAGTGCCAGACAAATAATAATGATAATGATGAACTGTGGCAAGTACTGCTAAGGCTTCTAAATCTAGGATTGAATAATTCTTCTCCCTTGGAAGCAGTTGTCTACTGTAAAAGCTGCAGGGTTGCCAAGATGAATCTTTGTATATACACAATGTACCACCTATGCCTGATGTAGAGGCATCAGTGAAAATGCTAAAAGAATCAGTAATGTTAGGGATGATGAGAGCAGCATGATTTACTATACCAGATATGACCTTATCAAAAGCAGATTGATATTCTTCTGTGATCGTGATCTTAGTATGATTATCTTTTGGCATATGAGAATTTAGAATGGTTGTGAGGTTTGCCAGTTGAGGAACAAACTTAGAATAAAATGTTACTAGACCTAAGAAAGACTTAAGTGAAGTTCTTGTTGTAGGAATTTTATACTGAGAAAATTGGGTAATTCTAGCTTGAGGGATTGAGATCTTGCCTTCTCCTACATGAAAACCCAAGAAATCAAAAGTTGAGAAACACCATGAGCATTTGCTCTTCTTTACTGTAAGATTTGCTGAAGAAAGTCTCAACAAGACTGAAGCTACATGATGAATGTGTTCTTCAAAACCTGAAGAGTATATGACAATATCATCTATATATGGAAGAGAATGTGATCCAAGCCTCTTAGAACCTGCTGCATTAGCAACTGAAAGGTACCAGGTGCATTAGTTAGGCCAAAGGGCATAACCTTATACTGGAATTTCCCTTGAAGACAGTGGAAGGCTGTATATTGTTTAGACGTGTGTTCCATGGGCACCTGATGGAAGCCTTTCTGCAAATCAATCTTTGAAAGAACTGTTGCACTACCAAGTTTTGAGATGATGTCTTCCACAGATGGCATAGTAAATGGTTCTCTTACAGTTATGGCATTGAGCTTCTTAAAGTCTATCACAATCCTTATCCCTCCATCCTTCTTTGCAACTGGCATGGGGGAACTACTATACTTTGATGTTGAGGGCTCAATGATGTCAAGATCCAATAGATTGTCAATTTCTTGTCTGAATGCTTCCTGATGGGCAATGGGAATTGAATATGTTGGGGACCAAACTGGTGTGATGCAGGTGAGAGTAATAGAGTGAGAAGTTAAGGTGGTGAGACCAGGTTTGTCAGTAAAAACAGAGGGAAATTGATCCAAAACATGTGAGAGTTGATTCTGTTGAGATTCAGTGAGAGGTATAGACTTTGCAACATTGTGTTTACAGGTGACAAGATCAGTATCATTCTCATCAGGTATCATGAGTGCTCTGTTTACAGGATGAGACTTCTTTAGTTGAGAAATGTGTACAACCTTTGGCTTGGCTCTGACTGAGCCTTGTGGTTTAATGCTGCAATTCAGTGGTGGAATGCATTCATGCACAACAAAGGGACCATCCCATGAAGCTTCCAAGCAACCATTTAGTCCAGGAATTCTTCTAAAGACAATATCACCAACCCTGAAGGTTGCAACTAGAGCAGATTCTCTATCAATTCTAGATTGGCAATGTTTACTGGCTAATGAACTCTTGACATGTTGCAATTGAAGTGAAATGATCTTATCCATATCCTCAATGAACTGAGGAAGATTGAGGTTAGATGAAGTGTTGGTAGACCAAATAGATTTTAGTGTTGACAATATGTGAGGTGATGGTTTAAGGAACAGAATTTCTTGTGGGGTGAACCCATGTCTAGATTGAGGCATGTTCCTACAAAAGTAGAGCACTAAGTCAATGGCATCTGGCCAGTCAAGTTTATTACTGATACATTTAGAGAGCATAACTTTAAGGGTACCATGGAAACGTTCAAGTTTCCCATTACTCTGTGGTCTGTAAGGAGCCGTTTTCATCCTTTGAATGCCAAACTTGTTATACAGGTGAGAAACAGTGGTAGAAAGAAAGTTGGTACCTTGGTCAGACAAAATAACCAATGGAGTGCCCAGTATGGCAATGATAGAGAGTAATGACTTAGCAGTTGAAGCTGCAGTATAGTTAGGTAGTGGTATGGCAAAAGGGTAGGCACTAGCTAGTTCCATGGCTGTGAAGATATATCTCATCTTGTGTCTAGAGAGAGGCAAAGGGCCAACTATATCAATGGCTAGCTTTTCATTTCTGTTAGTAATGAGTTCTGGTTTTAGCATGGGAACTTTGTGACCTCCAGATTTGGTGTGAGCTGCACATTTGCTGCAAGATTGTATATGAGTTCTCAAGTCTTGTAAGAGGTTGGGCCATGTGAAATGCTTGTTAAGCATCATTCTGGTTGTGTTGATACCACAATGACCTAAGCCTTCGTGTGCTGCCTTAAGGACTTTCTGTCTCAACTGCTGAGGTACAACCAATGCTTGAGAGATAGTATTTTGGGTAGAAGTGAGGCACATCAGTAAATCATTGACAACAAAGAAATTCTTCTGCTTGTGTTTGGCTAAATCCCATAAAGGTTTCAATGATTCATCTTCCTTTTGTAATTTCATAAAAGCATCTTTAGTAATACCATCAAAGGACAATGAAGGGAAAGTCAAGGGTGGAGCTACTAATTTATTGGCTGATGAGGAGTGAGCAATGGCATCACCAGTGTCATGTGGTGTGTCAGAAGGCAAGGAAGTGTCAATATCATCAGTTTCATTGACAACATCAGTATCATGCGATGTGCCTGGTACAATGGAATCCCATGAGGTTGGGTTTGCACCTTCAGTACTTTGCAGGGTTTCTGCAACTGTGGTTGCCAAGGTGGATTTTTGGTCCATAGCTCTAGTCACTGTCAGAACAGGTTGAGGTTTTGACTTAAAAGATTCAATCAATTTGATAAGGGTTTCTTTACCAAAATCAGAGCCAATAAGAACAGAATTCTTGGGAAGTCTATCATCAACTGCAAGGTGAGCAATGCCAGCAATAACTGGTAAATCAATAGCCATTCTATAAACAGGAACTTCTTTGCTAACTTGAGAAATGCCATGAACATTAACTCTGCAAATGAATTTGAGATCTGGGGTGACAAAATCTTGTGAGACCAATGAAACTTTAGCTCCAGAGTCTATGATAACAGGTGTTACAATGTTGTTGATAGTTCCTTGAGTAATGATCTCTTCTTCCGAATGACAATTGATGGGTGTGTCAGAGTCATCAGAATGACAATTTATGGGAGTGTCAGATGAGTTATTGAGTGAAACCAGTCTAGTAGGATGACTTCTAGTTCTAGGGACAGGAGTGGGTCTAAAAGGTGTTTGTTGCCTTGGTTGTTGCAGCTGTTGCTGCTGTTGGTGCTGCTGAAATGATGGGCAGTTGTTGGCAAAATGGCCCATTTGATTGCACTTATAGCAAATGACAGAACTAGTGTCTCTGTTATCAGATGATGTTTGATGGTTGCTATATGGCTGATTTGATTGTTGATGAGGTTGGGAATAATGATTCTGCTGTTGATAAGGTTGGGAATAATGGTTTTGTTGATGGTAATTTCTATGTTGTGATTGATGCTGATCTTGATGATGTTGAGGTGAACTGTGAGAATTACTTTGTCTGAAATGATTATTGCCAAACCTTGGGTATCTGGGATGATGATTTTGATAATGAGTGTCATGAGAATGTTGTTGACTGTTACCCTGATACCGGGGTTCATGATAATGGGTATTCTGTCTATTGCCATAATGATGGGTAGGTCCTGATCTGAGACTGCTAATGTTAGAGTGAGAGAGAGTAGCACTGCATTCAGAAATAAGGCTGTTAGTGTTATCATAACAGTTGTTCATAATAGATTGTCTTGCATCTGCAGGCATACCAGCCAGTACAGCAACAATTGCAGTCATTTCAGCACAATATGCATACACATCATGAATGGTTTCTATGGATAATGGAATTTCCCTGTAAATGACCTCAAATTTGTGTTTCCACAGATTGAAAAATTGCATTAAGGATTTTGAGCCATCAGGTCTAAACTTCAATGGAAACGACATTAGACAATCAGTGAAAGAATAGCCTCCAGTGTGAAGCAAAATAGTTTTCATGGAAGCAAAAGTAGTTTCTGTATTGATATTATTGTAATAAGCTTTGCTGAAGGCACCTGTCAGCAATGGTGGAAGGTACAGGTTCCAATCATTTGGATGAATATTAAAGGTATTCATATTATGTTCAAACCTTTGTATAAAGTCAAAGATGTCATCATCTGCTGTCATGCTACCAATAGAGTTAAGTACAGTTTGGTTCAGCTTCTTGTCAGATTGATGTGAAGAGTCTGATGGGGGTGAGGATGAATGAGATCTGTTAATACAGGTATCAAATTTGCTGTTTAAAATGCCAATGGCTTTGTTCTGGTCAGACATCATTTTCTGGAACAACAAAAGTTGTGGGTCTATGCTCATTGATTTAGCTTTGTCAATTAATTCTTGTGCCTCTGATGTGTCAGAAAATGTGGCTGATGCTGATGCATCATGAGGGGTTGCTGATTGAGGTTTGGATTTAGGTTGTGGACCTTGATCAAAAATGGTAAAATCATCATGTGAAATGGGAGGATCACAACTGATAGTGGAATCTGATGTAACTGAAGCATTAGATGGGGGTGGTTGAGAGTTGGGTAATGAGGTTGGGGTGGTTACAGTGGGTGAAACTCTGGGTGCTAAACTTTTAAATGATTTACCCTTTTTCCCTCTGCCCGTCATGATGTAGGGAAATGAGAAACAATTATAACCAGTGCTTGACCAAAATAGATAGGAATCACAAAACAGACTGAATACAACTTGCTTGCTTGTTGCAGCTGAAACGAGAGAGAATAAGATCTCCTTCTTTGAAGGTTTGATACGACTGGAACAATGAGAGTTTCTACAAAATGAGTTCAGTATACTTCCTTGTAGAAATGTAGTAGTGAGTTTCTTCCAATCCAAGGTTTCAAACTTGAGAATGGAGAAGCAGTAGATAGGGGTCTTCCTTCTTTATGAAGTTGAAGAGTCAGGGAAAGTGTCTTCCTTCTTGTGAAGTTTGAAGAGGTAGAAATCTTCCTTCTTGGAGAAATTGAAGATAGGAATGAGACAAAGTCAAGGTAAAGAAAGTAGCTTGTGATGGTGTGAGTCGCTGAATCCACTACTCAAATTCTGATAAGAACTCGAGCACCGTCTGCCACCATGTGTGGTAAAATGCAACTCTAGGTTGAGAAGGCTGCCACCAGTTCTTGCTGTTCAAATGCTTAAGTATCCTAAGCTGATTAAAGCTTTACACAGAACCTCCCGTACAATGGCTAAATTGAATAAGAAGTTAAATGTAATTCGGACAATTCTTCAGCATGAGAGAAAACAAGACAAAAGAACAGATGCAAGAGTGTTCCTTTTATAGAACAGGGTCCTGCACAAGCTTAATGGGATGACAAATAAGTGTGTGCTGTGCTAATGGGTTCAGAACATACATTAATGGAATAGTGCTACTGAATAGAACATTTATTAATGGAATAGTTTTAATGAGTTCAGATGTTCTGATAAGTAACGATTATTAGGAAATAAGCGTTCAGTGCTGTGGTGCTGTTATGTGGGGGTACTCCACCACATGCTCTATAGTACTCGGTTACATTACTCATACATAAGACTAGGTGGCCCATCAGCCACATCCCTCATCTCATTAGCGAGCCTTCTATCCAACTTGAACCGGCCCGAGACCCAAATGTCTCTATGAAACCGCCATGATTCAAGAGCAATTAGCAAGAGCGACGAACGCTGACATGCCATTGAGGAAGACTGGGGTGTGGAGTGAACTGAACAGAGAAAGTGGTACTGATTTGACCAGCTTCTATCATTACCGACTTGATTTAAAATTACTGGTGGGCATCGATGTAACAATTCAGATGGTGACGACAATGACTCTGTTGCGCTTATGAATAGGGAAGCCGTTGTTACTGATGAACAAGCATAATATTATTCAATTATTATTACAACCAAATCCAGAAATAAAAAAAAATTAAAAAAAGCAGTAAAAATTAAACAATAATGGTACATGTATGCCCCCCTATCCAAAACCTAGCTTTTTATGCTACTTTTAAAAAGTTTTGAATATAATTTTTCAAAATATAATGTTAGCAGCAATCACACCAAAATAATAGTCTATAGCATTAAAACTCTTGTTCTCAAATGTGAGAAAAGTCTCTGGCTAATTGCTTCTTTGAGTCTTGCTGCTAAGTGATGCCTTCTTCTTTTCTTTTGCAGAGGTCTGGCATCAATAGCAATGCCTTGAATAGCTGGCATGGCTGTGTTGCTTGCACAGGATGGGTGATGGTTAGCGTGCTCAACCACACCTGGCAATTCCAACTCTTCAGATGTATTTCTAGCTGAAGCAGGAGACTGGACATCCTCTTCCAATGACTTGTATATCACTGATGAATCAGATAGAGGCAGAGTTGTGTTGCTGGCAAGATCAGGTGGATGGCTGACCTGCTCCAGTAAACTTGATGGAACTGATTCAGCGGGTGTACTGCTGTCAACAGAGTCAGGATCATTTTCGACACTTGATGGAATCAATTCAGCTGGAATAACGGTACCACTAATAGGGTCAGGAAGATGCTCAACTGAAGTCGGTGAAACGAAGGAATCAGATTCAGCAGGCACTGAGGTGGTGCTGTCTGGTTTCAAAGGGCAGTCATCATGTACCTTTGAACAATGTAAGCTGCTGGAAGGTAAACTAGCTTCAGCTTTAGTTGCAGCTGCATTCATCATAAGACCTTGTTGATCCTTTGGGTAAGGAATAGCAACATTACAACAGCAAGTATTATGAGGACGTATGCTGTGCAGAGAGGAGGGAAGGGAGTTTTCTATTGTGTACTTGCTTCCACACGGTCCTTCCCAAGATGGGCGATAGGATGGAAAAGCCGTCATCCACAAGTGGGTATTGACATCTGCAATATATGGACGAGCAGAGATGTCCACAGAAAGTAGGGACCTTACTAGCTGCTCATACTCTATAAATGACAAAGAACAATGACGTTAGTCTTTACAAAACTATTAATTTACCATATGTTGGCTGGTAGTCTTCAAAAGGAAGGTAGTAATAATTAGATTGACCATTGATGATTTCGTAGTCATTTCCAAACGGCAAGCCTCCCATAACCATGGAGTACAAGACAACACCCCTGTAAGTATAGAGTTAAAGTATGAATATTAAGAATTACAAAAACTGTCAGTAAACTTACATACTCCACGAATCAGCCAGCAGAGGATCGTAACTTTGGTGTTTGTAAAAAATTTCTGGAGCACCATAGCAATAGGATCCACAAGAAGTAGAACAAGAGTCCTTTCCAATCTCCATGGCAAACCCAAAATCTGAATGTATAATAATTTTTTTATAAACTAAAATGTTCAGTAACAAAGATCACAAGTAAAACTTACCTCCTATTTTGACATCCATGTCCTTGTTGAAGAATACATTCTCCAACTTGATGTCTCTGTGGGCGATTCCAGACGAGTGGAGATAAGATGTAGCCTGGCACATTTGTTTGAAGACGTGCCTTGCCTCTTCTTCTTCAAGAGCTCCTCTATAATTCAAGTAGTCCAGAAGGTCTCCATTCTCAGCAATTTCCAGTGCGATAAAACAACGACGCTCAGTCTCGACAATCTGAAAAACGCTAACGATGTTTGGATGGGAGACTTTCTGGAGAATTCGCAGTTCTCGAGGCAAGAACTTGGACACATTAGTCCTGTCCAGTTTGCTTTTGTCAATGATCTTTAGGGCAACCTAAATCATTACATAATTAAAAACAATATTTACGTACTAAGTATGCTAAACATTTCTTACCATTCTACGTTCAAAAGGCGACCAAGCAGCCTTGACCTCGGCAAACTTTCCTCTGCCCAATGTTTTTCCCACGGTGTATCCCAGTACCTGAGGGCAAGGTACAGACAGGGAAGAACAACTGCGATAGAGTTTAGGCGGAAGAGATGTTGTCAAACTATTAGTGTTGGCTTCCATTCTTCTTCAGGGATAAAGGGCCTGAAGTTGTATCAGATGTAAACGTATAGAACAAGCACTTTCGTCAACGAGCAAAACAGCAAGTAAACCAAAACGGATCAGAAAAATATGACAGCGTTTGGTTGAGTTTGCAACTCTATATACTAAGAAACAAGCGTCTGCGTAAAGCTAACACGCCTGCGCTAAGTTACTGCGTCTGCGCGAAATACTGCGCCTGGCAAAGTTACTATACGTTTGCTCATTGATAAAAGAATTCTACCGGGATTGGAAACGGGTCATGTGCGCCCGTAGAAACTGTACAAAGCGCTAATCTCTTAGGCGTGTAACATTTCTTACATTCTTGGCGATTCTCTAACTACTTACCCAGAGCTGCATTAGGGGAGCTAACTCGGGGAATAACTACTTCTAGGTTACTGTATATATTCTAATGTATAAAAAATAGTGCTTGAAAGAATTTCTACCCTTTTGCAGTCGACCAAAACTGTTATAATCCCTTTAGCTGGCTAGAAAAGAAACTTAAGCTGCAGGTTAGAAGCCAAACTAGTCTTAAATAAACAACTATACACTGTTGTGAACCATTTCAATGGACATAATGAAAATAAAACTTTCAATTAAAGTGTGTAATGTTTGTGTTACTATCCCTTTGCCAACTGATACTGATACAATAATAATAATAGTGTTTGCATGAACTAAGCTAAAACATAGTAACAATACTGTAGTTTTATGTTACCTAACTATCAGGTTCACTCGATACTTGTGCTCAAGCACACCACTAGTATATATGTATGGATGGTATGTATGCTACTTAAATACGCACGCGGGTTCCCTTTTTTCTCTTAAAAACAAGGCTTTTTCGCTTGACCCCAGTTTCTTCTGATTCTAACTTAGGCTCAAAATTGTGAGAGAATTCCTTTTTTTTCAAGTCACAAAAAGTTGCTGCGATTGGTTACTGTGAAGACCCTTTACCAGACACAAGGAAAACTCGCCGTTTTTTTGAAGCTGCTAAGTGCCGCTTTGCTTGTTGGTTGTCTAGAGCCACTGGTAGTCAGAATGGCTTCTACAGAAACTACCACTACTCGGGGGAAGCTGAGATAAGTACATAATTCTATATTTGTTAGCTAAAATTACAAGAATAATTCTGGCCTTATTTTTTTGAAGAGTTGCTGGTGATAGAAGTGGGTGGTCAGAATGGCTATGTTTGATACTAGGACTTATCA